>PVMK01114137.1_pt1 | contig 46886 bp, 41 predicted proteins | sample 1853481 | NCBI WGS metagenome assembly PVMK01 (sample SAMN08533507, study PRJNA380276) | Marine sediment metagenome, whole genome shotgun sequencing project.
GGATGCCTTATTGTCCTTTGCCATTTATGGGATATTGATCTATGGCGCTTTCTAATTGAGTTTTACTGCTCGATTAAACGATCTAGATACTTTACTTAATAAAATTGCAAGGTAAAAACCCCCTCATGGGGGTTTTTCTTAACACCCCCATGATATGATATCTGCATGACGGACAAATTCCGGGTGTTGATTGTTGACGATCACCAGGAGATTCGGATTGCTCTACGTGCCAATCTTGAGGCTCTTGAGCTGGATCTTGACCTGGTCGATGTGCCTTCAGGCGAGGAGGCCATCGTTGAGGTTGTTGGTACTGGCATTAACCTTTTAATTGCTGATGTTGGTTTGCCTGGCCTGTCTGGAATTGAACTTTACACTAAACTGAAGGCCACCTATCCTGAGATGCAAGTGATCCTTATCACCGGTATGGAGGATGAGGAGATCCACCAGGAAATCGCCGAGGTTGGCGCTGAAGCATTTTTCTTTAAACCCCTGAAGATGCCTGAATTCTTGAATGCAGTTCGCCGAACGATGGGCCTGGAACCTGTAGTTGAAGAATTTGAAGAACTTTCAAAACTAACTAAAAAGAATCTCTCCAAAGATGTAACCTCCAGAATTGCTGATTTGCGTGGTGAGCTGGGTGCTATATCCATTAATATCATCCAAGAAAGTGGAATGATAGTTGCAGAGACAGGTGTTGTTCCGGACACAATATTTGAAACTACAGTCATGCCGCTGTTGTTAAACACCTTCAGTACGACAAATCGAATATCGACTTTTCTGGGAAACGAAATCCCGGAAAGTGTCTGGTATTTTTCAGGTGATAAATACGACTTATTCTGGACGCATGTTGATGCGCGATTTGGAATGATAGTGATCACTAATCCGGTTACCCAGAATAATGATTTAACCTGGGTGTTAACAACCCTTGATCTAGCCATACAGGAGATCAGAGAAATTATCCAGGGTCTGGGAGAAAAATCACCTGAAACCGGGACAAAATCAACTACTAAATCCAAGTCAGGGCAAAATCCCGCGAAGAAAGGATCAAAAGAGGCAGTGGCTAAGACAAGCAAAACCAAGCAAGCCGCCAAAGCAGATCTTCCTAAAGGAACAAATGCATCCGGCAAATCGAAAATACAATCAAAAACCGCCTCCGATGAGAAAACAGAAAATTCCAATCTGGATGAGAATGATGTCCATGAGTTCTGGAAAGCTGCTTCCCTGGAAGAGGAAATCCAGCGAATTGACAACCCGGATAACTTATCATTTGATCAAGCCCAAAAGCTCGGATTTATCACAAACGGGGATAATACTGACTCCTGATTTGGGTTAAAAGGGGGCAAATTGCATTTCCATTGTCACTCATTTCAACCTATGATACAATGCCTTGGCTAATGAAGGGGAGTGGTGCAATGGCAGCACAGAGGCCTTTGGAGCCTTTGATCTTGGTTCGAGTCCAGGCTCCCCTGCTAACCCCCCCTCCCGATTAATGAGACCCGTGATTGAAGAAAACCCTCCAGAAAATAACAGCAAAATACCTTGTGAGCCAGGACATGAATACTATGTTCCGTTCACTGCTTTATTATTGGTATCGTTCAAATAGTCTTCCTGAAAGCTATTGCGATAAATTGAGGAAATCCCTATGACCACTGAAGTAGTTATCCTGGCGGCAGGCGAAGGTACCAGAATGTTATCTGAGCTTCCTAAACCTCTTCATCCCCTGTTGGGAAAACCACTCATAGAATATGTTTTGGAAGCTTCAGAATCCCTGTCTGAGAAGCCTCCTGTGATGGTTGTGGGCCATGGTGCTGATCTGATCAAAGACAGTTTGGGAGAAAGAGTGCGTTTTGTAGAGCAGGCTGAGCTGTTGGGAACTGGCCATGCAGTCCAACAGGCAGAAGAGCTCTTGAGTGGATATTCTGACCTGGTGCTGATCCTTTATGGTGATATGCCGCTCATACGCCAGGATACTTTGAGATCAATTATTGAGACCCAGGGTTCCCATGATGATGGTCCAATGACAATTTTAACGGTTGAGTCTACCAATCCTCGCGGATTTGGCAGAATAAACCGGGATTCTGGGGGGAACATCCAGGCTATTGTGGAAGAAGCGGATGCTTCGCCTGAAGAACTGCTGATCACTGAATTAAATGCCGGAATATATTGTTTCCGATCTGATTGGCTCTGGCCTTCATTAAATAAATTAGGTATATCTCCCAACGGGGAGTATTATCTCACTGACCTGGTCTCCCTGGCTGCAGGGGAGGGATTGTCTGTTAAATCTGTTCTTGCCGGGGACCCTGAAGAATTCATTGGTATCAATACCCGCGTACATCTCGCGGAATCAAGCCAAATCTTGAGAAAACGGATCAACAAGGAATTGATGTTATCCGGAGTAACTATTATTGATCCCTTATCGACCTACATCGATCCTGATGTGGCGATTGGCCGTGACACAATGATCTTCCCCAATACTTATCTCGAGGGCAATACCGTATTGGGTCAGAAATGCCTGATTGGACCGGGCACCAGGATAATTAACAGCCAGGTTGGTAATTCCTGCGAGATAGAGTTTTCAGTTATCGAGAGTTCGCTGATAGAAGATGGGGTCGATATCGGTCCCTTCAGCCACCTTCGCAAAGGAACTCACCTGGGTCCGGGAGTTCATGTCGGAAATTTCGGAGAGATCAAAGATTCGTATTTAGGCAAGGGTTCCAAGATGGGGCACTTCTCCTACGTTGGTGATGCCCAGATCGGGGCAGATGTAAATATCGGGGCAGGTGCCATCACCTGCAACTTTGATGGAAAAGAGAAACATAAAACAGTGATTAAAGACGGTGTTTTTATTGGGAGTGACAGTATGTTGGTAGCGCCGCTCGAAATTGGTGAAAACTCCAGAACTGGTGCAGGGTCTGTGGTTACCAAAGACGTACCTCCGGATACTGTGGTAGTCGGAATACCAGCCAGGCAAATTTCAAAAAAGAAAAAGGCGTCTTAAACAAATAATGGTTATTATTTTAGTTACAGGATTAATCTTTGTTCTTTTGGCTGATGGGACGATCTCTGCCGCCCGATCCGTGCTGACCAGGATCCATTCAAATAAAAATCTTCATGGAATTTTTCAAGATGCCCGGCGGGGGAACCTGATCCGTGACCTTCTAACCCAATACACGCGAGTAGACACTTCCCTATCCTTATTTCAAATGATCACCAGAATGGCAGCTGTTGGTTTCTTCCTGGCATTATTCTGGTTTGATAAGTCCGCTTCCTGGTCCTATTTTGTGGTATTGTCCCTGTTAGGATTGGCCTTGATAATCACTGCTATTGAGTGGGCATCCAGCTTATTGATTCTAAATGACCCAGAAAATTGGATGATCCGCACAAGCCTTATGGTCAATCTGATCTATCAGGTCTCCAGACCACTGCTTTTCCTGTTATTCATTTTCTCCAAGAATATGGAAGAAGTCGAGAAGAAACTTAACCTGGTAAGCGAAGAAGATCTCAAATCACTGGTAGATGAAAGCCGAAAGAGCGGCCTGCTTGAAGAGGAAGAACAAAGAATGATCCATTCAGTTTTCAGACTGGATGATACTCTCACCAGGGAAATCATGCTTCCCAGGATCGATATTAAGGCCATTGATGCCAGGGTGCCATTTGCAGAGGCAATCCAACATTTTGTGGATAGTGGGTTTTCCCGCATCCCTGTCTATCGGGACAATGTTGATAATATTTTAGGATTATTGTATGCCAAAGATTTGCTGGAGATCTGCAGCAACGGCACCTACGAGGGGGGAATTGCGGAATTGGTTCGCGAGGCTTATTTTGTCCCTGAAAGCAAGGTCATCAATGAGCTGCTCACTGATATGCAAAAAAAACGTATTCACCAGGCGATTGTAGTGGATGAGTACGGGGGAGTTGCAGGAATAGTCACCCTGGAAGACATTATCGAAGAGATTTTTGGCGAAATTCAGGATGAGTATGATGAGGAAGAGGGACTATATCTTACGGTAGGTCCGGGAGAATATATCTTCCAAGGAAAAATTGATATCGATGATTTGAATCTGATCCTGGGCAGTTCATTACCGAACGATAAGGCAGATACCCTGGCAGGCCTGGTTTACTATCACTTAGGACATGTTCCAAATCGGGGTGAAGTAGTAAAACTTGATGATCTGTTCATTAAAGTTGAACAGGTAGATGAACACCGGATCATAAAAGTTCGTGTGAAAAAACTATCGAGTACTCCAGGAAATGAGGAGACTGATATAAATGACCTTGACTGAAGAAAAACAACAGGATTTGATCAAGAAAGCCAATAAGGTCAGATTAAAGGCCTATGCTCCCTATTCAAATTACCAGGTCGGAGCAGCCTTATTAACAACATCCGGCAAAATTTTCACAGGTGCTAATGTTGAGAATGCAGCCTACGGTGTTACGATGTGCGCTGAGCGTTCAGCTGTTTTTAGTGCAGTAAGTGCCGGGGAACGTGATTTTGTAGCCATCGCCGTTGCTACTCATAATGGGGGATCTCCCTGTGGATCTTGCCGCCAGGTTCTATCGGAATTTGGACTGGATATTGATGTTCTCCAGGTAGATGATCAGGGCAAACTCATCCAACAAAATACACTCCGGGATCTACTTCCCGGAGCATTTCAGAGTAAGGATCTTTTAGAGTAGAAATCTTACCAGTCGGGGCGTGGAGTGGGGATCTGCAAGTAGGACTCAATGATCCAACCATCCTGTTCAAAACCATCCTCATTAAAGAAACGAATATTCAACCAATAATACTGGCCCTGCTCGTCAAAATAAGGAGCGGGGTCGAGTATTTCTACGACCGTACCGTTTAACAGGGAAGTCAAAGCCTGACTTCCCAGACTTGGTTCTTTGCGAATGTATGCCCCGAGAAATTCCTTTGACACAGCTATTTCAGCATAGAATGGAGTTGGTATTGGTGTGATTGTGTTGGTTGCTGTCGGTAAAGGAGTTGAGGTAGCAGTAGGCACTGTTGGGGTCACTGTAGGTGTGGGAGGGATGGGAGTAACTGTTGGTGTGGATGAAGGAGGAACGGGGGTACTGGTAAATGTAGCTGTTGGAACCAGGGTTGGCATTGCAATATTTCCGCCCACAACTGCTCCGGCGCCGCCTAGACCTATAACGCTAACAATGCCAATGATGGCTACCAGGCTTCCAAGAGAATATCCGATAAACGTCAGCGGTTTTATGCCGAGCAGCATAAATACGATCGTCCCTGTTATTGCCATCACTGCCAGGTTGATGCCAAAGACAACCAATCCATCTGGCCAGAGATGAGGTTGGCCGCTGCCAAATCCAAAACCTGCAATTGCCAACGGGACGTACAATTCATACGCGATAGCTACGCTGGGGAGGAGGGGGATTTGGCCCTGTTTTTTGAAGGAAATTATTGATAATATCGTTCCCCCGATCAGCAGGACAAAATGAGTCCAGGATATCCGGGCATTATAGATTAAGAATTGAATACCAGGTGTTTGAAATACAAAGGTAGCGTATCCGCCCAGAATTCCTATTAGAAAAACAAAACCCCCTGCTACCAGAGATCCAGCCAATCTTTGACTGAAAAACTTGAAGGATCCCGTAGCAGTTCCCAACGCTATACCGATAAAGGGGGTCATGGCCGGAGCAGTCAAAGCTCCCAGCACTAATAAGGCCGGGGAATCAAACAGAATGCTGGTAGTGATGATCGCTGCAGCAAGCAGCGAGAAAAGGAAAAAATCAAATGAGGGTATAGTGCGATGGGCTAAAGTTTCAATCTCGTCTGCAATTTCTATCAGATCTTCAGGGACCAGACCCCGATCCGCCCTTCGGCGGCGGGCAGGGGAAAGATCTTCAGGGTCATCAGGGAACTGGTCTGTTTTTGGAATAGACATAGTATTTTTATCTCAGTCTCATTTCCTTAGACTGCCAATCAGGCGTTTTGGATGGAGAAATAAATTTAACGCTGATTCAGTATCTGGTACTGCCAGATCGGCACTTAATAGTGTATCCACAGCCGTGCCTTCTTTGGAGAGGATGCAGACCCCGATTCTAGCTTCAGCGAGCATGAACGCATCATTGGCGCCTTGACCAATTGTCGCAGTACGCTCAGGACCGATTTTCTTCACAAAGGCTGCTTTTTGGGCAGCTTCCTTTCCGGACTTCACCCGAATAGCTCTCAGGCCCAGTACCTGGTCGATTTCTGCCTGTTTCCCGTGCGTGTCCGCTAGTCAGGAGGTGGATAGTTAAGTGGTCACGGAGAGATGATAATAAGTCAGCAATATCAGGCAGGAGTTGGCCATCAATCGCCAGTGTGCCATTTACGTCCAGCACCAGATGGTCCAAAACCAGCTCTCCCTCCCCGGGTATCTCAAGTTTGATCATGATAGATGAAATTATACTAGAAAGAGGTCCGCACCGGAAAAAGTAGTAAAATAAATCGTAATTGCACTCACTCAAGGAGAATTGGTTTGAAAAAGAACAAGATCATTTACTGGTTATTAATTGGTGTTTTGATCCTGACTGGCTGCCGTAGCGGTGTAGAAACTGAACAGATCATTGATCCAGGAGTCCTTGAAACACCGCTGGCGACAGATCTTCCAGTCACTACCCCTACACCTCTTGCCCCGGTGGGAGTATTGTTAACTCCTGCGGGTTCAGATCAGCAATTGGCCGCTGATCTCAACTCAATTATTGGGGGTTATATCCGGGATCAAGGACTTCGCTATCAGGTTCTCACAGACCTGACCGGTGATGATTTTTCGCGAGATAATTACAAAATTGTTGTGGCTCTCCCACCTAATCCAGGTATCGCTGAATTGGCTCAGAATTATCCGGGTACCAAATTCCTGGCTGTAGGTTTTAATGACCTTGAACCTGGTGATAATTTGAGTGTATTAAGATCAGGGGGCGGAGATTTTGATGTCCAGGGATTTATTGCAGGTTATATTGCTGCCATGATCACCACGGATTGGCGGGTTGGTGCTCTGAGCGTCCAGGAAAATGATGATGCTTTGGCTGCCAGAGATGGATTTCGAGTTGGAGTAAAGTATTATTGTGGATTATGCAATCCTAAATATGCGCCGATTGGAATTAATTATTTATATCCAAAATATATCGATCTGCCTGTAGATGCAACTGATTCGCAGATCAATGCCAATGTGGACTTTCTGGTTGACAGGGCAGTAAATACTTTTTATATTATTCCAGGAGTTGGAAACCAGAATATTTACCGCTCTCTGGTCGGATACCAGAAACTGATTATTGGATCAGGAACTGATTACAAAGAAGAATACCGGGATTTCTGGGTTATCTCCCTGGAATATGATCTGCTAGCCACTTTGAATGAGGTATGGCCTCTATTCTTATCTGGAGAAGGGGGATTTGTAAAATCACCCCCATTATTATTGACTGATATAAACTACGATCTGCTTAGCGAGGGAAAAATGTTATTAGTCGAAAAAATCCTGAAGGAAGTTACCAGCGGATTTATAAAAACAAATTTTGATGGTTGATCAGGATTTCTTATTTGAGGTGAAATAATCCCGGATCTGGTCAGGTTCGGGATTCTATTTTAAATATTTTATAGTTTTTCTTTTGCGAGATCATCAAATCCCAGGCTTTTTAGAACAACATACCATGACCGTTCACGGGATGACGCAAATACTTTTTTCACCCGTTCAAGGGCAGCTCTTTTTTCGAGACGATTCTTTGAAATTAGACCTGGCCGGCGTTGTGTTTCCAGGTAGTCTGCGGCTTGAGAGACGTTATTTCCAGCGTGTTCCAGGGCATCCAGTGTGTACTCTTTGAGATATTGCAGGTAGAGTTGATGGTTCATTCAATGTCCCCTATGTGTTTAATAAATCCTTGATTTCCGGTATCAGCCATGGAATTATGATAATGACAGCCAGGATAAGGATTGAACTGCTGATGATAAGGTTTAAGAATACAGATCCGCTTGGTAACAGTAATGATTGCAGTAACAGGCTCAAGCCAACTCCCGTGATGCACCCTCCGATAGAGCGAATCAAAGTCCCTTTAAGCCGGGGATAAAAGGGAATGGTTTTGGAAAGTACGATAAATAATAAAATTGCTTCTCCAGTGAAAGCCAGGGAGTTTGCTAACCCGATCCCGGGAGCGCCTAAGACTTTTGAGAGGGGTATTGCCAGTGCCAGGAACCCAACCATAGTTAATCCGCTGGCTGCCAGGGGGACTTTAGCGTTCTTCTGGGCATAAAATGACCTGGCTGCAATTTCTAACAGGGAGTGTCCTAGCAAACCTACCAAATAAGCTCTTACGGTCCACAATACCAATACAGTTCCACTTTCATCGAAGCCCAGGACCCTGATAAAAGGCTCGATATTAACTGCCAGGATTATTGCTATTGGGATCGTTAACCCTGTAATTACCCGGATGGATTTTTCAAGCGTAGAGGTAAATGCAACTGTATCTTGTTGGGCAACTTGTTCTGACAAAGTTGGAAGAAGGGCAGTTCCCAAAGCTGTGCCAATCAGTGATTCGGGGAGCTGCATAAAGAGCCAGCCGTAAACCAGGGCTGTAACTGCTCCAGTAGGTAGACGGGATGCCAGATTATCCTGAAATATAAACACCAGCTGGATAAAGAATACAGTCAACACCCTGGGGGCCATCAAGCGCACTACGCTGATAACACCGGGATCTTTGAGTTTCAAACGGGGTTTCCATTTGAAACCAAACTTGAATAGTGTCGGAAGTTGGATCAATAAGCATAATCCTGCCCCAATGATCACTCCATATACCAGACCGTATATGCCCATGTTATAAGCAGGAAGGGTTATTGGTCCCAGTTGAAAACCTTTTTCTGGAGCGAGGATCAGTATCCCAAATAATGATCCAATATCATACATACTCGGCGCAAGAGCAGGAACAAGGAAATGCTGCTGGGCTTGCAAACCGGCAATTACCAATCCACCTAATGAGAATAATACTGTAGCATACAGATTCAATCGCATCAGTTCCGCGACCAGACCCTTCTGTTCAATTGAAAAACCAGGTGCGATGCCTATTTCCCAGGACACAAGCTGCCGGGCATAGATAGCTACAACAATGGAGATCAGGGCAGTGGCTAGGAAAACCCCATTAGCTACTTGGCTGAAGAGATCCCACATTTCGTTTTTTGGTTTAGATTTTCGATAATCCGAAAGAATTGGAATAAATGCCATCGCCAGGGCGCCCCCTGAGATCAGTGCAAACACTAAATCTGGAATGTTGTTAGCGGCATTAAAAGCGTCAAGTTCAGGTGAGAGCTGAAAGGTCCGGGCGATCAACACATTCCGGACAAAACCAAGTATCTTCTCCAGCCCGAAGAAGACTGCAATGATTAAGGTTGATCGGGCGATATGTTTCATGAAGGCAGTATAGCATAGATACTTAACTCTCAGAGCGGAGGCCAAAGGCCATAGTCGAAGAGAGGAATTTCAGCAAAATCGCCATTTCGACTGCCTCGGTTGACACCTCGTTCCGCTCAATGAGCTGGGTGTTTGTTGATGGATATTTCCCCAATATTCTTGGCAATCCAACGGGTTGGGTTCTTTCCCAAGATCGAAATGTCAGGTAATTCCATATGATCCTAGCTCCTTCTGATTTACGATGTTCAGTGGTAAGATATAGCTGGATTTCTGCTGAAAAAATACTCCATTACAAGCGTGAAACCAAGGAAAATTACTCGCAATGAAAATCGCACTTACAGGTTCTATTGCCTACGATTATTTAATGAATTTCCCAGGGCATTTTACAGAGCACATATTAAAGGATAAACTAGAATCTATCAGTTTGTCATTCCTGGTGGACAAGATGGTTAAACGGCGCGGGGGTATTGGCCCAAATATTGGCTATACCATGGCCTTGTTGATCCCGTACTGATGAGCACAGTAGGTCAGGACTTTGAAGGATTTCGCAGTTGGCTGGAAGAGAAAGGTGTTGATACCAGTGGTGTAAAAGTAATACCTGATGAATTTACTGCATCGTTTTTCGCGACCACCGATCAGGATAACTGTCAGATATCCAGTTTTTATCCAGGTGCCATGAGCCATGCCGCAGAAGTCACATTGAGTTCCTGGAGCGGCGAACCCCTGGATATGGTTGTAATTTCTCCCACGGATCCAGATGCAATGAACTCTTATGTAATCGAAGCTGGAAAGTTGAAAATTCCTTACGTGTATGATCCCAGTCAGCAAATTGTCCGCCTTTCCGGTGATGATCTGCGGAGGGGAGTTGACGGCGCTTATGCCTTATTTGTAAATGAATATGAATTTTATTTGATAGAAAAACACACCGGGCTGTCAATCGATGAGATCAAGGATCTGGTTGAGATTATGGTTATAACCAAAGGGGAACAGGGTTCGGTTATTTATTCAAAAGATCAGGAATATGAAATTCCAGCAGTCACTCCCGAGAAGATCATTGATCCGACGGGGGTAGGAGATGCCTTTCGATTCCTTACCGGCTTGAGCTTTGATCTGGATTTAAAATTATGTGGAGAAATGGGTTCCCTGGCTGCTGCTTACTGCCTGGAAACTGATGGCCTCAAAGTCATTCTTATACTCCTGAGCATTATATTCTCAGGTTCAGGGAGAACTTTGACGATCAATCTAAACTGGATATATTAATTAAGGATCAGTAAAAATATTTCTCCCGGGGTTCGAGGTATATCCGGGGGAGGTTTTTATAATTCACAGGGAGAATAATATGGATCACTATGATATTAAAGATAAATCGTTAGCAGAGGGTGGCCGGAGAAGAATTAAATGGGCCGAGCGGGAAATGCCGGTTCTGCGTTCAATTCATGAGAGATTTATCAAGGAACGCCCTTTTGAAGGAATCCGCATGTCTGCTTGCCTTCACGTAACAACAGAAACGGCAAATCTGATGAAAACCCTTCAGGTAGGCGGAGCTGACGTGGTATTGGTGGCTTCTAATCCTCTTTCAACCCAGGATGATGTGGCTGCATCTTTGGTCATGCATAATGAAATTCCAGTGCATGCCATTAAGGGTGAAGATAATGCAACCTACTATAAACACATAAATGCTGCCATTGATCATAAACCTCACGTAACTATGGACGACGGCGCAGATGTGGTTAGTACTCTTCATAAGGATCGCCGGGAGTTTTTGGATGATGTGATTGGTGGGACAGAAGAGACAACAACAGGTGTAATTCGCTTGAGGGCCATGGCCGCAGACGGCGCCCTGGAGTTCCCTGTGGTCGCGGTTAACGATGCGATGACCAAACACTTTTTTGATAACCGCTATGGCACTGGCCAATCAACCATGGATGGGATCATTCGGGCAACCAATCTGCTCATCGCTGGAAAAACTTTTGTGATCGGAGGGTATGGATGGTGTGCCAGGGGATTAGCAATGAGAGCGCGGGGCATGGGTGCTATTGTGGTTGTCACAGAAATAGACCCTCTTAAAGCCCTGGAAGCTGTAATGGATGGATTCAGGGTCATGCCGATGATTGAAGCTGCTCCTCTGGGTGATATCTTTTGTACTCTGACCGGGGATCTTCATGTATTGGATAAGGACCATTTTGATGTCATGAAAGATGGAGCTGTCATTTCGAACTCAGGCCATTTTAATGTTGAAATTAACATCCCTGTCCTGGAAGAGATGGCTGAAGAAAAAATCCGTGTCCGACCCATGATCGATCAATATTTGCTGCCGGACGGTCGACGGTTAAATCTGTTGGCTGAAGGACGCCTGGTGAATCTGGCTGCTGCGGAAGGACACCCTTCCAGCGTGATGGATATGTCATTCGCGAACCAGGTTTTAAGCGCGGAATATTTGATCAAGAATGCTGATAAACTTTCCAATCAGGTTTATGGAGTCCCGGAAGAAATTGATGCTGAAATTGCCCGTATGAAATTAGAGGCGATGAATATCGATATTGATGTCCTGACCGAAGAACAAGTTAAGTACCTCAGTTCCTGGCAGGAGGGAACATAAAGTATTTCTTCCAGTGAATATCATTTATATTTAAATCCCGGGATTCCCCCGGGATTTTTCTATTATTTTAGAGAATTTTATAAGAAAAACAACCCTATGTGATAAATCTTGAATAAGAGTACAATGTTCATATGCTTCATATTATTTATTGAGACATTTACTCGAAATCTAACTATAAGGGATATTTAGATGACTGAACTCTCCAGAAAGGATTTTTTGCGCCTCTTAGCAGCCAGTGCGGGTTCCCTGGGAAGTTTGTATCTGGCAGGATGCTTGGACCAGAGCAAGTTGATTTCCAAATCCCTTGTCTCTGATAAGATTTCCCCCACAGCATTTGTTCCGGGTTCAACTGAAACTGGTGTGCCTTCAACGACAACTCCAGAACCAACCAGTGAAATTGAAGAATCTCCCTCGCCAACATCCTCTCCGGAATTCCCGGACCTGGTTGTAGCCCGGAATGGAGACGCTGAGGAGATGGTTATTAAAGCTATGGCAGCTTTGGGGGGAATGGGTAGATTTGTGAAAGCTGGAGATGTAGTGGTTGTTAAACCAAATATTTGTATTTCTTATCATAATTATATGTTTGCTGCCACTACCAATCCTTGGGTCGTTCGGAGGATTGTGAAACTGGCCCTGGAAGCAGGAGCTAAAACAGTAAAGGTGATGGATTTTCCTTTTGGAGGTACATGTGAACAGGCCTACAATGTCAGTGGAATAAAATCAAAAGTTGAAGAGGTAGGCGGAAAAATGGTTGTTATGTCTAACCTAAAGTTTGTTAATACCGATCTGCCAAGAGGGCTGGATTTAAAGTCAACCAGAATCTATGATGAAGTTCTTAATGCTGATGTTTTGATCAATGTGCCTATTGCGAAACATCATAGTGGTGCTCGCCTGACCCTGGCAATGAAAAATTTGATGGGTGTTATATATGACCGCCCGATGATGCACTCAAACCTGGGACAACGCCTGGCAGATCTGAGCAGCAGGGTGAGATCCAATCTGGTGATAGTCGATGCTGTTCGGATGTTAATGGCCAACGGACCTACTGGTGGAAATCTTGCCGATGTGAAAATGGCAAATACAATCATTGCCTCAGCGGATATAGTCGCAGCAGATAGTTATGCCGCCACCTTGTTTGGATTAACCCCCGATGATCTGACCTATATTAAAAAGGGCTTCAACATGGGTCTGGGTAATAAACACCTGGATCAAATGAAAATCGAGGAGATCAGTCTTGGTTGAACTCCAAGAAATCAAAAAACCCCGGGGGCTTACACCCCGCGGATGGTTGATTCTAAGGAAAGCCAGCCAAGTATTCTTTTTTCTGACATTTCTAGTGTTTTTTCAATGGTCAAGGCGAGAGTTTTACCTTAATTCAGCAACCACAGCAAACCTCAAACAAAAACTGATCAATATCCCGCTGCAGATGGATCCGCTGGTCATGCTCTCCCAAATTCTGGCTAGCCGGACATTCCTGGCAGGATCTTTACTGGCAATTATTACAATCATCATTACTTTATTGCTGGGCAGAGTCTGGTGTGGCTGGTTCTGTCCAGTAGGAACATTATTAGATTGGATGCCACTGAGATCCTGGAAAAAAAATCAAACGGCCGTTGGTGAGGGATTCCGCGGTATTAAGTATGTGGTCCTATTAATCACCCTCTTTTCAGCGTTATTGACCAATTTAACCCTGCTGATTTTTGACCCCCTGACTATTTTGTACAGGACACTGACAACAGCGATCTGGCCAGCTCTGGATAAACTCATCACCTGGATTGAGTTTGCCCTTTACCCAGTTCCATTTTTGCAGCCGATCATCGGAGGTTTTGACAGTCTGATCAGGCCTGCTGTTTTCCCGGCCCATCCAGCTACATACAGATATGGCATATTTTATTTTGGATTTTTCGGTTTATTGGTAGCATTGAATTTTCTTGCTCCACGTTTCTGGTGCCGGTATCTTTGCCCCCTGGGAGCTATGCTAGGATTACTGGGTAAATTCAGCCTGATCCATTGTGAGGTTTCAAAAACCTGCTCCACTTGCGGAAAGTGCTTTAATCAATGCCCGACAGGCGCAATCCAATCAAATGAGGTGGTATTTTGTGATCCCGGCGAATGTACAATGTGTATGGCTTGTGCTGTTGAATGTCCGGGAGGGGCTATTACATACCCGGCTAAAATCTCCCAATTCATTAACCAGCCTTATGATATTGAACGTAAAAAAACTCTTTTATCGCTTGGAACCGCAGTTGTGGGGGTTACATTGCTGGAGGGAAGGCTCATTGATAAGACACCCTCGCTCAAGATGATCCGTCCTCCTGGTGTATTAATCGATGAGTTCCTATCCAAATGTATACGCTGCGGAGAGTGCAGCACAGTTTGTCCGACAAATGCTATTCAAATGGCAGTATCGGAAGCTGGAGTGGAGGGTTTCTGGACGCCGGTTATAATATCAAGAATTGGCTATTGTGATTATTCCTGTAATGCTTGTGGCCAGGTCTGCCCGGTTGAAGCCATTCCTCCTCTTTCATTGGTAGAGAAGAGAGAACAGGTCATTGGGAAAGCCTTAGTTGATAGAACCCGTTGTCTGCCCTGGGCTGAAGACACAGAGTGTATCGTTTGTGAGGAAATGTGCCCGGTACCTGAAAAAGCTATAGAATTGGAGGAATGCCAGATTGTTTCTGACGAGGGTGACTTGATAACTCTCCAGAAACCTGTGGTAATCCCCAAATTATGTATTGGCTGCGGGATCTGCGAAAATAAGTGCCCTGTGCAGGGAGTTGCAGCAATTGAAATCCGCCGACATGAAGGTAAAGGTAGGGGAAGACATGAGACCAGGTACTATGATTGGTTGAACTCAACAACCTGCTGATCGAGTTACCGGGTTGTACCTGTGTTGTCACCAGCATCTGATCCGGCAGGTATAGTAGATTAGTTAGTTTACTCTAAATTTTCCTTATTCCAGGGAAATAAAAACTTTTCCGAATCCAAACACTTCAGCATCAAATACGAATATTAAACCCTGAGCATCAGAAGGCACCTGAAAACCTATTTGTCCGCGGATTCTTTCACCTGGTTGAAGTTCATCATCTGGCAGGCCGCTGTCGATCACAGATTGGGCGCCCAGGTGGAAGGTGTATTTTTGTCCTGTCGAGTCCTTTAAGTACATTTGAACAATGCTGGTAATTTCCTGAACAGTTTCTCCCTTGTTTTGAAGTTGAACATCCACTGCTACAAACTTGTATCCTTCTTTTGGTTTAATGATCTCTGTCCCAGCAGGGTAGCTAACTTGAAGGACTTGGATGGCCAGGCCGGATATTTCAACCAGATCACCTAAGAGGAAAAGTTTTTGCTGATTAACAAGGTTTAGGTTTTGGGGTGGATCCATGGCGACCGGTGTATTACCCAGATTTATCGATACTTCTCCAAGTCCAATTAGGTTCACTTCATATACAAAAATAAAGCCTGCCTGATCCTCTGGAATATGAAATCCAACTTTTCCGCGAATTACTTCACCGGGATTGAGCTCACCCCCCGGGGGGTTGCTGCCGCCTGCGATGTTGGCTTTTCCATTCACATTATATTTTTGTCCAGTGGCACTTTTAAGAGTCATCTGGAAGGCAGGTGAGACATTAAATGACTTTTTGCCCTGATTGGCAATCATCAGATCCACAACCAGGTATTTTTTTCCATTATCAGGAGGATTGAAGTCCCCCCCGGGCGGTTGATCCCAACCGAGTACAACCAGGATAGTTTCGTTAATACTGATAATATCTCCCACGTCGTAGATGGTTTCCCGGGGAAGTTCACTGGGTTCGCCAGAGGAAGTTTGATTGCCGGTGCTGAGATCCCCAATTTTTATGGGTTCTTTTTCCATTTGGCAGCTCGTTAACAAAAACAATCCCAATAAATATATTACTGCTAGATTGATTTTGATAGGTTTCATAAGGTTTCCCCTCATGTTTTAGAGGCAGGTAAAGTTATCGAACTTTTAATAGTATATCTTTAATACAGTGATATTCAATAAAAAGTTTCCATGCTCTGTTTGACCCAAGTGATAAAAACTGAGCGGCGGAATTTTTGAACAAACATGCAATTAATCTCAATATTTCTGTGAATTCCGACTTGATCGCGGTTATTTTGATCTAGATCTAGGGTTGCCCTTTACCTGTCTGTGGTAAAATCTTGTCCCACAGACAAAAAATCTCACTGTAAAATTTATCTTGAACTTGATGATAGTCATCATCCATGATTGGGAGAAATAGATGGTTATCGACAATATTAAACAATTGTTGAGTAAGCCCCCCCAAGATCTTTCAGATCCATCTTTATACCTGAATAGAGAATTGAGTTTCATTAAGTTTAATGAACGAGTTCTTGAAGAAGCCCTGGACACAAATCATCCCCTCCTGGAACGACTGAAATTCCTGTCAATTTTTTCAAGCAATCTGGATGAGTTCTTTATGATCCGCGTTTCTGGTCTGAGAAGGCAGATGGAAGCGAGCGCCCATCATAAGACACCTCCTGATGGTCTTCTCCCTTCTGAACAACTTGCGTTGATAAGGCAGCAGCTGCTTCCAAAACTGGAAGAAAGTTATCATTGCTGGAAAAATGACTTGCTTTCAAAATTGAAAAAGGAGGGTATTAAAGTCCTCCATTACGATCAGTTAAAGCGCAAGCAACGAAAACTGCTAAGAAGATACTTCAAGAAAGAGATTTATCCAGCTCTAACACCCCTTGCTTTTGATCCCGGTCATCCTTTTCCCCACATATCAAATCTTTCCATGAACCTTGCGGTTGTAGTGCATGATCCTAAACATGGCCAGCGCTTTGCCAGACTAAAGGTTCCGAAAATCTATCCCCGATTGATCGCTATTCCCAGTGAAGAAAGCGCAGATGAAAACCAGGAATTGGGATTAAACGATCGGGGTTCAACAAACTTTGTCTGGTTAGAGGAAGTTGTGAGTGCTAACCTGGACTTACTATTTCCAGGCTTAAAAGTGGAGGCTGCCTATCCCTTCCGAGTCACCCGTGATGCCGATCCGGAAATTGAGGAGGATGAAGCCTCTGATTTATTATCTGCAATTGAAGAAAGTGTTCGGGAAAGGCAGTTTGGTTCTGCGATCCGCCTGGAAATTGATATTTCTATGCCGGACCAGGTTCGGGATATTCTGCAAACTAATTTGGATGTGGCATCCTACCAAATATATGTGGTAGATGGACCGATAGGGTTAAGTGATGTAATGGAATTGATGGAGATAAATCGTCCAGAGCTTAAAGATAAACCCTTTAAGCCATCTATTCCGCCATCCTTATCCACAGATGAAAGTATCTTTTCGGTGATCCGTAGAAAAAATATTCTTTTGTATCATCCATATGATAGTTTTGAACCGGTGATCAGGTTTATTCGGGAAGCTGCCCGTGATCCAGAGGTTCTGGCGATAAAGATGACTCTCTACCGTGTGGGCCCGGATTCTCCAGTGGTTGCAGCTTTGATGGATGCCAGGGAAAACGGGAAACAAGTTGCAGTATTGGTGGAATTAAAGGCCCGATTTGATGAAGCTAATAATATCGTCTGGGCAAAATCCCTGGAACGGGCAGGAGTTCATGTGGTTTATGGGTTGATAGGATTAAAGACTCATGCCAAGGTTTGTGTGGTTATTCGCCATGAACCAGATGGGATACGCCGGTATATTCACATGGGAACTGGCAATTACAACGATGTTACAGCCCGATTGTACTCCGACCTGGGTTACTTCACTTGTGATCCAAATCTCGGAAAAGATGTTTCAGCATTATTTAATGGATTGACAGGGTATTCCCGGAAAGATGAATATAAAAAGTTATTAGTTGCCCCAGGTGAAATGCAGCAGGGGATCATATCCAGAATTGATCGAGAAATCCAGGTTCACGAGCAGCAGGGAGATGGTTATCTAGCGTTCAAGATGAATTCTTTGGTCGATAGCCACTGCATAGAAGCCCTGTACCGGGCTTCCCGAGCTGGGGTTAGGATTGATATCCAAGCCAGGGGAATTTGCTGTCTCAGGCCGGGGATTCCCGGTATCAGCGATAATATTACTGTTACCTCAATTGTGGGTAGATTTCTGGAACATCCCAGGATATATTATTTCCGGAATGGGGGCGATGAGGAAATATTAATCGGCAGTGCTGATTTAATGCCCAGGAATTTGTATAGAAGAGTTGAAACGCTGTTTCCAATAGAAGATGAAAAAATAAAAATTTCCCTGCGAGATGAAATTTTAAATATCCACCTCAGGGATAATGTAAAGGCCCGTCTGATGCTGCCAGATGGTGATTATGAACCTGTCACACGGGGTGTGGACGAAGAAATCATGAATTCCCAGGAGTGGATGATTCAAAATCGGGGAATTTGGCATCATGCTGAGTGAATAATCAATTCAGATCAAACAAATATCATTAAATCGGATAGTATTCACCAGTTTATATTCTAGAAAGTCATTAAGCGGAATTCAGAGGGGGAGAAAAACTATCCAGACTGATTTCCTTTTCAAATGCTATTGATAACAAGGGACCTGCATTCCGAGCCGTTTGCCATAATTCAACCGCTGGATACTGGGTGGCGATTAAGGTCAGGCGCAGATTCTCTTTATCCCAGGTTGCGATGACGTCTGTCACATTGGCATTTCTACCGCGCTCCAGGCATTCTGCAACACGCAGAATGGATGATAATCTCTGGAGAATGATTTGGTCTTTTTTATTTAATAGCAGTTTGTAATCAGAAATTACCGGACGGCCTTTGCGATGATATCTGCAGAGCAGGGCAATTAAGGCTGTTTCTCGTGGTGTGTATCCGGGAATCCCATTATATTCAAGAAGAGTTTGACTGTGTTTGTGATGGCTGGTATAACCGATTATCCGTCCCAGATCATGAAGCAAAGCAGCAGCGTAAAGCATATCCCGCTCCTTTGCTCCGAGGTCGTGTAATGGAGTCAGTTGTTCAAATAGCCTGCCAGCCAAAAAACTTACATGATTGGCATGTTCCTTTTCATAATTATAGTTCCGGGCCAAATTTAGAACACTGAAATGCTTTACACTGGGGATTATAGGGGGATCAAGATGAGACCAGAACAGCTCAAGAAAGACACCTTCCCGGAGTCCATTGACTGATAATTCGAGAGATTTAGCTTTAAGCCGGTCCATAACCGCGAGCAGCACCATTGCGCCTGGCAAGATGATATCAGCCCGATCGCTGCTGAGGCCGGGAATAATCTGGCGTTTATCAAGCGGTAATTCCCTGAATATCTTGATACTTTTTGCAACTGAACTTCGCTTGAGAATAAATCCATGCTGCGTGTGAAGGGGGTATTTTTGCCGGGTTGCTTCAATTAAGGCCAGGTTTCGAATGGTTCCACCGAGTCCAACCAAAGGTTCTTTTTTTTTCTCAGACAACCAATTAATGGTCTCAAGTTGTCGGGTAATTTCCTGGTTAATCTTCTCAAATTCCTTGTTGGAGAGGGGATCAGAAGTGATAAATAAATCTGTTAACGCCAGAGCTCCGAGAGGCAGGGATACACCTTTGGTGAAGCTCCTGTTTTTTACTTGGCTGAGCTGAATGCTGCCACCACCGATATCCAGAACAACCCCTTGTTGAAGTTCAACTTCGTTAAGAGCTCCCAGAGTATCATAATAAGCCTCTTTGTCGCCATCGAGAAGTTGAATGGATAAACCAAGTTCCTTTTTGATCCTTTTAAGAAACGCTGGGCCGTTTGCTGCATCTCGGACCGCGCTGGTAGCAGTTGCCAGGACCTGGTCGACTTTGGTCTGTTTGCAAAAATCCATATACAATCGCAATGTTGAAAGCCCCCTGGCGATTGCTTTTTTGCTTAATCCCTGGGAGGTCAGACCCTGCCGCAGCCGGGTCACTTCCCGGACCTCATCAACCAGGCGGTAAGAAAAACCCAATCTGGTTTCCATGATGATGAGGCGAGTTGTGTTTGAGCCGAGGTCAATGACCGCTATTCGCCTGGTCTGGTTAGTATCCATAGGGTATCCAGCCTGATTAGTATCGTGCAGAAGTTTTCCAACTTTCAGATTGTATGCCATTACTGGATACAAGTCAAATTTTCAATCTCGACCAGGCACTTGACATCAGTATGATTAGCATGCAATAATACTAATATACTAATGTACTAATGCACTAATACAATAGGATAATATGAAATTAATCATAGACCCTGACAGCAGTGTGCCGATATATATCCAAATTGAAGACAGCATTCACTCTCTGATCGCTGCGGGACAGATCCAACCGGGAGAACAGCTGCCTACGATCCGCGAATTGGCTGCAGACATCCGTGTCAACTTGAATACAGTTGCCAGAGCCTACTTTGAATTGGATCGTGAGGGAGTGATTTCCACTCAGCGGGGCATAGGTACTTTTGTTAGTGGAGTACCAGATCAAAAACAGATTGAAAAGAAACGTCAAAAATTACTTTATTCGATCATTGAATCTGCATTGAAGGAAGCCAGTAGTCTGGGCTACTCAGTAGATGAGATTAAGAAAACTTTCCAGGATCAAATGAAAAACTGGTTTTCAGAAAATGGGGAGAAATAGAGCCAATCAAGAGGAGGGCATTCACCATGGTTATTAAACCTACAGGATTCGATTTCAGTTATGAAGAGAAGAAGCAAACCCAGGTCAATGGGGTGGCAGTATTTGGCTTTGTGTTGTTGATTTTAATTTCCTCTGGTGCTGCGGTCTGGATGATTGTTGAAAGCGTCAGGGCACTTTGGATAGTTTTAGAACTTCTGATATTAAATATCATTGGTTTCTATGTCCTGCTGGCTTTTAAGGTCGCTGATCAGTGGGAAAAAGCCATTCACCTGCGATTAGGTAGATTTGTTGGCTTAAAAGGCCCTGGACCATTTTGGATCATACCTATATTCGATACAATTCCGACCTGGATCGATCACAGGGTGATGGTAACTTCGTTCACTGCCGAACGAACTCTTACCAAAGACACTGTCCCTGTGGATGTGGATGCTGTTTTGTTCTGGGCGGTTTGGGATGCTGAAAAAGCAGCCCTAGAAGTAGAAGATTACCGGGCTGCAATTTCCTGGGCATCCCAGACAGCCTTGCGGGAAATTATCGGACAGATGGAACTGGCGGACATTCTGGTTGGAAGGGCTCGCATGGATGATGAGCTGCAGCATATCATAGATGACCGGACCACGCCCTGGGGTATCACTGTTCAGTCGGTTGAGATCAGAGACGTTGTCATCCCCAGTGGGTTGGAAGATGCAATGAGCCGACAAGCTCAAGCTGAGCGGGAACGCCAGGCTAGATTGATCCTGGGCGAGAGTGAGGAACAAATTGCTGGATCTTTTGCCAAAGCTTCTGAAGCCTATCGGAATAATCCAACTGCGCTACACTTGAGGGCGATGAATATGCTCTTCGAAGGATTAAAGGAAAAAGGTGCAATGGTTATTGTCCCTTCCAGCGCTGTGGATACCATGAACCTTGGTGGAATGATGGGCATGGTGGCAATGACTGACGTAGCGGAAAAATATGTAGGTCAATCTACTGATGAAGAGATCGGTGATGAGTGATCTGGAAATAAAGGCAGATTTAATTGAAGTACTTGAGTCCGGAATTTTTAAGACGGAACATGTTTTCCAATTCAGGGAAGGCATCCTTGGAATTATGAGCCTGAAGGCGGGTAAGTCTGATGGTATTTATAAAGCTGCGGATGGAACGGAAATGTCATTAAAGAAAACCAGTTTCTGGAAATCTAATTATGAGTGGAGAGATGGTGAGACTCTGGTTGGTGGCGCAATGCCGCGAAAGGCTTTAAGTCCAACCTTTTTCATTAAGTTTCAAGGAAATTCTGTTGTGCTATCTCCTGGTGGAAACAAAGCCAGGAGTTGGAGAGTGAAAAATAGTTTTAATCAGGAACTCTGCGAAATCCAGCCCCGGGGAGTATTTAAAAGGGGAGCCAGACTGTTGATAAGGGCTGAAATTCCAATCGGATTGCTGGTTTTCTGCTACTGCCTGGTAAGTATTCGCTGGCAGGAGCGAACATCCTGAGTTATGGTCTAGATTTCATAACAATAGAAAATCCTATCAAATCGGATTGAAAATCTGAAAAGATCCTCAACCCGATTGTTTTATTCTGTTTTTTTTGGATGGACTGTAATAACCTTGGCGCTGATAGCTTTAACCAGAGAAACCGGTTGAATGCAGAAAAGTGCATGATCGGATCCGGCAGCTGCCCAGATAAGTGGGTATTGAAGCAGGTCCTCGTCAAGGTAAGTGGTTATTTTTTTCTTCAACCCGAACGGCGAAACTCCTCCGATCGCGAAACCAGTCTCCTCCCGGACAAAATCTACTGAAGCAAACTTGATATTTTCACCGGTTATTTCCGCTACCAGAGCTTCATCAACTTGATTTGAACCACTGGTCAATATCAAAGAGTGGTTCTTGGCTGGTAACTCCTTGAAATACCAGTGATTTAACAATCTGTCCTACTTGACAACCGACCGCCCGGGCTGCTTCAAGGGCAGTTCTTGTGCTGGCAGGTAATACTTTAATATCAGTGTCGATACCAAGGGAGTTCAATTCGAAATGTACGCGCTGAAGGCTCGAATCTCCTTTACCCATAAAGATATTCCCTGAATTATTCCTGATCCACTACTGCAATTTCGATGTAGACTGGATCACCGAATCGATTTCCATCCGGGTCATAGGCTTGCCACCAGGAATTGTATCTACCTGGATTATCGGGTGCAGAAAAGATAATTTCCAGGACAGCCTCTGTATTTTGCCGCGCCGGATAGAGCTGCTGGGATATTTCTGCTCCCAGGGCCAGCCCAGATATCAGCTGAAGTGAATAAGCCTGATTCCAGTTGCAGCTCCCCTGATTTGAAATTAACCAGCGCTTGGTGATCTTTTGCCCTGGATAGACTTCAGTGCCGTCTGGAATTGACAGATCATCCTTAAATTTGAGCTGGTTTAAGCAATTTACCTGACGGGTTGGCAGGATTGTTGGTTGGGGTAAAGGAAGATTATCAGCCGGATTCAGTGTCGGGGGTACAAAATGAGCCTCTGGCGAGGGGGTTATATTCAACTCGCCAGAAGCACAACCCGTTATTAGCAGGATAAACAATAACGACACGAAAATGAAATTGACTTTATTTGGAAGTTTCTTCATCTCCATCAGACTCATTGGTTGAAATGGTTTCTATTTCATATGCGGTTTGGTCCATTACGAGGGCTTTAATGGCGTTTTCAATTTCATCGGCAATGTCCGGGTTTTCCTTGAGATATACTTTGGCATTTTCGCGGCCCTGGGCAATTCGCAGGTCATCCCCGTAATAATAAAATGATCCCCGTTTTTCAACGACCCCGAGCTCGACTGCCAGGTCGAGGATATCTCCTGATCTGGAAATTCCTTCATCATGCATGATATCAAATTCAGCGGTTTTGAAAGGTGGGGCAACTTTATTCTTTACCACTCGTACCCTGATCCGGCTTCCAATAATATCGGTCCCGGACTTGATCGATTGGATTCTCCTCACATCAAGACGGATGGAACTGTAAAATTTCAGTGCCCGTCCGCCTGGGGTGGTTTCAGGATTGCCGAATACCACACCGATTTTCTCGCGGAGCTGATTGGTAAAAACCAGGCAGGTGTTGGTTTGTTTAATGGCACCTGATAATTTCCGGAGAGCCTGCGACATCAAGCGCGCCATCAAACCCATATGGGAATCGCCCATATCTCCCTCAATTTCAGCCCGGGGTACAAGAGCTGCCACCGAGTCAATGATTATGACGTCTACCGCTCCGGAACGGATCAGGGATTCAGCGATTTCCAGGGCTTGTTCACCTGTATCAGGTTGGGAAATCAGCAGGTTATTAATATCTACGCCTGTTTTAGCTGCATAGGCAGCGTCGAGAGCGTGTTCCATATCAATGAATGCAGCAATCCCGCCTTGTTTTTGGGCTTCCGCAACAAGATGTTGGCAAATAGTTGTCTTTCCAGACGCTTCAGGACCAAATATTTCTGTCACTCTGCCGCGGGGAAGGCCCCCAACACCTAATGCCAGATCAAGCGATAATGTGCCGGTGGGGATCACTTCAACAGCCAAACCCTGTACTTCCCCCATTTTCATGATTGCACCTTCGCCAAAGCGTTTTGTAATTTCTTTCAGTGTTTTGTCTAATGCTGTTTTCCGTGGATCTTCCGCCATTTATTCCTCCTCAAATATGATACCTTTCCCCTGACAACTTATTTGAAGTGTAGCACAAATGTTCTAAACGTCAAGGGGATGGAGAAAACAATACTGTCGGAGTAGGGAGTGCTTCATCTGTGAAACCCCGCCAGACATGAAACTTGAAAAAAGTTACCTGGCCAGGCTTTATTTCAACTTTTTTCTGATATGCAAATCCAATTTCTGTGACAGGAATAGAAACGATATATGTTCCCGCAGGAATATTTGAAATGGTGATGTTTTCAAGATAATAAGGATCGCTGTTTATGGACTCGTTCTGGTAAGATTTACCAATCCATAGTAAATCATCAATTTCATCACCTCTGAGATCGTCTTCTGAGCGGTATAGATAAATAATTTGCTGCTCATGAAGCCGTCCTTCATAAGTCAGTATCTGCCCGACCAGAATTCCCCACCCGATGGGAGGGGACATCCAAAGATCTGGATTCCTGGTCGAGAAATACTCGTTTTTCCCTATTCTGACTTCGAAATGTAAGTGGGGGCCTGTGGTATTCCCTGTGTTTCCCATTAAGCCGATCTTCTGGCCGGATCGAACGGATTTACCAACTGCGACAAGTATTTCATCAAGGTGGGCATAGAGGGTAAATAAAGCTTCTCCTTGATATTTGAACGAATGTTCAATCACTATCGCTTTTCCGTAGGGATCGTCGAAAATATCCTGTCCGCCGCGATAAACCCCCTGGCCTGCATATATCACTTTGCCGTCACCGGCAGCTAGTATGGGTGTTCCCATATCTCCTGGAATATCAATTCCGGTGTGAACGACATTATCAAAGAAAACATCTCCATATGGGTATGTAGAAAAGGCAGAATCAATATCGAACGCGGCGATAGGATTAGTGAAATAAAAATGATCCTGGGGGCTTGGAATCCAGGGAACGGCATAAACTGGCGGGCGCCAGGCATAGATCGTTCTGTTTCTATCCGGAGGCACCGAGAACTCGGGTGTGGGGGGTATCGGTGAGGGAGTAGAGCTGATTTCTAGTTCCGGGCTTGCTGTCAGGGTTGCTAAATTAAGACTTACCTGGGTATCTGTCGGTATCGAGGGGGTTGAACTTGCCAGAATACCAGTTGTTTCAACCTGGTTGGCTGGCTTGATCTGAGTGCTCTGGCAGCCGATCAGGATGACACCTATGCCAAGCACCATTGTCAGGATGGAAAATAAATTTCTCATCGATAGTTTACTTCGGTCAAGTTCAAAACCAGGGGATCTGATCATGATTGGGTCAGGGATTGGCAAAGCCTGTCAACCCCTTGATGGCCTCCGGAGAATATAGCTGCAGCAAGGCAGATTCTAAGCTCAACCCCTGGGCAAATGCGAAGTATTGGTATCTGGAGGCTGTTTCAGAGAATTGCCAATAGTTCTCTGCTGGAAATCTACTCCACCCGTAGGCAGCCGCAAGCTCAGTAAAATCCAACCAATAGCCGGATGGTATGGCGTTTATTCTGGTTCCACCGTTCTCATAGGCCGAATTAATCCCAGAATATCGAGCGTTAAAATCCCAGGGGTATTCTTTGATTGGTCTCCCCTGCAGACCCGATTGGTCGTTTGTTTTGATATACACCCGCCAGAAGGTTTTATCAGCATAATCTTCCCGGATTACGATCAGCCAGTCAGCCAACCTGGGGATATCGTTGATCATTAAGCCCCGACCGGTATGGAGCCACCCCAGATTGATGTCCGGCTCAAGAGATTCATCAAGGGGCAGATAGGCGGACTCAAGAGTGGATAGAAAATCCCATCCAGCGAGGTCCCTGGTTTTTTGCCGGAGGGGTGAGAATATACTCACCGCCTCCTCTATGAATATAGGTAGAGGTGCATCAAGATTTCTTAATTCGATCAAATTCTGATGACTATCTCCATAAAAGGATGATCCTTCCCATAGGGGCGTCGGAGGGTTGATCTGCGGGTCTTCTGGAGAGATGATCAAGGAAATATTATGTACCCAGCTGATTCCTTCTACAGTACCGGGCATTTCTATCGCAGGTAACATAACCTGGACATTTGGCTGATAACCAGGGTATGCTGTCAGATAACTTTTGTAGGGAGTTTTAATGACTGTGAACAGGATCTCTCCCGGGCCTCCCCAGATTGGCCAATCCCCCGGGCCGGCATAGATTGGTTTTTCCTCTGGGCGGGTTGAGTCCCAGGTTACAAGGGAGTGATTACCTTCATCAGTGATAATTGACCACGATAGATACCTGCCGTCAGTAGACCAGGAGGGATGATCAACTGACAGCCCGTCTATTCCTGGCACCTGGACAGCTTTATCAGCCTGCTGTGAGTCCAGGTCGGCATACCAGATTTCCTGTTTGCCATTCCTGGTACTGACAAAACTGATTTTCCGTCCCTGCCCGGACCAATTAGGTGCATAATCGGCACCGGGATGATTTGTCAGAGGTATGGCACCGCTGGTGAGATCTATGTCCTGAATGAAGATGTCCAGATTATTAATCTGATACCTTTCATATGCCAGCCATTTACCATCTGGAGACCAGGTTGGGTTTCCTTCGTAAGCCGTCGTATCTGTAAAACGACTGGTTTCACCAGTCGATAGATCCAGAATATATAAATCCCAGGGACCATCACGATTGGATGCAAAGGCAATTTTCAATCCATCGGGACTGATGGCTGGAGTGATGTCTTGGTGCGCTCCGGAAGAGATCCTGGTTAGGGGCAGGGCGGATAAGTTCATTCCTGTAGAATTTTCAAGAAAAGGTCTGTAGAGGAACAGGTGAATGTCATTCCCTTCCCTTATAGAAAGAACTAAAGAACCAAACTGTGATGTAGTAGCATAGACTACAGGGGTTGGCGTAGGTCCCGGAAAATCTGATTGAGAGGATTCAGGAACTGGAGTGTGAGTCTCTGAAATGAGATCAGGTGTGGGGGAGGGTATGATGTCTACCCGGGATTCAAGCATTTTTTGGCGTGCGCCAGGATAAAATATCACAGCCGTGATGGTTAGGATCAGGGCAATGATTATCAGCAGAAGATTAGATCGCCAATTTGAATCGGGTTTTTGATCGTGATTATCTTGATTTCCGTCTTCACTCATGCAATATCCCTGTTTTTCCTCTAGTAAGTTCTAAGCCAGGTGGGCAGGTAGCTCTTAATTTTTCCCTTGATCATTTTTCCCCAACCTAATGGATATCCTTCAACTGTGACCAATATCCACTTGCCGGATCCATCCACCTCAAGATCACTCTTAATTGGGGATCCCCTTTGATATAAACCCAGATCTTGATCACCTATTGAAAATTCTAACACTTTTTGAGAATCCTCCCCGGTCAGACCGGTTGCCAATGCCGGGCTGGGAAGGAACAGATCGTTTTGAATAGTACCAATCCACCATCCCCAATGTTCAACCCGTAATCCTTTTAAAGGATGAGCACCAGGAAGTATCAGATAGAGCTGGTTCCCATACATTTTCAGTAGGAGGCTTTCAGGGTGGATATCTTCTGTATTTGGATTTAGTTTGATTGTTGAGTTATAAAAATCTTGATAAATTATCCGCTGCCCGGCTTCAAGCTCCTGTCCGGAACCTGAATGAACTATAATCGCTTCGTGATTGTTTCCCTTTCTCCTCAATAAAGCAATGAAATGGCCTTCCCCCGGTGCCTGGTGGGGCCATATACGGATTGTTTTGCTGAAATCGTGCAGGTTGTTATCACTGAAAGAAAAACCTTTGTTGAAACCGTCCAGAACTGGAATTTGCTCGAGGTAAAACTCTGGGTTTTTATCAAGAAAACGTTTTATAGATCCTTCATTTTCATGTTGATTGAAAGTGCAAGTGGAATAAACCAATACACCTCCAGGGCGAACCAATTTGGCACCTTGCCAGAGGATATCATCCTGTATCAAAGCACAACGATCCCTGAACCTGGTTGACCATTTTTTAATGGATCCCGGATTTGATCGGAAGGTACCTTCTCCTGAACAAGGAGCATCTATTAACACCCGATCGAATATAGGGCCAAAATGCTCAGCCAACCTGGCCGGTGTTTCATTTGTGACTCCCGAATTGCGTGATCCCCACCGCTCCATATTTCTCTTTAATGCTTGAACTCTCTTCGGATTGGGATCGTTGGCCAGCAGCCATCCCTGGTTTTTCATTTCTGATAATATTTGGGTGGTTTTACCTCCCGGGGCAGCGCAGAGATCAAGGATCTTCTCACCCGGCTGAGGATCCAGGATAATAACGGGAACCATTGCTGATGGTTCCTGAAGATAATATAACCCTGCCGCGTGGAAAATGTGTTTACCCAGCTCTGAACTCTGAATTATTTGGTAACCATGATCAATCCATGGCAATGGTTGGAATTGTCCGGGTAGCCGGGCGAGCATTACGTCATGTTTATCTTTTTGGGTGTTGATTCTGAGACCTGTAAACGGGGGATCATCCTCATATGAACCCCAAAAGGTGGGTGCATCCTCCTGGAGGAGATCCTGGATCATTATTTGAAAATCAGTCGGATATTGATTTTTCACAGCAGTGTAAAAGAAGTGGTAACGGATTTCAATGGAATTGTTTTTAGTGAAACCTGGTCATCAGCGCCAGGGATTTCTTCTTCCTGGACGTAAAACAAATCCAGCTCAATCTTGTAATCTCCAGGTTTGTTCTGATTTGCTGGAATATGCAGTGTTATTTCATTCGCTCGGCTGAATATATTAATGATATTGATTTCTGCCAAGCGGTCACTATTTTGGTTCACAAGTACAATGGATGCATTGGGATTTACCTGAAAATCCGATAATGTAAAAGTGACCTTAACCCGCCTGCGATCAGGATAGATCTCGCAGGAAAATTCTAAAACCTCAATTTCCTGAAGTTGTTGATCTTTATGGGGTAAGTCGGGTTTTTCAGTGCGGTTCATAATATATCCTGGGTAATTGTTTTCTAGGATAAGTTTACCATCCCGGAAAAAAATAAGTCCAGTCCCGCAGGGACTGGACTTATTATAGATAGATTTCTTGCGGTTTTGGTTGAGATTACTTAATCGTATATGTATGCCAGGCCAATTGCGCCCGGTCCGGCATGGGTGCCCATAACCGGACTGAGCTCAGAGAAGATCTGTTCCACTGGATTGATACGTTTAGCAACCTTTTCAAGTATTGATCGAGCTGTGTCAGGATTATTTGCATGCAGGGTGGCAATTCGGACATTTTTATGTCCAGCTGTTTTTTCTTCGATCAGCTCGAGGATTTTTTCAAGGGCTTTTTTCTGCGTGCGAACAGAATCGAGCGGGACAATCAAACCATCCTCAACCGTCAGTATCGGTTTGACATTCAATAAACTTCCCATGAACCGTTTGGCGACCCCAATCCGGCCTCCTCGGTGCAAGAACTCTAAAGTATCTAATACAAAGATGACACCGCAGTTTTCTTTGGCATCCTCGGCAATCCTTTTGCATTCTGCCAAAGATGCTCCCTGATTGGCAGCTCGAGCAGCTGCCAGAACGATGAATCCCAACGCCATGACCAGGGTTTTTGAGTTAACAATTTCAATGGTTGCGTCCGGAAGCAGTTTTTTGGCCTGGGTTGCCGAAGATATTGTGCCGGATAAATCCTCGGAAAGGAGGATAGCGAGAATTTCATAACCATCATTGTGCAGGGAGCGGAACAGCACTTCAAAATCTGCCACGGAAGGTTGCGATGTACTGGGCATAACTTTTGCTGTTCCCAGGCGTTCGTAAAATTCAACCGGCGAGATGTCCACCCCGTCATAAAAATTTTCTTCCCCCCAAATTACAGTCAAGGGTACAACATGGATATTGTTCTTTTTAATTATCTCTTCAGGGATATAGGGTGTACTATCAGTTACAATGGCAACTTTAGACATAAAAAACCTCTCTTTCGAATATGGGATGATTTCGTTAATTAAATTAAAATTACGAAATTTACAACACCATATCGAGAGAGAGGTTACGGAGGCACTTCTTTCGTGATCCTGATCGTAGATATCTGGCTGCACACCGCCCATTAAAGTTATAACAAAAGTTCCTCGCCCAACAGGGGTGCCGGTTAATTCAAAAAACAGAGCGGAATTCCCCGCTCTGTTTTCAGCACCCTCGGCGTGATTCGAACACGCGACCCCTTACTCCGCAAGCAAGTGCTCTATCCACTGAGCTACGAGGGCAATAAGGCTTCAAAACCGATTGTACAACAATGAGAAATAAATGGCAATATCTGAGTAGTTACAGACATTTTTTCTAGAATCTTGGGTGCTGTGCCCAAGAATTTATTACTATTGAGGGGTCTCAAATAACATCCCTCAATGGGGGATATGATGAAGGTCATGTGATTTCGGTGAGCTTGTGCTTATGTGTCAAAAATAAGGTATGTTATTATTGAATTTGAGATGGGATAAACCAAGATCTTTATCACTGTTTCCTCCTTTGGCGAAGGCCTCCTCAATCGGATATTCCGATTGAGGAGGCCTTTATCTATAACAGGTATGTTATTAGAACTTTGTAAAATACGGGGCTGATCATTCACTGCTGGATATAATTGGAGGTAAGGAATTATCAGGGATGGCTGTTAAAGAAATTATGTATAAAGATTGATTCTGCGAACAATGTCCGGGGATATAGACTTGATCCATTTTTTTAAAAAATCTCCGGGTGATGAAAAACAAAGGAAATATGGATGAAAAAAAGAACTGCTTTATTATGGGTTGTAGCATTGCTGGCTTTGAGCACCTGGGCCTGTTCGATCAGCTCTGAAACCTTTTTCAATCAGTCTGCTGAGGATATCAAAGAAGAGATTGTCACAACAATTAACACAGTTGTCGTGGAAGAGGGTGACTTGCCCAAATTGTACAGGGAGATCAACCCGGGTGTGGTCGCAATCCGCGCTTTGACTGAGGAGGGGGGTGGTTTGGGCACCGGATTTGTTTGGGATAGCGAGGGACATATTGTCACCAACTTCCATGTAGTTGAATCGGCAACTGACCTCGAAGTAGATTTTCCGTCTGGATTTAAAACTCGTGCCCAGGTTATTGGATCAGATCCTGATTCGGATCTGGCAGTCCTGGAATTGGATCAACTTCCCCGGGAATTAACAGTCCTCCCACTGGGAAGAAACCAGGATCTGGCAGTTGGGCAAACCGTGATTGCAATTGGCAACCCCCAGGGTCTCACAGGAACTATGACCCAGGGAATCATCTCTGCTCTTGGTAGGACTTTACAATCAATGCATTTTGCACCCGGAGGAGGTACCTTTTCTACTGGCAATATCATTCAAACAGATGCGGCAATCAATCCGGGAAATTCTGGTGGACCACTCATAAACTTGGCCGGTGAGGTAGTTGGAATAAATTCCGCGATCAGAACGGCCAATATCGATCTAGCAGGTCAACCGATAAATTCTGGATTGGGATTTGCCATATCTATCGATACAGCAAAAAATGTCATCCCTGATTTAATTGAATTTGGCTTTCATGATTCACCGTATGTTGGTGTCCAGGTTCTTAGTGAAGTTAGTCTGTTCGTTAAGGAAGAGCTAGATTTACCCCAATCAACGGGTGTATATATACTGGAAGTCACTCCGGGAAGCCCGGCAGATAAAGCCGGATTAGTAGGAGCAGTTACGGCTCCGACCCATCCCAAGGGCGGAGATTTGATTATCGCTATTGATGATCAAATAGTAAATGACTTCGAAGATTTTATGGGGTATTTACTGACCTATAAAAAACCAGGAGATAATGTGACTATCCTGGCGATCCGGGGTGGTGAAACGCTCGAATTCGATCTGGTTCTCGGGAGCCGTCCGTAATAGGACGAAAATCCCTCCTTGCTTATTTTGAGGTTATTGGGTCCTTGTGTATATACGGCGATAAATAGCAAAAATCTCAGATATGTTTTTTATATAGGTCTGTGTTTCTGAAAAACGTATGATCTCCAGGAATAGGTCCGGATCCCCCTTGGCTTCTTCCAGCCATATACCGGCATTTCCAGGTCCGGCATTATAACCTGCCAAAGCGGCATATATATCTCCATCAAAATATGATCTTAAGAATCCCAAGTAAGCTGTGCCTAATTTAATACTGACCTGGGGGCGGTACAGATCATCATCACTATAATCCGGAGGCCAACCCTCTTTGTCAGCTCTCTCAGCCCCTGTGCTGGGAATGATTTGCATCAACCCCCTTGCTCCTGCGGAAGATCTGACAAAACCTTCAAAAAGGGATTCCTGCCTGATAACACTGAATATCAGGAATGGATGGAAACCATACTCCTGTCCGGCAGGTATGACTAGGTCGCTGTAATACGTGCCAAAACGGATATAGTTGAAATAGGCCGGGGCATTCAAAGTTTCAGCATCATTCATGCCTGCAGCATCCAGAACTGAGCGGGCCGCAAAAATAGCTGGCCTGTATAAGCCCAGATCTGCGTAGTAATTAGCCAGCCGGAAACTGCTGATGGCATCAAAACTAACTTCATTGCGCAAGGTTTCGAACTCAGCTCTGGCATCACTGTACAAATCCAGCTCCCATAATTCTGTTCCGCGTATGATATGCGAATCCCCGGCGAGCAAACCCAGGCTATCCAAATTTGTTTCCGGGGGGATGGAAAAAGTCTCTTTGATCCATTCTTGGGCCAAATTTTTTTCAGCCAAGACATCGTAGCCGATATCATAATCCTGGGGAGGCGCAAAAGGTTCTCGGTTTTGAAGCAAGTCCCGGGCTCTTTCGCTGTAATAACCAGTTGGATCGGCGTTGGCAGCCTCGCTCCAGGCAGCCTTGGCAGCATCGGGGTTGCCCTGGTAAGAATTTACCTTCCCAATCCAGAATAACGCCTTAGAAAGCTCTTCAAGGGATTGGGAGGCATTTCTTAGTATTGAGAACGTTCCCAGAGCCAGATCGAATGACCCTAATCTGACCTGGCAAATGCCGCTCTTGAAAAGGCTGAGAGTAGCATAAGATGAGGTCGGGTAATCGTTAAATACCCTTTTCCAGATAGCTGATGCATTTACCAGTTCTCCCGTTAATTCTTCCACCCGACCAGCATCGTATAAGAATTCGGCTGCCCGGGGATGGTAGGGGCTATTGCTCACAAAATCCTGCAGCACTTGACTTGCTTCATCATACCGGCCGAATTCAAACCAGAGGGTGTATGCCTTAAATTCCCAGGCCTCATCATAGTAGGTATGGTCCGGATAGGAATTTATAATTTCATTCCAGGCAATCAAGGCTTCTTCATGGCGCCCCATATTTCGAAGTGAAAAACCTCTGAAATACAATGCTGTAGCCCGGTCAGCAGCATCGGGGAGAGCTAAATACCGGTCGAAGGCTTCAATAGCATGGCTGTATTGCCTGGCGTAATAATCAACCACCCCCCGGTCAAGATCATTGATTTGAAATCCATTATTAACAATTTTGACCAGGGCCAGGTAAGAATCGTAACTCAGGGGGAATTGGAAAACAGCGTCACGGAAGGCGGATTCAGCCAGATCGTTCTGTCCGAGCTCAAGGTAGGAGAGACCCAGTAGGAAGTCAGCCCGGGCTTTGGCATAATCATTGGTTGACCGGGTATAAACGTCGTTATATATAACTATTGCAGTGTTGTGATCTTCCAGGGTCTGGTATTCCTCACCGATTTTAAGTTGCAGGGTATCCAGATCTGCCCTGCTTCCGGCAGCGATGGCAGCCTGATAGGCTTCAATTGCCTTCAGGGATTCACCAGCAGCAGAGAGCGAATCGCCCCTTCTGTTCTGGATAAAAGAGTCAATTATATCCGGCCGCCTTCCCAGGTATAACTGATAAGCATCAGCCGCTTCAAGGTGCCGATCCAGAGCTGTATAAGTTTCAGCCAGGGCAAAATACGCTTTATGAACAATCGTCGAATCCGGATAACTTGCCACTAATAGGCGCAAATAATCCAGTGCTTTTTGATAATCCCCTTTTTGGTAATTGACTTTTCCCAGACCCAATAACGCCCCACTGCCTTGTTCGACTGTGGAAGCGCTAGCTAGAGTTTCTTCGTAGCTTATTATGGCGGATTCCCAATCCCCATAAAAATAATAAACGTCTCCAGAGAGGGTACTTTGCAGGGGAGGAAGGATCGGCGTTGAGGTTGGTAAAGCAGATTGGGCTGGAAGGGTTTGGGGAACAAGTGTTTCATCAGGGATAATATCGCTAGTTGTTGTTGGCTCCCTTGTTGATAACAAATACCTTCCCCCAATTAATATTGTGCCGATCAAGATGATCAAGATGGATAACTGGTAAAAACTTTTTTTCATGGTTTGGAAAGGATGTTTCTTGAATTTTATCTGTTAGTTGGATTGGATCAGGTCTGTTAGATTGTCCATTCTCCATGAATGATGGCTGTTAAATACCAATCCATTCCATGTTGAACGAAAACCAATCGTATGCTTCTCCAGTCCAATCCACCATATTGGGGATCAAATCCGGGGAAATAATATTCAATCATCATACCACCAGGAAAAATTTCCTGGATATTACTAAGGGAATTTCCCGAACTGACCTCAGTATTGTAGCCAACTATCAGGGATTGGAAATAATCCTGATCGTACACGAATTCTTCGTGATATTCCTCAAAGCTGAGATTGATAGGATTACCTGTTCCATCATAACTGCCCCATATCAAAAGATCTTCTGATGCTGCTGCAAGAGCTATTTCAGATCCACAAAATGTCAAGTTACTGGAATTCAAATAGGCATAAGGAGAAAACTGGAGGCATAAATCCGGATGGATAATCTCCTCGAGTTGATCGTATCGATAAGAATTGAGAGCAGAAAGCACAGTCTGGCCGAGTTGGATGAGTTCAACGGGAACATTCCCGTGTTGTTCAGACAGGAAAGAAAAATCTACCCATCCAATTTGGTCATCAAATTGGATCTGGATCCAGGTGGATCCATCTAAGTTCAGGATATTGCTTGTTGGCCTAAGGTTGATCCCAGCAGGGGGAACCTGGCCGATTATATTTGATTCGCTGGTTGAATCCTGATATAGAGCCAATGATTCCCCGGCGATAATACCAACAACAGTATATAACTCACTGGCTGGAGTCAATTCCGGACCGGTTATCTCTGGTTGAACTGTGGTTTCAACTGACAATCCATCCGGGTTGGGTATTGGTGTATCAATTCTAGGTTTTTTCCTTGTGGAAGCTACCTGGCAGGAGGTCAGGATTAACAGCAGAAATAGTGGAGTTGAAATCCTGATAAATAAATTTCGTGATGATTGATTATTCTTCACACTAAAGGTTTTCATAATATTGGCAGAATGAGTTTAAGGGGCATTCTGTGCAAATTGGTCTCCTGGCTTTACAGATTTCCCTGCCGAGCCGGATCAGGTTCAAATGAACAGGATAATAGGATTCAACTGGAAATTGTTCTGCCAGAAAGGAGTGAGATTTACTGGGGGTCATCTTTTCCGGGCGGATGCCTAATCTGCCGGTCACCCGGTGAACATGGGTATCGACAGGGAAGGCAGGCATTTCAAGTGAGAACAATAACACAATTGCTGCTGTTTTTGGTCCAACACCCTTAAGTTTTTCCAGCCACTCAGCTGCTTCCTGGCTGGTTTTGGTCCTTAAGAAATCCAGCTCAATTTTCCCGCGTTCTTCAGTAATCACCCGCAGGGCATTCTGGATTGCAGGTCCTTTTTGATTGGCCAGTCCGGCAGTTCTTATCGCTGCGATTACCTGGTTCTCCTGTGCATCACGAACACCTTCCCAGGTAGGATATTCTTCCCTGAGGGAATTATAGGCAATGTCGCGATTGATATCATTAGTATTCTGGGAGAGGATAGTTGAAACCAGTTCGCCAACAGCCGACAAGTGTGGACGCCAGACAGGCATACCATACTCTTCCAACAGTGTCTGATGTGTTTTTATTGCAAGGATTTTTGTGTTCATGAATTAGCTGTATTGTAATTGAAAACAGGATTTCCCAACGCCAGTAACAATTTGGCATAGATTTCTGATTTCAACGACCGGCCCCAGGTCAGCAATCTCTGTTAGTTGTCCCGGTGAAAGAACCTTTAGCTGCCGCAGGACCTCGATCATAACTGCTCTTCTGGCGCGATTACCCTGGTCTCCGTCAGCGATTTTCAGAACGATACCAAGGGCTGGCGATCCCGGTTTGATCGCATCAGGGAATATGCCGATCGCTTGATAAGCCTCAGCGCCAGCTTTGGATACCAATTTTCCCTCTCCGGCACTCATCAGCCTGGTATCGAATCTTTCGGGACCAGCCACAAGATATGGGTTTTCTTCCATTGATCGAGTAATGAGCTGACAAGCAGCTTTTCTTGAGGTTGATAATGTCGAAGGGTCTAAGAGCCTTGCCCATCCCAGAGCAGCGTTATTGAGGGGCATCGCAAAAGCAGGCACTGAACAGCCATCCCGTCCCAGCTGGATCTTTGAAGGTTCAAGCCCGCACATCTCTGCTACTGTGTTGATTATGAGTTGTTGGATGGGATGTTCAGGTTCAGTATAATCCTGGATTGGTGCACCCATGAGCCTTCCTAGTGCAAGCATCCCGGTATGTTTTCCTGAGCAATTATGATGGTTCTGGGTTGGCCCAAGTCCTTGATCCCTTAATTTCGCCCTGACAGCTTTGTTGAAGGGCTGGTGGGTACAGCATAATAAATCGGCTTCACTGAAGCCGATTTTTTTCTGAAGTCGGTTGATGGTTTTAAGATGGATATCAGTGCTTGAATGGGAAGCACAGCACACAGCGATCTCCTCAACGGACATGTTAAATTTTTCAACTCCCCCTTTTTCTATAAGGGCAAGAGCCTGGAGAGGTTTTGCTGAGGAGCGGAGGAAACTCACTGAGTGGGGGTCACCATACCAGGCGAATAATTTGCCTGAGGGATCTACAACAGCGATAGCACCATAATGGATGGATTCAGCTACTCCTCCCCTCAGAGTGTGAAAGAGAGGTAAATAGCCGTGTTCAGCCTGTTGGCGAGGATCATTCATTGTATTTGCCAATGAGGGGTTTAGATCAGAGTTTTTATTTCCCATCCTCATCGGCTGAGGGGAAATAGTTTCTGAGGTAATACTGGGATAATCCGTACTTGAGCCGCTGTAAGAAAAAATCTCTGTCCCTTTTCAGGAAAGTAAATTCATCCATGAATTTATCTGCCAGAGCTGAGACGTCTTCCACTGCTGCCCTGCGGTTAGCTAATTTATCAATTCGGCGGTGAATTTTCCGGAATGATTTTTTTAGATCCTTAATATTATCCATGGTGACCGGGCCGCCCCGACCGCTGATTATAGTATAGTCCCGGAATCTGGGTTTCAGCAAAATATCCAACGTATCGATCCAAGTAGTTAGATTGGCTTTGCTCAAAAAGGGAGGTCCTTTTAGAACTACAGTATCGCCAATAAAAACCACCTTTTGATCAGGAAGTATCGCCCAGCTGGATCCGGGGCGGGGACCTGGATGATGTTCCAGCATAACGGGTTCTTCTGCCCAGTGAAACTGCATCTTATCTGAGAAAGTTATATCAGGGATCATCCATTGCATCCCTGGTGTGTCCGGGTACCTTTCCCAGGATGAGCCACTTTCCGAAATTGGGCTGCGATATGTGGATGATTGATCTTGGAGGGTTTTTGCTGCATCCTGGTGGGTAATTACCGGGCAATCGAGGTTTTTTGCGCCAATTGTTCTGTCTGGGTGATCATCAAGGCAGACCACAACCTTATGAATGGTTCCCTGGCTGCGATTCAACAAAGTTGTTTTCCATCGATGTCCATCTTCTGGTCGGAGGGGAGCGTCGATAAAGATCATCCCCCGGGAGAGTAAGATCGCACCAATTGTAGCTCCTGGATAGGCCTCCTCGTAATAGATCCCGGGTCTAATTTCTTGCATTGATGCTCCTTAAAATTAGCATGAATTTTTCTTGATATAATAAAGGAATGATATTATTTTACCGCTGGAATGGTAAATGAAAATTTAGCTCCCCCCCTGGGGATATTTTCAACCCAGATCCGACCACCATGACCTTCAACGGCTAATCTGCAGAATGCCAATCCTAATCCTAACCCTTTAATTCTCTCGTCTGGATGTATTCGGGTATATTTATCAAAGATGTGGTCTATGTAATCTGGATCTACACCAGGACCTGAATCCAGCACCCAGAACAGTGTGTCCTTTCCATCTTTTTTAACACCAAACTCTATTTTTCCATTGGTCGGAGTAAACTTGACCGCATTTTGAAATAAATTGATTAAAACCCGTTCGAGCATATCGCGGTCGGCGGTGATTTGTGGGATCTTCCGGGCCAGGCTAATACTCACTGAGTGTTTTTTTTGCATTTGCTTGGGTTATGAGAGCTTGTCGGGCATTTTGAATGAGATCCTCTGGATTGATTAATTCCTGGTTGGTGACCTCCCGTCCACTTTCCAGTCGGTTAATATCCAGGAGAGATTTGGTCAGACGCTGAATTCTTAATGTTGATCGGTTAGCGATATCAAAAAGGGATTGGATCTCAGGGTCGTCTGCTCCGGGGAGAGAAGCCTGGATAATATCAAGGCTTGAGATCACATTGGAGAGTGGTGATCTGAGATCATGAAAAATCATTGAAGTCAAATCTTCCCGGAGCTGGTCCAGTTTTTTCCTCTCTGAGATATCCCTCAGTATCCACTGCAAGCGGTTTTCATCACCAATCTGGATCCGGAAAACGCTGACATGGATCGGAACTTCCCCTTCTTTACTTGTTTTCAAATTGGATTCATATGATTGCGATCGACCTTCCAGGAGATTAGTATATTCTTTACCAACAATATCCCAATTGATGTCATGAATATCGATGATCGATAACGAGTGGAGTTTTTCCTGGGAGTACTGGCTGGCTGTCAGGGTTTGGTTATTCGTTTCGATGATATTCCCAGATAAATCGGTGATGATGATCGGATCGCCGCTGTTTTCAAATAAGTCATGATAACGAATGTGGGCGGTCTGTAAATCTTCGTAGAGTTGAGCGTTTTGAATAAAGGAGCCTGCAAGGCTGCCAATTCCAGAAATAATCTGAAGGGTATCGGCCTCGAAATGTCCTGAGTCGGGATTAATTGCCTCTACAACACCCAATATCCTATCAGGAATAAAAATGGGTGCGGCTATGATTGATTCAACTGAAATATCTGAATAGAGTTGTTTGGTTTTTGAGAATCGGGGGTCTGATTCAGGATCTGTTACTATTTCTCCCTCACATTTTTCGGCGACTGAGCCGGCAATCCCTTCCCCAACATTGATCTTCTTTCCTATTAGAGATGTACGAAGATCAATTGATTTATGGATTGCGGCTTTGTATTCAAGGATATCTTCATTACGATCAATTAAAGACAAGGTTACTGCCTCAACCTGCAAAGCTTCCTGGATCTCCTGGAGAATGGTTTCCAGGACAATTTCCAAACGCAACGTGGAAGACATGGCAGTAGCGCTGTTTGCAAGAGCTGTCATAACCCGGGCTTGCCGCTGGCTTTCACCAAATAGCTGGGCGTTTAATACTGCAATACCTGCCTGGTCGGCGATTGCCTGAACCAGGGAAATATGTTCTCTCTGAAGGTAATTTGGTTCAGGATGCGCCAAAGTGATCACACCTACCAAATCGTTCCGTACCATAATAGGCAAAGCAACAACGGATTTCGCTCCCCTGGCGGTGTCGTCATCGTCAGGTCGTCTAAGCCAGCGTTCATCATCACTTGTGTCTGGAATATTAACTGAGTCTCGATTTTTGACAACCCAACCAGCCAGGCCATCATCCAGAGTTGAACGCAGCTGTTCATTGGTGTGGTAAATAACCTGATCTTTGATGATTATGGCGGATTCAACTGGATTTTCATTCTCGTCCAATATGATAATGCTGCCGCTGGTTGCTCCAATTGTTTTAAGAGAAAGTGATAAAACACGCTCCAAAATGGTCGACAGGTCCAGCGTTGTGGCAATTTCTCGGCTGATGCGGTACAACAGCTCAAGAGATGCTCTTGGGGTGGTTTTATGAAACTGGTTGGGGGGTATTTTATTAGTGGTCATAAAGGGGATCTCATCACTATTAATCTAACTTAAACGCAGGATGATATTCTTCATTAAATAAAGGTGATTTTCCTCAATAATGTTCTCGATCTTCTCAAAAAGTTGTATGTTTTACCAGGATTGATTGATGATTTAACAGATACTGAATCTGACGGGATAATAATTTCCCTGAGTATAGCACACTCCACCCAGCCCGCACAACTTGAGTGAACAAAAGTGAAGAGTTTGTTCGAAAATCAGGTGTAAATCTTTATCTAAGGTTGCAATTGGGGGAGCTGAAGCATCAAGTCTTCAATTGTCAACTTAAGATTGGCATTTTTCTTTATTAATCCCTGAGCCCGTTTAAATAAACCCAGAGATCTCATTGCTGTGGGGAGGTCAATCTCCTTCAGGATCTTTTTGAGGTCTTCTTCCCTATCAATATTTGTGATGGGAGATTGAGCATTACCCGCTTGGATCATCACATCATGCCAGATTGAAAACCAGAGATTCAACAGCTCTTGAACCTGATGGGGGTCTGAGGTAATTTGTGAGGCATAGGCAAATCTGTCAACTGAATTACCAGCCAGAATATTGAGGTGATCGTCTAAAAGAGTTGATCTGCGTTCGAGTGCTGAGGGATCTTGATGGTAGGTTAAGGCAAGTTCAGGTTTGCCTCCTGAAATATGGGCCAGCAGCTTTGCCTGATCTGCAGGAACTTGATAAAGCTGCTCTAAACCTTGCCTTATAATCCTGCTTGGCACTGTGTTCAATTTTATTTCTTCGCACCTGGAGATGATTGTTTCCAGAACAGAATCTACGGAGGATGCTGTCAGGATCAAGATCACTGGCTCGGGCGGTTCTTCCAGAGTTTTTAACAGGGCATTCTGGGTGCTGGTGCTGGCATGTTCAATATCAATGATCAAGCCAATTCTGTTTTTAGCCTCATAGGGAGACAGCGATAGGCTGTGTATTAGCTCCCGGATCTGGTCAACCTTGATTTTTGAGCTGCCTTCCTCAACAGAGATTGGAAATAGATCTGGATGCTCCAACCTGCCCAGGCGCTGGCAAGCAGAGCACTCAAAACAGGGATCACCACTATCCCCGGATTTTTGGCAGAAAATTGTTTGGACGAATTTTAGGGAAAAATTCTTTTTTCCAATACCCTGAGGTCCAGTAATTAAATAGGCATGGCGAAGAGAGTTGTTTTTTATATGTCCCTGTAATAGTTGTACAGCCCATTCATGGCCAATCATGTTCCAATTCATATGTAAATTCTACGATATGGAAGGCAAATCCGCAATGTTGTTGACATGTATCTGGCAACCCATTAGAATGAGCCCAGTATGGATATCTTGAAATCTCTCAATGCCCAGCAAATAAAAGCTGTAACGGCTCCCCCCGGGCCTGTCTTGGTGTTGGCAGGTCCAGGCTCAGGAAAAACTCGTGTGCTTACCCATAGGGCAGCATACCTGATTGGACAGCAGAATGTTCAGCCGTATCACTTAATGGCAGTTACTTTTACTAATAAAGCCGCCTCGGAAATGGGTGATCGCATCGTTGATCTGCTAGGTCGCCAGACTCAAGGCCTTACCCTTGGAACTTTCCATGCAACTTGTGCCAGGATATTGCGGATCGAATCGGATAACCTGCCTGTGGATGCGAATTATGTCATATTTGACGCTGATGACCAGATAAAAGTTGTCCGCCAGGTTCTCCAAGACCAGAATCTGGACGAAAAACGCTATCGCCCACAAAGCCTTCATGCCTCAATCTCAGCTGCAAAAAACGAATTATATCTGCCGGAAGATTTTCCGATCTCAACCTACCGGGATGAAGTTGTAGCCCGGGTGTATCAGGGTTATCAAAAAATATTATTAACAAGCAATGCTTTTGATTTTGATGACCTGCTGCTCTGGATGGCGCTTCTATTGGGAGATAATGAAAATATCAGGGAAAAATATGCCGGCCGATATCAACAGATCCTGGTAGATGAATTCCAGGACACCAATATGGCTCAATATACATTATTAAGACACCTGGCTTCTCAGCATCAGAATATTTTTGTGGTGGGGGACTCCGATCAATCCATTTACCGCTGGAGAGGGGCAGATTACAGGAATGTCCGCAGATTTGAGGAGGATTATCCAAAAGCAGAAGTGATCCTGCTGGAACAAAACTATCGCTCGACCCAGAACATATTAGATACAGCAATGGCAATAATTGACAGGAATACCAACCGGATCCCCCAAAAAAATATTTACTGAACGTGGAGCAGGGGAGAAGATAATCATCCATGAAGCTTATGATGAGCGAGAACAAGCTCAAATGGTTGTGGATACCATCATCAAACAAATCGCAGATAAAAAAGCAACACCAGCTGATTTTGCTGTAATGTACCGAACCAATGCCCAATCCAGACAGATCGAAGAAGCATTCCTGTCAGTGAATTTGCCTTATAAACTTGTGGGAGCACAGAGGTTTTACGGCAGGCGGGAGGTTAAGGATGTCATTGCCTACTTGAGATTGGTTGCCAATCCGGAAGACAGTTTTAGTCTGTCCAGGGTTATCAATACCCCCAGTCGGAAGATAGGCACCAAAACCTTTGCTGAACTCATTACAATAGCCCAACAACTTGAAGTCAGCCCCGGAGGGTTATTGCTGCGTCTTGCTGAGCCTGATCCCCCTGAATTAGAACTATTCTCAACGGCCCCAGCCAGGAGATTATCAGGGTTTGCATATATGTTTTCTAAGTGGCGAAAAGGATACGAGAGTCTACCTCCTGTGGAAATCATGGATTTAATTCTGGGGGATGTCGCTTATAGGAGATATATTGAAGATGGCAGTGAAGACGGGTTCGAACGTTGGGAAAATATCATCGAATTAAAACGGCTGGCATCCGAATACCAGACTGTGGGTTTGCTCTCTTTCTTGCAAGATATTGCACTGGTATCAGACCAGGACACATTGGATCCTGACCTGGAAGTACCTACGTTGCTTACTTTACATTCTGCCAAGGGACTGGAGTTTGGCCAGGTCCTGATCATTGGATTAAATGAAGGGATTTTGCCTCACCAACGGTCATTCGACGAACCGGAGGCCATGGAAGAAGAACGGAGATTGTTCTACGTGGGAGTTACCAGAGCCAAGGACCGTTTGTACCTGTTCCACTCGCTGAATCGCTACACTTACGGTTATTTTGAACCCATGGGAGCTTCCCGATATTACCATGATATCCCGCCCGCCTTGAGAGCAGATGACAGCTTAGCTTATCAGTCCCAATCACCGATCACTTCCTCAACTGGACATCGTACATGGAAAGACCTCCAGGAGGAAACCATCCGACCTGTCAGTCTGGAAAAACAATATCATCCCGGACAAAAAGTACAGCATCCAAAATGGGGGGACGGGTTAGTGTTAAACAGCCAACTTCAGGACGATGATGAGATTGTGGATGTGTTCTTCGAAGGTGTGGGAAAGAAAAAATTGATTGCCTCACTGGCGGATTTGAAAACTATCCGTTGATTGTGGATGGTAAAATTGTTTTAAGTTTCTCTGAATTATCGGAGAGGGAAATTTAAATGGCCGTAATTGAAAAAGGCTCTTTTGAAGTTATCAGCCGAAGCCCAACACAAACCCGTCGGGTTGGTATGAGATTGGGGGAATTGTTAATGCCGGGAGACGTTGTGTGTATGGAAGGAGATTTGGGGGCCGGCAAAACAACCCTTGCTCAGGGTATTGCATCTGGCTGGGGGTCCTATGATTCCGTGACCAGTCCAACCTTTGTTTTGGTAAATGTGTACCGGAGATTGGACCAATCCCAGTTGTTTCACCTGGATGCGTATCGGCTTTCAGGTCCTGAAGAGGCCCTGGATCTGGATATTGATGCCATGCTTGCGGGTGGACCCCTGATCGTAGAATGGGCAGACCGGGTTAGTGAAGCTCTGCCAGGCGAATTTTTATGGATCAAGATGAAATTTATCAATGATGAACAGCGGGATTTTGTTGTCAATGCCCGCGGGGAAAGGCATAAACTCCTTCTGGAGCAATTTCGGGGGGATATTTACGGAGCCTAGGCATGTTATTAGCAATTGATACCTCAACAAAATCTGTTGGCATTTCTATTTTTGACGGTTATCAGTTTCTTTGTGAAGAGAGCTGGATATCGCGTCGATACCATACTGTTGAATTAGCCAGGGCCGTTAAGATAAATCTGTCTCGAGCAGAATTGTCGGCAAAAGACCTGGAGGTACTGGGTGTGGCAGTTGGTCCGGGATCCTTCACAGGGCTGCGGATTGGTCTTGCATTGGTAAAGGGCATAGCTTATACTCATCAACTTCCTGTGATTGGTATTCCTACGTTGGATATTACTGCCAGGGCTATTCCCCCCGGAGACCATCTCCTGGCTGCAGTATTACAAGCGGGGCGAGATCGCCTTGCTGTAGGTTTGTATAAAACAGAAGACGGTGCTTGGAAACAAGTGGGAAGTATCGAGAATTTGTCCCTTGAGGAGCTCTTAAAGAAAATTGATGGTCCCTGCCTGATAACCGGAGAACTTTCTTCGGAACTTCGACTGGCCGTAGAAGATCATGAATACCTTTCTACCGCAAATCCCACCCTGGCCATGCGCAGTCCCAAGTACCTGGCAGAGCTTGCCTGGGAGCGCTGGAAAAATGGAGATGTCGACGAAGTCTTAAGCCTGAGTCCTTTTTACTTGCATAAAGGGGATCCAATTCCCGGATAAATCCCTCTCTCGCGGAGACCTTTAGTTATTATATGAACACTGAACAATTGCTGACACCACTAGCCGACGACATATCTGTTTGGAATAAGTGCGACCTTTTCCACTCCCGGGAAAAAGGAGTGCCGGGAGAAGGCCCTCCTGATGCAGAGATCATGTTTATCGGTGAAGGTCCGGGTTTTCATGAGAATATGCAGGGAAGACCCTTTGTGGGAGCTGCTGGAGAACTGCTGGTGGAATTGTTGGGAAAAATCGGCCTGAAAAGGGAGGATGTATTCATCACCAATGTGGTTAAATGCCGACCTCCCGGCAACAGGGACCCGCAACCTGAAGAATTGGCCGCTTGTTATCCTTATTTAGAAAGGCAAATTAAGCTAATCAATCCCAGTGTAATTGTCACCCTGGGACGGTTCTCAATGGCCCGGTTCATTCCCAATGCAAAAATAAGCCAAATTCACGGCCAGGCAATTCAGACTAAAGGAATGCTGGTTGTGCCCTTTTCCATCCGGCTGCGGCTCTGCACAGGCCCTCACTGCGGCCAGTGGTCGAAGAGGATTTTGCGACACTGCCAGATTGATCAAAAATGCGAAAAAGCACCTCCCATCCAGGTTGAAGAACCTCAGGAAGAGAACAACCAGGCGGAGCAATTGAGTTTGTTTTAGATGGATAGTCAGTTTAGAAATCAACATGGTGCTATCAGGAATTGATGTTATTTGCTTTCAAATGAGGGGATTTTATTCGAATTAACCAGGATTTGATCTATTTCTCAAGGAAATGATATGCAAAGGTACTTAATTACAGGTGCGGCAGGTTTTATTGGTTCTGTGGTGGCAAAAAAACTCCTTGCTTCAGGGGCGGAAGTAGTGGGTCTTGATAATTTAAATAATGCCTATGATCCCCGGATGAAAGAGTACAGATTATCCCGGCTCCAGCAAATTCCGGGTTTTTCTTTCCTGAAGCTGGACGTCAGCGATCGGTCCATCATAAATGACCAGCAGCTTGTTGGTAAAAACTTTGACGCTGTCATAAATCTGGCAGCCAGGGCAGGCGTCCGGGACAGTTTGAAGGATCCCTGGGTTTATCTGGATACCAATACGACAGGCACATTGAATTTGCTTGAATTGTGCCGCCAGGAAGGTATTCCAAAATTTTTACTGGCATCGACCTCAAGTATTTATGGTCAAGATGCACCATTGCCAACACCTGAAACAGCACCAAGTGATCTTCCTTTGCAATCATATGCAGCAAGCAAGAAAGCGGCTGAAGCCATGGCTCATGCCTATCATTACCTGTATGAAATTGATGTGTCGATCGTTCGTTATTTTACAGTTTATGGCCCTGCGGGTAGACCTGATATGGTTATGTACCGATTTGCCAAGTGGATAATTGAGGGCATGCCGGTTCATCTGAATGGTGATGGAGAGCAGTCAAGGGGATTTACCTATATAGATGATATCGCCAGCGGGACAATTGCAGCATTAAAACCGCTTGGTTATGAGATCATCAATTTAGGAGGTCATGAGGTAATCACAATCAATGACCTGATCAGAATCTTTGAGAAGATTTCCGGGAAGAAAGCAGATATTATCAACCATCCCAGGCATCCAGCTGATATGCTCACCAGTCAGGCAGATGTGACCAAGGCAAAAACCCTTTTGGATTGGGATCCGCAGGTCTCTTTGGAACAGGGCATCAAGAATGTAGTGGAATGGTATCTTCAGGAACAGACCTGGGCTAAGGACATCAAAACGGAGTAGGGAATTATCTATTAGTCGAGAGACCTACTATTTGGTAATCTTGGCTAATAATCACGCAAAGGTGAAAACTACCAGAGAAGATCACCGGGAAAAAAGCAGATATTATCAATCATCCTAGGCATCCAGCTGATA
>PVMK01117439.1_pt1 | contig 46884 bp, 39 predicted proteins | sample 1853481 | NCBI WGS metagenome assembly PVMK01 (sample SAMN08533507, study PRJNA380276) | Marine sediment metagenome, whole genome shotgun sequencing project.
CCTCGAGGTAATCCGCAAGATCTCTTTGGCCAAAAGCCGGCTCCTCTCGCCCGATGATCTGGCCATAGACAACGATAGTAAGCTCGCCACAGTCTACCGCCTCTACCAGCACACCCTGGAAAAGGACCATTTGCTTGACTTCGACGATCTGATTAGTAGGCTCGTCTTTCGCTGGGAGGCCGAACCTGCACTACTCTCTCGCCACCAGAAGCTTTTTCGGTTCATCCTGGTAGACGAATTTCAGGATGTAAACGAGGCTCAATACCGTTGGCTTCATCTCCTAACAGCACCGCATCGCAACCTATGCGTAGTGGGGGATACGGATCAATCCATCTATAGTTTTCGCGGCTCAAATATAACTATTTTCCAACGGTTTCAAGAAGACTTCCCTGAAGCGCAGTTGATAAAACTGGAACAGAATTTCCGTTCCAGTCAACGCATTTTGGAAGCTGCCGCCGGCGTCATCTCCCACAATGCCAACCCTCTCACCTGCAAGCTTTGGAGCGAGAATGCCTCTGGTCCGCTTCTCCGACTAGGTCGGCTCGTGGACGAAAGACAAGAAGCTCACTTTGTTGTGAGTGAAATCGAGCGACTTTTGGGGGGAAGTAGCCACTACCAGATCTATCAGTCTAAAGACACAGACTTCTTGGAAGAAAACCAATACGGCTTTGGTGATTTTGCCATACTCTACCGCACTCACGCCCAAAGCCGCCCATTGGTGGAGGCTCTTTCCGCAGCCGGAATTCCCTTCCAGCTAATAGGAGAAAAAGCTCCTTTTGCCACCCAGGCAGCAGATTCCCTCCTTTCCTACCTCTGCTATGCCATAGACACTTCAAGCATGAACGACCTCCGGGTCATCTTCAACCTGCCCCCACGAGGTCTAGGGGAGAAAGCGAGGCAGTGGCTCAATGGAGAGGTTGACAAAGGGACCGACCCATGGGAAGCCCTGCGGCTGGCCAGCAGAAATCTGGACCTCCCTATTAACTACCAGGCTGCTACCGATATGCTGAGGCGAACAATTATTTCGCTCCAAAACCTTATCAATAATCTGTCGCTGTCGGAGGTGTTGGCAAGAGCCTGGGAGGAAACCGGTCTGCACCACCATTTTCAAGGTAAAACATCAGCTGAAGAGAGCTTTCGGTGGCTCCGTCTACTCGCTGCTCTCCATGGTGGCAAGCCAGCAACTGAGACCATACCCGCTTTTCTGGACGATTTGTCCCAGTGGCGAACTGGTGACTTTTTCGATCCCCGGGCTGATGCAGTATCACTAATGACCCTACATGCGGCCAAAGGTTTGGAGTTTCCCGTGGTCTTTATCTGTGGCCTTGAGCAGGACCTCCTGCCGCTGACTCACAAAAACCAAGGAAAAGAAGCTCTACAGGAGGAACGCCGCCTCCTCTACGTGGCCATGACCAGAGCTCGTCATCTCTTGGTGCTCTCAACCACGAGCCGGAGATTCCTCTACGGAGAACGTCGCACCTGCAAGGTTTCACCTTTCATCAAGGAAATCCCGAGCCATTGCCTCGAAAAGATCTCCGTGCCTGCCAGCAAGAAGAAAAAACCCCCCAAGGAAAAACAACTCACTCTCTTTTAAGGTTTTGCGAAATGCGCCGACTGCTCGCTGCCTACTGCCTGCTGCCCGCTGATTTGGTTGCTCTTTGCCATCCTTTATGGTAACTCCATCGACTGATTGGAGAAATGTGATTATGGTCGCTCAACGCTCCAACAGCCTCTCTGCCGATTCAGTGTTGTTGCAGCCGGTGGAAGCCATAAAGGGGGTAGGGCCTCGACTGGCTCGGCACCTAAAAGCCAAGGGCTTGGTCACCGTAGAACATCTGCTTTTCAATCTGCCCCTCGGCTATCTGGACCAGCGTGGCACCATACAGATTAGCAGGCTGCGCCCAGGAGACTACGTTAGTTTTGTGGCGACACTGTTAGGCGAACGTGAGGTTCGATACCGTCGCCGCAAGATTTACCAAGTGACTTTCAGTGACGGCACCGGCGTAGTAACAGCCAAATGGTTTCATTACGGTCGCTGGCTCATCCAACGCTTTCAGGGGCTAAAAGGCAGCGTTAGGGTGAGTGGCACTCTGCGGGTTTTCGGAGGCAAGCTGGAGATTCACCATCCGGAAATAGAAGCAGTAGAAGGAGTTAATGAAGAGGGTAGTGGGGGTATCGTGCCCCGCTACAGTGGTATCCCTGGTATTGGCCCCAGGGCCTACCGCCGTATTATGAAGGAAGTTGTCAGCAACTTCATTCCCCAGGTGGAGGAGACTCTACCGGCTGCTGTCCGCGATTACTTCAACCTTGTTGACCTGCAGGCTGCTTTACGTCAGGTGCACTTTCCAAGCGAGCTGCCAGAAGTGGAACGTAGTCTCCAGCTTTCCCCTGGCCTGCGCCGCCTCATTTTTGAAGAACTCTTCTTTCTGGAACTTTTGATCATTCGCAGTCGGGAGATGTTGGCTCGTGAGACCGGACAGGCAATGGGCCTGGATCGTGATTTTCTTCGCCGAGTCGGGGAATTGCTCCCTTTCAGCCTCACCAATGCCCAAAAACTGGTTATGCGGGAGATCTCTGCCGATCTCGGCAAAAGACGCCCCATGAACCGGCTGGTCCAGGGAGACGTCGGCTGTGGTAAGACTGTGGTTGCTTTGCTAACGGCATTCATCGTGATTGCCAATGGATTTCAAGCTGCGGTAATGGCGCCCACCGAGATTCTCGCCCAGCAGCACTATGTCAATTTGAAGCCCTATGCGGAACCCCTCGGGGTACCTCTCGTCTTGCTAACCTCCAAACTGAAGTCCAGGGAGAAACAGACAAGTACTGAAGCTATTGCCAAGGGCGAGGCTCGTCTGGTCATTGGCACCCATGCCTTGATCCAGAAACATGTCACCTTCCAGCGACTCGGACTGGTGGTCATAGATGAACAACACCGCTTCGGAGTCCTCCAACGCATGGCCTTGCGCCAGAAAGGTGGAAGTCCTCACGTCCTGGTAATGACAGCAACCCCCATACCTCGGACCCTGGCCATGACCGCCTACGGAGATTTGGATGTTTCTGTTATTGACGAATTACCGCCTGGCAGGACTCCGGTGCAAACACGTATAATTCATGCAAAGCAGCGGTACAAAGCGTACGAACTTCTGCGGCAGGAATTCAATCAGGGTCACCAAGCCTATATCATCTATCCGTTGGTGGAAGAGTCGGAAAAGTCGGATCTAAGAGATGTCACCTCCATGACTGAGCACTTGGGTAAGGAGGTCTTCCCTGATATTCCTTTAGCCATGCTACACGGTCGCATGGCTGCCGAAGAAAAACAGAAAATCATGGCAGCTTTTGCCAGCAAACAATTACAGCTCCTGGTGGCCACTACTGTTATCGAAGTGGGCATTGATGTGCCTGACGCCACGGTAATGGTAGTGGAGCATCCGGAGCGATTTGGCCTGTCCCAGCTTCACCAGTTACGCGGCCGGGTGGGCCGCAGCACCCATGCCTCTTACTGCCTGCTGATATACGAAGGGGGTGGTCTTGAAACCAGACAGCGACTGGCCATTATGGAGCAAAGTAACGATGGCTTCCGCATAGCTGAAGAGGATCTCCGTTTACGGGGACCGGGAGACCTCATAGGTTTGCAGCAGGCCGGCTTCATGGACTTGAAGCTCGCCAACTTGGTAAGGGACGCTGAAACCCTGGCGGCTGCTAGGCGAGCCGCTCTGACCTTGATACAGAAGGATCCAGAGCTAACCAAGCCAACACATGCAGTTATTCGAGCTAAACTTCAACGCCAGAGCCACCAGGCCGCCGACCTGTTGCAAACTTCTTAATTGCCTAAGCCGAGTCAACCACGCGGAGCACAAAGGAAAGAACGCCGAGCGCAGAGCGTTTGGTAAAGAGTAAACCGTGAACGGTAAACGGATCGGGCAATGGCTCTGTAATTTTTCAGCGTTCGCCATTTACCGTTTACTATCATTTTCGCTATGCGCTGTGCTCTATGCGCTTTGCGTCAGCGTTGACCTTGCTCCTACGGTACCCATAGGTTACATTCGAAGAGCACCTATCTTCTTTGCTTGACCAAAACTGAACCTTATCCCTCAAAAAAGCTTAGCATAATGAAGCAGAATTCGAAGCACTCTATTCAACTTGATGCAGCTGAATTGCGTCAACTGTTTCACTCCGGCAAGCGCAAAGAATTTGTAGCTGGAGTGCGTCTGGCACTGCGGCAGATTTTGGCAAAACTACATGTGGAAGGCCACTATGATCAAGTCATAACCCTGACAAAGCAGGATCCTTGCTATCGAGAATTGAATAACACCTGGGAGGAACTGAAGCCAGCGGTTCGGAGTCAGAAATGGCAAGAACTCATGGAACGACTGGTCCAGATCGCCTATGGTACTCGGCCATACTGCTTACGTTGCGGGGACTGTTGTCACCTGGGAAGCCCCTCCCTGCACCCGGAAGATGCAGAACTTCTGAGTCGGGGCGTACTATCAACCCGGCAGATCTACACCCTCAGACGCGGTGAACCTGTCAAATTTAACCTTGACGGGCGTCTCGGCGCCCTTCCCAGTGAACTGCTCAAGCTCAAGCAACATCAGGAGAAGCACCACTGTATCTTTTATGGAAAAACCCAGAGAGGCTGTACCATTTATGACCACCGTCCCCTTCAATGTCGCGTTCAGGCATGTTGGGCCCCTGAAGGCTTAGAGGAACTCTGGCAACAAGCAAAACTCACCAGGCGTCACCTCATCAAGGAAGACCAGGATTTGCTGGAAATGTTGGAAGTCCATGATGAGCGCTGCGATCCCAGAAAATTAGACGCAGCCTTTACCCGGTTGCACGATACCGGAGATTTGGCAGCTTTAGATGAGGTGCTGGACCTACTCCGCCAGGATACTGCCATCCGTGCTTTTGTCACAAAAAAACTCAACCGTGAGGACGAAGAACTGGATTTTCTGCTGGGTCGGCCACTGGCAGAGATCGTTCGTGCCTATGGGATGAAGGTCGAAAAGGATGAAAATGGTGTGTATCACCTGGTTTCAGACCAATAAAGAATCCAGACCCAAAGGACCCGGCTTAGGACTGCCCCCTGAGCGGGCTTCCATACTCTTTCCCCCTTGCAGCAGTCTGCTGGAGTGATGGAGCATTGAAAAATATCAAATTCCAAGCACCAAATTACAAACAAATCTCAAATTACAATATTCAATGACCAAAACATAAAGCCGGTTTGGAATTTGGAATTTTGGTCATTGTGATTTGTTTGATATTTGTGATTTGTTATTTGGAATTTCTGTTCCTCCAGTACCCCATCGCTTCGTATTCGAAATTGTTCTTCGGACTCCCCACCCTTCGGGCTGGCCCCCCATTGGCATATGGCTTGCATCTAGCTACGGATGGCCTGAAAAGCAGTTTCTCTACTGTATAACAGGATACAGCTTTATTGGGAGAGGCTCGAGGTGGGCCTCCACTGCAAGGCGCGAGGGACTCGTATGGCATACGAAGATCTTCTTCATTTTCTCCAGAACGTGGGCAAAGATCCCTCACGCCTGATATTTGAAGACGAGCTCACCGGCATCTACAACCGCCGTTTTCTCCTGAACTATCTGCAATATAAAGTCCCGTGGGACTCCATCGAAAACCATCCGGTGTCTTTGCTCATGATGGACGTGGACCATTTCAAGCAAATCAACGATACCCACGGCCACGAAGCCGGTGACCAGGCCCTCGTCTGGGTGGCCAGTTTGCTCAGAGAGGCGGCCGGAGACAGCGGCCATCCCATTCGCTATGCGGGAGATGAATTCATGATACTCCTGCCCCAGGTGGATAAGCAGGGGGCCAAGCAAGTGGGTGAAAGACTCCTGGAGTTGGTCCACACGAAACCCGTATTACTCCAGGAGACAGAAGGTGAATTTTCCCTCACCCTGAGCATCGGGGTCGCTTCTGCTCCTCACGATGCCCAGGCCGGCAAAGACCTCATTCGCACCGCTGATACCGCTCTCTACTACGCCAAACAAGCAGGACGCGATCAATTGGCCAGCGCCGGCGATTTCTCGCCTCAGCAGGTATTTGCCAAGACAGCCCTGCATCAGCTTGAGAAGGCAAAAATCGCCGGCCGAGAACTTCACCTCAAACATGTGGCCGCGGCCCTGGAGAAATTCGATAAACGTCAAAGTCAGTTCCTCATCGTTGAAGGCGCCGCAGGTATGGGTAAAAGTGAGTTTCTAGAGGCTGTCCACAAGAATCTCTCCAAGAACGACAATTGGCAGATCACGGTGAAGGGAAATCCCCAGGAGCTTTTTCGTCCTTACTACCTCACCACCAGCATTCTGATAGACGTTCTGAATCAAAAAACCGAAAAGGGCGTGGATATCCTGGAGACCCTGAAACCGAAGGAAATCTTCTACCTTTCGCACGTACTACCGCAATTGGGAGAGACAGACGGCTACAGCAAGGACGATGAAAAAACACAGCGCGAGGGACTCTTCACCACCCTCGTACATTTCATCCCCAAGGTTCTCGATTCACGTCCCCTCATCTTGTTAATCGATGACCTCGACCTGGTGGATGAGGCCACCTTACTCCTCCTGAGGCGGCTTATTCTTGACCGGAGCTTTCCTATACTCATTTGCGCTACTGCCACAGATACCCGTCAGGATGGAGGGGATGGCCAACCCGCCCCTCTGGAGCGATTCTATGGTACTCACTGTAAAGAATTGGACATCCACAAAGTCAGCCTTACACCGCTCACTGCCGCAAATATCTCTGAACACTTGCAAACAATTTTCCCCGAATTGAAGTTGCCAGAGAACTATGAGACGAACCTGGCCCAGACAACCCAGGGAAACCCTCTTTTCCTCAACGAGATTGTGCGCAAACTGGTCCAGGACAGCAAAATAACCCTGGTGGGCAACCAATGGATAGCCGAACCTCTGGAGGAAGGCTATCTTCCCAAATCCCTGGAAGAAATTGTACAGCAGAAAATTGCTGCCCTCGATGAAGAAAACAGGCGGTTACTCGACCAGGCCTCTACATTTGGCGAAAATGTCTCCTTGAGTATGCTCTCCGGCAGCTCCGAGGAAAGGGAGGCTAGGGTCCTGGAGTTTATTGATCAGGCTGTGGCCCTGGGGTTAGTGAGTTCAGAATTCCAATTGAATGATGAGATCATCAGCTTCCTGAGCAAACGGGTTCTGGACATCACCTATGGAACCATCGACGAAGATCGGAGACAGGAGTTGCATGAGCATATCGGCAACTACCAGGAAGTCCTCTACGAACAACGCCTCGTTCCTTCTGCAGCTACATTAGCGTACCACTTCAAGCGGTCCACCAACCTGGAAAAGGCTGGCAATTATGAAAAAGTTCAGGCAGCATCCGGCAACAAAATATTCAACTCTGCAGAGGCAGTTTACTATACGGCAGAGAGATCGGCCGAAGCTGCACCGGAGGCCAGCCCACTGGACCAAGAAAGCCTGCCTCTCATCTCCACTATACTTCGATCTCTGCTGGTGGTGGTGCGCAATATAAAGCTTTACCCCCCCGGCAGTAAAGCGATCGTAACCGCCAACCGCCAGATGAAAGAGGTGATCGACGAGTTTCTGGTCAAGAATGAACTCCTCTCGTTTTTTGGCATCAAGCAGGCGCTTATCGTCAACGGTCAAAAAATTGATGTCTCCGAGTTTAAATACTTCGCCGAATCTTTCGTAAAATTCATGAGTCGGTTGGAACTCAAAGGCATCACCTTCCAAAGGGGCCTCACCGAAGAGGAGTTGCAAGTCCTGTTGGAAGCATTTGGTCGAGTCAAAGCAGACATGATTGACCAACAATTCTGGCAGCGCTTCTCAGGTGAACAGCGCCTTGTCCATATTGATTTGAGCCAAGTCCGCTATACCGTGATCGCGGATTCAGAAAGTGAAGTTCAGACTGATCAAGCAGTTGCTGAAGAGGCTGCTGTAACCACCGCAGAGATCTCAGCCCAGCTTGAAGATGCCGAACAAGGACTGGATGCATCAGACCTCAAAGATTTGCCCAAAGTCTTACGCAGCCTTCTTAATGCCGCCAGGAGCATCAAGCTCTATCCCCTGAAGAGTAAAGCTATCACCGCTGCTATCGGACAACTCCTGCAGTCCCTCCAGCGTATACTGGAGAGGAAACCCGCTCTCACCTTGGCACGGGTCTCCACTGCCCTTTTGGTGAACGGGGAAAGAATTGACATCTCCGAGTTTGAGACCCTGGCTCAGTCCTTTCTGAAATTCCTGAACTCTCTCGCTCTTACCAGCCTCACCTTTCTGCCCAACGTCTCTGCAGAGGAACTGCAAGGGTTTATTGGCTCACTGGCTGAACTTCCTGCCCAAGACCTTGATGGCGCGTACTGGAAGCGTTTGGGCAGAGAACAGGGATTTTCGTCCATTCTTTTCGACCAGCGGTTATATGAAGCCAGGGTTGCAGCAACCAGGTTGACACCCACCGAGACCCGTACTGTTAAGAGAACAGCCAAGGTAGTAACAGAGGTACAACCGACAGAAGCAGAACCGGTAGAGACACTCGACGCCCTCGCAGGAAAAATGCCGGTGCGACTGAGTGATCTCTTGCTGAAGGGAGACGATGATCACATCAAGAAGATAGTCAATAGTCTTCTGCACCAGTTTTTGCGAGGTCCCCTGCAGACGCGCCAAAAGGTAGTCAATCGTTTCCATGGCATGTTGGAAGGATTGAACGTAGGCTTGCAGAATCAGTTGGCCAAATTAATCACTGGACCACTACTCATTGTCTTTGCGAAAGAAAATGATCCTATCATCCTCAGAGAGTTGGCCAACCTCCTGCACCGTCTAACCACAATCCTACTCCAATTTGGTGAATATCCTACAGCCAGCCAGATCTTTCTGCACCTCCACCGTCGACAGCGAGAGCTTGTCGAGGCCAAAGGTGAGCAGGCCAATTTGTTGCAAAAAATCCTCCTCAAACCCCTGGAACCCAAGGCCCAACAGCTCGTTCTTGAGGATTTTCGCTCGAAAGAACTTTCTCGGCGGCAAGATGCGGCTAAATTGCTCGGCAACCTGAGAGGGGTAGCCCTGCCTCTGCTCGTCAGCATCATTAAGAATGAAGAAGATTTCAGGGTAAGGCAGATGGCTGCCGCCCTCTTAGCAGAGCATGGAGTGCTAGCGGCCAAACTGGTGAAACGCGAATTGGCCCTCCAGGCTACTCTTGCTGAACGGATACGTATGCTTGAGGTCATTGATACTATCACCAATGACCTGAAAACAGAACTCGCCTATGCCCTTGCGGATGACAATGAGCAGGTACACCAGGCTGCTCTTCAACTCGCACAACGGCTAGACGCAGATCAGGTTGGAAAGCTTCTCCTGGAGCAGACTGAGAATGAGAAGGTACATGTGGCAGTTGCTGCCATCAAGCTCCTGGGGAAGCTCAGACCACCGGCAGCCAATGAAAAGATCGTCTCCATAATGCAGTCAGCCAAGAATGAGGAGATGGTTGTTGCCTGCTGCCAATCTTTAGGATTGATGGCCAATTCTGCCAGCATTGAGCCTCTGGCCAAACTCCTGGCGCCCAAGGGTTTCCTGCGACGCCAGCGACACAGCGCTGACATTCGAGCCACAGCAGCCTTGGCTCTGGCACAAATTAATCATCCGCGGGTGGCTGAGGTGCTGGCCAACTATGCACACGATAACGATCCACGGATCAGGCAGATCGCCAACTCTTTTCAACTTGCTCCAACAACTCCCCCCAAAAGAAACCTGGCTGTGGCTAAATAGAGTATAAATACACCGAGGATGGGATTTCTAATCTTAAGGGCGCAAGATGGATGGTAAGAGTTGTATTGAAAAGGAGGTAATCTCACTGTATCATAGCCGGAAATTGAACCTTGCCTGGGAGAGCCGCGCGCCTTTCTCCTCGAGACGCTCAATCTTTCTACCCACCATTTTCTGCTCACGGTGCTCTCCTGGCTGGGATCCTGCTATTCGCTAACCGTATAGTTCCCCGATCTGGCCTGGACAACTAGTATGGAATACCAAGACCTCCTTTATTTTCTCCAGCATGTGGGCACGGACCCCTCGCGGTTGATCTTCGAAGATGAGCTTACCGGTATATACAACCGCCGTTTTCTTCTGAACTACTTCCGATACAAAGTACCCTGGGATTCTCTGGAGGCCCAGCCGTTGTCGTTGCTTATGATGGATCTGGACCACTTCAAGCAGATCAACGACACCTACGGCCATGAGACTGGAGACCAGGTACTCGTCTGGGTGGCCAGCCTGCTTAAGGAGGTGTCGGGAGATGAAGGGCTCGCTATCCGCTATGCGGGTGATGAGTTCATTATTCTCATGCCCAATACAGAGAAAGAGGCGGCCCTGCAGATTGCTGACCGGCTTCTCCAGAGGCTGCATCAAGAGCCTGCGCAGTTAGCGGATGTCGATGAAGAGCTCCGCATCACCTTCAGCATTGGAGTTGCCTCGGCCCCTGATGATGGTTACACGGGTAAAGCCCTCATCCAGAAGGCTGACACTGCCCTTTACTACGCCAAAAAGACCGGACGTGACCGGTTCGCCAACGCCGGGAAAATAGCCCCTGAGGACGTCTTTGCCAAAACAGCTCTCTACCAGTTAGACAAAGCGAGAATTGCCGGCCGCAAGATCCAACTCACCAGGGTGGCCACATCCCTGAGGAAGTTCAGCAAGCGTCAGAGCCAGTTTCTCATCGTCGAAGGGGCGAGCGGGATGGGTAAAAGCGAGTTTCTACAGACAATTCGCAAAAATCTCGCTCAAGCCAAAATCTTGCAGATTGCAGTAAGTGGAAAGCCCCAGGAAGGTTTGCGCCCCTATTATCTGACCACCAACATCATCGTGGAGATAATGAATCAAAGGCCCGACAAGGGTGCAGAAATCCTAGACGAACTGGAGCCGCAGGAAGTCAACAATCTTTGCCACATCTTGCCCCAATTGGGAGAACCCGAAGAGGTCTCTGAGCAGGAAGATGACAAGAGCCAGCGCGAACAGATCTTTACCACTCTAGTCCATTTTATCCCTAAATTGCTTAACTCCCGATCTCTCATTCTTTTCATTGATGATTTGCACCTCAGCGACGAGGCCACTCTCCTGGTACTCAGACAGATACTCTTGCGTGGGGACATTCCCCTCTTTGTCTGTGGCACAGCAACCGACATTCGCCCGGGTAAAGTCCAAGGACGGCAACCTCCTCTGGACCGGTTTTTCACAGCTTATGGGCAAGAACTTGACATTGGTAGGGTGACCCTCACTCCACTCTCACCTGAGGATATCGGTGCGCACTTTCGGGGGATCTTTCCTCGGGTGAGTCTGCCCGAAAATTTTGAGGAAACTTTAGCCCAGCTCACCCAGGGCAACCCTCTCTTTCTAAGCGAGATCCAGCGGAAGCTTGTTCTTGATGGCAAGATCACCCTTAGCGGACAACAGTGGGGCGTCGAACCTCTAGAGGAAGGGTACCTACCCAGATCCTTTGAAGAGGTCATCAGCCAGAAAATAGCCGCCCTTGACGAAGAAAGCAAAAAGTTACTGGACGAGGCCTCCACACTTGGCGAGAACATCTCCCTGAGCGTGCTGACCGGAAGTTCTGAAAACAGGGAGACTGAAGTACTGGAATTCGTAGATCAGGCTGTAACTCAGGGTCTTTTCAGCACAGATTACCAGATGAACGATGAGACTATAAACTTTCTTGGCAAGCGGGTGTTGGAGATTACCTACGGCGCAATCGCTGAAGATCGGAAAAAGGAACTGCACCAGCGTATAGGCGATTACCAAGAAACCCTTTACGAACAACGGCTGTTGCCTTCGGCTGCCACCCTTGCCTACCATTTTCAGCTTTCGGCCAGCCAGGAAAAAGCACGAGCTTATCTGGACTCACAACAAGCTCTTGACCACAGCATATTCAATGCCCAAGAAGCGATCAACTACACCGGTGACAAGGTTGAAGATACTGTCCCAGAGGATGCGCCCCTGGATCCAGCCAGTCTATCCCAGATTCCTGAAATTATTCGGGCCCTGCTCACCAGCGTTCGCAACATCAAGCTTTACCCACCGGGAAGCAAGGCCATCGTCAGTTCCACCCAGCAGTTCACGGCAGCCATCAATAAGATTTTGGCTGACAACGAACGGCTCACTATTACTATTGTGAAAAATGGTTTGGTGGTAAACGGCGAATCACTGGAAATTGCCGAATTCAAATCCATTGCCGAGGCTTTTATCAAATTCTTCACTGGGGTGGAACTGAGAGGTGTTGCCTTTTCTCAGGGTTTCGGTGAGCACGAGCTAACGGCAATGCTGGAGGGTCTTGGCCGCATAAGTAAAAAGATGATCGGTCAACGCTTCTGGAAGCGTTTTGCCGCGGAACAGCGTCTGCTTCATATAGAACTCAGACAGGTGCGCTACACTACCACAACAGTGGAGGAGCATGAAGCCGTTGCCGACCTGGAAATGGCGCAGCCGCAGAGCAGACCCGCACCCATGCATGACACTGCCCAACTGCTCGGCGTTGACCAGAGACTGGATGAGCAGGATCTGAGCGAGATACCCCAGGTGCTGAGATGTCTGCTCACCGCCATCAGCAATATCAAACTCTACCCTCCAGAAAGTACTGCCATTACGTATTCTATTCAGCACCTCTATCAAGCGCTGAAAGGTTTCTTTTCCAGGCGACCTGTCCTTACGCTGGCCCGGGTGGGCAAGTCTCTACTGGTCAACGGCCAAAAGATAGACACCACAGATTTCAAAACCATGGCCGATGGTTTCTTGAGATTGCTGGAGTCTGTCAATCTTCGCAGCCTGAGCCTTTTAAAGGAAATTTCTGTTCGTGAACTGGTGGCCTTCATCAGTGCCACTGGCCAGAGTCCCGCTGACGGGTTTGACAGCGGGTTTTGGCGACAGTTTGCCCGAGAACAGCAACTATTTGGCATCCTATTCGATCAACGTCTGTACGACATCATGCAGGAACGGGTTGGCATTGGCGTTACCACTGGGCAACTGGAACCCGTGGAGGACACACCTGCAGAGAGCGTAATGGAGCCCGGAGAGGTAATACCTCAGACTGCTGCCGAGATTGGCTCGCATATTTCTGTGGAGTCGCGAGGGCTGGAAATTGCCCCGGAGCCGGATGTTACACACTTCACTGATGATTCACTGGAGTCAATGGCAGAACGGTTGAATGACCTCCTTTTAAAAGGTGATGAACAGCTATCTCAGCAGATAATCAACCAACTTTTCCAGGACTTTGCAGATCAGGCTCCCCTGATGCGGACCAGGGTGATCAATGTCTGCGAAAACTCGCTGGACGATCCGGTTCTCGGCTCTCAACCCCGCCTGGTGGAGCTTCTAACAGACCCTCTTTTGCTCGTATTACCGCAAGAGAAAGATCCCGAAGTCCTAAGAGAAATGGCTGACTTGCTTTCTCGAACAGCTACCAATCTCATTCAGTTTGCTGAATATCGGTTAGCCAGTCGGATTCTCACCCATCTGAACAAACGGAGAAAAAAGTTGCGGGTCAGTCCTGATGACCAGACCCAGACGAGTGAGATAATTTCCTTCCGAGAGCTTGAGCCGAGAACGCAGATGGTTCTCTTGGACGATTTACGGTCACAAGACCCTGCCAGGCTGCAGAAAGTAACACAGCTCCTCAGCAGTCTCGGCCCACTCACTATACCACTGCTCATCGAGGTGGTGAAACGGGAAGACAACCTCAGAGTAAGGCAAATCGCTTCGTATTTGCTGAAGGAATTGGGACCAGAAGCGAGCAAACTTCTCAAGCGTGAATTGGTACTCGAGGGCTTCCCCCAGGAACGAGTGCGAATACTAGAGGTGATCGACGGTGTAACCCAAGATCTAAAAACTGAGTTAGCCTACGCTCTTGGTGACGATAGCCGCAAGGTGAGGCGAGCAGCATTCCATCTCACCGAGCGCTTGAACGATCCACGGCTGACTTCATTGCTCTTAGATTATGCCAACCACGAAGATCCCAAGATGGCAGTAGTTGCCATCAAATCTTTGGGAAAACTCAAACCTGCAGGAGCAGTAGACGTTCTCGTATCACTGCTCGAATCTTCCAAAGAAATTGAGCGCTTGATTGCTTGCTGCCGAGCCTTAGGGCAGATAGCTGACCCAAGCGCCATTGAACCACTGGCAAGAATGTTAGCACCAGGAGGTTTCTTGTCGCTTCGCAAGAAACAGAGCTCCGCGGTTCGCGCCGCCGCCGGTTTCGCTTTGGCTCAGATTTCTGATCCCCGCGTTGTAGAAGCGCTAGCCCCGTATGTGGATGATCACGACCCGAGGATTCGGCAAGTTGCCCGAGCTCTGGTGAAAGAGTGAAATCCCGCCACCCGAAGTCAGGAAACAGATCCCGACCGCAGGGCGGATTCTTTTGACAAAGCAGTGCTCTTTAGTTATGCTAAATTTGTCCTAACATCCCGATGTACTTCTCCAGATTAGCCCTATGGTATGCTGAACATTCCTCACACAGAAGATGCTAGCAGCCACCATGAATAGTCTCACAAAAGAAGTAGAGGTTTTGCGCGTATCCAAGGATCAATGCCGTCAAATCCGTGTTGCCTTGGTACGAGAAGTGCCAATCACCATTTTCTTGAATGACCAGGAAATTATCACCCTTCTTTGCACAGGAGCACATATTGAGAGTTTGGCAGTGGGTTTTCTCAAATCAGAGGGTCTACTGCAACAACGGAGTAGTCTTGAACGTGTGGAGGTTGACAAGAACGCTCAAGAGGTTCGGGTGTTCACCAGCGAGAGAACTGAACTGGCTGAGCAGCTTTTCGGCAAAAGAACTATTACCTCCGGTTGCGGTAAAGGTACAATCTTCTATAACGTGCTGGATTCGTTGCAGAGCCAACCTCTCATAAACAAACTCGCCATCAGGGCTGACCAAGTCCGTCAACTCATGACTGAGCTGCATAGCCGCTCTGAGCTTTATCGCCGCTCAAGAGGAGTCCATAATTGCGGTCTCGCTGATACCGAGAAAATTCTGATCTTTTGCACCGACATTGGCCGTCACAATGCTGTAGATATGATACTTGGAGAGTGTTTCTTGAACGAAGTGGACACCACTGACAAGATCCTGGTAACCACGGGCCGCATTACTTCGGAGATTCTCATCAAAGCGGCTAAGATGCAAATCCCCATGCTGATTTCCCGCTCCGCCGCCACCAGCCTGTCGCTGGATTTAGCTAACAGTCTCAACATGACTGTCATCGGCTACGTGCGCGGCGGCAGTATTCTGGCGTACTCTGGAGCCGAAAACTTGATCTGCTGACTTATGATCTATCTGGACAACGCAGCCACATCTTTTCCCAAACCGAAACAAGTGATCGATGCTGTTGCCCATTACTTCAATGAAATCGGGGGCAATCCCGGTCGGGCAGCACATGCTCCAGCTCGAGAGGCCGGTAGGGTAATTGACCGTACCCGGCGCTCCCTCGCCAAGTTGCTCGGCAACGTGGAGCCGTCCCGCATACTATGCACCCCAAGCACCACGGTCGCTTTAAACCTGGCCTTCAAAGGATTACTGCAAGCCGGTGATCACGTGGTCACCACCAGCATGGAACACAACTCGGTCATGCGGCCGCTCCACGGTTTGCAGAAGCTGGGTATCTCCCACAGCCAGATTCCCTGCAGCCCCAGCGGCGAACTGGATCCCGGTGACATCCCACCATTAATCCGCCCACAGACCCGCCTCATTGCTCTGATCCATGGTTCTAATGTTACTGGCAACTTGATGCCGGTGAGCGAGGTGGGAAAGATGGCTCGAGAGCACGGTATTCTTCTGCTGGTTGATGCTGCCCAAACCATGGGAAGGATCCCAATAGATCCACAAGAGTCCAATATAGATCTCCTGGCGGGCCCGGGGCACAAGGGTTTATTGGGACCAATGGGTACGGGTTTTCTTTATGTCAGACCTGGTCTGGAACTGGAACCACTGTGGGAGGGTGGCACCGGAACTTACTCTGAATCGATGGAGCAGCCTGAAACCTGGCCGGAGCGCTTCGAAAGCGGCACCCTCAACGCCCCTGGTCTTGCTGGTCTTGCCGCGGGCATAGCCGAAGTCCAAAAGCTAGGTCTAGAAGCCATAGCTGCCCATGAGCAAAGTCTAATAGAAAACCTTGCGGCTGGACTGAGCCAGCTTCCCGGAATCATCCTCTACGGCTCTCCTGACAAATGTTCGTGTACCAGCACCCTTTCTTTTAATGTACAAGAATTGGATTGTTCTGAAGTTGCGCATATTTTGGACACAGCTTATGCAATTGCCGTTCGCTCGGGACTCCACTGCGCCCCCGCAGCACACCGCACCATCAACACCTTCCCCCACGGCACGGTCCGCGCCAGTGTCGGCCCTTACAACACCCAAGAAGATATCGAAACCCTTATCCACGCGGTATCTGAAATAATAGGCTTTCGCAGTAGATAAGCTAGCAAGAGGGAACTTCGAAATAAGAAAGCCCACCGAGGCCTAGGTCAAGCAGCTGGACCTTAACTGGCTCTCCTTTATCCAGCCGGTCTCTTCCTGGAGGAACCTGGAGCAGACAGTTGGCTGCCAGCATCTCGGTGAGTATCCCCTTCCTCTCTGAGCGCAGAGATTCCACCTCTAGGCCGGCAGGCCCGAAAATCAAACGACCGAAGAGAAAGGACAGAAGCTTTCCCTTGACCTTCACTGAACCACTCAAGACAGCGGTAGTTTCTGGCGGAAAAACCTGGGAAAGACCGAACATTTGGAGCAACACCGGACGAACCAGTTGCTCAAAAGCAATGTAGGTGGCGGCTGGTCTCCCAGGTAGACCAAACAACAAAGTTCCATCAAGTTTGGCGAACAGTGCTTGTTTTCCTGGAGACATGGCCACCCCGTGAAAAAGCACATCACCCCCCAATGTGCTAATCGCACTAGACACCAAGTCTTTCTCCCCTTTGCCTGTGCCACCGGTGGTAACTATCACATCAGCCCTGCTCCCTTTTTCGATAAAACGGGCTAACCTTTCCACCTCATCTCCTGCAACCCCCAGGGCTCTCGCTCTGCCGCCGTAGTGGTTCACAAGGTGCGACACCGTGTGCAGATTACTGGCGAAAACCCCTTTCTGATCCAAGGACTTGCCCACTTCCACCAGCTCGCTGCCGGTTGCCAAAACCGCAACCACAGGCTGCCTTCGCACCTTTACCGTGCTGTATCCCTGGGTTGCCAGTATCGTCAGTTCCTTGGCCCCCAGGACCGTGGAACCGGAGAAAAGGTGCTGATCCATCTGAAGCTCGGCCCCGGCAGAAATCAGGTAGTCTCCCGACGCCACAGGCGCCTTTACCACCACTCCCTCGGCAACAATCTCGGTCATCTCTTGGGGTACCACCGCGTCTGCTCCGGCGGGCAAGATGGCTCCCGTCATGACCCGTATCGCCTCTTTTCGCTTTAACTGTTGATCGATTTGCTGGCCGGGACCAACTGTTCCTACCACGGCTAGAAAAACGCTGTTCTCTGAAGAAGCAGCGTTCACGTCCTCACTGTGGACCGCGTAGCCGTCCATGGCTGCCTGGGTTGAAGGAGGCTCATCCCGTAAGGCCCGAACCTCTTCCGCCAGCACCCTACCGCTACCATTTTCGAGCTGCACTTTCTCCGTGGCCAGAGGTACTGCCGCCGCCAAAGCAAGACCTTGTGCTTCTTCCAATGATACTAGCTTGTTCACGTTTACCGCCATTTCACATCTTTTTCAGTAGGTACGCGGAGTGGTGCGACGCGGAGACAGGGGGACTATACCCCGTGCCCTGGACTCTCTTCGAGCCCCTCCAGCAGCTCCTTGGCTCTGTCCATATCATCGGCAGTGTTAATATTGAAAAAGGAGAGTCCCTGGGGATCCAGTTGCCCAATTTCTTCTGAGCTGAGCCGACACACTTTCACTGCAGGGAAAAAATTGATGACTTGGAGCGTGCCGTGATCCAGCATTTTCTCTATGTGAGGCAGGCAACGGGATGAATAGATGGCGTGGAGCGGTTCCAACCCCTCAATTTTCTCAGGAACGATCACATCATAGTTCTTGGCCAACTGCACCATATGTCTGACAACAGCGGGCTGGACAAAGGGCATATCGCAGGCCGTGACAAACACGCTCTTACCCTGAGCGAAGAGAAGCCCAGTGTAAATCCCTCCCAAAGGCCCTTGTCCAGGAATGACATCTCGGACAATGGTCACGTCCAGATGAAGATAGAGCTCTGGCTCGTTGGTGATAACCAGCACCTCAGAAAACAGGGACCCAACAGTCCGTACCTGTCGATCAATGAGTCGTTCACCCTGGAAGAGTTCCAGAGCCTTGTTGCGGCCATAACGACGGCTCTTTCCTCCCACCAGGACTACCCCAACCATACCAACCACTTCACCCTCGGTCTTCAATTGAGCGATAACGCTCAATTGAAAGTTATTTGTTATTCGTTATTCGTGATTGGGAAAAACATAAACCGCTCTATAGTTAGTTTCCATCCTGAAATGGCACATTGTCATTCTGATTATCTTTATCCTAACACCAATAACCTATAACAAATAACGGATAACGGATAATTGCGTTTTCATTCAATGAGGTTCAATTTTTCTTGAGCCGGATGGATATATCCACCTGCATTGGATCGTCGTAGCCCCTTAGATTGGAAATCATCCCCAAAATGCCGCCTACGACAAATTCTCTCACAAAAGATTTCATGGGTAGCTTCTTGCCATCCAGTCTGAGCATCACGTTTGATTTATCTTTTCGGCCCAAAAATCGTTCTTCAATGAAAGTAGCCACCCCCGATATATCCTCCAACTCGAATCGAGGAACTCCTGCCTCAATTGCAAAATCACTCACCACTGCTAGCAGACGATCTGCTTGGCTGCAGAGAGGCTCTGAATGCAATTCTTTTCGGCAAATCTCGATCTTCGCTTCGTTGCCACTCTTGTAGCCTTCGGTGAGCACCAGATCCTCCTCCGTAAAGTAAGTGGCGACAATGGTACCCACATCCAACTCCCTCTTCACCGTTTTGATCAGAGCAAAGCGGGTAGGAGAGCTGATGGCAACTACCTGCGCGCCAGCCTCCCGATGCCGCCAGGTATCCTTGCCTTTGTGGTCAATCTCAAAATGATCATGCGCATCATGTTTGATGGTACCCACCAGATAGCCTCGGCTCTTTATCTCAGGAACTAACTTTTCCAAAAAAGTGGTTTTTCCCACCTGCGATCTTCCTACTATTGAAAGTACTGCTGGCATAGACTGTTCCCTCCGTCCTTCCTTCTTCGACCAGAAGAATTCATGATCTCTTTGATACTATCCACGGTTGATCTTATACCTTATAGAGGAAAAATAACTGACTACGGACCACGGACAACTGATATCAAGCTACTAACCATACTTCAGTTGACCGCCCTAACACTCTTGTGATACTGCTACTGGGCCAAAAATAATTTAGAACTGTTACCACCTTTAGTCATTAGACAACTGCCTATAAGCAGCAGCCAACACTATGCTCCCATATCCCAAGATAAATCCAAACATAATCGAGATTGGCCCTTTCAAGCTGCGCTGGTATGGACTCATGTACGTACTCGGCTTTGTGTCATGCTATTTTCTCATCGGCAAGCAGCGTCGGGCTCGCAACTTAGGTCTCGTAGGGGCTCAACTCCAGGATCTCATCTTTGCTCTGGCCATCGGCCTCATCCTCGGTGCCCGCCTCGGCTATGTTCTTTTCTACCAATTCTCCAACTACACCTACTACCTGCAGCATCCTCTAGAAATAATCGCTATCTGGCACGGCGGCATGTCTTTTCATGGTGGGCTCATTGGCGCCATACTCGCGGGTATCATCTTCGCTCGCCGTCGTAAGATTCCTTTCTGGCAGGGCGCGGATACTGTAGTTGTCGCCGCCCCCATTGCCCTGGCTTTCGGGCGCTTGGGCAATTTCATAAATGGCGAACTGTACGGCCGTCCCAGCACTGTGCCCTGGGCTATGGTGTTTCCCCTGGCTGGCCCGGAACCACGGCATCCCTCCCAGCTCTACGAGGCCGCTCTTGAGGGAGTAGTGTTGTTCATCATACTGTGGCTACTCAAAGACCGGTCTTTTCGACCCGGCACTATGGTCTGTCTATTTCTGGGCGGCTATGGAATCTTTCGCTTTCTGGTTGAATTCTTCCGTCAGCCCGATCCACAGATTGGTTTACTCTGGGGTCTGCTTTCCATGGGCCAGATTCTCTGTCTGACTATGATTATAACTGCGGCCGTCCTCTGGAAGTTCCTGCCCCAAGAGCCAACTGCTCACTAATCCCCTGCAAGTCACACATCCGAGGGTTCAGTCTACTCATTGCAAACCCTACGGTTGACACTGCCACCGACCGGCCATAAGATTATTGAGAAATCAGACAGATGTCAACAAAGTCAAGAATGAAGTTCAATCCGCCTGCGGCGGACAGATGGACTTTTTACTGTGCCGTCAAGCGAAGGAGAAGCCGATGACAGGCAAGGTCTACGGTGTCATCATCTTGGGGAGCGGACCGGCAGGACTGCAGGCTGCCATTCATGCCGCTCGTGCCAAAGTGTCAGTATTGGTTATGGGCAAACCAGCCAAGAGCAGTCTCCACCGGGCCCACATTGAAAACTACTGCTGCATGGAAAGAACTGCGGGCGAAGATTTGCTCCAGCAGGGAATTCAGCAGGCAGAGGCAGCTGGCACCAGTTTCATGCATGAGGACGTGCTAAAAGTTTCCCAGGAGGATCAGTGGCTCGTTGTGCAAAATGAAAGCAGGGAGGAACTCAGGTGCCGAGCACTTATTCTGGCCATGGGGATTTCCCGCAATAAACTCAGAGTACCGAGAGAAAAAGAATTGCTGGGGCGTGGAGTGAGCTACTGCGTGGACTGCGATGGGGGGTTCTTTCGCGGTGAGCCGGTTGCAGTGGTCGGTAATGAAAGCGCTGCAGCCAGCGGTGCCCTCACCATGCTATTCCATGCAAGCGAGGTCCATCTTGTTTGTGACCGCCTGGAGATCTCTGAAGTTCTGGACCATCAGATCAGGGAGAGTTCTGTCACCCTGCATGAGGGTCGCAAGGTGACAGAAATCATTGGCCAAGAACAGGTAGAAGGGCTGCTCCTAGATAATGGCTCACGCTTGGATGTCGAAGGAGTTTTTATTGAACTGGGGGCCAAAGGCGCCATCGAGCTTGCCAGTGAACTCGGTGTTGCCATGGACACTGATTCACCCCAATTTATTGCCACCGACAAGAAGCAGAGAACCAACATTGCCGGTGTCTTGGCGGCCGGCGACATCTGCGGCCTGCCCTGGCAGCTTGCCAAGGCGGTGGGAGAGGGCTGTGTGGCTGGACTTGAGGCGGCTGCTTACGCCAAGCAATTTCGCTCATAAAGTCCGTTGTCCGTCGTCTGTGGTCCGTTGCAAAAAGCTCCTAACGGATGAATAGATGGCAACAACACGCTATACGCTGTGCGCTTGGCGCTATGCGGCGAACGGAGTGAGTCACAACGGACAACTGACCACGGACTACTGACATTACCCCCTACCTTTTCCCACGAGAGAAAAACTTTTTGAGCCCCCATCCAAGGTTTTCCCGCATCCCTTCTTCAAACCCTTTATCCTTTGACTTCACCATTGGTTCAGGTAAAATGTAATATTTTGTAATGGCAATTTGTGGAAATTTCAATTATTGGACAGCGTTAGTGGAAAAAAAACGTTTTATTGCAGAACTCCAAGAGAATGAGAAGTTCGTCAGTAGCTTCCTGGTCAAGGCTAAGACTCTGGGAAACACCCGCAGTGGCAATCCCTTTCTCAGAATTCGTCTCGGCGATCACACCGGGGAGACTGAGGGACGCATCTGGGAGCGAGCTCTGGAATTTGATCAGGACTTCAGCGTCAATGATGTGGTGCGCGTGCACGCCAGGGTAGAACGCTATCAAGGTAAACTGCAACTCAATATCAGCGACATAGAGCGGGTAGACCCCGAGGAAGTTGATCCCACCCTCTTCCTGCCAAGAGGTCCGCAAGATGTTAATGAACTATGGCAGCAATTCGAAGACCTGGCGAAACAGGTGAAAAATCAGCACTTGCAGCGTCTGTTACAGGGTTTCCTCTCAGACCGCTCTTTTGTCGAACAGATGAAGCAAGCCCCAGCTGCCAAGTCCATGCATCATGCCTATCTAGGAGGTCTGCTTGAGCACACTGTCTCTGTTACTCGTCTCCTGGATCGCATCTGCGACCATTACCCTCGGTTGGATCGCGATCTGCTGCTCACTGCTGCCATTCTTCACGATATAGGCAAACTTGAGGAATTTTCTTATCAACTGCACTTGGATTATACCGATGCTGGTAGACTGCTGGGCCACGTGGTGCTCGGTGTTCAGCGAGTTCGAGATAAGATTGACAAACTCGAGGGATTTCCACCAACCCTGTCCCTGACTCTACAACACCTGATTATAAGCCATCATGGTGAGTACGAATTTGGCGCGCCCAAGCGGCCGAAGACTCTGGAGGCCTTTGCCCTCCACTATGCAGATAATCTGGATGCCAAAATGAACCATCTCACCAGACTGCTGGATAATGAAAAGGAAAGTCCTTCGCACTGGACCCCGTTCCAGCAAGTGTATGACCGTTTTGTGTTTAAAGGAACCGGGGAGGGGCAAGAAGTTGCCGACATCCAGGCCGACAACAGCAAAGATGAGCCTGAACCAGAGAACTACAGTTTCTTGGATATGTTAGACTCATCTGCAAAAGGAGAGGAGCATTAGCCCCCGTGTTCGTGAGTTTCGAAGGCATAGAGGGATGTGGTAAAACCACCCAGGTGGAACTTTTGACCACGTTTTTGTCCCAACGCGGTATCCCCCACCTGATTACCCGCGAACCTGGTGGGACCCGCTTGGGCAAACTCATACGAAAAATGCTTCTGGACCCTGCCCACAGCGAAATGGAACCTCTCACCGAACTGTTTCTCTATGCAGCCGACCGGGCTCAGCACATTGCCCAGGTGATTCGCCCCGCCCTGGAAACTCGCCAGTGGCTCATCTGTGATCGGTTCGCCGACGCTACCACCGCTTACCAGGGATACGGTCGAGGTCAAGATCTCGCTTTTATCCAGCAACTCAACCAGTGGGCCACTCAGGGGCTCTGGCCCCACCTGTCTCTGTTACTGGATTGTCCAGTGGAGGTCGGCTTGGATCGTGCCCGGCGGCGGATAGAAGATAGTGCTCTGGAAGGACGGGAAGATCGGTTCGAACAGCAGGCCTTGGCTTTTCATCAAAAGGTGAGAACGGGCTATCTGGAGCTTGCAGCACAGAATCCTGCGCGTTTCAGAATACTGGACGCCACCATGGAACTGGAGCGGTTACATGAAGAGATTGCAACCATACTGGAGCCATATCTGAACCAGAAGAACTGAACCAGGACCTTCAAGATGAGTTTCGCCGAAATCATAGGACAGAAGCGAATCATTAATCTATTGCGACGGGCCCTCGCCCAGGAACATCTGCCGCACAGCTTTATCTTTACCGGGATGGAGGGAATTGGCAAACAACTTACGGCTCTCACCCTCGCCAAAGTGGTGAACTGTGAAAACGGTGCTGCTGGAGATTGCTGCGACCGCTGCGTCTCCTGTCGAAAAGCGGCAAGTGGCAACCATCCTGATATCAACATCATAGAAAGGGACGGCCCCTTTATCAAGATAGAGCAGATTCGTGCCCTCAAGCAGCGCTTACGTTTCAAACCATTGGAAGGTCGTTACCGAGTAACGATAATAAACAACGCCCAGAACATGAAGATCGAAGCGGCTAATGCTCTGCTCAAAGTCCTTGAAGAACCGCCGGCAGAGAACCTCATCATTTTAACTGCCTATGAAATCACTTCTCTCCTACCCACTATCGTCTCCCGCTGCCTCAACCTTCCCTTTCAACCGTTGGCAACGGAGGAAATATCCACCCACCTATGCCAAGCCCACGGAGTGGAGCCGGAGAAAGCGGCTATTATGGCCGAATTGGCTGGAGGCAGCCTATCTCGGGCTGCAGCGCTCCTGGACGAAAAGCAACTTGACCGCCGCCGCTGGCTGCTGGAAACTGTGGCCGGGATCCACGAATCACACATCACTGATCTGTTGGCTGCAGCCAAGGCGTGGAAAGGCGAGGGTCCAGATCTGAAGCAAGACCTTGAGTGGCTAAAAACATGGCTTCGGGACCTGCTCGTCCAGCAGCTTGAGGCCGCGGACAGTATCAGTCTCCTCAATTTAGATTTTGCCGAAAAGGTGGTGGGTGCGTCTTCACGGTTCAAGCCTGATCATCTGCTGGAAATGTTTGAACTGGTCTGCACTGTACAAGGGGCTATGCGTTATAATATTAACAAGAGACTGAGTCTGGAGGCACTCCTGTTGTTGCTGCACACTCGGGCAACCGACCGTGTAGGGGATCCGAGAGGCCACCTGCCAGCTCAGGCTAGAGGACCATTCACCTGGCCAGTTACTGTTGGTAGGTGAATGTAAATCAACAAACAATATCGAACGACGTACGCTGGATTAGGGCAATTTATGGATAACATCGTTGGCATCCGCTTCCGAGAAGGCGGCAAGATATATCACTTTATTCCCGGCCACTTTGTCCTCAAGGAGGGCGACGAGGTAATTGTCAAGACCGAGAAGGGTTTGAGCCTAGGGATTGTCGCAACTCCGGTAAGAAAACGAGACCCCAACTATCCCAGAGACCAACTGAAAGAGGTGTTCCGTCTGGCGAACGATAACGATCGCCAGCAGTACAAGGATTGTCTTGCCCGGGAGGAAGAAGCCCACCGCTTCTGCCAGGAGCGTATAGAAGAGCGTAACTTACCCATGATTCTGGTGGATGTGGAGCGCTTTTTTGACGGGTCCAAGATCATCTTTTATTTCTACGCCGATGGCCGTGTTGACTTCCGCGAACTCGTGAAAGATCTGGTCAAGAAACTACACACCCGGGTCGAACTCCGACAAATCGGTGTCCGTAATAAGGCCAAGATGATCGGTGGTGTTGGCCCCTGCGGTCGTGAACTGTGTTGTGCTACATTCCTCAAGGAATTTCATTCCGTCTCGGTAAAAATGGCCAAAGAGCAAAATCTCTCCCTAAACCCGACCAAAATATCCGGGGTCTGCGGTCGGCTCATGTGTTGTCTCAAATACGAGTATACCGACTATGTGGAAATGAAAAAGGGAATGCCCAAGGTCGGCAAGCGGATTATTACCCCAGAAGGAGAAGGCAAGGTCGTTCGCCAAAACGTCATGGAGCAGCGGGTGGCGGTCGCCTTAGATGACGGCAGGGAAATTGAATTCGGTGCTTCCGACCTATCCCTCGAGCAAACTGGTGCGGCAGGGAGCCACCAAGGTAGCAAAGCAACCAAACATCGACACGGAGACACGGGGACGCGGGGACGCGGAGATCAAGATGGTGATAGGGAGGATCTATGACAGCGAGGTATTACATCACTACGCCAATTTACTACGTGAATGCTCCACCCCACCTCGGCCATGCATACACAACCATCGTCGCAGATGTGCTGACCCGCTTTCATACCATAGCCGGGAGGGAAACCTATTTTCTCACCGGTACCGATGAACATGGCGACAAAGTAGTAGAAGCTGCTGCTGCCGTAGGAAAGGATCCTCAGTCCTACGCCGACGAGATTAGCGATCTGTTTCGCAGCGCTTGGCCAAATTTGAACATCAGCAACGACTATTTCATCCGGACCACCGATGAACTCCACAAACAAGTAGTGCGTTACATCCTGCAGAAGGTCTACGATGCGGGGGATATCTACTTCAGTTCATATAGCGGCCTCTATTGTGTAGGATGTGAACGATTCTATACCGAAAAAGAACTGGTTGAAGGCAAGTGTCCCCAGCATGATCGCCCACCCGTCCCCCGCGAGGAGGAAAATTACTTTTTTAAAATGAGCAAATACCAGGACTGGCTCATTGATCACATACACAAGCATCCTGACTTTATTCGGCCAGAGAGATACCGTAATGAAGTGCTCAGTTTTCTGAGCGAACCCCTCGAGGATCTTTGCATCTCAAGGCCAAAAACACGCTTAAGCTGGGGGATCACTTTACCCTTCGATGACCGTTATGTAACCTACGTCTGGTTTGATGCTCTTATCAACTACGTCTCCGCCCTATCCTATCCCGACGGTTCTCTCTTTGCTCAATTCTGGCCTGCGGCCCAACACTTGATAGCCAAGGACATCCTGAAACCCCACGGTATCTATTGGCCCACCATGCTGCAGGCCGCTGGCATCCCTCTTTACCAGCATCTCAACGTCCACGGTTATTGGAATGTTGCAGAGAAGAAGATGTCCAAGAGCCGAGGCACAGTAATCAAACCATTGGATCTTCTCCAAGTTTACGGGCTTGATGCCTTTCGTTATTTTCTCATGAGAGAAATGGTCTTTGGCCTCGACGCCAGCTTTAGTGAAGAGGCCCTTATTACCCGAGTCAATGCGGATCTGGCCAATGATCTGGGCAACCTCACCAGTCGTCTTCTGACCATGGTCCACAAGTATTGTGAAGGTAAAATTCCACAGTCAGACACCGAAGAAAAAGACGATGAAGACCTGAGGAAGGCGGCAGTGGAGTTACCCGCAACCTATGCTCACCATATGGAACAACTGGAGTTTCACAGGGCTTTGATGGCGGTCTGGGAACTCATCAACCACGTAAACCGTTACATTGACCAGAGCGCCCCCTGGGTTTTGGCACTGGATCCTCAGAAGCAGTCCCGTTTGCACACGGTACTCTACTACTCTCTCGAAAGTTTAAAGCTAGTAGCGGTACTTCTAGCGCCAATCATGCCTGGCTCCAGCCAGGAATTGCTGGACAGACTTGGACTAGAGATTGACCCGTCGGAGTTGCGCCTGGACCAACATACCACCTGGGGAACCCTGCAGCCGGACACATCCACTCGCCGCGGTAAATCACTGTTTCCCCGGATTGAACAAACCATTGAGGATAGGCAAACGGATGAACCTTCCAGAAAACCGCTTGTCAAGCTGGATGAATTTTCCCGGTTGGATTTGCGGGTGGCCGAAATCCTTCAGGCTGAATCCATTCCCGGTTCCAAGAATCTACTGAAATTGGAAGTCGATTTAGGCGAGAAACGAACGGTGGTCGCTGGAATCGCCGACCACTACCGCCCAGAGGATCTGGTGGGTAGACAGGTTGTTCTGGTGGCCAATTTAAAGCCGGCCAAACTAATGGGTGTCCGTTCCGAAGGCATGATACTGGTGGGCGGCACTGAGGGAGAAATGGTACTGATTGCGCCCGAGAAAAAAGTAAAACCCGGCAGCCCCATTCACTGAGCCGCCAAAGCGGCTCAGTAAGCGGGTAGCTAGCAGCTGACAGCTGGCAGAATCAATAAGCAGATTTTGTACTGCCCGCTGCCCCCTGCCCGCCTGTCCCGAGCTTGTCTCGGGGCTGCCTGCTGCCCGCTGCTTTTAAGCAAGTGCCTCTTTAATCTTTTCTCTAAACAACCGAAGCGTTGCGCCATAGTCGGCAGTGGAAAACACTGCGGAGCCGGCAACGAACACATCGGCACCGGCCCGGGCCACCTTCCCTATGGTTTCTGCGTTAATACCCCCGTCCACCTCCAGTTCCACCGCCAACCCTCGCTGCTCAATAATTTTCCGGAGGGCCTCGATCTTCGGAATAACTGCCTCAATGAACGCTTGCCCCCCAAATCCTGGATTCACCGTCATGAGGAGAACTTGATCCACCTGGTCCAAAATATGTTCTATAGACACCAGGGGTGTGGCCGGATTAAGGGTTACAGAAGCTTTGGCACCAAGTTCTTTGATCCGCTGTATTGTCCGGTGGAGGTGGGGCAATACTTCCGCGTGCACACCAAGAATGTCCGCCCCTGCTTTGACAAAATCCTCTAGGTACAGATCCGGCTCACTGATCATGAGATGCACATCCAAGGGCAGATGGGTGCTACGACGCACAGCCTCTACCACCAGCGGTCCTATGGTTATGTTGGGAACAAAGTGGCCATCCATTACGTCCACGTGGATGTAGTCAGCACCCGCAGCGGTCGCTGCGGCAACTTCTTCTCCCAGTCGAGCAAAATCAGCAGACAGAATTGAAGGCGCTAGTTTCTTCATTGTCCTCTCCGTTACTCCTCTCGTGGAAGGATTGCAGGTTCGTCGCCACTGGAAATATAATGAAACGTTAGCATGTCCCCCCAGTCAAGATTACCGGCTTTCAGCCTCTGCACCATACCATCCACAAGAACAATCACCTTTTCAGGAGTCTGAACCCACACCAGCCAATCCAACCGGTCGCCTGGCCGATGAATCTTGCTGTAGGAGAGCACATCTTCCCCAGCCTGGTTCCGGCTGAGAGCAACCTCCTTCTTGAAATAGCCCGGCTCCATTTGATAAGTGATCCACCAGAATTTGGCCTGTGGTCCTTTGGGTTGCGGTACCCGATTCACCGTCAAGATTATGGCACTGTCCACATCCGCCCTGTACCCTGCCAATGGGTTCTGGCCAATAATGGTGTTGAGAGGCTGTCCCGGCTGGTGTATTTCTTTGACCGCCGGCGCTACCAGCCCCAAGCCATCCAGAATTCTCAGGGCCTGCCCCATAGTTCGTTGGCGAAGCTCAGGCATCGCCACCGCAAAGGATTTGGGACCATCGCTGATGAGAAAATCAACTGACTCCCCGCGCCCTATCTCTTGGAGGGCTTCTGGGCGCTGGGTAATGATGGTATCCCGTGGATACTGTGAGGAAGGAATGCGGCAGATCCCACCCAGGTGGAGACCATTTTGCGAAAGAACCAGCTTCGCCTCACGCATTCTTGTCCCCACCAGATTGGGAACCCGCACCCTTCTGGAGCCCCGAGAGATAACCACCTTCACATCCCGATCACGCTTCAACCAGGTTCCGGAAACGGGCTCCTGAGAACCGATGAAGTTCTTGGGTACAGTCTCACTCCACATGAATCCACCCACCTTGATGTTCAACCCCAGAGAGGTGAGAAGATCCAAAGAATATACGGTATCATGCCCTACCAGGTTGGGAACCAACACCTCTTCCTCACTCTGAATGATCCACTTACTGGTGAGGTAGAGACTGCACAGCAGTGCCCCCAGAAATACGGCTGCATAGATTCCAAACTTGACTAATTTGTTCAATAGAGCCATCGATCATGCACCATACCGAAATCCAAGCAATAAGGCAACGCCACCCAAGTTCGACGCGGCGACACGGGGACACGGAGACGCGGCGAAATGGACTTACACTTCATAGATAATTTGATACGGCCCCTAGTGTCAAATCGGTCGCTTGCCCACCAAAAGATCAGGTTCAATGTTTCACTTGTCATATCGTTTTTAATGAGAGGTCCCTGGCAAACAATTCTAATCGCCGCATCGCCGTGTCTCACTAAATGCGTCGAAGTCGGGCTGCGAAAAAACCATCCACCCCATGCTTGTGGGGCCACGTTTGCAAAGCACCCATTGGGTTCACCGCGCCACCACATCCTGGTGGTAAATAGGGCCGCACCGATTCCAGATGATAGTCGGGATGTTCACTCAGAAAACCCTGCAGCGTTGCCTCATTTTCCTCGGAACTCACAGTACAGGTGGCATATACCAGTACACCATCAGGCTTTAGCAGGGGAGAAAGCCTGCTCAACATTTGCCTCTGTACCAGATGTAACCGGTGAAAATCCTTGGGCCTCACTTTCCACTTGATGTCAGGGTTGCGTCGCAGCACTCCCAGCCCGGTGCAAGGTGCGTCCAGCAAAATCCGGTCAAAACAGCGTTGCTCAAAAGATGGTTGCAGCTCGAGTACATCCATCTCCACTGGTTCAATACTGGAAACCTGTAGCCTTTTGGCATTCTCCACCAACCGGGTCAATTTCCAGCCCTGGTTGTCCAAAGCTGTTATTTTGCCTTGGTTCTCCATGAGTTGGGCCAGATGGGTGCTTTTTGCCCCAAAACCTGCGCACGCATCCAAGACGTGCTCTCCTGGCTGGGGTTGGACTAAGTGGGCAATCAATTGAGACGCCTCATCTTGCACCTGAAACTCTCCACTCCTATATTGGACAAGAGAAGAGATGTCAGTGCGAATTGACCTCAGATGAAGCGCTTCAGGGGCTAGGTTTCCAGGTTCTACGGAGAAACCAAAATCACGGAAAGAACCGGCCAGTGCCTCCACCGTCGTTGTCAGGGTATTAACTCGAATACTCGTTGGAGGGACCTGGTTGCCGGCAGCGCAGAAAGCCTCGGTTTCTTCATATCCAAGAGCGGCTAGCCAGCGTTGGACCAGCCAGGCGGGGTACGAATAGAGGACTGATAAACGGTTTTCAGAACTTCCTTCAAGTTGTGCTTTTTGAAGACTCTCACTCTGGCGGGAAATGGCACGCAAGATCCCATTTACAAAGCGAACCACATGCGGGGGCTGACTTGTTTTTGCAAGTTTCACCGCCTCGTTCACTGCAGCTGCTGCAGGAATCCGATCCAGAAAAAGCAACTGATAGGTAGCGAGCCGCAGAATTACTCTGACCGGCAGGGCTATTTTGTCTGGCTTTATTGTAGCCTGCTGGTCGATAATCCAATCCAATCGTCCCTGCCAGCGCAGCACTCCATAGACAAGTTCGGTGACCAGGGCACGATCGCGGGGATCCAGATCTGGGTGTTCCTTGAGATAAATATCGAGGAGAACGTCAGGAAAAGAGGCACGGCGGGCCACCTGCAGCAGGATGTGCATAGCGATGGCCCTGGGCGTCATGACTCTGAAGTGTCCAAAAAGTGGCGGATCGCACCTTCCACTTCTGCCAGCGGCAACCCGGTATTGAAGCAGGGGCCATACGGTCGGCAGTTAAAGATACCATAGACAGGCAGCGGGTACGTATCTTGTATTCCACTGGTAAGATCACGTTCACAGGCCACGGCAACGATGAGCCGCGGTCGTTTCTGAACCACTATGCGCCGGGCGATGGTGCCACCGGTAGCCACCGCCAACTCCACATCATACTTACGTGACACTTCCAGAAGTTCCTTTATGGGGCATTTACCGCAACCCTCACAGTTCTCCACGTTCCCGGTAATCTTGACCTTGCAATCGTGGTTTTGCAGACAGTGCGGCATGAGAAGGAGTAGCCGAGCTGGAGACACATGTAGGTCTTGAGCCAGAACCAACTGATTGTTTATAGCAACAAAGGAATGGCTGATCTTCTCTCTGGAAAGGCCAAAAACCTTGCCCATCACAACAAGCAACGGAAAGAGTACCTTAACGACCGCACCGCGGAGTTTCTTGGAGAGGAAAAGATCACGACCAGCTAAAATAGTTAAAATCAATAGGAGTGAACCGGCAACCACCGCAAACACAACCAGACCCAATATCCCGGCTAGTAGGGCTGGAAGATACGGGTGGATGTTCCGTAGTCCGACATTGGGCACCCACCAGAGTAGATATGCCAAGCCGCCAAGTATAATGCAGGTCACCGCCAACAGCCCGATGAAAATCCGCTTCTGGGGCGTCTCCGAAACCTGACCGGCCTCGACCAGTGGATCCTCCGTGGGAGTCAGCTTTTCTTTTCTGTCTAGAACTTCATTCGCCAAGCTTATCCTCCACCTGGAAGTGATGTCCTCTCAGAAAATCAGTTACTGCAAGGGGGCGACCCCCCTCCAACTGTAAGGTTTCAATGAGCACCGCCCCTTTTCCAGCGGCCACCTGCAAGCCATTGTCTGCCGCTGCAATCACTGTGCCCGGCTCGGCTGTACTCGAAACAGGCAGGGCACGACAACCAAAGAGTTTCAACCGTTTTCCTCGCCAATAGGTGAAACCACCCGGCCAGGGATCCAAACCGCGAATACGGCAACAGATTTGCTTTGCATCCTCATGCCAATCCACCTTGCCATCTTCCTTGGCAAGCATGGGTGCGTAGGTGGCCTGGGAACTGTCCTGAGCTCTCGGCTCCAGGCTACCTCGTTTGAGTAAATCAAGGGTTTCCACCAGCACCCTGGCCCCTTCCTCAGCCAAGCGGTCATGGAGGCTGCCAGCCGTCTCTTCCGGCTGGATCACTGCTTTTCGCTGCAAAAGGATGTCACCGGTATCCATGCCTGCATCCATCAACATCGTGGTGACCCCGGTTTCCATCTCTCCCCGGATCAGGGCCCAGTGAATAGGGGCTGAACCCCGGTATTTGGGTAACAATGAGGCATGGACATTCACCGCCCCCAAAGGGGGCATCTCCAGGATCTCGGCCGGAAGCAACTGGCCGTATGCCACCACCACTATACATGCTGATTCCTGTGCAGCTATCCGCTCGACAGCCTCAGGGCTGCTCACTTTTTCCGGTTGATAAACCGGCAGACCTTCTTCCTGGGCCAGCTGTTTCACCGGCGAGGACACTACTCTCCTGCCGCGTCCCCTGGGCCTGTCCGGCTGGGTAACCACCAGCAATATTGGAGCTCCTGCATCGAGCAAAGCCCTTAAGCTGGGCACCGCAAACCCAGGCGTACCCATGAAAACGAGACTTGGCAGATCATACACCATGGGAACATGACATTGGCCGCTTCGGCCCGTGGCAAGTCAAGCGGAATTTCAACCGGTCCCACTTAACTCCTTTTACAGCAATCGTGAAGTATCAGGGTTAACTTAAGACTCCTGTTCGACCTTTTTCTTGCGCAGCTTTCTTTTATAGAGATCACGTTTCAATCTACTGATGCGATCAATGAATAAGATACCATTCAAATGGTCAATTTCATGCTGGAGTACCACAGCCAACAGACCCTCAGCCTCTATCTCCACCTCTTCTCCATTGAGATCGAGGCCCCGTACCGTGATTTTTTCATATCGTTTTACTTCAGCCTGGTATTCCGGCACACTCAAACACCCTTCCTCAATGATCACCTCCCCCTCGGCGGCAACAATCTCAGGGTTGGCCAGTACGATAAGCTCTGATTCAGGTCCGCGCGGAGCTATGTCGACCACCAGCAGTCGCTTTGCCACACCCACCTGATTGGCTGCCAAACCGATACCTGGTGCATTGTACATGGTTTCCGCCATATGATCAGCTAATTTGATCACATCCTCATCAATACTTGTGATGGGTTCGGCCGGCTGATTCAGTACCTTCTCTGGATAGGCGCAAATGTGAAGAATCGCCATTGTTTGGCTCCAATCAGGTATAGGGCAAACAAGGTCTCTCTACTGATATGACAACTTTTTAATATATCGCAAAAATCAATAAGCATCAATGCACTCCTAACAGGAGTTTCCCCATTTTTTTGTTAGTATGAGTGTATTAAGAATAATTGAGACAAATCCACTCAGACATTCCTTGTGTTTGTTCTGGAGTGACTGGCGGAAGGTCTGTGCCACTTCCGCCGCACACAGCTGCGCCAGAAGTGACCAGACCGTGAGACTCGGAACGCAAGAACAGATACAAGGAATGTCCTTTCAACTTCACCAATTACTGCTAGTCAGCCTTACCGCTTGAGGGCTGGGATTTTCCCTCCGCTTACGCTCGGCCTGCTGCCACTTGCCCATGAAAGTAACACATGCTAATAGTGCAACTGATAAGGCAAATAACCATTGCGAAGTCTGCCTTCTGTAGGCGAGCAGCGCCGAGCCCCCATCTATGATTGGGGTTTGCGATGTACACGGATCACCCCGGGTTTACTATTCAGGAAAAGAATATGGCTGGAACACCGCTTGGGTTTGTCGATTTTGATAGTTATGAAGAGAGTCTACCTGCCCTCATGGAACTGCTCAACGTCGGACCACACCTGTCCTCTGTTGAGAGGGTCGTCATCAAGCCCAACCTGGTCAACACCTCTCGCCCTCCCGTAACCACTCCGGTGGAGCTAGTGGCCACAATAGTCGACTATGTGCGCAATGTAAGCAGTGCGAGAATTGTAGTGGCAGAAGGGTGTGGATCGCCTTTATACGACACCTACAGACCATACCGCAAGCTTGGCTACGTGGAGTTGGCTGATTCAAAAGGGATCGGCCTGGTCGATCTCAATGAGGCCGAACTCTTGAAGCTCAGCGACAGCCGGTGTCGCCTTTATCCGCAGTTCATGATGCCCCGTGTGGTGATGGAGTCTTTTCTCATATCCGTCCCGGTACTCAAAAGACATTCCCTGGCGAAAGTCACCCTGACCATGAAAAACATGATGGGGTGCGCCCCTCCAAGTCACTACGGCGGCTTAGTCTGGAAAAAGTCCAAATTCCACAAGCATTTGCACCGTTCTATTTTTGAAATGAATCTCTACCGCACCCCCGACCTCACCATACTCGACGGAAGTGTAGGGCTCGCGAGGTACCACTTGGGAGGGCCGAAATGCAAGCCTTCGGTGAGAAAGCTGGTGGGTGGCTTCGATCCCGTTGCAGTGGACAGCTATGGTGCCGGACTTCTTTGTCTGGATTGGAGGAAGATAAAACACATTGCCCTGGCGCACTCTGTGTTGGGCAACGGAGAAGCACAGCCGGTCAGTTCACTTGACGCAAAGCACAATGAACAGATCGCATAGCTCCCAACGACAAACCGAGACAGGGCTAAGGCAAGACCGGCGAGACAAGAAAACTATTTGAGATTCTTGAAACCTTTCCCGCTTTTCTCGCCTTTATACCTAGTGCTTACTGACACTTACTCCCCTCGGATCATCACTAGCAACATTTTGAACCTCTCGGCAGCATGCAAAGCATGGGGAATATTAGCCGGCATGATTAGCATTTCTCCGCTCTTGACCTCATGGGGCTTGCCGCCGATGGTAATCTCTGCCCTGCCATCCAAAATGTGCACCACCGCATCGAAGGGCGCTGTGTGTTCACTCAGCCCCTGCCCCGCAGCAAAAGCAAAAAGAGTGATAGTGCCAGTGTTTTTCTTAAGCAAAGTTTTGCTAACCACAGAACCGTCTGCATAATCGACATGATCCGCCAGGTTAAAGACCGCACCCGTTGGAGCTCCTGCATTCTCCGTCATCGCAACCTCCTCTTCCAGTATTTTTCCTGTTTCGGATTATGATTCAACTAGGTCTCTTGGCCTCCACCAAGCAGTCCATGTGCTCGCCCTCTCTCACCAGCTTCACTTCCCCAAAGCCTGCTTCTTCCAGGGTGTCCTTTATTTCGTCAAAAGTGTACGTATCTCCCCCTTTGGTGTTCACCAGCATGTTAATGGCAAAGAGAGTTCCCTGGGGAGGGTGGGTACGAGCTGGTTCCATTACATGGTCGCGAATGAGCAATGTGCTGCCCGGCAGAACGGCCCGATGTATTTTCCGGTAGAGCGCCAGGTTCTCTTCGCTGCTGTTTTGGTGGATGATCGCCGATAGCAAGACAAGATCACAGCCCTTTGGGAGTTCGTCTTTGTAAAAATCCCCTGCCACACATTCCACCCGCTCCAGCAAACCTTCCGCTCCGAGCCCTTCTTCGGCCCAGGGAATAACATCGGGCAAATCAAACAGCACAGCTGTCATTTCCGGGTTTTTCGCCAAAAACGCCATGGTGTACGTGCCTGTAGCGCCTCCAATGTCCAGGAGCCTTTTGAAAGGTGCAAGGTTGTAACTGTCGGCTATCTCTTGTGATAAGCCCCTGCCAACCACATGCATGGCGCCGATGAAAGCTTTGAGACTGTCCTTGCCCCTTTCGGTAACGGGCTTTCCCTTGGGATTTGATCCCGTTCTTACTGTCTCGGTGAGACCGCCCCAGCTCTCCCACAAGCTATTTAGATGGAGCACCATTGGGAGTTCAGTTTCCGGATGTTCTGACGACAGCAGAGCACCCCGCTCTGTGTTTTGGTAGATACCATCTTGTTTGGACAGCAGCTGCAGGGCTGCAAGACAGTCCAGAAGTCGGGTCAAACACCTTCGGTCACACTCGAGCCCCTTGGCAAGGTTTTCTGCAGTAGCTCGCTCCTTGTCCAACCGGGTGAACAAATCCAGCTCGGCAGCCGTCAAAATAACCCTGCCTTTCAAAAAACCCCTCACATCCTCCAGAACTGCACCTTCTATCATGGTCTCTCTCCTTCAATGGAATTGTGAATCTCATTTAACCATATTGTCTCGACTTAATCAAAAGGGTTATACAACGTTGAAAACCGTACCTCTTTCTTAATTTATTCATTGCAGTGGATGAAAAAATGAGTAAGATGATTATCTTTGAAAAGAGGTGAAAATCGGGTTCAAACAATCAACAGGAAGAGAACCACATGGAAAATATCTGGCTACTGCTACTGATCATCGTAGGGTGGGTGGTGCTCAATCGATGGGTACTGCCTAAATTAGGGATTTCAACTTGAATGAGTGGAAGTTGCGAGATCGGGGACCGATCTCAAGCACCCAGTGATGATCCAAAGAATCCCGAGTAGCGCGACTCGAACCGCAGGGTACGGATGGAACCCATCCGCAGGGTTTTTTCTAAGCTTCGCCAAAACCTGCTAGCCCGGAGAAGTTCAGTTGGATTGTAAAGGGAGGAAATCATGGCTGAGAAAGTTCACATGTGTGAGACCTGTGGGAAAACGACCGATAAGTTCGGTCATCTATGTGATCCAGTTGAGGTAGACGAGGCTTACGTTTGTGACCACTGCGGTCAGGCATCAACGGATCCACGTCACATATGTAAGCCCAAGTTGCAAAATATCAATTTTGTCTGTATTGCCTGTGGCCGAGTAGCTGAACTGCCAAGTCAGCTCTGCAATCCACGGGACATCGAGCTTATGAAAAAACAGGATCCCCCCACAAGAATAACCTAGTCCGGTGGTTTGGAGAGCCTACGGCTAGTCGTTTTCATCCGAAGTATGGGTTTCAGGGAGTCTTGCCCTCTGGTGGGGCGGCAGGATAAGGGATAAGGCACGGTAGCGTTACAGCGTGAAACTTCACCTCATACTGTTTCTGAATGTCTGTCCTTTGGCAGCACCGGAGCCGGCCGAGTGTCGTCTCTTTTTGGTCACCACATGCAGACGGCTTTTGGAGAGTTCACCGCTTACGACCACATGCCACCCACCCAGCGGAATTTTGTCGGTCGTCTCGAGAACCTGAAAGTGTGTGGCTGCTGCACCCGAAGGTACCGTGGCTCGGTAAAATTTTCCTTCTGTGCCATTGTACCGGTAGAGGTAATAGTGCCCATCCCGCGTCATTTCGCTCGCCTCGCAGACCAACATCCTGGGATCACGGATTATCTCCACCAGAGTGTATTGTCGTTCCATCATTGGTCAATCCTTGGCTCACTGAGGATGTATCTCGGGATTATATCATATCCTGAGATTGTTGGGCTTGGGCTAGTTGGCGTAGGTGGATACAGGCATTAATGCGTTGTGAGTGGCAAAGGTATGGAAATCTTCTTACACTTCTTGTTTCAGTTTCACTCAATAGTTTGAGTCTGACCGTAGAGAAACTTTTGCAGTTTCTTTTTGTCTTCGGCTGGAGTATCCACAAAATCTACGCCCAGCTTTACTGTATTCCCCTCTCGGATAACGTGGCGTACCAAGCCTTGAGTTTCGACTCTGCCAAAGCGAGAAGGGAGATGTATTTCCAACTGTAATCGGCAACCGGCATGAAATGCTTCCATGGCTGGCCCCATGGCCACCAGCATGATGCCAGAGATGGAAATATCCGCTGAACTTGCCTTATATGTATGGTTGATCATCTCCTCGGGCAAACTCTCCAACGGCCAAACACCAAAACTAACCAGAAGCCTTTCTTTGAATCGAGGCTCCTTCCTCCTCTCCTGTATATTTGCCTCAGCCCGTTTCTTTTTAGAGTCCTCCTCACGCTCGCGAAAATACTGGACGAGAACTTCCTTAATTTGCGGATAACGCATCATGATTCTTTGCATATTTTTATAGCTAAATTCAGCCAGGAGACTTTCTTGGGCTGTTGCCACCGAGCTTGATCTCGGTTTGCCGGATAGCAGCGCCATTTCCCCGAAAAACTGATTCGATTCCAGCGTGGCCAGAGGGAACTCCTTGCCTTGGTGGTCCTTGGTGAATACCTGCACCCGGCCATCAAGGACTATGTAAACGGAGCGTCCCGGATCACCCTCCTGGAAAACGAGTTGGCCGGCACTGAAAAGATGCAGGTTGGCAATATCTTCCAACCCTCTCAGTTCCTGCTTGCCGAGAGATCTAAAAATAGGGGTGGACAGGAGGGCCCCTTGCAGTCGCATGAAACCGGGATTGGTTCGATTTGGATCTATGAAAGGAGATTGATAATTGATGAGCGACGAAAACACTTGCATGGTCGCGGAGAGTTGTTCTGTGTTATCTGAAACACCTTCTTCCAGGAAAGTCAGTATAGATTCCCCAATTTGAAAAGAATCTCCCAGGGTCAACGTTTTAGAAACTACAAGCTCCCCGGCAAAAATGATCCCATTGGCGCTGCCAAGATCTTCAATAATCCAGGAACCCTTCTGGAAGCTGACTCTGGCGTGGGTGCGAGAGACGTTATAATCCACAAGGGTTATGTCATTTTCCGGATTACGGCCAATGCTCACAGAACCTTCCAAGGGATAGATACTTTTCTGTAACTTCTCCCTTTTCAGAGCAAGATAAAATCTCTTCACTCTCTAACTCCATGTCACATCGATGTGAGAGACTAAAGGAATCGTAGCCAGTATCCAAGACCAGAGATGTGACTCCGAATAAGAAAAACAACCCTCAGGTATTATTGCAAGTTTCGAGCCCACCATTAGAATAGCCATGGTTAGAAGCTAGAGTGAAAATCACAAACAGGTTTGAGCGAAAACCGAAAAAAATGGCGCCCTGAGGCGCCATGTATTACCTTTTCTTCTCGCTGATACGGTTGGTGTTTCTTTGTCGGAGTCTTCAGGACAAGGTAACGCTACAGTTGCCCCCCTTTTTTCTTGTCACGGATATCTATCTCAACCACTCCATCCCCTTCATGAAACGAGAACATCAGCTTCAAAATCAATACCAGGGTAAGAACTATTGCAACGACACACAGGATACTAACTGCTGAAATCATCCCACACCTCCTGCCTTGGTAGGCTATGCTCGTTCACCTATCTCGTTTGTGCAGGAGTGGTGCCAACAAGCAGAAAATATAAAAAGTAGTGAAATAACAAACAGTTATAGATGTTTTCCTCAGAGAGTCATCTTGTTAAATCACCACAACTTGCCAAAAGACCAGCCCCAATCGGCCAAAAGATCAAATCCGAACCCGAGATGATTCCAGACGAGTCATGGAGAGATTGAGATAGTGCTCATCTCATTGCCAGATTTGTTTGAGTCTCTAACCCATGTTCTCTGAATTTAGCCTGGAACCTCACAAACCTCCACCGGGTAACACTTGTGCGTACTTCCAAAAATATACTTGTCTACGCTATACTCCCCACCCCCTTCAATGAGCAGAGCCAAAGCCGCACCGGTCAATGCGAATGCATAGGCGAAATGGGGAACATCCTTCATAATGATCACACCTGGAACAAGTATTGTGACCATCCCCATGATTGCTACTACAAAAGCATTCGCTCTAGTTAATAATCCCAAAATCAACAGAGTACCCAAAATTATCTGTAACCATCCTGCAATATCTAAAAACATATTTACATCCACAAACATTAACTGTTCATAATCCATGGTATAGGACTTTACAAGTTTCTCTAAAGTTAATTTCTCGTAACCCCAGAAGATTACTGTAAGTGCAAGAAATATCCTGAGAATCAAAGGCTTATATTGATCAGCTCTTTTGAAATCCATGGTAGTACCTCCTAGCAGGATTATTGGACCTGGGTCTGGGTTTCTTCTTCTATTTCTGCGGGCGCAAACTTGAGTGCCAGCGAATTAATGCAGTAGCGCAGCCCCGTGGGAGGTGGGCCATCATTGAAAACATGTCCAAGATGTCCATCACACCGGTTGCACAACACCTCAGTCCTTCTGATGAAAAAGCTGTTATCCACTTCTGTTCTGATACTGTTCTTGGAAATCGGCTCCCAAAAGCTGGGCCAGCCCGTGCCAGAGTCAAACTTGCTATCCGAGCTGAATAAATGGTTATCACATCCCACACACTGATAGATGCCTTTCCCTTTGAAATTATCGTATTCGCCACTAAACGCTGGCTCGGTGCCTTTTCTCCTGGTAATCTTGAATTGCTCCGGGGTAAGCATCCGGCGCCATTCTTCATCACTTCTTACAACTTTATCAGTCACATCTAACTCCTTCTTCTTGGTAGGCTCGGAGGAGTTTTTTGCCAGTGTAATTGGAAAATGTTCTTGGATAAAACCCCAGGCCCACGCCGGGAATCCCAAAAGCAGAGCAAAGACGCCAAACTGCTTCAGGAAAAATCTGCGGCCAGACCGCCTACCTGAACCTGGTGCTGGTGATTTCATAACTGTCTCCTTTCCACCTTGGTGGATTATCGACTTGTGTTCTTTGTTCGTATGATAATCATTAGTAGGAAAAGAGTCCAAGCGATTACATACAAACGTGTCTTTTGTGAGTTGTTGAAAAACTTTTGATCCTTGGAATCTGTCGGTTCATGGATTATAAACGAGACTGAGATCAATTCCGCCTCCAGCCTTTTTCTTGAAAAAATAGTGTGAGAATATTGTAAAAGTCTGAACCACGGAGATATCCCTGCAGAGATTGAGACGACCACTGGAATGCCAAATCTAGCCACTGACAGAAAAATCATATCCTGGGCCCTCTACGATTGGGCCAATTCCGCCTTTGCCACTACCGTAATGGCGGGCTTCTTTCCGATATTCTTCAAAGAGTACTGGAATGTGGGCGTAGAGGCCACTACCAGTACATTTCGCCTGGGACTAGCCAATTCCATAGCCAGCCTCATTATTGTCGCCATGGCACCGCTGCTTGGAGCAATCGGCGATCAGGGCGGAGTAAAGAAAAAATTCCTCCTCTTTTTTGCCGCCATGGGCGTTGTCATGACCGGCAGCCTTTTCTTCGTGGCCCGGGGAGCCTGGCACATTGCCGTTCTCATTTACATAGTGGGGATCATCGGCTTTTCCGCTAGCAATGTGTTCTATGATTCACTCCTGATAAGCGTCGCTCCCTCCGGCAAAGAAGATATGGTTTCAGCTCTGGGCTTTGGACTGGGTTATTTGGGTGGCGGGCTGTTGTTCGCTTTCAACGTCCTCATGACCCTGAAGCCAGCTTGGTTTGGCCTGCCCGATGCCGCTACAGCGGTGCGTATCTCTTTTATCAGCGTCGCTATCTGGTGGGCTATCTTCTCCTTGCCTATAATGATCTGGGTAAAGGAGCCACCGACCCATCGCAAAACAAGCGGCTGGAAGATGATCGGCAGTGGTTTGCTGCAGCTTAAAACAACCTTTGCTGAGATTCGCCAACTGCGGGTAGTGTTCCTTTTTCTCATAGCTTATTGGCTCTACATAGATGGGGTTGACACCATCGTCAGAATGGCGGTGGACTACGGCATGTCCCTGGGCTTTCCTGCCGACAGCCTCATCGTGGCTTTGCTCATCGTTCAATTTGTGGGCTTTCCTGCCGCCATCCTTTTCGGCAAACTCGGCGAGAAGTTGGGCACCAAAACTTCCATTTTACTGGGCCTTGGAGTTTACATAGGGGTCACTGTATGGGGCAGATTCATGGACAGCCCAGGCGAGTTTTACGTACTGGCGGTGGCCATCGGTCTAGTTCAGGGCGGGGTACAGTCCTTGAGCCGCGCTTTTTACTCTCGCATCATCCCCGCCAATAGGGACGGCTGAGTTTTTCGGATTCTATAATATGCTGGGTAAATTTGCCGCTGTGATCGGTCCCGTACTGATGGGTTTAGTCGGTGTTCTCACCGGCAATCCGCGCCATTCCATCCTCGCCATCGCAGTACTTTTTCTCGGTGGGGGAATCATTCTGTACTTTGTAGACGAAAAGCGAAGGGTGCTCGAATTGCCCGGGAACTGGAGCAGAAGAACGGGATGGGATGAATAGGGGTAAGTAAAGAATCCCAGCCCTGAGGACCCGGATTTGAGCCACCCCAGAGGGGGCTTCAATGGTCTTTCCCCTCTTGCGGCAGTCTGCTGGAGTGATGGAGTCTATGAAATCTCAAACTCCAAGCACCAAATTACAAACAAATCTCAAATTCCAATATTGGTCCTCCGGACTCCCCACCCTGCGGGCGGGTCCCCAGTTTCAAATGACCAAAACAAAAAACAGGTTTGGAATTTCGAATTTTGGTCATTGTGATTTGTTTGATATTTGTGATTTGTTATTTGGAATTTCTATTCCTCCAGTACTCCAAAACAGCTCGCAATCTTTACCGGCAAAGCCATTCAACTCTGCCCCCCGCAAGGCTGGATCTTGGAGTTGCCCTCCGCGCTTTGCGCCTTACACTTTGAACTCCCCCACCGGATATACTTCACTTCATACTCCTTATAATCCTAGCCTTTCCATTATTCGGTTGGCAGCCTCTACCCCAGTATTAAAACTTATTTCCAGACTGGACTTGCACAGGCCGTCGCCGGCGAAAAGAAGATTGCCTCGGAGTTCTGCCAACATTTTCCTCAACTCATGCTGCTGCCGCACCGAGCCGGGCATCAACTGCACCGCCCCGTGTGGCCAGCGATAAACTTTTGAAAAAATCAGTTTGTCTGCGAAACCAGGATAGCGCTTGTCCACGTCCCCGAGCACTGCCTCCGTAATCTTACCGTCAGGTTCAGCAAACAACATGCGACTGGCTGGCTCGCAGAGAATTGCTGTTACCAGGCTCTTGCCCTTGGGAATTCGGTGGGGGCTCTTGTGGTGGTCAAATATAACGGTGGCTATAACCCCATCGTCCCTACGGAGCAGGTTATTGATCATTGAGGTGGCCGGGTACTCCCTGTCAACTGCCAGCGCTGTAACAATGCTCGGCGCGTAGCGAACATTTCGAAAACCGTCTGCCAAGTCCTCCGGTAGCCCATCAACTATGTTTATCACCAGAGGCAAAGGCACGGCCAAAATCACGCCTTCCGCAAGGTACGACCTGGGGTTTTCTCCTCCAACGTGAATCTCATAAAGCCCTTCCCGGGAAGCTGGTGCAATCTTGACCACCGGTGAATTCAGCCTGACATCGAGTTCTCTCATCAGTTGCTCTGGCACCACACCCATGCCTTCAGTAAAGGCGAGAATCTTGAATGTGGTCAAGTTCTTGATGGTAGCCAGAAAAGCTAATTTTGAATTATGCTCTGGGACCCCCAAAAAGACTTCACTGAAGATGGGGTAAGCAATTTTCTCCAGAATTTCCTCATCGAAGCTTTCCAGCAGATATTCCGCCGCAGATTGTCTTTCCAAATCAAAGGTCTTACTTGTGGGGCGGCCTATATCCAAGGCTTTTCCCAAGGATTGAGCGTACAGAAACAGTTTGATCATGTCCCTTTTGTTTCTGCCGGTAAGGAGTTTATATGTCAAAAAATCCATCGGCGATCCGATTTTGATCCGATACTCCCTGCCGCCGCTGAAGGTCGAAGTAGTTCCGGAGGTTGGCACCAGATGGTCTTTGAAACCGAGATCTTGGATGAAACTGCGAAGATTCCTGTGAGCGTCCGGGAAGGTATAGGCACCCTTGTCGATGATAAATCCTTCGCATTCTTCAGAGCTCATTCTCCCGCCGACGAATGAAAGCGCCTCAAGAATGATGGAGTCGCAGCCGGCTTTTTTCAATTGGTAGCCCGCCGCTAGACCCGCTATCCCTGCCCCGATAATGACTACATTGGTGTCCATTTTCCAATAGTTGAAATCCGGGTTAGTACTAAAGCTCAACATATTCACCAGGCTCGAGTACTGTCACCTGGGTCAAGGTCTCCTGTTCCACCCGATCTTTCCAAGCCGCAGGATCCTGTTTGATCATGTCAAAGGTGTCATAGTGAATGGGAAGCACTTTCTTGGGTTCGATTAGCTTCACCGCCCTGAGGCCATCTTCCGGACCCATGGTGAAATTGTCTCCGATGGGCAATATGGCCAGGTCAATTCCCTCTTCCCCGATCAGTTTCATGTCGTAAAAAAGGCCGGTATCACAGGCATGATATATCTTCTTCCCCTGCACATAGAACAGAAAACCGCAAGGATTGCCACCGTATGAACCATCCGGAAGGGCTGAACCGTGCTGGGCAATCGTCAGTTTGACCCGCCCCCACGGATAGTCGAATCCGCCTCCGATGTGCTGCGGATGACCGTTTTCGACCCCCTGGTTGAGTAGCCAATTGTGTATTTCGAAGTTGGCAATCACAGTGGCACCAGTCCGCTTGGCAATATCTACGGTATCCCCCACGTGATCACCGTGGCCATGCGAGACCAAGATATAGTCGGCCGGGATTTCATCTGGCTTGACTGGTGCCAGAGGATTGCCGCTAATAAACGGATCAATCAGTAAATGAGTACCTTCCGTTTCAATCAAAACACAGGCGTGGCTGTACCATGTTACTTTAACGCTCATTTGATCCTCCTTTCCTCGATTTCGTCTGATTCTGTCCCCGGATTCATAATTACCCTCTCCGGTTTTAACCCTGATGTTGCATACCAATGTCGAGGAAAAACGCGCCATACCTCTCTCTGGACCAACATACAGGCTAAAAGAATTATCTATTTTTACCTCAGAAGATTCGATTTTACAAAACAAAAGATCTGACCCCTGCCTCATGACGACGATTTGCATGGTACGGATGTTGCTTTGAGCTTAGGTTGGAACAAGGAAAATCGTGAGTGGACAACCGTTTTAAGAAAGCACTGCGTGTTCCATAGCCAATATAGCTCATTGACGTCTAAGCTGAGTCTCGACAACTGTCGGTACAATTTTGGATACGCGAAAGGTCACTTACAGTGATTCGTTCTTATTTGCCATCTTTTGGTAGTGGGCGACTACAGGTTTTTCTTCTTGGAGTGGTAGCCCTTTTATTGGCTCTCAATCTTGTGGTTATGAGCCTTAGATCCTCTATCTCCACCGCCGAAGAGCCCACTGCCCCTGAAGTTCTGCCTGACTTTCCCCTCCCGGGTTCGATCAGCCTGTGTGATGAATCCATACCTCTCGAGAACCGCCGTGTCTTGGAGATGCTGGATAGAGAGTTCACAATTGCGGTTTGGGATCGGGCCCAGGTTTTTCTGTGGCTCAAGAGAGCCGGGCGCTATTTCCCATACTTTGAGGAGAAACTGTATGAAGCTGGAATGCCCGATGACCTCAAATACATGGCTGTAGCGGAGAGCGCCCTTATTACCGATATCAAATCAAGGAAGAGAGCCGCCGGACTCTGGCAATTCATGTCTCGCACCGGTAGACGATATGGCCTGCGGAAAAACCGAATGCTAGACGAACGGTTAGACTTTGAACAATCTACTGAAGCAGCCATCAACTATTTAAGACGGTTGCATGACGAATTCGGTAATTGGACTCTAACCCTAGCCGCTTACAACTGCGGCGATTCCTTCCTCAAGAGGGAAATAAGGAAACAAAAAGTCAAAGACTTTTATAGGCTCGATCTGCCTCTGGAAACAGAACGATATGTTTTTCGCATCACTGCCATTAAGATTATTATGGAAAACCAGAGACAGTATGGTTTTAGTCTCCCCCCAGAGCAGGTTTACCCTCCGAACTGGTACGATTCGGTCCCGGTCAAAATCAGCAAGCGCTTGAACTTGACAGATCTGGCCCTTGCCCTGGATACAGATTTCAAAGTTCTCAAAGAACTCAATCCTCAATTCAGGCGAAACTATGTGCCCAAAGGTAAACATCAGATTAAAGTTCCTCCCGGCTTTGGTCCCAAGGTAGTTGTTGCCTTGCAAGAACTTGGTAAAGGTAGATCCGTAGAAACAAAAGATTTGTCTGAAAGCCATTATGTGGTTCAGAAAGGTGATACCCTGGGCCGCATTGCCAGCAGAACAGGCGTCTCTATAGCCAGTCTGAGGAGATACAACGATATCCAAGGGTCCACCATATGGGCAGGACAAAAACTTCGGCTTACCCCCTAGCCCGGATATTTGATGAATTGCTGTCGCGAGACTACGAAGATGGGCGTGCCACCGGGCAACCGTCCCGCGGTATCGCGGGATTGATTCCGAGGCGTACCTGAACGGTACGTCGCAGGGGCCGACACCCGAGGACGCCCGGAAGGACGGCCATATCCGTGGTCGCAGCAAGTGATTCATCAAATATCCGGGCAAGAAAAAAGGGAACGCAGAGTCACATCTTAAGAATGAAGAATAAAGAGCGTAAGGACAAAACTTAAGATGTGACCCGCATTGTAGGCTAGACTTTGGTGTTCCGGAGTCATTTACTTCTGTGCTTTTTCGGACTTTTTAGCCTCCGGCTTTGGCTCACTCCTGCCTTTCTTCTTCAAGGGCAGGCAACCACATCCGCAATCATTTTTCTTCCTTTTGGCCATCGTTATCACCTCCTTTGTCTGAGCGGTTTTTTTAAAGTAATTTAGTATATACTAAAATGATTAGGCAAAAAAAAGAACCTATGACTCCTTCCCTACTTCCTCAATTCGAGTTTTCACTCTCTGAAGCTCTTCCTCAAGTTCCTCTTCATATTTTCGGAGAAGATCAACCTTATCCTTGGCCCCATTAAGCTCCGCTTCAAGAAACCCCCCGCTTCCCTTACAGCCGCAGGTACAGATCTTGGCAAGCAATTCCCCACACTCTTCTAGAGCAACCGGGTCTATCTGATAAGGTATCCAGTAGCCCTTGCGCTCATTCCTGACCAGTCCAGCGTGCTTGAGAATCTTGAGGTGTTGCGAAACGGCGGAAGGTGTGATCCCAAGGCTCTTCGACATCTCATTGACACCGAGAGGCCCTCTTTGCTTCAGGAGCTCGATGATTCTTATGCGGGAATCAACACCCAAAATCTTGAATAATTCCGCCTGTTTGGTTTCCATCTGGGCCTCTTATTTTAGTAATTGCTTAAATACTATATCATTCCC
>PVMK01113929.1_pt1 | contig 46871 bp, 43 predicted proteins | sample 1853481 | NCBI WGS metagenome assembly PVMK01 (sample SAMN08533507, study PRJNA380276) | Marine sediment metagenome, whole genome shotgun sequencing project.
CTTCATTGATCAGCTTTGCGGTAGCGGTCGCAGTACGTTCATACCAGCGACCATAGGATGCGCCGATGCCGGTTCGATGCAGCTGCATGCCGACCTTGATGGGATGGTCCGAGCCATAAACGTACCCCACCATTGCAGGGCTGACCTGGGCCGCCGCCGCAACCCCGGCGACGGCCCCAGCTTCTTGAGAGCGGACCTCCTTGCCGGATTCTGCGGGGTATGTCCTGAGTGCTTTTTCATATTTTCTCCTCCTGCGTTGGCAGGGTTTTGTTTTAACTCATCAGGGATGAGAGACTATGGTGAGACCTTTACACGGATAGAGGTTTTGTTCTCAGACAAGGCAACATCGCACGCAAAGAGGGAGTTTATGGTCAATAAATGACCGATTGAGTACGATGTTAACGCTGAATGGGGACAAAAGATCATTCGTGCAAACCTCTCGTGGTTTTAGTCAGGCTTTCGGGCGGTAAAACAGATACCACCGAGATTACCCGCCTGGAACAAATTGACAACGGTTGAGTAGAACCCGGACAGGCCTTCTACCAGTTCAGCTCCGTGTAGCGATTCGTTGCGTTCACGAGCACGTTCAAATGCATTTCGCCGGTCTACCACAAACTGCGTCCATTTATCCGACATATCTACAAGCTCTATGTTTTCGAACCCGGCCTGTTCAAGCTCCCGCCGGTAATCGTCCATTGCCGGCACATGGTCACAGAAAACTTCGCGGCTCAGCGCCTTGCGTTCCTGGCCGGAAAGCGAACCCCGTTCGAAAAAGTCCTCGACATAGATGCCGGCCCCGGATTTGAGTGATTCAAAACAGTGCCGGTACAGCGCCTGGCGTTGTGGGATGTGCAGGAAAGTCAGCCAGCTGACCAATGCATCAAACTGCTGGTTGCCGGGCGGACCGTCCAGGATATCACCGCACAAATGGGTTACCTGGCCCTGTAGATCGCAGCGCTCCGTCAACCGGGCAGCAGTGGCATTGAGGTCGGGCTGTAACTCCAGTACGGTCATGTGACAGCCGGATGCATGAGCCAGGTAGCGGGAAGGACCTCCAATCCCACCGCCCACTTCCAGGACCTGCATGGTCGGGTTGATATGCAGCCTATCAATGGCCTCGTCCACGGCATCCGTGCCGAGGTAGTGATACTGGTCAAACGCACTGAGAGTCCCGACATCAACCGGATCATTGGACTCGATCCCAAGCGCATGGAGCTCATTGAACACCCGGTCCACCTGGTGGTAGAGCTTCATGGACTTGATGTTATCTGTCACTGGCTATGTGCTATTGAAAGAACCTGATGTAATATTATGGCATAGACAACTCCACAGGAACCACAATGATTGACAACACCACTGACTGCCTGATCGTGATCGATGTGCAGAACGATTTTTGCGCTGGCGGCGCACTGGAAGTGCCCGATGGTGATGCCGTTGTTGATGTAATCAACACAATAGCAGGCAATTTCGAACACCGCCTGCTAACCCAGGACTGGCATCCCGCCGGGCACAGCTCATTTGCCTCCAGCCATCCAGGTAAATCTCCTTTTGAAGTAATTTCCATGGACTATGGTGACCAGGTACTGTGGCCCGACCACTGCGTACAGGGATCTCAAGGCGCTGATTTTCACAGCAATCTTGTTGTAAACGGGGCCGAGATGATCATACGCAAAGGTTTCAGGACAACCATAGATTCCTACTCCGCATTCTTCGAAAACGACCAGTCCACCCCCACAGGCCTGACCGGCTATCTACGCACCCGCGGTTTCAGGACAATATTTATTGCCGGACTGGCTACGGACTTCTGTGCAGCCTATTCGGCCCTGGATGCCCGTGCCGAAGGGTTTGAAGTAAACCTGGTTGAAGACGCCTGTCGCGCCATAGATCTGGATGGATCACTGGCATCAGCCATGGAAAAAATGGATGCGGCCGGGGTGGTTCGCGTCATGTCATCGGACCTGTAAACCACAGCAAACGCAATCGGCAGTGTTGAGAGAATGAATGATGCGGTCCTGGTACTGAAAATCGCGCTGGAGGACGAGCAGCGCTCGATTGCCGTGCCAGGGGATATGGTCGCAGATGCCGCACCACTGCTGCAAAAAATGGATGATGACATGGATCATGGGTGGCAAATTGGCCGACGCTTTAGCGAGTCCCCGGGAACTATCGAGCGTTGCCAAGTTGCTACAGACCGACTGCTTTCTGCACTGCATTCCGACAACCAGGCTTCTATCACCTTGATGGTTTGCTATATCCTGGCTAACCTGGAAGGGGTTGCCTCGGTCACCATCAATTCCGATGGTGAGCCCGACCAGACACTTTTTTACGACCAGGATAATGTGCTGATTTCATAGATACCATGAACAAACCAGCGGGTAATAATTTCAGGGATCTCAAGCCGGGCACATTTGGCCGGGCACATTTGTTTGGGCGCTGGATAACGCCCTGGACAGCGAAACATGCGAGTCCACAAATCGACGCGTCAACTGTTCGTCACTTTTTCCCGGACCTGACCAGCGGGACCATCCAGATAAGGCAGGATATGACCCAGACCACGCTGCCGAGGATGGTTAACGGGTCGCCATAGTTGATCCCCACGGCGATAAAAATGAATCCAGCCAGTATGAATCCGATCAAACCTGCCAGCTGGTAGTGTTTTTCTTTCATCTTTTTTTATTCTCCACGTTTTATCTCCCCGGGTGACTTTGCGCGAACAGGATATTCGGCGGAATCATAGCACCGCCGGGTGCGGTTGAGCTGGCTCCTTAGATTTGTCTCTATACCTCTACGGGAACACTTTTTGTGTTGCCCCAGTCCGACCAGGAGCCTTCGTAGGCGCGTACCCGGGGATAGCCGAGCCATTTAAGCACAACAAAGGTATGCGCCGAGCGCCGGTTTGACTGACAATAGCGGATGATTTCCTTTTCTGGCGTGACTCCCAGGTCGGTCAATTCCCGCCTGATTGAAGCAGCATCACGCAGTGCGCTGCCCCGATCTCGATCCAGCACATTCAGCCACTCGTAGTGCACCGCGCCCGGTATATGCCCGCCCCGCTCGGCCCGCACATCGCTTCCGGCATATTCTCCTGCGCTTCGAACATCGACCATGCATCGATCAGCCTGGCCCAGTGATTCAAGCACGTAGTCAAGATTTGCAATTTCGGAAGGATTGATTTCAAGCGGATGGGAAACCGGTTCAACCGTTGCGGCAGAATCGGTGACCGCCAGCCCGGCCGATTTCCAGGCGCCAAATCCACCATCGAGCAAGGCACAATCCGAATGCCCGATGACGGACAGGGTCCAGAGCAATCTTGTGGCACGAATTCCCGAACTGGAATCGTAGGCAACTACCCGGTGATCCGGCAGGATGCCCAGTTCGTTCACCAGTATTTCCAGATCGGCATGGGTGGGCAGCATGCCCTCCGCCTTACCCAGCTTGCGGACCAGCCTTGCATAATCCAGGCGGATCGCCCCGGGAATAGTTCCGTCCGCGCATTCCTTGTCCGGCCTGAGATCGACAATTCGCACATTCCCGGTTTCCGACAATGCGGCGAGCTCCCTGGCGGATACAATCATGCGGGAGCCTGGATGCGAATTATGTTGCGAATTGACGGTCATGATTGCGGGTTTGTTGCAGCTGCCGGGTCAGCGTGTTAGAAGGAAATTGCAGCAATTTGTTGCACCGAGTATAGTTCAAAGAATCACGGATCAAAAACACCACAAAAATCTATACAATTTAATGAGTACTGGCACCTGTTTATGTGAAAGTGTCACCTGGGAATTCACCGGTGAACCGACTTCAACCTATCATTGTCACTGTTCGATGTGCCGCAAGGCCCATGGTGCGGCATTTGGTACCTATTATTTTGTCCCTGCAGAAAACTTCCGCTGGACCGGTAGCCAGGATACCGTCCGTGACTATGCTTCTACACCCGCATTGACGAGGTCTTTTTGCGGCAGCTGTGGTTCAGTTGTTCCGGGTTCCGATGATGAAGGGAAATTCGTATATGTGCCCGCTGGCTGCCATGATGAGGGAGTTTCCGCAGACAGCCATATATTCGTTGCATCGAAAGCACCGTGGCTGGATATAGTAGATAACCTGCCCCGCCATGATCACTATCCGCCTGATGAAGATCTCCAAGTGTTTCCGGACAAGACCATGCCTCCACGCAAAGAGGGCATTGTACGGGGCAGTTGCCTGTGTGGAGAGGTGGAGTTTGAAGTCACCGAGCCCTTCACGAAGATCTACAACTGCCACTGCCAGCGCTGTCGCCGCGCCCGTGCAGCTGCCTTTACCACCAATGGTTTCACCTCTGACAAGGGGGTGACAATAACCAAAGGGGAGAACCACATGGCGCGTTACAAGATGCCTGATGCACAGTTTTTTACCCACGTATTCTGTGACACCTGCGGATCGGGGCTGCCCAGGATTGATAGTGAAAGACATATTACCGTTGTTCCGCTGGGTGCGCTCGACGATGATCCCGGGCAGAAACCCGGCGCCAATATTTACACAGCCAGCAAGGCGGGCTGGTATCCGGTTAGCGGTGATCTGCCGAACTTCGAACAAGGGCTGCAATAGCTTTACCCGGGCTGACCCATTAGAATCGGCTTCGCTGCAATATACCAGGCTGAATTTTTCGCCAATCACACCACCTCGATCAATACACCCCCATTTAATACGCCCATGAGCAACAGTAACTGGTCGCCGGCAAGCTGGCGCGACAAACCCATCTGCCAGGTTCCGGCCTACCCGGACCCCGGCAAACTCGAATCGGTCGAAAGCCAGATAGCGTCATGGCCGCCGCTGGTTTTCGCCGGCGAGGCCCGTGCTCTTAAATCGGCTCTTGGCGAGGTTTGTGAAGGCAAGGGGTTCCTGCTCCAGGGCGGCGACTGCGCGGAGAGCTTTGCCGAGCACAACGGCGACAATATCCGGGACTATTTCCGGGTCATGCTGCAGATGGCGGTGGTGCTGACCTTTGGCGCGTCGAGCCGGGTGGTGAAAGTGGGCCGGGTTGCAGGGCAATTTGCCAAACCCCGATCTGCAGATACCGAGACCCGGGGGAACATATCGTTGCCCTCATACCGCGGAGACATTATCAACGGCATCGAATTCGACGAAGCCGCCAGGATTCCGGATCCTGAACGCCTGAAAATGGCCTATCGACAATCCGCCGCTACCCTTAACCTGTTGCGGGCTTTTGCCCAGGGCGGCTATTCCAACCTCGAGAATGTGCACAGCTGGATGCTCGAATTTGTCACTGACTCACCCCAGGGCAGGCACTACGAAGAAGTGGCAGAACGCATTTCTGAAGCAATGGCATTCATGCAGGCCATCGGCATTACCGCCAAAACCAATTTCCAGTTGCGCCAGACCAGTTTTTACACCAGCCACGAAGCACTGCTGCTGGGCTACGAACAGGCCATGGCCCGTATCGACTCCACGACCGATGAGTGGTACGCCACCTCGGGGCATATGATCTGGATCGGTGACCGCACCCGGCAGCCCGATCATGCCCATGTCGAGTTCTGCCGGGGCGTCAAAAACCCCATCGGGTTGAAATGCGGCCCCTCCATGGTCCCCGGCGAACTGGTACACCTGACGGAAATTCTCAACCCCGAAAATGAACCCGGCCGGCTGACCCTGGTAACCCGGTTCGGGCATGACAAGGTCGAGGAATATCTCCCCGCGCTGATCCGGGCTATCGAGGCCGAGGGCCGCAAGGTAGTATGGTCATGCGACCCAATGCATGGCAACACCATTTCCGCCAACGGTTACAAGACCCGGCCCTTCCAGAGAATACGCACCGAGGTGGAAAACTTCTTCGCCGTACACCGCGCCGAGGGCACCCATCCCGGCGGCATCCATATCGAGATGACCGGGCAGAATGTGACCGAGTGTATCGGCGGGGCACGGGACATATCCGAAGAGAACCTGTCGGACCGCTACCACACCCACTGCGATCCCCGGCTCAACGCGGAACAGGCGGTGGAACTGGCTTTCCTGGTAAGTACCTTGCTCAAGGACGGACGCCAGTAAGCCAACCAGGGCGGCTCGAATCTACCCGTAGCATGAAGATAAATTGAGATACTGGATCAAATCACGGGCCGGAGAAAAATTCTAAATGGGACAGTTTGTGGCAGGGTTGGTGCTTTTTTTTGGAATTCATTCCGTTTCCATATTTGCGTTGCCGTTGCGTGACAGGCTTGCAGCGAAAAACAAGCTAGCCTGGAGGGGGCTGTATTCCCTGGTATCCGTGGCCGGGATTGTCATGGTCGCACGGGGTTACGCCGAGCTGCGGTTGGAGCCTACCATGCTCTACATTGCGCCGATCTGGCTGCGCCATGTTTCAGCGGTGCTGATGATTCCGGTATTCATGCTGTTTCTGGCATCCTATTTTCCCGGGCGAATCAGAAGCATGGTCAAAAACCCCCAGCTTGTGGCAGTAAAGACCTGGGCCGCCGCACATCTCCTGGTCAACGGCACGCTGGCCGATTTACTGCTATTCGGGTGTTTCCTGGTCTGGGCTGTGGCTGGCAGCAATTCCATGAAGAACCGGCCCGATCGCCCTGTGCCCGGCGCACCCGTCTCCCCGGTGAATGATGTTATTGTGGTTGTGGGCGGTATGGTCATCTATGCTGCTTTCGTGTTCGGGTTTCACCAATTTCTTATTGGAGTCCCGCCGTTTTAGCGGGGATGACTTACCCGGGATTCAGCATAGCGGTAATTCACAGCCTGCTGCACGGAAATCAACTGCACAGCCCGGTCTAAACCGCTGCCTGCACAGCTTCACCGTCACCAGATATTCGTATCAACGCACTCTCATAAATTATCAACAGGGACGGCATCACAAACAGCACCAGCAAAGTGGCAAAGGCCAGACCGAATGCCAGCGTAGTCGCCATGGGTATCAGGAACTGCGCCTGCAGGGATGTTTCAAACAGCAAGGGGCTAAGACCGGCGATGGTGGTCAGTGAGGTCAGCATCACAGCCCTGAGGCGGCTGCAGGCTGCTTCGATGACGGCTTCGTGAACCGCCAGGCCCTTTTCCCGCAGCTGCCGATAAAAAACCAGCAGAATTATGGAGTCGTTGACCACAATACCCGAAAGTGCAAAAAAACCAAAAAGGGAAAGCAGGGTTACGTCCTGCTGCATGAGCACATGGCCCCAGACAGCACCTATGATGCCAAAGGGAATAATGGACATGACAATAAACGGCCAGCCGTAGGAGCCGAATACCCATGACAGAACAAGGTAAATCAGGGTCAGTGCCAGGACAACGCCTGTTCGCATATCGCCCAGGGTTTCAGACTGGTCTGCCTGTCGGCCCTCGAATGAGAATGTGACGCCATAACTGCTCTCAAGCGATGGCAAAAGATCGCTCTCAAGGAGTGAGCGAATACTATTGGTATTGTTGAGTGCCGGATCGACGCTGCCTGTGACAGTCACAGCGAGTTTGCCGTTAGAATGGCGAATGGTTTCAAAGCCCCGTTCGCTGGTGATATTTGCAAGGCTGTAAATGGGTTCAGTGCGGCCATTGGGTAACACGATATCCAGGCTCGACAGTCCGGCTACCGAATCGCGTTCTGCCCTGGGCAACATCAACCTGACTTCGACATCGTCAAATCCATCTGACAGTTCCTGCACCTTGTAACCGTCATAGGCTGCTCGCAATTGCCGGGAAACACTGTCGACACTGAGACCAAGTACTTTCGCCGTGGTGTTCAGCTTTAACACCATCTGCTCCCTGCCATAGGGGGCATCATCCGAGACTCCGCTGACGCCCGGGATATCGGTAAGCACGTCCTGGACAATACTGGCAGCGAGCTTGACCTGGTTGATATTTTCGCCGGAAATCCGCAGGTCAATATCACTGCCTGGCGGACCTGCCCGGGGCTCCACCAGGGCGAGGTTTTCAATACCCGGCTTCTTTGGCAACTTTTCCCGCCACGCACGGATGATGTCCCGGTTACGGGTTTTGCGTTTATCCGGATCGACAAGCTCAACCCGAAGAGCACCAAAATGGTCCCCACGACGGGCCGAGCTGCCGTCGCCTTCCACGGTTCCGTAGCGGCTTATAACGAGTTTTACAAGCGCCTCCCCGGCCTCGTCTTCGACCTGGTAAAGCGCGTTTTCTACGACTTCCAGATAGGAGCGAACGACATGGGCCGGGGTGCCGGAAACAAACCCGACATTGGCGTACAACCGATCAGCTTCGGCAGTAGGAAAAAACTGGAAACCGATCCGTCCGCCCTGTATCCATCCGATCGTGGTGATCATAATGGCCATGACCAGCGCCAGGGTAGACCACCGATTGGCGACAGAAACCGTTACTGCGCGACGAAACCAGACATCACGAAAGATTTCAAACCAGCCGTCCAGTTTACTTCGTAGCCTCCCTGGCCGGTACGCTCCCATCTTTCGGAACGAATGGGTAAGGTGCCCCGGTAGAATCAGAAAGCACTCGACCAGCGAGGCAAGAATGACGCAAATTACCACCACCGGAATAGCCTGCATAATGGAACCAATGATGCCACCAACAATCAGCAGGGGTATAAAAGCGGCAATCGTGGTCAGCGATGAGGCAAAAACCGGGCCAAGCATTCGCCGCGCAGCCTGTTGCGAAGCCAGTCGGGGCCGGGCGCCATTTTCATAGTGAGACATGGCATCCTCGCCGACCACAATGGCGTCATCGACGATTATTCCCAGCGCCATAATCAGTCCAAACAGGCTGATCATGTTAATGGAGCCGCCGAGGAGGTAGAGCAACGCAAGGGCAGCCATAAAGGAAACCGGAATACCCACCGCAGTCCACCATGCCACCCGGCCGCTCATGAACAGGAAAAGTATCAATACAACCAGGATCAGGCCGCCAAGCCCGTTTTTTACCAGCAGATCTATTCTTCCCTGCAATAGCTCCCAGCGTTGGTTAAACGGGACAAGTTCAACACCTTCGGGCAATGTGGATTGTACATCCTGCATCCAGTTGCGGAATATTCCCGCAGCCTCGAGGCTGTCGCTGCTCTCGGTTCTGTTAAGGGACATTTCCACAGCGGGTTTGCCTCGATAGCTTATCGAAACCTGCCCTTCCCTGGGCTGCTTGCTTATCATCGCAATATCCCCCAGGGTAAGCAGCCTGCCCTGCTGTTCTGCGATCACCGGGATATCCGAAAAATCACTAACGGACTCCCTGCGTTCCTGGAATCGAAGCTGCCGTGAAGTCCCCTGACGGCCGATAATTCCTACCGGCACATCCCGGGACCACGATGCAACCCGCCTGCCCAGTTCATCCAGCGACAGGCCAAGGGTACGCAGCTCGGAAGATGAAACTTCAATGGCGATCTGCTCCTCGGGCAATCCGTTAATCGAAATTTTTGCAATTCCACGGTCCAGCAACTCAGTTTCGAACCGGTTTACCAGTCCTCTCAGCTCGCTGATGTCCTGCGGGCCGGTCACCAACAGCCGGGTAATCCCTTCATATCGGGCGACCCTGGATACTTCGGGAATTTCGGCGTCGCCGGGGAGACTCCTTACTGTATCCACCCGTTCCTTGACCTGGTCTACGGCGAGGCCCATATCGGTGCCCTCATCAAACTCAAGGGTGATGGAAGACACCCCCTGGGTCGATGTCGAAGTCATTTGCTTGACGAAGTCCACATCCCGCAATTCCTGCTCCAGGGGCGTAGTGATCAGCTCTTCAACATCTTCTGCACTGGCTCCGCTCCATACCACCCTTACAGTGGCATAGTCAATTTCGAAATTCGGGAAAAATTGTGTATTGAGTTGCTTCAGGGCCCAGAAGCCGGCCAGGAACATCATCACCATGAGCAGGTTCGATGCTACCGGGTGATTGCTGAAAATACCAATCAGGTCAGAGCGACCGGCCGGGGCCAGACTGCTTTCTTCGCTATCCCTGTCTTCGCTCATGACCATGATGTTCCGGGTCGGCCCCGGTTAATTATCCACATCCACCTTGAGCCCGCTTATCGCCTGGGGTAACCGTGAAATCATTACCAGCTCCCCTTCGCTGAAAGCACCGGCATCCAGTAAAATCATGTTCTGTCCACCCGCATCCACCAGTTCGCCGACCGGCTTTATCTGCCTGGATTCCAGGGTGCCTTCGTTAACAACATAGACCCTGCTTCGGTCATACAGTGCATCGGGGGAAATCACAACGACATTGTCTATTTGCGGCAGGTTAACCCACACTGCCAGGGTAATTCCCAGTGCGGGCAATTTTCCCCTGGTGGCGCGGAAGAACGCATCCACCCCGCCCTGTCCTTTCTCCACCAGTGCGGACAGGCGGTGGAACACCAGGTCGATTGGCTGCCCATTGTCAGTGGTCACCGCTGTAATCTCAACATGACTGTCAATGGCTTTCTGCAAGGCCGGGACAAAAGAAGACGGCACCTGGATGCGAAGCTCCAGCCTCGATGCATCATACAGGTTTACCAGCTGGCCGCCGCGACTGACCCGGTCCCCCCGGGATACCATGACTTCTGCGATTCTTCCGGTAAAAGGGGCCGTTATCCGGGTACGGGCCAGGTCTCGCTCGGATTTGCTCAAGATCGCCTCGGCCTTCTGCCTGCGAGCCTTGAGCTGCAGTTGCCGTAACGGGTAATCATCAATGGACTGCTGGCGCTGAATAATGGCAAGAAGCTGACGCTGTTCGTCCTGCAGGGCCTCATCGACGGTAGCTTCTGATCCTGCGCTGGACTGTGCCAGGGTTTGAGCACGCTTCACGGCCCTGCGTATTAGTGCGAGCAACTGCTTTTCTGTTTTAAGTGCCGCATTGTCAGTCTGCAACTGGATGCTGTCGCTTTCAATCTGGGCCTCAATCTCGGCCAGTTCTGCATGCCGCTGCAATACTTCCAGGGCAATATCAGCGTCATCGAGGATGATGATCTCCTGTCCCTGGTTCACACTGTCTCCTTCCAGCACCCTGACATCAATGACATCTGCTTCAACGGCGGCGGTAAGCAATCCGAAACTCGGGGTCTCAACAGTACCAAACAACCTGGTCATGGGAGTCGCGCTAACAATTTCAACCGGCTCCACCGACACCATGGGCGCCTGGCTCCTGGTCGTTAACGGCTCGGGCTCTTCCCTGGTGGATTTGAAGTAGGCAAAACTGCCAATTCCAACAGACAGGATTAATACAGGAACCAGGAATTTGAAGATACGCATAGTTTGCTGGAAAGTGATGGTCAGGCAATTATATCCGTTTGCGAATGCAGGCACTGTCAAGAAAATGTAAATGTTTTCGCAAAATTAATTTTCACCTGTGGCTCTTGTTCCGCTGTTCATTCAGAGGTAACCTTTTGCCTGCACTTTCCAACTATGGGTGATCCAAAATACGATGAAGCCAGTTGCTCCAGGCAAAATGAAACTTTCAGGCGATGAAGATTTCAATGGCCTCAAACAAACGTTTCAATCGTTGCCAGCGACATGGTACTACGATACAGAACACTACCTGCGCGAACTGGACCGGATTTTTTACACTGGCTGGTTATACCTGTGTCATACCAGCACACTTGCGGAAGCGCGGTCATTTCGCAGTTTCAACATAGGCAACCAGGGTATTTTCCTGGTGCGGGATGATGACGGCAGTCTCCGTTGTTTCCACAACACCTGCCGGCACCGCGGCTCGAAGCTCTGTCTCGAAAGCGAAGGGAGGTTACCAAACAAACTGATCCGCTGCCCCTATCACCAGTGGGCCTACGCCCTCGATGGCCGCCTGGTCGCCACTACCTCCCATGCGGAAGCGGCGGATTTTGACAAGGCCGACTATCCTCTTTTTCCGGTTTTGGTGCAGCAGTGGCGCGGCGGTATATTCGTTTCCCTTGCAGACGATCCTCCCGATCTTGCAGAGAGCTTTGAACGGGGCAGTGATCGGACCGGGAACTGGCCGATGCCCGACCTGGTTGTCGGTCATAGCTGGAACAAGGTAATGAACTGTAACTGGAAGACATTCTGGGAGAATTTCAACGAATGCCTGCACTGCCCGAACGTCCACCCCGAATTATGTGAGCTGGTGCCGATGTATGGCCGGCGCATCTCGCATTTCCGCGATGTTGCGGACTGGCAGTCGTATACTGATCGTGATGATCCCGCCTATGCCGGTGGATTAAGGCAGGGGGCGGAAACCTGGTCCATGGACGGGAGAGCCGGGGATGTCCGTATTACCGGTCTGACCGAGGAGGAAATTGCCCGGGGCCAGGGCTACCTGGTCAGCTATCCATCGGTTTTTATCGCGGCCCATGTCGACTACATGCGAACAGTTCGGGTTTTGCCACTGGGACCGGAGCAAACCGAAATTGAAGTCGAATGGCTGTTTACACCCGAAACCCTGGCACACGGCGATTTTGACCATTCCAACATCACCGATTTCGCCAAGCGGGTGATGCAGCAGGATGCAGACGCTTCCGAGCTAAACCAGTCCGGTATGCATTCGCGCAAGTTCCAGCATGGTGTGCTGATGCCCGGTGGGACAGCCGGAGTTTCCCTATCCGCCGCTTTCCAGCGATGTCCATCATGAAATCGAGCTGGTTGCAGCCCTGCACGGCGGAGGCAGTAATAGATGATACAGGCTTATACGAGCATACCTCCAGTAAAATATTCCAGCCCGTAAAATAAAATCCAGCCATGTCCCAGTTCGTCTTTGAACCCCGGCAACACCCATCGCTCCCGATAAGGGGATCTGAAACACTGTTTCCGGTACACCGAATATACTGCGTCGGCCGGAATTACGCCGATCATGCCATTGAAATGGGACATGATCCTGACAGGGAGCCGCCTTTCTTCTTCCAGAAAAACCCGGACAACCTGCTGGTGGGACAGCCGGAGTTTCCCTATCCGCCGCTTTCCAGCGATGTCCATCATGAAATCGAGCTGGTTGCAGCCCTGCACGGCGGAGGCAGTAATATCCCGGTGGAAGAGGCTATGGCACAGGTATACGGATACGCGGTAGCGCTGGATATGACCCGCCGTGACCTGCAGGGCGAGGCCAAGAAAATGGGGCGGCCCTGGGATGTTGGCAAGGCATTCGAACATTCGGCTCCCTGCAGCGAACTGGCCCTGGCATCCGAATGCGGCCATCCTGAGCAGGGCGCAATCACCCTGGAAGTCAATGGGGAGCTACGCCAGAGCGGCAACCTTAACCAGATGATATGGAAGATTCCTGAAATTATTGCAACCCTTTCCACGTTTTTCGAATTGCGGCCCGGAGACCTGATATTGACCGGTACCCCGGCCGGCGTGGGCCCGGTTCAAAGGGGCGACCAGTTACGCGGCCATATAGAAGCTGTAGGCAGCCTGGAAATACAGGTAGTGTGATGGATACCCCTGCAAGATGAGCGTGGATTTCCTCGATGGCGGCGCTCCATGACCCTGTAGACATCCTGCCCGGGGAGTTTTACTCCCGGGATGCTGGAAATCATACTGGAAGTCAAAAGTAAGCGCCCTCGCGTGGCCCGGGGCCTGGCCGAATGTGATTCGCTCTCGCGAATCCATCATGTGCTGCCGTTGGTCGAACCAGACCCGCCGTTTGTCAGGTATTGTTGACGCCAACCCTGTCCCGGAATATGCTGGGCACGGACAATTAAAATAATCCAATAAGGATAACGATTGTTGGGTCCTGCTGAAGGACGCGGGAGGTGAACAGGTGCTAATCAAATTCAGCATCGTAATAGTAGTCGGGTTCGTTGTGGGCATGGCGCTCACGGGTTCGGTATTGCATGAATTCTCATGGACACCGGTTTTATTTGTACTTTACGATATCAGGGAACGCCTGCTGCTCTTTTTACCCGAACTTGCCATCGCCGGGGCATTGATCCTGGTTCTCTATACCCTGTATAAATTTCCAAGTCGAAATCTCGCACTTTATCTCGCGAACCAGGGCGTGGATCTGACTGATCGAGCCCTTTCCAGCGCCACTACGATTCATGCCGAAGAGATAGACTTCAGTGCTATTCCCGAAGACAGCATTTCTGCCAATGACGGTGCAGGGAATGAGGGGTACCAGGATAGTGACAATTTTGTCCCGGGAACCGAAATTGATGTTATTACCGAGGCCAGGGTGCTGGATCTGTTCGGCAAGAGCATTGAAGCGATTACCCTGCTAAATGATGCGATTCGCCAAAGTGACGACAACCTCGATGAAATTGCCCTGGAGCTGCTCAAATTATTCGAGAGACAATTCAGCGACCCGGACATTGACAGGGAGCAGCTGGATGCCCTGCACACGATGCTGGATCAGCTATTCGAATATCTGTCTAAAAAAATACGCAATATATCCAGCGAAACCTGGTTCCTTATATACGAAAAATACCCGAGGCAGATTAATCTGAATGCCCGCCACAGGGTTCTCGAAACCGGTGGTGCCAGCCACGTTCAATCGGCCTAAACTGCCATCGGTATAGCCCTGAATCCGGGGTTAAAACCGCTTTATCTTTCCAACGGCCTGATTGTGAGGCGCTTCGCCATGCTGCATGTAGCCCGTGCTGCATGTGGCCGTTGACGTCTTCCTTTGCTGTGCTCGAGGCGGCCGGCTGAAACATGTCAGGGGCGACTAGCCCCGTTGGTTGAAATCGCGATGTCATGCCCCGCACAGGCGAAACTCGTGCATATTTTGCCACTGCCCGGTGCTGTTTTCAATCAGGGTGATTCTGTCACAGCAAGCTTCAATTCCGATTCCTGGAGGAAGTGACGGTTGCAGATTTTTCCTGATGCGTCCCCATTTCCGTCGATGACGAAAGGCAATGGTCAGGTGCGGAACTGTGGAATCATGGTCGCCCCCGTAGGGTGGATATTTCGGAAACCTGCGGGTCACAGCCTCAATCAACCGGGTAAATTCATTTTCCGGCTCGGGTGCAAGGTAAAGGGATTCCGGAAACTCCCGGATTTCCTCCAGGCGATAGCGAAATGGCGATATCGGGGAGAAAAGATTTTCCAGTTTGTCGAGAATTCCGTGGTCAATTTCTTTCGGTGCCAGGAAGGGATACAGTACCGAGATATGGGCAGGAACCCCGAACATGGCAGCCGGGTCATAGCTGTCGCGGATGTCACCAACCAGCTGTTCTGCTTCGGGTACGGGTATGATCAGCGCGGTCTGGCTCACTCTTAAGGCTCTATGGAATCCAGGTTAGAGCTGATAATACTCCCTCAGTCACATAAAATGGGAAGGCAGGACGCGATGTCAATTCCCGTGCAGATTGAATGCTAGATTAACGCAATCAGTTCCGGCAACTTGAGCCTGAGTATTTTGCCCGAAGGCCCCTTGGGCAGGTCGTCCATGAAATAGATTGTTTTCGGGGATTTATATGCGCCGATTGCGGCACTGCAAAACTCCTTCAGTTCTTTCTCCGAGCAAGTATATCCGTCCCTGACCACGACACAGGCTACCACCTCCTGGCCATAGTTTTCGTCATCCACACCCACTGCAGCAGCTTCCAGGATCGATTCATGCCTGTACAACACGTCGTCAATTTCCCTGGGGGCGATATTTTCACCGCCGCGGATTATCAGTTCCTTGAGCCGCCCGGTGATAAAAATGTATCCATCCTCATCCTTCCTGCCGAGATCACCAGTACGAAACCAGTCGTCCAGGAATGCCGAGTCGGTGGCTTCGGGGTTTTTGTAATAGTAATCGAGAATGTTGTCTCCCTTTATCGCCAGTTCCCCGGACTGCCCCGGCGGGCAGTCATTTCCGTCTTCATCGAGGACAATTATGTTGTTTCCGTAAGGCAGGCCCACAGAGCCGGGTTTTCGCGGCGCCGGAGGCATGGGATTGCATGCCACGGTACCGGCAGTTTCAGTCAATCCAAGTGATTCGATCATGGGCACCTTGAAAACCTCCTCCCATTGCTTCAGCACAATAGCCGGAAGTGGCGCGGAAGCGGAACGGCCAAAACGAAAACACGCCAGACGCTGGTCACTACCGAAGTCAAATTCTTCATCCCGGGCCCGGTCCAGCAGGTACTTAATTATGGTCGGCACGATACTCGACCAGGTACACTGGTAGCGACCAACCAATGACCAGTAGGCACCAGCGCTGAATCGCGATGGCATGACCACACTTCCACCGCTGACCAGGGGTGCCACAACGGTCACCATGGCACCATTGATATGGTAAACCGGGAGCACGCATAACGCCCTGTCGGTTTGAGCCAGGCCATGACCCTCGATAACGTTCTCACCGCCACTGATGATGGCGCGGTGGCATAGCACGGCCCCTTTCGGCAGCCCGGTTGAGCCCGAGGTATACAGTTGCAGTGCCGGGTCCTTTTCCCCGGGCGCATTAACTTTCACCGTTTCACCCGCAACAGGATCCGGCCAGCGCGGACCATGCGTCTCATCCACTGTGATGGCCAGCACTTCACGTTCCACAGACTCGAGCAAATCCTCGAGCCTGTTCCGGTATTTTTCGGAGACGAATACGACTTCTGCATCCGAGTGTTCAAGCACATACCGGAGCTGGACTGTACCCGCCACCGCATTGAGCGGAACCATTACCCGGCTGCTGGCCATAACACCGAGTAACAGCTGGGCCGTCCATGCCCCGTTATCCATCAGGAAGCCAACCCTCGCGCCCTGCGCAATGCCGATGTGGTCAAGCCCGTTGCCTATTGCGTCTACACCGGACTTGAGCTCGGAAAAACTGATTTCATGGCTTGAATCCGGAGCAATCAGGAAGGCCCTGTCTCCACGTTCCCTGGCATGGCGATCAATAAATTCGCGAACAGTTTTCATCGGAGCCGGGAAACTCAGTCCTTGCCGTATTTTTCGAAATGTGCGCCAAACAGTTCCTGTTCGCCTGGCCTGTCCTCCTCGATGGTGGTGACGAGGTGGGTGATATTGATAAAGTGGCGATAGTTGAGATTTTCTGAAATGCTGTTGCCGCCCCAGGTGCCGCATCCCATGGAAAGGGTAAAGTTCAATGCATTGTCGAAACTGCCGCCGTTTCCAAAGCTATGGGCCTGGTTTACCAGCACCCGCACCACATCTATTTCTTCAGCCAGCCGGGTAGCATGAGCCATCTCTTGCGTATGTATGCCACAGGAGTGGCCCCGGCCCTGTACATCCAGAATCTCCTCCACCAGCTCTATAGCATGGTTGAAATCCCGGGCCCGGTAGGCCGTCACCACGAGGGAGAGTTTTTCATCTGCAAAAGGAGAATCCGCATTAAACACATTCTCCTCGGCGAGAAAATATCGGGCTTCGGCGGCAGCATCGGAGAGCCCCACGCCGTGGGCGAAGACATCGGCATCCCGGGCAATGAGGTCGCGATTGAGAGCACCATCGATCCAGAGGTTATCTTCAATCATGTCCTTTTCCTGCAGGGATACCCGGTAAGCACCCGCTTTTTGCAGTGCCTCAATAGCGTATTCGTACACATCCGCGAGAATCACCAGGGCGTTTTCCGATGAACATGAGGTGGCATTGTCGAAAGTCTTGGAGGCGCAAATCTTTTGCGCTGCATCGTCGAGATCGGCAGTGCTGTCGATCACCACCGGCACATTACCGACACCTACGCCCACAGCGGGGGTACCGCTGCTGTAGGCACTTCGAACGTTGTTTTGCGAACCGGTGGCGACCACCAGGTCAGCCTGCTGCATCAGCAGGGTTGTCAGGGTGCGGGCAACCGGTGCCGGCAGAATTTGCACCAGGTCCCGGGGGGCACCAACCCGCTGCAATGCGTCCCGCATCAGTTCGACCGTGGCATTGGTACTGCTCCAGCCAGCGGGGGACGGTGCAATTATTATTGAATTGGCCCCTTTCAGCGCCATCATAGCCTTGTTCACCGGGGTGGCCGCGGGATTGGTGGAGGGCGTAATGGCAGCAACAACGCCTACCGGCTTGGCATACCGCACCAGGCCGCGCTCGGGCGCATCCTCGATGATCCCCACGGTGCGAACCCGCATCAGATCCCGCAGGGTACCAAAGGTCTTACGCTGGTTCTTGGCCACCTTGTCGGGGACGTTTCCGATGCCGGTATCTGCAACGGCAAGCTCGGCCAGTGTGCGGGCATTTTCAGGTTTGTACAGGGACCACGCTACTGCCGTCACCAGCTCATCTATACGCTCCTGGTCATCGCCTGCAATGGCGCACAACGCCTGCCTGGAACGGGCGACCAGGTCCCGGACAATGGCGCGTTCCTCGGATTTTTCACTCTCAACCTGGTTGTCTGGCACAACGGATACCATGGAAGTCATATATATGAGTTGATAGAATCAGGAGTCTATCGGCAATTCAGTATCAACTCAACCATGCCTAACCCATTAACTGCCCCATTTTTCAAAAAGCAAGGCGACTAAAATAATTTTTTTGCCTTGTCCCCGCGGAAGCGGGGATCTCGTAACAAACGCAGTGCTTCGATAGACAAGATTCCCGCTTTCGCGGGAAAGTGGATCAACGAAGCGGGGGCCTCGTAACGAATGCAGAGCGTGAATTTGAAAGATCACAGCTTTCGCGGGGGCAGGGCACAATTAGGTCATCGCCACAAGGGCGATGAACACCCCTAGTCCCGCACCCACGCCTACCAGGACCATACGGCGTGCCAGGAAGAAAACCGCCAATCCGACCACGATTCCGGTTACCCGAATCCACAGTGGGACTGCAACCAGGGTGCCTACCGGGATCAGCACCATGCGCGAGATCAACCCTGCCAGCATGGCATAGGAAACACAGGTTACCCACTGGAACAGCGCTCCGTCAGGATTGATACGCCGGGAAAACAGCGTACCCAGGAATCGCCACAGGTAAGTTGCGAGGATGGCCCCGGCAACCAGCAACCAAAGGGAATCCTGTTCGCTCACTGGTTTTTGCCCGGGGTTCGCCGATGAATCCAGAACGCCACTGTGCCGCCGACCAGTCCGGTTGCGAGCAGGCCCCAGTCCGGGGATAGCATATGGAATATCGGGCCGAGGGGTACACCGACAATTATTGCGATCAGGGCCGGCCGCGCCCTGGTCGCACAGATCAACACGGCGAAAAACAGGGGATTTAGAAAAATCAGGCCGAGCGCCGCGGGACGGCTCATGGCACCAACGCCGTAATACCCCAATGCAGTGCCGATAAGACCGGCGGTCATACAGATCAAGGCAAACAGGACATAGTACCGTGCTCGCATTTCCGGAATGATGTCGGGGAAGGAACGCTGACCTGCTGCCCAGGAATTAATCGACAACAGCTGCACCAGCATGAACATCCAGCCGAACTGCTTTACCCCGTCGCGCATCATCGGAATGAAGGAGACTGCCATGGGCATGAAACGCGCGTTGGCCAGCGAAGAGGCCAGAATGACAAACAGTGCCGATACCCCGGCCGCATGGAGTTCGACCAGGGCTACCTGCCCGGGCAGCCCCCAGATACCGGCGGTGGTGGTCAAGGCCATGCCGAGGCTGAATCCGCTTTCCCGGGCGAGCGAACCGAAGCCCGTCATACTGGCCAGCAGCATGATGGACGGAAACCCCAGGGCATCTTTTATGGCACGGCGATAGGTTGGCTTGGGGGTTTCGATCATTCCCTGTCTGCAGGAAAATAAAACGGCGATTATATCGCTAATGCCCAGGGCGCCTGTAAGCATAAGGTCATTGAAATCGCCAACGTATTGACCAGCGCTGCTTCCCGGGCGCCGGTGCCCGCAGACGGGTAGATAATAGCGCCACCGCTGCATTTGAATATGGCCCGCATACCGGTCAGCACGCGCTCGCCGAGGGCGGCGAATTCCGGATCACGGTGTTCCATGGTCGGATAGTCCATGGCACGAAGTACGCGATCCGGCACATAGGAAGGGCCGGGAATCTGCAGGAAATGTCTGCCCGGACGTCGCATGCTGATTGGGTACGATAAACGGGTTGGGACAGGTGTTTTCCGGGACTCAATTTTTACCCGCGCAGGATGAATTAATGTATTCTTATTTGTCCGGTTGCCACCACAGGGTTTCGACCAATTCATTGTTGTAGTTAATTCCACATGAGCTTCGTTTTTTCAGAAACAATACTGACAGCCAGCCGGTCTTAACAGAGAAATCATTATGTCAAAAATCAATATCCAGTTTACCCTCTTTTCCGCTTTTTATACGCCCCTGATCCTGGTCATGTCCGGGGGTTTTCTAAGGGAACAGGGGCTGGACTATGAGTGGTCCGTATCCGCGCCCGGTCAATCTGCAGTAGACGCCATCGTGAATGGTTCCGCCGATGTGGTCCAGACCGCGGTGATAAATGGCTTCGACGCGCTGAAACAGGGCCAGGTACCGCCGGAAGTTCACTTTGCCCAGATCAATGAAATGGACGGGTTTTTCATCACGGCGAGAGAGCCGGATGCGGAGTTTTCATGGTCCAGGCTCGAAGGTGCGGAGGTGGTGATGTTCAAGTCCGGCCAGCCAAACATCATGTTCCAGTATGCCTGCTATAAAGCGGGAATCGACTACCATAAAATAATTCCCGTCACCCCCGGCGGTGCCGCAGAAATCGACCGGGCATTCCGTGATGGCCAGGGTCAGTACGTCCAGCAGCAGGGGCCGTTTCCCCAGCAACTGGAATTCGATGGAATCGGCCATATTGTGGCCCAGGTGGGTCAAAAAGTTGGTCCCTGTGCGTTTTCCAGCCTGGCGGCATCGGCACAATGGCTGGAAACAGAAGAGGCGCAGTCATTCACCACCGCTTATGCAAAGACCCGCGCATTCATTAATTCGGCTTCGGCCAATGAAGTGGCCGAATCCATGGCATCATTTTTCCCATCTGTGGACAGCAGCGCATTGCAGTCCTGCATTGCGACTTACCAGCAGCTTGGCTGCTGGACTCCTCACCCGGAAATTACCAACGCCGCATTCGAGGCAACCCTGGATATTTTCGAACACACCGGAACCATCTCCGAGCGCTATCGCTATGAACAGGTCTGTGTGCTGCCGCCCGGCATGCCCTGAGCCCGAATCGCTGATCCGGCTATTTTTTATTAGCCAATATTACCCCTTCTCATTTACGTATTTTTCACACAACACAATGCTGACTCTCGCCCGTGCTCGCCTGCTCGCTGTTTGTGCCCGGTATTCTGGAGCCTGACCGGGATTGTGGTTCGCCTCATGGAAGATGCCGATCAGTGGCAGGTGAATGTTTACAGGTCCGGCTCCCTGGCCGTGTTCATGCTGTGCTACCTGCTTGCCAGGTATCGTGGGAAATTCTTCCAGTTGTTTCGTGAGGCGGGGCTCAAGGCCATTCTGGGTGGCTTGTGTGTTGGTCTCGCCATGTTCTGCAACATTATCGCAATTGCCCACACCACAGTAGCCAATGCCACCCTGATGATGGCCGCAGGCCCCATAGTGGCTGCCATCCTGGGGTCATTTGCGCTCGGTGAAAAAGTGAGCAAGGTCACCTGGCTGGCTATTTTTATTGCCACCGTAGGCATTGCCATCATGGTTGGCGGCAACCCCCTGGAGGGCGGGTTACTGGGCGATCTCATCGCATTGCTGGGGATGCTCGGTTTTGGCTGCTATGCCGTGGTCCTGAGAAAAGGAAAAAATGTCGATATGACGCCGGCGGTTTTCTATGCGGGCCTGTTTTCTGCCGTTTCAGCCGGGCTGGTCTCCTTGACCATTGGTAGCGGCCTGGTTATTTCTGCGAATGATGCGATGTGGTGCGGCTTCCTTGGAGTCGTACAGCTCGGTATCGGCAGCATCATGTTCGCGGTGGCTTCGTCCGCCGTGCCTGCAGTGGAGCTGACCCTTTTTGCCCTGGGCGAGCCCATGCTGGCCCCGTTGTGGGTATGGATAGGCGTTGGAGAAGTCCCGGCAACCAGTACATTTATCGGTGGCGGCATTTTGCTCGCAGCCGTTCTGCTTCACATTTTTGCCAGCACGCCACAGCAGGTCGAATCGGCGGCGCAGCCACCGCACTAAGATATAGGGGAGGCGATAAAAGGGGCGCCCATAAATGGAAGATTAAAGGGGGCGGAGGGACTAAATGTATATGTCGTAACTTGACCGTACAGTATGAAAGACCGAGAAAAACGTTAAGCTATGAAACACCCGCTGAACGTTTTAACGCATGTGTTGCGTCGATCGGTTGAACTCGCAACTCACAGCGGCCACTGAGTGTTGTTGATAACTGCAATAATAGCCACACTGAATCATGACAGGGAAACCGACCTGATGCTACGCAGCGTGGGGCCATTTCATAAGTTGTATAAACAGCCTGAGCAGATGTACTCAACTCAAGGCCGGAACAACCCGTTGCGCTGAACTAACCTCCAGCTTACCTCACCTTACTCCCTACTCACCCCTCCGTGCGGTAGTATTCGGTATAATTTTACGGGATTAGTCGACCGCATTATTGTTTTGGGGAAATTCACAAATGGGAAAAATTCAACACCTACAATTCCGATCTGTTAAAACTCGGAATTCAATATCGACTGTGAATCTTTCACATACGTTATTACAATCATCTTTAGCACTATTGTTTTTAACAATAATCTCTGTTCCAGTCGCTTCAGCAGCACCAAGTATCAATCACGAGCAGTGCCAGCCTGGGCCGGAAGTAGCACCGAATGGCATACTGAGTGATTGCATTGCCAATTCCAATCCGAACGGCTGGAAGAACGGTATAAACCAAGGCCCTTTTCTTAAAGGCCAAAGCGCCCCTTTTCGTGCACTCATGGAAGATCTGGTAATGGGAATGGGGGCAACCTACACGCTGGTTATCGAATGGGATTTGACCGATGCTTCAGTTGAGCACGCTTACGATTATCTAACGACCTTCAACCGAACCATGACAAACGCCGAACCGTGCGACGATCATGGAACAGGCGCGACTTGCGCAGATATCGACACCATCGCCATTCCCATCGATCCGATAGTGACTGCTGGCCTTGACGGTATCACTAGTACCGGTGATGACATAACCCAGGTTCCTGGCGTATTCACGCTATACGGGGGAACCATCACTTCGGTTTCCTATACCGGTACCAATGTAACGGGAAATGGCACAGCCGGGAACCCCTATGTTCATGTTGGCAATAGTACGAGAGAGATAACAATTGTTTATACGTCCGATCAGCCGAACGCTATGATGTCCGGACCTGTGCTTACTTGGAGTGGACACATTGGGACAAACTCTGACTGGACTGACGCAGATCCAACTGGCTCGCCATACCACATGCGTTTTAGCTCGTGGACTTGTCCCACCACCGGTGATTGCAGCACAGGGCATCAAGACCTGGGACTAGCTACGCCTGAGCCTGAAGCGACAGCGGTAACTATAGGTGATGTTGACATTGAAGTTGTCGATGTTGACGATTATCTCGATGGCATCGGCGTTTCCGGCATGGAAACTGAAGAGCTGATTGCGTTTCTGGAAGTTTGGGATGAAAAAGCGGCAGCAGAGCTACATGGAGAGGGGCATATGGCGATCTTGAACGCCATCATCAACAGTATTGATCCCGACGGTGATGGCCAACTAGCATTATTTCAATGGGAAACCCTGGAGCAGCGCGGTACTGTGGGTTTCTATGCAGAGCGTAAAAGCGATAACGGCACCTGGGTCCGGATCAATGGACAACTAATGCCGGCAATAATTCCGGCACCTCTCGGCGCTCAATATGTACTGGCGGATCCCGGGGCATTGCCCGGGGAATCCTACCTTTACCGGCTGGTGGAGCTGGAAGTTTGGGGCACCACTAAAAATTACGGGCCTTTCTCCGTACGGATGCCATAATAGCGACACCCCGCAGAACCCAACCCAGTCGGATTATTTGTTGTCCCAACGGCTGCATCGGGGCAATAAGCGGAAGTTGTTTCTTGTTCCATGATCGTCCGTTTTTTCTTAGAATTATCAGATCGGATCGTGTTTGAATTCTCAAACTGGGATACAAGGGGACGGAGGGACTAAATTTTGATCAACTTCCACCTGCCTATTTTTAATCCCTCCGTCGCCTTTTCGCGCATTACCTAAACACGCAGCAACTGCAGGGACACCAGCCCGTCATTTTGGAGTTCATCGGGCAATGTGGCCTGCCAATCCATGTAGCGTTTCTTTCCCTGCATGCGCTCCAGTTCGGTTTCAGGCTCGGGATAGTAGGGATTATCGGCCGGGGCCGGGGCCGCCTCTATTCCTGATTCAGTCATGGCCAGCTCTGTTTCCGGGCTGAGTACCGCCACCTTCGGATAGCCCAGCTGCTTCAGCCAACTTGCCGTCATGCGGGCGCGGGCGCCATCGTTATCGAGTAACAATATTCGCCCGTTTCGAACCCCGATCCAGTCTTCCGAACATTCAATGAGCTGGCCGCCGGGCGCGCAAACTGCGCCGGGCACATGACCTTCCTGGTATTCGTGCTCCCATCGAACATCGAGCAGATAGAGCGAATGCCGCGAGGCCTGTTGCTGCCATTTTTCAAGCCCTGGGTCGTCCAGTTCCACAACGCCGGCCTGAGCGGCCACCGCCCAGGCGGTAACCCTGGCCTGGTCCCTTGCGGCGAGGCTGATGGAATCGGCCCGGGGCCCTTTTCCCACTGCCAGTTCATACCCCGCATCCCACCAGCCATAGGTACCGTGGTCAAGGGAATACACCAGGTTTGCAAGGCCCGTATTCATCAAAGTTTGTGCGCCCAGGATGGAACGGCTACGGCCGGCACAGTTGACAACGACCGGGGTATTTTCATTTTCAACCAGGTCCCCAATACGATACGCCAGTTCGCCCAGGGGGCAGTTAATGGCACCGGGTATGTGGCCTTCAACGTAGTCTGGCCATGGTCGGCTATCCAGAACAACCACAGGCCGGCTATCGCCCTGCCACGCCGCCAACGCTTCGGGGGTTAATTTTGGAATATCAAATTCACGGTCGAGGGATTCTGCCAGAGCCGCGCCGAGAACATGGGTCCCGCTAAACAGTCTTAACCCGGTTGCACACCAGCCCTCCAGCCCTCCCTGCACAATGGATACATCCGCGTAGCCCAGTTGGCTGGCTATGATTGCGGCATGCCTCGCCAATTCCTCATTGTCATCACACAAGATGACCCGGGCATCGCTGCCCGGTACCAACCGAGGCAATTCCATTTCAAGGCGGGCCAGCGGGATATTAACTGCCAGCAGAGCATGGCCCTCGCCATATTGCCGCTGATCCCGCACATCCACCAGGGCGACCTGGTTATTTGATCCCAGCTGGGTTCGGGTATCAGCGGGCGAATACAGGGTCAGCTTCAACTAGCTCGACCGGGCCGCAAATGGCATTGTCGTGATCTCGGCTTGTGAAGTTCCCCGGGGATGGGTCACCTCAACGATGTCCCCCACATCAACATTAATATCAACCACGGCGATGCCGATATCCCGGCCCAGCTCGAAAGAATGAATCGCCCAGCGCACCTCACCCTGGTTGCCATTGTGGTCCTGCAACTCCCAGAACCATTCCAGCCTTGGCACCTCTTCCTCAAACAGCAGTCCCACGGAATGGCGTTTCACCCCCTCCCTGGCGATCTGCTGGAGTGCTGCTTTGCCGATGAAGTCTGATGCCTTGTCCACGTCCACCAGCTTTGCACAGGTATCCTCCAGGGCGTTGAGGTCCGAGTTCATGGTGTAGTTGATATCCGTCACTCCCCTTTCCACCGCCCGCGACAGCACCGGCCCGGTAACTTTAAGATTAAATTCCTCACCGGCCAGCAGTATCGCATCCCACAGTTCGAGTGCGCGCTCACTTGACAGTGGCATCACCTCATAACCGAATCCGCCGCTCCAGCCGGTGCGCGAAACCACTGATTCCTGCCCCGCGATAACGGTGCTGATGCAGGTATAATTTTTCATCTCCCCAAGGGGGGCATCACAGATTTTCCCGAGGGTTTTCAGGGCCAGCGGTCCCTGAACCTGGAGCGGCGCCACGTCCGGTTCGCTGACTTCCACATCCCAGTCAGAACCCATGACTATACCCCTGGCCCACAGGGTCAGGTCGGTGTTGCCATGGGACAGCCAGATGGTATCTTTCCATGGCCACAATACCACGGGATCACACATCATCTTGCCGTGCTCGTCACAGACCATGGCATAGCGGCAATCTCCGACCTGCATTTTTGACATGTCGCGGCAGCACAGATAGTCGAGGAAACGGTGGGCATCCGGCCCCTTGAGCTGGGTCTGGCGCTCCAGTCCTACGTCCCACAACGTCACCCCTTCGAGCAACGCACAATAGTCCTCGTAGGGGGTGCGGCTGTATATCATCGGGAAATGCATGTTGTTGTATACACTCCATTCCTTGCATCTGGCCTTGACCGTGGCGTCCCAGTACGGGGTCCTGCGATTGATGGCCCAGGCACGCTGGCGCTCTTCAGGATGAAAAGGCCGGGTATCGAAAATCTCGGTCAGCCTGGCAATTTTCCCGCGGGTCATTTCAACGATGGCGACAAACCTGAAGTCAATACGATGAGGTGATCCATCAATCTTGCCGCCGCTGCCGATTACTTCAGCTTCATAAGCTCCTTCAAAATAGCCCTTGTCCCCCACTTCAATGGCCGTGCGGATTTCAGTGGAGATGTCCTTGCAGGAATTGGCGATAATCCTGAGCTGTGATTCGAGGTCTTTCCTGCCCCTGATCGGCGCGCCCAGTGACGATGCCTCGAATACGCCGTCATCGGTGAACAACGCTGCCATGGTGTGCTGGTCACCCGCAGAGAATGCGTCGCAATAGGCTTCGAAGGCAGCTTTGGGGGTCATTTCCGTTCTCAAACTTATGGATCGCTATAGAACTGTTTTATCGCACCACAGCCTCACATTCCTGGCATCGCAGTACAGGCTGATTCGCGCCAATTCATCATCCCTGGTTTCTGCAACCGCACCCAGCTGGTGACTATGCTGCTCGCCGTCCTTCCATCGGTAGCGCAACTTCCCCTCCGCGATAGCCACCAACCCGGAGGAGACAACATCGTCAAACTCAATCTCCAGGGATTCGAGGTTGTCAAAGGCCTGGTGGTGGGCAGCCAGGATCTCAGAGCGGCCAAACAGTCGATGGGGTTTGACCAATGGAAGCTCCAGCAGCACAGACTCACCGAACAGGCTGGTGAGGCGTTCAAAATCCCTGGTGTTAATCGCCTCGCGGTAAGCAAGCAATCCGGTTTTAGGAGAAGTTGTCATTGCGTTACAGTGTCGATATCAATCGTCAATAATAACTCACATTTCCAGGAATTCTGCAAGGCCATCATAGTGAACAGGAATGCCTGGGATTATGGTTACGCTTGCAATGCCATTGATGATGAGATACTTATAAATATCAATTTTGGTAAATCATCGACTGAGGCTCGTTATGTCGGACCAGGAAATCTCCCGTAAGCTGACAACAGTTTTTTATGCTGATGTTGTCAGTTACAGCAGGCTGACCGAAGAAGACGAAATTGCAACTCATCGTGCCGTCATGGCGTCGCTGGACCTGGCCTCGCAAACCATATCTGAAATGGATGGGACGGTTCTTCGCTACGCCGGCGATGCCATTCTTGCGGAATTTGCCAGCGCGACCCGGGCAGTAGACACCGCAGTACAAATCCAGGAGAAACTCATTGAAAAAAATTCCGGGTTGCCCGACCAGCGCAAGGTTAAACTTCGCATCGGAATCAATCTTGGTGAAGTGATCATGGACCGGGGTGAAATTTACGGGACCGGGGTAAACCTTGCCGCGCGCCTGGAATCTGTCGCCGACCCCGCCGGCATCTGCATTTCCGGCGCCTTGTATGACCAGGTGAAAGGCAAGATCAGTGTGAATTTTAAAGATGGGGGGATGAAGGATTTCAAGAATATTTCCGCGGCCACCCTGGTGTATCACTGGCAGCAGAACCAGGATACAGACACGGCAATTCCAGGCACTGAAGCCCCCGGGCTAGACAGTTCCCAGCCTACCCTTGCTGTACTGCCGTTCACCAATATGAGCGGTGACCCGGAACAGGAATATTTCTCCGACGGCATCACCGAAGACATCATTACCGACCTGTCCCGGGTTTCTGCCCTGTTCGTTGTGGCGCGCAACTCTTCCTTTTCCTACAAGGGTCGCGCGGTGAAGATTCAGGAGGTCTGTGCCGACCTGGGCGTGCGTTACGTGCTTGAAGGCAGTGTGCGCAAGGCGGGCAACAAGGTTCGCATTACCGGCCAGCTTATTGATGGCTCCACCGGCGGGCACGTATGGGCGAACCGCTATGACGGCACCCTCGAGGATATTTTTGAACTGCAGGACCAGGTAACCTGCCAGATTGTCGACGCCCTTTCTATTGAAACCGAGCAGGGTTATGCCGATGCGATTGGACATTTCCAGCAATCTGTCGCCCTCGATCCGGGGTTTGCCCGGGCCCATTACTGCCTTTACCTTGCTGCCTATCTCAAACGCAGGGTTTTCGGAGAGGACATGGCGCTACTGGAGATCGCCAGAGCCGCCGCAGGGCATGCACGCAACCTGGGGTTCAGGCCCGCAGTGCCCTGGGTCCATATTGAGCGCAGGCTTGACAAGGACAAATTACCGGGAACAAGGAACTTGGCGCGGGAAGCTCTGGACAAAATTCGGGATTTTGACCCGGAGTGTGGCAGTTTCGGTTATGAGCAGATGACCTGGGTACTTTCGGCTGCAGGATTTTTCACTGCCACACTGGAATTCGCCAAACACATGTTCGACGCTCCGGGTGGTAATTATGAAGACTCTGACGCCAACGAGGAGTTACCCAATCATTATGCCGCCGTAGGCCAGATTGACGAAGCCATCAGGCTATGGTCCGGTGAAATCCAGAAAGACCCGTTGAGACCGGGGTTTCGCCTGGAAAGAGCCATACTTTACGCCCGAACCGGGCAATTCAACCATGCCGAGGCTGATATCGATGTCCTGGAGTCCGGTAAGTACCAATACCTTGCCAAAGCCGCATACCATTTCCACCGCGGTGAAATGGAGAAACTGAAGGAATACCATAACCGCCTTGTCGCAATCAAAAAGCTGCACCCGGCAATCTGGTTTACACCTTTTTGATGCTGGAGGATTACTCCGCAGCAACTAAACAGATCGATAAATCAACAGACTCATCTTCCTCAAGCTTCATTGATTTTGGTTATCTTCGTGCGAGTATGAGGGCGACCACTCCAATGCCCCTGGTCAACGAACTCGAAAACCACCCGGACTTCCGGGCGCTACTTGCCAGGGAGGGCATTACCGACCAGTGGCGCGCCGAGCTTGCACAATGGGTCAACGAGCTGACCAAGGTCACAGGCATCCGGATACAGCCCTCAGATGACCAGCAACCGGCTGGCGAATCCGGATAATCTGATGCCACTCACTTCATCCGCGCCTTTGGTCGCGGGTCAGGCATGACTCCGAGTGAATTCCGGAAAACTGAATCGCTCGAATAGTGCCAGGAATTTTGGCCCGGATTGATACTTAATCCCCTTCGGGTGTATTATTTGGACCGATACCGAATTCATTCGGCAGTCTCGGGGGATTGAGCATGCCGTACATTTACAGAACACTGGCGCCAGCAGAATCCGTGCGATTTCCGGGAAAATGAGGCATGCCTTGAATTGCAGAAACGCCCTTGCGTTCTTCCTTGCACCCCTGATAATGTCGTTCCTGATCATCGTATTGTGGTTTCCAGCACAGGCCCAGGTAATTTACAAAACGGTGGATACAGAAGGCAACATCAGCTACTCCAGCATCCCCCCTGATCCCGGGCAGAATGCCGAAACCATCCAGGGGTTACCCGAACCCGACCCTGCCGATGTTGAGGCCGCTGTGCAGCGCCAGGAAAAGATCGAGGAAGAGATAGAGAAACTGGAGCAGCAGCAGATCGAGCAGGCGAAAAGTCGGGATGAGGCGAAAGATAGTGGAACCACTGTTGTAGTGACCTCCAACCCTGTGATAATCCCGATCCCCTCCTGGCGGAGGCTTGAACGTCATACTGGCCGCCGCCATCCTGGCGCCCACCCGGTTACAGGCCGCAGCATCCGACCGTGACGCCCTATCAACTGGACTGAAGGCTGGACTGGGAACTGGATCGCACGCAAGTAAATCGCCTTGGCACGCAGTCACCGTCATCAGTGTATTTCCGAAAACTGATTTGGTCATGAACACGAGCTTAAGGTCACTGCTCACAGGATCATCATCAGGAACCCGGTAAATGCCGCGTTGTTGGGTGACAGTGAAGGGTCAACCAGTTCCTTGCACTCGTTCATGCGATCACGAAACACCGTGTAGAACTCCCAGCTCGGGGTCGGGCGGTAGTGCAGTTCATCAATTTCCAGATAGGTGATTATTCCCTTTACTGTGGTCGGTTTGACGAAGACTTCGTAATCGGGATTGAAATACAGGGGGCAGATGGACATCAGGGTCCACTTTGCCATCTTGCGGGTCTGCAGCAATTCCAGCATGGATTCGAAGCCCTGCTTTGCGTTGCCATGCAGCCGCTCTTCGAGGCTGTGGGCAAGTAACTCTTTTTCCATTGGCTCCAGGGAATTGACAAAGCTTTTGAATTTGGGCTTCTCGAACATCGACACCATGGACGAACGACTGACCGCCTGCACCAGGCTGTCGAGGATCGACTGCGGCCTGGCGAAGTTATGCGGCTTGAACGCTTCCTGGCACATCTCCACCAGCTTGCTGACGTTGTGTTTCTTGCCGATCGCTACCATATCCGGGTGGCTGAACCCGCCGGGATAGCGGAACAGGAATTCAGATTCAGCTTGCTTGAGTTTTCTCAGGTTCATGACAACAATTCTAGGGCAGGGTAAAACCGCAGGGTGGCCCAGGGATACTGCCCGCCCTGCAACTGGCACTGAAAAATGATGCAGTCGAGGTCCGATACCAGCTTCAGTTCACCGTAGTTGACGTGGTAGCGCGCCATCACTTCACTGGCTATTTGCCGAAAATCGGAAATTCGCTGCGCATTCATTGCAGTCAAATTATATATTCATTTATCAATAACAGGATCAGTGCTGGGGCATCACTGCAACGCTGCGCTCCCCGCCCCGGCCAGCATCCTCAGTCCACCATGCTCCAGCAGGTAGGTGCCGCCCACTATGACGCCCAGGTTTTCTTCGGGGAATTCCAGGCAGGCGTGCAACACGAAGGCCATTCCCGGCTGCAGGGGGGTATCGAATTCCCGTGATATTTGCAGCGTTTCGAGCCAGATTGGCGGATAGGCAATGCCAATACCATAGCCAAAGCGCATCATCGCCGCATCTTCAAACCCATGGATCACCAGTGGTTGCAATGAGGCCTCCTCCACATCCGACACACTGACCCCGGGAACAATTGCTTGCACGCCGGCGTTAAGCGACTCGACGGCAATATTGTAGATATCAGCATGATGACTGCTTACCTTTCCACAACCCATGGTCTGGATTGCGGTGGCATGGTAGCGGCTTGAAACACCGGCAAACTCCGCATGAACAAGGTCGCCCTGTTCGATAATTTTGTCCCGAGGTGTGCCATGGCAACCGGCGCTGCGATTGCCCGAGGCAAGTTCCACCGGAATAGCCCAGTAGTCACTACCCGCTTTTCTCAGCGCATTCTCCACCTGCGCCGCGAGGGCTATCTCCGAAATTCCGGGTTTTATTGTGGAAGCCATCGCTTGCAGGCCGAGGTTGGCATAGTGACCTGCCCGCTTAATCAGTGCTATTTCATCCTGACTTTTAACCAGCCTGAGCTGGCCAAGCTGAGTGGTTGCGTCCACCATTTCAATGGGGAAAAGCGCATCGGCCAATTCTATACCGAGCGAATACGGCATGGCATAGGATTGCATCTCCACCGCGACACGACCACCGTCGATGCCCTTCTCTACCAGAATATCTCGCACTCGTTCGGCAAAATTTTCGTTATGAAGACGATAGGTACGAATATCGCTGATCCAGGCTGATTCGGTAGCCAGGGACAGGTCGACATTTCGTAATAGCAATGTTGGACAATCGTTATTACCTGTAAATATCATTGCCTGGGGGCTGTTGACGCCAGTCCAGCTGTCATACCCACCAAAGTAAAACTGATGTTCGGGTGCGATCATCACACAGGCATCAACATTGATCGAATTGAGTACCTGGCGTGCCCGACTGAGTCGGCGATGATAGGTGCTGCTATTGAATACCTGGAACTGAGGACTCATTTATTTGATGTTCTGGTCCATGCAAAATCAGATAATCAGGGGTTGCGGCGCTGGAATATGCTATCGGGGCACCCGGGGTTTCCTGAGCACGCTGCGCAAAGCCTTTGCAAGGTCGGTTCGGTGGAAAGGTTTTTCCAGCAAGTTAGCACCTGCATCCAGCCGGCCATGGTGCACGATAGTATTCTCCGTATACCCGGACATATATAGCACCCCAATTTCCGGGTTGAGATTTTTGGTTTCCATTGCCAGTTCGTGCCCGGTCATTCCACCGGGCAGGATCAGGTCCGTTAACAGGAGGTCCGCATGTTTTCCCGATGCCAACAGTTCCAGTGCGGCTGCGCCGGTGTCTGCTTCCATGATTTGGTATCCCAGGCTATCCAGCAACGCGATCACCAATGCACGAAAGTCAGGATCATCTTCCGCAACAAGTACAGTTTCGCCCTGGGCCAGCGGAGTCTCTTCCGTCACAGGCCCTGATTCGTGTACCTTTCCTCCCGTGGAACGAGGTAGATAGAGCTTCACCGTAGTACCGACCCCTTGTTCGCTGTATATCGATATGTGGCCCCCGGACTGTTTGACAAAACCATAGACCATGCTGAGACCCAGTCCACTGCCCTCGCCAACTGCCTTGGTAGTAAAGAATGGTTCAAATACATGTTCACTCACATCCGGGGACATACCAACACCGGTATCACTGATAACCAGCAGCACATACTCACCCGGACTCAGGTCGGCCTGGGTTGCGGCATATTCATCGTCTAACCTGGCATTTGCGGTCTCGATAGTTAACTTCCCTCCTGTTAACATGGCATCCCGGGCGTTCAAGGCAATGTTCAGGATAACGTTTTCCAGCTCTCCAGGGTCGGCATCACAAGTCCACAACCCCGTACCCCTGACGAAATTAATATCGATATGCTTCTCTACAGTGCGACCCAGCATGTCGACAAGTCCACTAACTGATTCGTTCAGGTCGATTGTCCGCGGTTTCAAAAGCTGGGTGCGTGAAAACGCCAGCATCCGATGGGTTAGTTCCGCTCCCCGTTTCGATGCACGTACAATTGCCTGCAATCGAAGGTCGGATTTATCGTTCTCTCTGGCAAAAAGCTCTACATTGCCCTGGATTATGGCCAGGAGATTATTGAAATCGTGCGCCAAACCCCCGGTCAGCTGACCCACTGCTTCCATCCTCTGGGCATGGCGTAGCTTCTCCTCCGCTTCCTTGAGTTCGGTAATATCCTGTTCTGTTCCGTAGGATGAAACCAGGTTACCCTGATCATCGAACACCAATTCACTGCGCAATTGTACATGGCGAATCGCACCCGATTTGGTGATGATCCTGTATTGAAGGCTTCTCCCTTCCCCCTGTGCCTCAGAATCATCTACGTTTTGTGTATAGCGCGCCTGGTCGTCCGGATGTATCACGCTCAACTCGGATTCCCAGCTTGAGAAAAATGCCATGGCTTCATCTACATCCATTTCATAAATTTGCGCAACCTGGTCCGAACAGGAGATCATTTTGTCATTGACGTAGTCCCATTCCCAGTGACCCAAATTGGCCATCAGCTGGGCCTGGCGGTAGAGGGTATGGCTTCGGCGCAACTCGATTTCTGCCTGTCTTTGTTTGGTAATGTCCTGGGTAACCCCGAAATCCAGGACCACGGCCCCGTTTTTGTCATAGGCAGGCATCCCGATTTCCCGAACATGCCTTATTTCTCCATCCGGTCTCACAACCCTGTACTCAAATTCGAAGTTTTTTTCGCCTCCCATAAAAGCTTCCGATGCTGAGATCTGCCAGCTTTGCTGCCTGGATGAATCGGGCTTCGCTTCGCGCCAGCTCCTCGGTGATATTCTTGCGATCTGTTATATCCTGGGTAATGCCGAATTCCTGGACCACGTCTCCCTGATTGTTGAATACGGGTTTTCCAAGCTCGAGGACATGCCGCATCTCTCCATCTGGCCTGAACTGCCTGTACTCGATCCTGAAATTTTTTCCCAGCCGTAATTCCTCAATTGTCTTCCTGTAGTTGTCGATATCATCTTCGTGTATATTGTTGAGGTATCCCCCGGGTTCAGAGCAAACAGACAAATGCTGTTCCCGGGTTAGACCACAGATATGCGCCGAAACCTCCGAAGTATAGATACTTTTATCCGTAGCAGAATCCCACGCCCAATGGCCGATACTCGCCAACTCCGAGGCTTGAATGAGGCGTTCTTCGCGTTGCTTTCGATCGTCAATATCAGTAATCGTAAAGCAGATTGCCGGCTCGCCATCCCAGCAAACCACCCGGCCCAGGTTTTGAAACCATACAGTAGTGCCGTCTTTATGAAGGCCCTGGTAGTCATAGATTGCGGGTTCTCCGGATTCGTACAGTTGAGCACCTGAAAAATCATTGGGGGGTTGCAGTTCCGACTGGAAATACAAGGGTTCCACCGAGGGCATTGCCATCACCTCAGCAACCGTATAGCCATGCAAGCGGGCCCAGGCAAGATTGGCGTACACAGGCTTGAGATCGCGGTGGACCAGTACTCCATGGAGAGAATCTTCAACAAGTGAAGCTAAGTTCTTGCTCTCATGGTTCCTGGATTTTGTCATAACGATCACCAAATCGACATGGTGGAACAGCAGTGTAACGCTAACTGTCCATGGGGGCGTAGAATTATTCCCGCTGCAGGCCGGTAGCCCGCGTGTTCCAGAACCCGTCAATCGTCGTCAATGGATCATACAACCTGGTTCAGGCAACGACAGTAACCCCATGAATGCAGAATCAGGTCAACAAGGCCTCAATTTTTTTGCAAAGTTTTACCATGTCGAAAGGTTTTTCAAATATCGCATCTGCACCCAGCATTTGGGCGGGCTCGAGATAGGTTGCCCCGGCAAAGTGTCCGCCGCCAGACATTAAGATTACTTTGCACGGCTTTCCGCTATCCTTTATGTGCCTGAGTATTTCGATACCATCAACATCAGGCATGAGGATATCAGTAATGACCAGATCCACTGCAGAGTCATCAATGATTGAAAAAATATTATCTGATTCGTGGTAAAGGCTAAAAGAGAAATCCTGTTCCTTCAATTCGAGTTCTAAAAACCCCAGCAAAGCCTCTGAAAAATCCACATTGTCATCTACTATTATTATATGCTGCACGATCTCCTCCTCGGCTCATATGCTACCAACAGGAATAGTTTTAATAGCGTTTGAACCTGCCGCGTATATCGGGCCCCAGTGACGAAGCCAGTATCGGGCTAATTATTTCATTGTACCTTTTCTGCTGTCGATGTGACAAATGGTGGGGCACAGGTCCATTCTTTCTCTGGCGTGCAGTCGGCTCGAAAGACGAGGGTCCGGGCAGCTGTCTTAAGATTCCGATGCCGCTGGAGTTCCTTATAATTACGCCGCACCCGTTCTGGTATCATTGCCCGGCCCAGCACACCTGTTTGTGGAGATTGCCATGTTCATCCGTAGTTTCAATGCCGTCGAGAAAGCAGGAGATTTCGTTTCCATTTCCCACGGAAAATCCCGGGCATTACGGGTCATTCTCAAATCCGACGGGCTGGGTTTCAGCTTGTCCGAAGCACGCTGCGGAGCGGGCAATGCATCGAAGCTGTGGTACAAGAATCACTGGGAGGCCAACTATGTTCGCGCGGGACACGGCGCGCTGGTCAACACCGAAACCGGACAGACCTGGTCGCTCGAACCCGGCCTTCTTTATTGCGTGGGGCCCAATGACCGGCACAGCGTAGTGAATTCCGTCGACCCGTTACGTATTGTCAGTGTATTCAATCCTCCTATCGAAGGATTCGAAACCCACGACGAAGACGGCGCATACCCACCCACCGGCACCCCCCCTGCGGGTCCCCCGAAAATGTTTGTTCGTAGCCAGAAGGAAGCCCGGGATGCAGGCAACTTCATGGCCACGGATGACGGCATGGTCACCTCGGTGCGCATGCTGACCGCCGCGGACAAACTCGGCTTTTCGCTAAACCGGGTCAGTCTCAAGGCCTCCCGGGAACAGGACCTGTGGTACAAGCACCACTGGGAAGCCAACCTGGTGCTGAACGGCGCTTTTGATGTCACCGACCAGGCCACGGGCGAATTACATTCCCTGCAGACGGGCGATGTGTACTGCGTCGGCCCCGAGGATCGCCATCACCTGCATGCCCGGAGCGACATCGAACTGATCAGTATTTTCAACCCGCCGCTAAGCGGACAGGAGAGCCACGATGAAGACGGTTCGTATCCCCCCAATGGTCCGGTACCCCCTGGCCCAGGTTAAAACGTCAAACCAGGCGTTCATCCAACGTATTAAAAAGGCATTTCATTTCCCGTCACGGTTAGAAAAATCCGCAATTCGGTATCAGTTCACATTGAAAATACACACCCCGTTTTGCAATACCTCACATTGGAAGAGACTATGTGTCAACTCATATTGGCCGAGACTAGGTGTTTACTCCGGGCTAAAATTGGTTTAATGTCTAACAAGCGCTGTTTTGGTGAGTAGTAGTATGATTGATGAACAGCACTAACTAATATCAACAGGCCGGACACATGGCAGCACCGACCCGCATTGCATTCGCCAGAATGCGCTTGCTAACAGGGAATGCCCATAAATGTGACCAATAAAAAGGCCAAACCGTGGAGAGTATTGAAATAATGAAATATCATAAATTGAAATTTTTGCCTATTGCCGCGCTCGCGCTCATCGCGATGCAGGCTGGCACCGCAACAGAAGCGCTAGCCGCAGAGTGCCCCGCAGTAACGGTAGATGACCCAATGGGGGTCGCAGCCGGGAAATATCCGCAGCAGTATGAGCTTGCTGAGTTTGAATCCCTGGCGAATTGTACGATGACATTTACTGGCAACCCCGATGCCGCGGCTATGAACGCCCGCATTCGCGGTAACCCGGAGCTGCCTTCGTTAGCTGATCGCATTCCCGAAGAACCGCTGGTAGTGGCGCCTTACGCCTCGATCGGAAAATACGGCGGTACCTTCGATATGATCTCGAACGCCACCGAAGCGGGTACCTCTGACTTCCTGGCGGTACGCCATGTCAACCTGGTACGTTTTTCCGATGATTTGCAAACCATCGTGCCGAACATCGCCAGAGACTGGGAGTGGAACGACGACTTCACCCAGCTGACTTTCTTCCTGCGCAAGGGTCATAAGTGGTCCGACGGTGCGCCATTTGGCGCGGAAGACGTGAAATACTGGTATGACAATATTTCGCTGAACCCCAACTTGATCGAAAAGCCGAGAGATTACGTGCTGGTGGGTGGTGAGCGTATGACCCTAGACGTCCTCGATCCGCAAACGATACGTTTCAACTTGCCGGCGCCGAAGCCGGGGCTGCTGGCGCATTTTGCCAACTCCTACGCACAGGGATTCCAGCCCAAGCACTTCCTGAGCATATGGGATCCAGAGCTGAACCCTGAAGCGGATGCGATGGCCCAGGAAGCCGGATATGAAAACGGTTACGCAGTACTGATGAACTATTTTGGTTCGGACTGGACCGATACCCCGACGCCGATGCTGAGTAACCCGGACAAGGTTGCCAACCTGCCAGCGAATTCCATGCCGACACTCGAGTCTCACATGCTGATCTCGGAAAGTACCGAGGGTCGTCACCTGGTTTCAAACCCGTATTTCCACCAGGTCGATACCGCGGGTAACCAGCTGCCGTATGTTAGCGAGCAGGACGAGATTTTCGTTAATGAAGATGAAGTGCGACTGCTCAAGCTGGTGAACGCCGAAGTGCACTTCAAGGCACAGTCGCTGCAGTTGTCCACCGCGCCACTGTTACTGGATAACCAGGAGAAAGGTGGCTACACCATTCAACTGCGTCCCGAAGTCACGATCGCGAGCTTCGGCATTAACATGACCCATGAGAATCTGGAAAAACGCAAGGTTTTCGCTGACCTGCGCTTCCGCCAGGCGCTGTCGGTCGCGATGAACCGCGATGAAATGAATGAGGTCGCCTTCTTCGGTATGGGTACGCCCAAGCAATATGTTGGTTTCACGGATTCACCCCCGTTCGTTGAGGAAAAGTGGAAGCAGTACTATGCCCAGTATGATCCGGCATTGGCGAACTCGTTGCTGGATGAGATAGGCCTGAAAGATATCGACGGCGACGGATTCCGTGAATTGCTAAACGGCGACAAGCTGGTGATGAACCTGCAGTTCGCGGTGCAGGGTGCTCCCGCTGCATTGGTGGAACTCATCGGTCAGCACTGGGGTGCGGTGGGTATTCAGACTACGGTCAAAGAAGTTACCCCGGATGAATACCGTTCCGCGCAATCGTCCAACAAGCTCGATATCACCAATTGGCGCAACGGCCAGCCGCTGGCGATCGTGCTGGGAACCAACCAGATTTGGGTACCGCCTTATCACGATTATTTCACTGTGCGCACCAATATGCTATGGGCGGAATGGGTCGATACAGATGGCGCCAGCGGCGTAGAACCGCCGGATTACGCGAAACAAATGATGGAAGACATCACCGCGTTCCAGTCCGCCCTTGTGGGCACGCCGGAATCGGACAAACTGGGTGCACGCCTGGTCGAGAACCTGGTCAGCAACTTGCTGTTTATCGGTACGGTCCAGGTGCCGGCGCCGATTTACCATCGTAACATAGTGAAAAACGTCGTCGAGTACACGACGCACTCGTTTGAATACTATCGTTCCTACCCCTACCGCCCCACGCAGTGGTGGCTGGACGAGTAGTACTCGCTGGTTGACAATAAATTTGGCTGCGGGCCGTCCTGACGGACTGCCCGCAGTCAAATAACCCGTCATTTGAGTTGAAAGACCGCAAAAGAAAAACCTGAGGGAGGCATAGAAGCACCAGATGTATCAATTTGCTCGTTTCGCTGCCACGCGCGCCACGTTAGCCATCATCACCCTGATAATGGTTTCGTTCATTGTTTTCAGCCTGATGGAACTTGTGCCTGGGGACTGCGCCGAACGTTACCTCGCCTTTAAAAACACCCAGGGCAGCCAGATATCGGTTGCTGACATCGATGCCGAGCGCGTCCGCCTGGGCCTGGATAAACCTTACGTTGTGCGCTGGGGGAAATGGATTGTCAACGCCTTCCAGGGAGAATTTGGTAACAGCTGCATTCTACGTGTCAATATCGCCCAGCTTCTGGGGGATAAGTTCTTGATCAGCCTGGTCATTTGCCTGTCATCCCTGTTGCTCGCTTATATTATTGCGATCCCGGTTGGAATCATCGCGGCCACATCGAAAAATGCCCTGCTCAACAACAGCCTGCGTTTCGTCAGCTACCTGGGCCTGGCAATGCCGAACTTCCTGCTGGCGCTGATGATCATGCTGTTTTCGACCATCGTTTTCGGCGACAGCCTGACCGGGTTGTTTTCCAAGGAATTTCGCGATGCCGCCTGGTCTTATGACCGGGTTGTTGATTTCCTGTCGCGCGCCTGGCTGCCGGTTTTTATCCTCGGCTGGTCGGCAACGGCCTTCGCCATCCAGACCGTACGCGCGCTCATGTCCGACGAAGTGGGCAAGCTCTATGTCACAGCAGCGTCTGCCCGGGGTGTTTCGGGTCGAACATTGCTGTGGCGCTATCCGGCCCGGCACGCCCTGGGGCCGATTGTCAACTCCCTGGGATTTGATTTAAACCGCATTTTCAATGAATTGCCCATCGTCGCCCTGATTTTAACCTTGACCGAAGCCGGGGCATTATTGATCGAGGCACTGGCCCGATCCAATGATCAACAGTTAGCGGGGGCAATAATATTTTTATTGACCGCCAGTATCGTCGGGCATTAATTTTGTCACCGATATCATACTTGCGATCACCGACCCGCGGGTTCGCCGCAGCATCCTGGATTAAGCAACATGACCCAAAATATGAACCAGGCTGCCAACGTTGACGAAAATGTAGACCAGAAGAGCAAGGAGGCCTATTTTACCGCCTCCCAGGGCCAGTTAATCTGGGCCCGCTTCAAAAAACAAAAAGCCGCCATGGTGGGTGCAGGGATACTGGCCTGGTTGATCGTTTCGGGGATCTTTGCACCCTTTCTTACGCCCTATGATCCGACCATTGCGGGCCGCGATGCGGATTATCAAAACGGCGCACCGACAATACCCAAGTTCTGGGATGAAAATGGCTTTTCCGCACGACCGTTCATCTACAGCTACGATAGAATGCGCTCCATCGAAACAAATTTTCGCTGGGTGACAGAAATCAATACGGATCTGGATGCCCGTCGCTACGTGGTCCTGTTCCCCCGGGGGGATAAATACAAACTCTTCGGCATAAGCTTCGACAGGCATATATTTGGCGTCGATAAGGGCAAGATCCACCTGTTCGGAACCGATGCCACGGGCAAGGATATTTTTTCCAGAACCTTCCATTCGATCAACACTTCGCTGGCGGTGGGCACCATCGGCGTTCTCATTGCCTTCGTGCTGGCGCTAATCATCGGCGGAGTCTCCGGATACTACGGCGGCTGGATTGACTCGGTGCTGCAGATGATCACCGATGCGGTACGAACCATCCCCGCAATCCCGCTATTCATGGCGATTGCGGCGTTCATTCCGGATACCGTGAGCTCCGAGGGGCGGTTCTTTATCATTTCGATAATTCTCGGTTTCATCGGCTGGCCGACCCTGGCGAGACGGGTTCGAACCCACCTGCTAACCGAGCGCAACCAGGAATACGTGCTCGCGGCACAGTTATGCGGCGCTTCCCCAGGCCATATCATCGGACGCCACCTGTTGCCGAGTTTTACCAGTTACATCATCGTCGATTTGATAATTTCATTCCCTTATATGGTGCTTTCCGAAACCGCACTCAGCTTTATCGGCCTGGGTTTAAAAGAACCGGTGAATTCACTGGGGGTCATGCTGCAAAACGTGACAAAGGCGGATGTCCTGCTCAATTACCAATGGAATTTTATCCCGGTCATATTCTTTATCATCCTGGTGCTCGCCTTTGTATTTGTCGGCGACGGACTGCGTGATGCTGCCGATCCTTATGCAGATACCAAAAAATGACCACTCCACTGATTTCAGTAAAAGACCTGACCCTCCGGTTTAGAACCGATGAAGGGCTAATTACCGCCGTCGAGGACGTGTCCTTCGACATCGCACCGGGGGAGATTCTCGGGCTGGTGGGTGAGAGTGGATCGGGCAAGTCGGTAACGGCAAAATCGCTAATGCTGTTAAATCCGGATAACGCAGTCTACGACCCTAAAAGCAGCATCACACTGAATATCGACGATGAGCAGATAGATGTGTTTGCACTGGCCAACGCGAAGGATCGTATGGTTATCCGCGGCGGGTCCATTTCCATGATCTTCCAGGAACCCATGGCTAGTTTTGCCCCCGCGATATCCGTTGGCGCTCAAATGGTGGAACAGTTGCTGATCCATTCAGATATGAATGCGGCAAATGCCAAGGAGCTATCCATCGAGATGCTGGCGCGAGTGGGAATTCCGGATCCGGCGCAGCGCTTCGGTCAGTATGCGTTCGAGTTCTCCGGCGGTATGCGCCAACGGGCGATGATTGCCATGGCGCTATCCACCAAGCCAAAGCTGCTAATCGCCGATGAACCGACCACCGCGCTGGATGTGACTATCCAGGCCCAGGTCATCGATTTGATGAAGGACCTGGTTGCCGAGTTTCACATGGCGATCCTTTTCATCACCCACGATCTGGGTGTGATTGCCCAGACCGTGGATAAAGTGGCGGTAATGTATCTCGGTAAACTAATCGAGAAAGGCTCTGTACGGGAGGTGCTCAGGAACCCGCGCCACCCCTATACCCAGGGGCTGATGAACGCGTTGCCGAAGCTCGACGACCTCGACACGCCTTTGACCGCAATCAAGGGCGACATTCCATCGCCCCTCGACCGGCCAACCGGCTGTGTATTCAATACCCGTTGCCCGGTTTCCCTGGGCGCGGAATGCGAGACCCGTGTTCCGGATTTCACAATGACCGAAGACGGACATGAGGTTGCATGCCTTCTGGCCGAGAAAGAGGGGGCACCGGCATGAGCGAGACTCTCATTACCACTAATGATCTGTCGGTCCACTATCCTCTGAGCGGCACCCTGTTCGGGCCAAAGCCGGTGGTGCGTGCCATTGAAAGCGTCTCGGTTCGCATCGAGAAGGGCAGCTTCTTCGGGCTCGTGGGTGAGTCGGGATCCGGCAAGACTACCTTTGGGCGTGCCCTGTTACGGGCAGCACCCATCACCCGGGGCGAGGCAATTTATTCTGATGGTGAGGTTACCTATGACCTGCCATCGCTCAAGGGAGATGATCTTAGAGAATATCGCAAACGCGCCCAACTCATTTTCCAGGACCCCTATGCTGCGCTCAGCCCGCGCATGACGGTTCGCGACATCATCGCCGAGCCGCTGGAAGTGATGAAACTGACAAAAACCCGGGACGAGACCGACGAACGGGTACGAACAATTGCCGCGAAATGCCGGATTAATCTCGAACACCTGCGGCGCTTTCCCCACGCCTTTTCCGGGGGCCAGCGACAACGTATCTCAATCGCACGGGCGCTGGTTTCAGAACCGCAATTCATTGTCGCCGACGAAAGTGTTGCAGCCCTCGATGTGTCGATCCAGGCGGATGTATTGAACCTGCTGAAATCGATCCAGCTGGAAATGGGACTGACCTTCCTCTTTATCAGCCACGACCTCAGCGTAGTCGCCCATGTCTGCGACCATGTGGCGGTGATGTACCTGGGACGGCTGGTTGAGACAGCGCCGACCCGGGAGCTGTTCGCCGCCCCCCGGCACCCCTATACCAAGGCGTTGCTGTCGGCGATTCCGTCCCTGGATCCCGATGACCCGGGAAATGTGCAGAAGCTGGAAGGTGAGATACCCTCGCCGACCAACCCGCCGCCAGGATGCAAGTTCCAGACCCGTTGTCCCCACGCCATCGACATCTGCCGCAAGGAAGAACCGAAACTTGACACTATGGGGCTTGAACACGATGTTGCCTGCCACCGCTGGAAAGAACTAGCGGACTGAAGCCTGTCCCCGTGAAGCCTGTCCCCGCGAAAGCGGGGAACTCATTGGGCACCGTTGCGTTTCAAACAGATCCCCGCCCCCTACTTTCCCTGTGAAAACGGGAATCTTATTAGGCGCTTTCCAGAATTAAGCCGCTTCCCTGTGAAACCTGTCCCCGCGGAAGCGGGGAACTCATTGGGAGCCGTAGGATTTCAAACAGGTCCCCGCTCCCCGTTCAAGCCGGGGACAGGCTTCGCGGGGAAGGCCGGAATTACGCTTCCGCAGGGTGAATCAATAGTACCGGTACCTGTGCCTTCTGGGCAATTGTGTCGGCAATATTCTGGAAAAAGAAACGGGTCACTCCGACCGCGCGCGGGTGGACATCGCGACCAGGCCGTAGTCGCCCATGTCTGCGACCATGTGGCGGTGATGTACCTGGGACGGCTGGTTGAGACAGCGCCGACCCGGGAGCTGTTCGCCGCCCCCCGGCACCCCTATACCAAGGCGTTGCTGTCGGCGATTCCGTCCCTGGATCCCGATGACCCGGGAAATGTGCAGAAGCTGGAAGGTGAGATACCCTCGCCGACCAACCCGCCGCCAGGATGCAAGTTCCAGACCCGTTGTCCCCACGCCATCGACATCTGCCGCAAGGAAGAGCCGAAACTTGACACTATGGGGCTTGAACACGATGTTGCCTGCCACCGCTGGAAAGAACTAGCGGACTGAAGCCTGTCCCCGTGAAGCCTGTCCCCGCGAAAGCGGGGAACTCATTGGGCACCGTTGCGTTTCAAACAGATCCCCGCCCCCTACTTTCCCTGTGAAAACGGGAATCTTATTAGGCGCTTTCCAGAATTAAGCCGCTTCCCTGTGAAACCTGTCCCCGCGGAAGCGGGGAACTCATTGGGAGCCGTAGGATTTCAAACAGGTCCCCGCTCCCCGTTCAAGCCGGGGACAGGCTTCGCGGGGAAGGCCGGAATTACGCTTCCGCAGGGTGAATCAATAGTACCGGTACCTGTGCCTTCTGGGCAATTGTGTCGGCAATATTCTGGAAAAAGAAACGGGTCACTCCGACCCGGGCGCGGGTGGACATCGCGACCAGGCTGATTTTACTCCTGGTGATTTCACGTAATATTGCTTCCAGTGAATCTTTGCCAAATTCCACGTCTACCGAGACTGTATAGCCCGCTTCCCTGAGCTGGTTTACTACTGGTATCAGCTCGGATTCGACATGGGCTCTTATGCTGTCTTCCTGCTGGGAAGCATAAATGGGGTGGAGGGTCGGTGTTACCGGTGAATCACCTGGCAGTACATAGATAGGAGCCAGGTCGGGCTCACCAAATCCAACTGCGCTCGGTGGCTTGGTTACAAAATACAAAATCAGGTCATTGTCATCCGCAGATACAAATCTTTCTACATGAGGCAGTATCTTGTGGCTGAGCTCGGATTGATTCAGAAGAACCAGGACTGTATTTTTGGACATCGCTAAACTCTCCTGAAGCTAAAGTTGATAATATGGGTTGCACCGGAGAAAGGCATTATAAACCACCTGATTTCAGTAGGCAAAGCGCAAAACAGGACATACAGCCGGATGACAATACGTTGACCGGGCATTAATGTGTTGTACTAAGGAGGTATGTGCCAGGCTCCCTGTTCAATGGGCTATTGGTTACCCGTCATCGCATAAGCCCGGCGGAGTTCTTCAAGCAGAATCTCTACAAGGTGCATGCGTGGGCAATCTTCTTTCACCATCAAACCCAGTGAACGATAAAACCGGGGTTCGCTGAACGAAAATCGGCGAATACTGCGGGGCAGCGGGCGCACTGTCCTGCCAACCGGCACAACAGAAACCCCGAGACCATTGCGTACCAGTGATTCGATGGCGTCCAGGGTCGTGATTTCCATGGTTGCGTCAACCCTGATTCCACGATTTTTCAACTCCGAATCTATAAGCTGGGCCAGGGTCGCCTGGCGATTGAATCGAAGATAGGGATTGCTTTCGAGAATTTCACGAAAGTTCTCCCCCCGAGCCTCCTGGTTGGCGATAACGCCCAGCTCCTCCCTGGCTACTGGCAGGAAACGCATGCCCATGACCGTGTTCACGGTTTCCGTGATAATGGCGCAATCAATTGTCTGGTTCTGCAATTGACGGATTAGCTCGGTAGTCAGCGCTGTGTGCAACTGCAGGAACAACCCGTCATGACGTTTTCGCATTCGACCAAGAGCCACCGATACCCCACCGGCCACCGCGGTGTGGACAGCTCCGACCTTGAGCTGGCCCTGTCCGCTGTTTCCGGAAACACTGGTTTGCAGGATTTCCCAGTGGACCAGCATTTCACGACTTCGCAGAACAAAATCACTTCCGGCCTCGGTCAGTCTCGGCGGCCGTGAACTGCGGTCAAAGAGTTGCACATCAAGCTCTCTCTCCAGCGCCTGTACCTGGAGGCTGACGTTGGACAGGGACTTGCCCATGGACTGGGCGGCCGCGAGAAAACTACGGTTGTCGGCTATGGCAACAAGTGTGCGGACGGTCTTGATATCCATGGTTTGAAAATTATAACTTTATATTGAGTATTTCTCAATTTCATAATTTGCTTATTTACTATTTATAAATTAATATCTTTTCCGGCGACATATTTAAGATGATTACCTGCTAAGTGAAACAACCCCTGAAACCAAGAGGCGCTGACAGACTGGCATGGGCGATGGATCGCGCCGGTGTAAATGCGATCTTCTCCCTGTCGGGGAACCAGATCATGCCGATTTATGATGCATTGATCGAGTATCCGATCCGGCTTGTTCACGCCCGCCATGAAGCGGCTGCGGTTTTCATGGCAGAAGCCTATGCCCAGGCAAGCGGCGGGGTCGGGATTGCCCTGGTTGCCGCCGGGCCGGGCTTCGGTAATGCCCTTGGAGCGCTCTATTCTGCCTTCATGTCCGAGACACCGCTGGTCCTGCTGAGCGGCGATTCACCGGCGGGCCTGGATGGACGCGGTGCTTTCCAGGAATTCGACCAGGTTGCCGCTGCCACCCCTTTTGTAAAAGCAAGCAGCCGGCTGTCATTAGAAGATGACCCCGCCGAAGCATTCTGCCGGGCACTTCGTACTGCCTGCTCCGGTGTTCCTGGGCCGGTACACCTTGCGCTGCCTTTCGATTTGATTGACGCGGCAGTACCCGCCGAATTGCTCCAGGCGGAACAGTCGCCGGGGCTTCGCTTCGAGCCCGAATTCACTGCTCCGGCGCCGTCGCAAGTGGAGCCGATCGTCGAGACCCTGATGCAGGCAACTCGCCCCGTGATCCTGGCGGGGCCACACCTTGGCCGTGCCCACAAGGGACTGCTGGTAAAAAACCTGTCCTCATCTCGCCATATACCTGTCAATGATCCCAGGGCAGGGTCGCGCAGTCCGCGCGGACTTTCCAGGGTAATAACGGGTATGTGGAGAGATGAGGACAGGTTATTTACCAGCAGTCCCTTGTGGGAACGACCAAGATGTGGCCCTGCAAGGATCACGGGGCGTGTTGCCTGCATCAGGGTCTCAACGATCTGTTCCACTTGTGTCGGGGCCGGAGCAGTGACTTCGGGCTCGAAGCGAAGCCCCGGTGACTGTTCCGCCTGGAGCAATTCGGCGGGTACTGCCGAGCCAATCAAATCGAAAGGCAACGCAAGGTGTACCGGCCCTGGAACACCGGAACAGGCAGTACGAAGTGCCCGGCAGAATGCTTCGGCGGGGTCATCTTCCGGCCGTAGCCGGCTGCTTGCTTTTACAAAAGGGGTGGCAGCGGCAACCTGGTCGAATTCCTGG
>PVMK01135444.1_pt1 | contig 46859 bp, 49 predicted proteins | sample 1853481 | NCBI WGS metagenome assembly PVMK01 (sample SAMN08533507, study PRJNA380276) | Marine sediment metagenome, whole genome shotgun sequencing project.
TGATAATACATCAGCTACTTGAAGGGTCATCCAAGGCGGCATGACTCACACAAACGAGTCTCCGGAGTTCCCGGGGCGATTCAAGTAAGGACGCTATGGATACTATGGGTAGGGGATAGCTGTAGTCTGAAAATCCCCGTGTCGACAGTTGCGTGCATCGTCCATGATTCACACCCCTTCGGACTCGCTTCGCTCGAGAAAGATCGTTCCCGGCGAATTTTTCGATTCCATCCCTGGCTACCATTTTTCCCTTATTGTTCAAATTAACCTGCTCCAAAAGTGGATATTTGGCAGTCGGCACAGGCCACCGGGGACAGCCACTTAATGCCAGCTGGGCGCTCCCTAATTTAAAAGAACGGGTCGTCAGTTTCGGGCATCAGGCTGTTCACCCCATGGCAACCTTGTCCGCGTTATAATCCGAAAACCACAACAACCCGTATTCGGGAGATTCAAGACCTTGACAGCCCACGTCTCCAGCAAGAACATGTTCCAGCGCTTCCTGCACTCGCAGGTTTTCAGTGCGCTCATACTTATTGCTGCGACCGCCGTCGCGCTTGGGTGGGCGAATTCACAGTGGGGCCAGTTCTACTACGACCTGTCGCACACCTACTTCGGCATCAGTTTCGGTGAATGGGAATTCAAGCTCTCGCTGTCGCACTGGATCAAGGACGGTCTGATGGCGATTTTCTTTTTCGTCATCGGCCTTGAGATCAAGCGCGAGATCGTCGTTGGCGAACTGTCGAGCCTTGAAAAGGCAGTGCTGCCGGTCGGCGCCGCAGTGGGCGGGGCGCTGATCCCGGCCGGAATTTATGCTGCGGTAAACATTGGCGAAGGCACGATTTCTGGTTGGGGCATACCAATGGCCACAGATATTGCATTCGCTCTCGGCGTGCTCGCCATGTTCGGTTCCCGCGTGCCCCTTGGCCTTAAGGTGTTCCTGACCGCGCTTGCCATTGCGGATGACCTTATAGCCGTTGCGGCCATCGCTATTTTTTACACACCGGACCTCAATGTCGTGGCCTTGTTCCTGTCCATAGTACCGCTCCTGCTAATGGTTATATTTAACAAGTTGGGTGTCAGGGCAACCTGGATGTACACGACCCTCGCGTTCATTGTCTGGCTGGGAGTTCTTGGTTCCGGCGTGCACGCGACCATAGCCGGTGTACTGGTAGCGATGGTGATCCCGGTTCGCCCGGCAATCAGCCCGCAGGAACTTATCGACACGACATCGGAAATACTCAAAGGGGTCGGTGGCGCCGACAACAGTCTCGACGCGTTGATACACGACCAGGAAAGGCGCGACAAAATTACCCGGCTCAGCCTCACGGTTGAGGACGCCATTCCTCCGGCGATTGCACTGGAACATCGCCTGCACCCGTTTCAATCATTCGTCATCTTGCCTTTGTTCGCGCTGTTTAGTGCCGGCGTCGTATTTAGTGCCGAAACCATGATTGGCTTCCCTACTGCTGTTAGTCTCGGGGTCATTCTCGGTCTCGTTGTCGGCAAACCGGTGGGCGTTTTACTCGCGAGCTGGCTGGTCATCAAGTTTGCCAGGCTGGAGCTCGGCGATGTGACCATGGGACAGTTGCTCGGCGCCGGCTGTCTTGCCGGAATCGGCTTCACGATGTCGATATTCATAACCGAGCTCGCGTATACCAACGAGGAATTCATCAATCAGGCGAAAGTCGGAATTCTGTTTGCATCATTGGCGGCTGGAATCCTGGGTGCAGTAGTACTGAACTACACGCTGCCAAAAAGGCGGGATGAATGAACGGCGGCGGGAACACGTCATCATGGTCACGCTGTTGCTGTGACCCAGGGCCAAAGCGCAGGAAACCGCATGCGACTGAGACCTCACGTTCCAATCAGCCCTCGGCATACATATTTTTTCGACTTACGTTCAAGACCAGCTAAAACTGAAGATCGCAAGTATTCGTGATAACAACCTGGCAGGTGGATATTTCTGATCCTGCGGTCTCGTTCAACTGCACCAGCGCCGTCGAGCCCACGATATCAGCGTGTACGAGAACAGCGAGTTTACGGTCTGTTGCCAAGGTGTCTGTATTTCAAGTCAAGAGTAATGGTGACAGATAGTATCTAGTATGAATTCAGGTTGCGAGTGAAGATGGGGAATGCGACCTGGATGTCTTCAAAAACATCCCGTTCGTGTTCTCCTGTTCTCAGGGCTCCGGCTCACATCGTAAAACCGGAATTAGAAATTAGAGAGATATGTCAGTGCCAAAATTTTCCCGATAGCGGGCTTCGATATCGCTTTTGCTTGGCTGGTGATTCTGGGTGCCGGGCTGTTCAATTTTTATACCACCCATAACAGACGCCAACTGTCCGGATGTTTGCCAGTCCCACTGGTTTGCCACTCCATGCAGTAGCCCGGAACGAAAGGCATCCCCGCATCCGGTCGGATCATTAATGCCGGAAACCTCAATGGAGTCGATATGGAGTTCTTCTCCACCGGCGTATATGTCAGAGCCATCACCGCCCCGGGTTACTATTAACGCCTCAACTTCGGCGGCAACCTGCTGCAGCGTCATGCCGGTTTTATCCATCAGTATTTCCGATTCATAGTCGTTGACACAGACATAGTTGGCCTGACCGATAAACTCGGCGAGTTCTTCTCCACTGAACATCGGCAGCCCCTGGCCGGGGTCGAAAAAGAACGGTATTGAGGCGTCTGCAAACTGCCGGGCATGTTCAATCATCGCATCCCTGCCGTCCGGCGCAACAATCCCCAGGGAAATATCCCGGGCATCAGTGACCTTGTTCTTGTGGGCAAAATTCATTGCGCCTGGATGGAAGGCGATGATCTGGTTATTGTCCGTATCGGTAGTCAGGAAAGCCTGGGCGGTGTAGGTATTTTCAATTTCAATCACATGGGTCTGGTCCAGTTTAAAGGTCTCCATCCATTTTCGATAGGGACCAAAGTCTTCACCCACCGTTCCCATTGGAACAGGGTCTCCGCCCAGCAATCGCAGGTTATAGGCAATGTTTCCAGAGCAGCCGCCAAATTCCTTTCTCAATTCCGGAACAAAAAAGCAGACATTGAGAATATGAACCTGGTCGGGAAGAATGTGGTTTTTAAACTGGTCCTGGAACACCATGATGGTGTCATAGGCAAAGGAACCGGTAACAAGTGTACGCACTAATAAACTCCTAATTGAAATCAGCTATCGTTGCAGTTTTTGCAGGTGCCGTACAGGGTGAGGGAATGATCCTGGATGACAAAGCCATGATCTTCAGCTACTTTGTCCTGTTGTGCTTCAATTCGCCTGTCAAAAAATTCGGTGACAGTGCCGCATTTTACGCAAATCATATGATCATGGTGTTCTTCGTCGTTAAGTTCGAAAACTGCCTTTTCGCCTTCGAAATTGTGCCGGATAACCAGGCCGGCGTCTTCAAACTGGGTAAGTACGCGGTACACGGTGGCCAGTCCGATAGATCCTTCGTCATCCAGCAATTCCTTGTAGACATCCTCCGCGGTGAGGTGGCGAATTTTGCTGTTTTCCAGAATAGACAGAACACGCAGCCTGGGTAAGGTGGTTTTTAATCCAGCTTGCTTGAGGTCTGCTCCATCCATTTAGTGGTCCATCCAGTCGCCATTCAGTTCGGTAGTATCAAGGAAAATTACTGGGCTGGATTATACATGAGGGCAGGATCAATTCCTGCATATCCGCGCAAGGTCGCCTGACAGGCCCATGGCATAACGTGCAAACTGCAGCTTGACCGGGCCAAACCTGTCTGCAATTGATAACCCGAGTCGGCGGGCGGAGCGGATTGATTCCAGGTCGCTGCCAAAAACAGATTTGAAGCTCTTCATGGTGGCGAGTACCAGCTCGTTTTCTCCCTTGCGCCAGCGTTCGTAACGTCTTAGTACAGAACGCCTGGAAAAATCCCGGTTGGCCTCTATTGCCTCAGCGATCACCTGGGACAGCGCTGCCGCATCCATTAACCCGATATTTGCCCCCAGGCCTGCCAGCGGGTGGGTGATATGTGCAGCATCGCCTACCAGTACAGTTTGCCGGGCGATGTACGTGCTGGCATGGTGTTGCCGGAGCGGAAATGACAGGCGTTTGCCGCATCCTGTAATTTTTCCAAGTTGGGACTCAAAACAGGTGCTGAGCTGGCGACAAAACGCCTTTTTATCGAGGGACATGACCTGCTCGCCGAACTCGCGATCGCAGGACCACACGATTGAGCACTTTCCATCAGACAACGGCAGCATGGCAATCGGTCCGGTGGGCAGGAAACATTGCCAGGCGGTGTTGGCGTGATTTCCGGCCATGGTGACTGTTGTCACAATGGCATCCTGGCCGTAATCTGAAAAATGGCTGTCGATAGCGCTGATATCCCTGGTCCGGGAGCTGGCGCCATCGGCACCTACCAGGAGCCGGCATTGCATAGTTTGTCCGTTGTCGAGCTGCAACTCCAGGTTGTCACCCTTCTCGCTTCGGCTTTGGAGGGTTGAATTCTCAACAATATCCACGTTGTAGTTCTGGGCCAGTTTTTCTGCCAGGGCACTGACAATCGCGCTGTTCTCTATAATGTAACCCAGATGCGGCTGGCCCATTTCCAGTGCATTGAACGAGATAGAGGCGCTGCTTTGATGTTCCCATACCTGCATTTCGTCATAAGCGGATATGCGGCGTTTTTCAATTCCTTGCCACACATCCAGCCAGCGGAATATCCTGCAAGATGCCAGGTTCACCGCGCTGACCCGCGGCGAGTATTTCCCGGGATTCCACTGGGCCAGAGGGTTACTGTCCACCAGGGCAACGCGCAACCCCTGCTTGGTCAGCAGGCACGCAGTAGCAGCACCGACCATGCCAGCGCCGGATACAACTACATCGTATGTGTTTTTACTGGCTGCCACTAGTAACCTAATAAGCCAGGTATGATGGCTTCTCGACTCGCCCGAAGGGAGCTGCCCAGATGATCAAATACGGCGTTACAGCCCTTGAAAAGGGTTCATTATTTCCTGCGGACTGTGCCTTGTATTGAATCATCTGGATAGCTCTGAACCCATCATCCCTAGCTTGTTGGGGTACTAGCCTGGTTTTTCAGCGCAAGCCCGAGTGCCAGCCTGGAGTGGTTCCCCGCCAGCCCCATGGTTCGCCTGAGCAGCAAACGCTTGGCGGGCGGGCAGTATTCAATGGCCTTTAGCACGAGGTTCCGTGCCAGGGAGAGAGGGGCGTATTCATTAGCGAATATCTCAATCAGTGAATGAGTGAATTTATCGACCCTGGTTGTATCTTCAAGGCGTGAGGATGCATAGCGATGCATCATCTGGGCGCTGCCCAGTTGCGATACTGCACAGTCGTGAATGATCTCCGCCAGGCAGGCAACATCGCGCAGGCCGAGGTTGAAACCTTGCCCGGCAACGGGATGGACAGTGTGGGCAGCATTGCCAATTGCAACCACTCGACCGTTGACCGGGCTCTCGACCCTGGCATTGCTCAATGGATAGGCTTTACGTTGGGTCGGCCGGAAAAAATTTCCGGCCCGGTCACCAAACTCCTGCTGCAGGGCCTCTATGAAATCCTGATCATCCAGCTCCAGCCGCGCATCGACCTGGGAATTATCCGTGCTCCATACCACTGCATATCGGTCACTGTTTTTCTCGTCATTACTACTTTCGTGTTCACCAGACTGGCCTAGCGGTAACAGTGCCAGCGGACCATGCCGGGTGAATCTTTCGTATGCTCTGCCATTGTGCGGGCGGTCCACGGAAATGATGCTGAGTACCGCACTATGACCGTAGGATTTTGATTCGGGAACGAGGCCGGATTGCCGGGCCAGGGTGGATCGGCCACCGTCAGCCAGGACAACCAGCCTGCACCTGGCCGTTGTGGATTTTTTCCCCTGTGCTATCACAACCGAGCAATTGTCATCAGTGGATGTAAGCGCCTCTACGGTGGCGGGGCAGCACAGGGTTATGTTTTTTGCCTGCTCGATCTGTTCCCACAGACATTCGCCAATGACCCGCGTAGGCACAACATAGCCAAGGGCTTCTGTACCCGCATGGGCGGCACAAAGGTGGGCCTGGCCGAAATGTCCCCGATTGGAAATGTGTATATCGTAAATCGGTTGTACGCCAGCGGATTCAATCTGCTTCCATACGCCTATTGCAGAGAAGATATTCCTGGCGCTGTATGTCAGGGCAACCGTGCGCTCGTCGTAGCTGGGCTGTGCCGCAGATCCGGGGTGAGAAGGTTCTACCACCAGTATGCGCTTGCTGGTGAATGAGAGTGCTACCGCCAGGCTCGCTCCCACCATGCCACCGCCAACTATTACGACATCAAAGTCCTGTTCCATGATGAATTCCAGAAATTTTACGATTGCGAACGCGGTCCCTGAAGATCACAGGCGGGAGTTCAGGACGCCATCAGCGCCTCGATTTCCCCTGCATCGGTAGGTACATTACCACTCAGGACTTCGCATCCATCGCGGGTCACATGCACGTCATCCTCAATGCGGATTCCGATGTTATGCCACTTCTCGTCAACATTATCTGCAGGTGCGATATAGAGTCCGGGTTCAACGGTCAATACCATGCCGGGTTCCAGCAATCGCCATTTGTCGTCAATTTTATAATCCCCGACATCGTGAACGTCCATGCCCAGCCAGTGCCCTGTTCGATGCATATAAAACTTCTGGTAGGCGTCGCTCTCAATAAGTCCATCGACCTCACCTTGCAGCAATCCAAGGTCGACCAGTCCCTGGGTCAGCACCCGCACCGCAGTTTCATGATATTCGATCACTGTGTTATCCGGTTTTACCGCAGCTATGGCAGACCTTTGCGCTTCCAGAACCACATCGTATAGAGCCCGTTGTTCAGCGCTGTATTTTCCATTTACCGGGAAAGTCCGGGTAATGTCAGAAGCGTAACAATCCACTTCTGCGCCCGCGTCGATCAATAACAGGTCTCCATCATTCAACTGGCAGTTGTTGTCAATGTAGTGAAGGATACAGGCATTGGCTCCGCCGGCGACGATCGATGGATAAGCCGGGTAGTCGCTGCCGCCCAGCTGGAATTCGCATTCCATTTCTGCCTGGACCTGGTACTCATACCTGCCTGGCCGGGTGCACTGCATTGCCCGTATATGACCGGCAGCAGCCAGTTTGCCGGCGGCACGCATAGTTTTCATTTCATCTTTTTTCTTTATCAGACGCATTTCATGGAGAATGTGCCGCAGATCAACATATTCCCACGGTGCCTGGATACCGGATCGTCGCTTGCTGCGTACTTCCGCAATATCGGTGATGATTTCACTATCGAATTCCGGGTATCTACCCATCATGGTGTAAACCCTTTCCCGGTTGTCGAGGAACTCCGGCAGCATTTTATGCAATCGCTCAATAGGGAATGCCTGGTCGGCGCCATATTTCTCAAGCGCCCCTTCTATACCGGAGCGTCGACCCTCCCACATTTCTTTCAAGGGATCTTTCTCGCGACAGAACAGCACATACTCCCCCTGATCCCTGCCCGGGGCGAACACCGCCACTGCCTCCGGTTCGGGAAACTGCGTGAGGTAGTAAAAATCACTGTCCGGCCTGAACTGGAACTGCACATCGCCGTTGCGTGACTGGTGGTGGGCCGTGCTGACGATGGCAACCCCGTTCCCCATCAAGCTCATCAGTTCCTGTCGCCTACGGTTGAGAATTTCATTTGACATTTTTTCCCCCCTAGTGAATTTCGTCAGCAGCAGGATGCACCGCCGGTCGTGTAAAGCCCACCATTTCATCATAGATGAGCTGGATTCCAACCCTGAGATATTCTTCTATCTCGGTCAATTCCCGATCTTCTTCGCCGCTCTCGGGCACAGTGCTTGCCGACATGGTGCCTGCCTGCATACCGCTAATATCCATTATGTCCTGGAGCAACTCCTGGATTTCATCGTTGCACTCATTAATTACGGAACTCCCATCATTGCAGAATCCCTGAATAAATCCGGCACACCAGTTAGCGACTTCATCGATTCGTTGCGCGCTTGCAGAATCTTCATCGGCAAGCAGGGGGTTAAAAGTTGGCTCGCTGGATTCGAGATCTGTCGAGATGAGTTCAAACAATCCCTGCAGCATGGCGATGTCATCTTTCTCATCGATCTGGAACAAAAATCGTTTGTTGGCGACCTGGCTACTGGTGACTCCCCGGCAGGCAAGCCCGGCAAGCAACCCATGAGCTTCGCTGGCGCCGCTTTTCCAGCCGCTGGCTCGCAGTTTTTCATCCAGGTCGTTATATATTTTTCGCTGGAAATGAAGGGGATCGTTTTCAACCATTAGTTTGGGTATTTTTTAACTGCTACAGTTAGGAGTCTGTACGGCAGAAAATAACCCTACTGCGAAAGCGCCACAGCGGTCCATTTTTCCGTTCTTTTTCGTTGCGTAGACTCACTATGCGCCTCAAAAGAACGAAAAACTGGCCTCGCCGTGCCACATTCTCGCTACGGGTATTTCTACCGCGCAGACTCCCAGGTTTGAATTACCAGGGCAGTTCATATCCTTCCGCGTGCCAGAACGATCCGGTATTCTGCATATTGAGGTTCTCCATTCGTTCGATAAGTCCACGCGCCGCATCTTCCGGCGCTATGCCGGTTCTTCCGGTCATATCTGTCGCGACCAGTCCGGGGTGGAGAAGCGCGACAGCGATTTCCCGGTCCGCCAGATCCCGAGCCAGGCTTATACCCAGGGCATTTACCCCGGCCTTGGAAATGCGGTAGCCATAGCGTCCGCCAGAACCGTTGTCAGCCAGTGAACCCATGCGGCTGCTGAGTATGCCGATTTTCGAACCTGCATTGAGATTTCCCAGCAGGGCGTGTATGACCCTGAGCGGTCCAAGGGTGTTGACCCTGAACTGTTCTTCGATTCGTTCAAAATCCATGTCCTGGAGGGACTCGTTTGTGAGTATTCCGGAATTGTGCAGGAGCAGGTCAATAGAGGTATCACCGAGTGTTTGCCTGAGCGACTCGATACTGGCAGCGTCACATACATCAATTCCCTGTACCACCGCAATTCCCATGGCATCCAGTTCGCTCGAGGGTGTGCGGCACGTAGTCGTTACATCATCCCCTCTTGCGGCTAGCTGGCGGCACAGTTCGAGTCCAATTCCCCGGCTACCGCCGATAACTAGTGAGGTGGTCATAAATGGATTTCCCGATTAATAACGTGCTATTGTAAACCACCTCCCGGGTATTGCTACAAATAGCTGGCTACGGGCATTGACCGGGTTGGTCCTGCAACGAAAAAAATTGCAATATTCATACAATAAATTCATAATGGTGTTTGACGGGACAATAACCACAATTTATAGTTCTGCAATTAGCGATGTAGTGCAACACGAAACACTCATTTGATGGCTGTCAGTAATTCGACAGTCTATATCGCAATAGGGTACTGAAAGTGGAAGATACGATAGAAAAACTCGAGCAAAGAATTTCAGACATGATTGAATTGTGTGAGAAAATGAGCCGGGAAAATGAAATCCTTAAAACTGACCAGCAGATGTTGAGGCAGGAATTTACCTCTTTGCAGGAAAAAAACAAAATTGCCCGTGGGCGGGTGGAGCAGATTGTTGCCAGGCTCAAATCGCTTGAGTCCTGATCCCGCGGCTTGCTGCCCCCGAATTAATCTAACTTGTAGTACGCGCGATGGATAACGATCAGAAAAAAAGTATTAAGGTAAGTATCATGCAGCGTGAATTTACCATAGCCTGCAGGGAAGACGAGATAGAAGGTCTTATCGAAGCGGCGGCATACCTGGATAAGCAGATGAGAACCATTTCGGACGGCAGCCAGGTGCTGGGCATGGATCGTTGTGCGATCATGGCTGGCCTCAATATCAGCCACTCCCTGCTGACATTGAAGGAATCCGTTGGCAGGCAGGAAAATGTCGATTTGAGGTTGCGTTCGCTCAATGAACAGATAGACAAGTTTGTCGGAAACATGCCCTAGTAGTTCAACACACAAAGATTGATGGGTTCAGGTTACCCCATTAATGCCCGGCGAATTGTGTTGCCTGGTCCTTGTCAGCAACTGATTTTGATAGGGGAATTCCATAATTTCTGTTAGAATTTGCTGCGGTGTTACCTGCGGTGTTCGAGTTGTTCTCCGAATCCCTTAGAACCTAATATACAACCTCGGGTGCTGTTGTGAATGGCGGGCGAGTATGACCACGGTCTATCCGGCGCGATTCCCGAAGCTGTTCTGGGTGCCCACTTGAATCTCTCGGTTCAAGGTAAAGTGAGCATACGGCACTTGCGGGTAATGCCTATTTCCCTCCTCGTGCTTTGGAAATTACGGCCTGGCTTGCGTTACTATTTATTTCCCTGTTTTGATGAATCCTTCCGACAAGGTTGAGCTGCGAAAGTTTATGCGTAACAAGCGCCGATCGTTGTCTGCATCGGAGCAGGCCACGGCTGCTGCAGGACTGCTGCAGCAGCTAACCGCAATACCCGGTATCTCTGAATCACGAAGAATTGCGTTGTACCTGGTTAATGACGGGGAAATTGACCCAGTGGAGATGATGAACTGGTGCTGGGATAGCGGCATAAAAACTTATGTTCCAGTCGTATTCCAGGAGCAGAAAAATTCACTGCGTTTTGCAGAAATACACGCCGCTTCCCGGCTTCGGGAAAATCAATACGGTATCCGCGAACCGGTGGTAGAAGCAGGCCAGTTACAGTTGGCACGGCAGCTCGACCTGGTTTTGATGCCGCTGGTTGCTTTTGACCAGTACGGTAACAGGGCTGGGTATGGGGGGAGGATTCTATGACACTACATTTGAGTTTATCCGCAAGGAGGAAGTCAGCCGTCCTGTATTAATTGGTATTGCCCATGAGTTACAGAAAGTGGACAGGATTATGTCTGAATCATGGGATATTCCCCTCGAACGTGTCGTTACCGACAAGAGCGTCTACTGCCTCGGCAAGGGATGATTATTTATGTTGGACCGGGAATCACTCGATTCGAATGACCCACTGGTCGGGCGCTATGTTCGAGCCGAAGATACCTGTATCCAGGACAATTGCGCGTATTTGCCTGGTGTAATCCCTCATTCTCCTGACTTTGCAGTGACAGGCTGTTATGATTCGGCGATCCGCACCAACAGGAAGCCGGTGCTGAAGGGACGATATGAAACTTCATGAAAAGCCGGGCGGCGCAGCAGGTTCGGGAATTCGTGTGGACGGTCAATGTTGCGGGTCCGGACAGATTAAACCGATTGGTTGTATAAAATATAAAACACATAAAAAAATACATGCAAGAGGCATAAAATACAAAGGACAATGAAATACTGGTTGATGAAAAACGAACCGGAGGCATTCTCCATCGATGACCTGGAAAGGGTAAATATTGAACCCTGGGATGGTATCCGAAATTACCAGGTGAGGAATTTTTTCCGCGATGACATGTCAATCGGCGACAAGTCTTTTTTTTATCACTCGAGCTGCAAGGTGCCGGGTATCGTCGGCACCATGGAAATTGTCAGTGAAGCATATTCCGACCATACGGCATGGGATCCCGGAGAACATTACTATGACCCAAAAAGTGACCCTGAAAAGCCGACCTGGCTAATGGTCGATGTCAGGTTTGTTTCAAAACTGGATGAACCGGTCACGCTCAAGGAGTTGAGAACACACCCGGAGCTCGCTGATATGCGTATCCTGCAAAGAGGTAATCGATTGTCAGTCACTCCCCTTGAAAAGAAACACTGGGATTACATCATCAAGCTGATGTAAATTGTTCCAGCCTGTTTTATTTATTCACCCTGTTTATTCACCATAGTTTATTCACAACGTAACGACATGAGTATCAGAAATTTAATTCTTCCCATATTATTTACCTTTGCCAGCCTGTCTGGCATGCATCCCAATACAGCTCAAGCTGGAAACAGCAGCATGATTAGAATGACCACATCACTAGGCGTAATTGAAATTGAACTTTATCCTGAAGACGCCCCGGTCACCGTGAAAAATTTTATTGAATACACCGAGAGCGGATTCTACGATGGTACGATATTCCATCGGGTTATTCCCGGATTCATGGTCCAGGGTGGCGGATTTACCCCGGACATGAACCAGAAACAGACCAGTAACACGATAGAAAATGAAGCAGATAACGGGTTGAAAAATACCGTGGGAACACTTTCCATGGCGAGGACGTCGGACCCGAACTCTGCCACTTCGCAGTTTTTCATAAACGTCGCAGATAATGCCTTCCTGGACTTTAGCGCAAAAACTCCCCAGGGTTGGGGGTATGCGGTTTTTGCCAAAGTGACCAAAGGAATGGAAGTGGTAGAGGAAATGACCGGGGTGGCAACAGGTAATGTGGGCGGCCACGGTGATGTGCCCCAGCAACCAATTGTTATCGAAAGCGCGGAAGTAATTTCCGAATAGCACTTCTTCAGTATTGCACGACTTGAAACTGGTAGTTATTGATGTGGCTGGTAACCAGTAAACTGCTGGGATACCTGTTATCCCCGTTGCCGTTTTCGGTGTTGCTGGTTGTTGCCGGTGCTATGCTGGGATGGGTTGGTGCTTCGCGTACAGGACATGTCCTCAGGATAACCGGGTTTGTTATTTTGCTGGGGTGTTCCCTGCCTGTTACTGAACGGGTGATGAGAAACAGCCTGGAGAGCCAGTATCCCCCGGTTGCAATAGATGACTCTCCCACTGCGAATTTGATCGTTATCCTTGGTGGTGCCGTTGCGATGCCGTCACCACCACGGCTCGAAGTTGAATTGCATGGCGCCTCGGACCGGGTCCTGCATGGATTCCGTCTCTTCCAGGCGGGTAAGGCACCGCAAATATTCCTGTCCGCGGGAAACGTGTTTGCCGAAGAAGGAGAGATAGCCGAGGCCCAGTACATTGCCAGCCTGCTGCAGGAGTGGGGAATACCGGCCAATGCAATCATCTCTGAAGGAGATTCCCGCACTACCCGGGAAAATGCAGTTAACACGCTGGAATATCTTGTAAAGCTGGGTGCTGCAGATGCGCCGGTCCTGCTTGTCACTTCCGCCCTGCATATGCCCCGGGCAACCGCAGTGTTTCTCAAGGCCGGTGTCAATGTCATACCCAGTACCACTGACGTCAGTGCAGGGCCCGCAGTTTTGTCTGGCATCTTTGACTGGCTCCCTTCCCTGGGCGCGTTGCAGGGGTTTACCAGTAGCTGGCATGAGTACCTGGGAACCTGGGTGTACCGGGCAAGGGGATGGGTGTAAAATCCGCCCAACCACAATCTGTTATCCGCATAACAATTAGATTTTAAAGTGACACGTAAGTTATTCATTAAGACCTTTGGCTGCCAGATGAACGAATATGATTCATCGCGTATGGCGGATTTGCTCCATCAAAGCCATGGCTTCGAGCGGGTGGAATATCCGCATGATGCCGACATGGTGCTGCTGAATACCTGCTCGGTTCGTGAAAAGGCCCAGGAAAAGGTGTTCAGCCTGCTCGGTCGCTGGCGAGAAATAAAGGAAAACAACCAGGACCTCGTCATCGGCGTCGGGGGATGCGTGGCCAGCCAGGAAGGCGAAATGATAATGAAGCGTGCGCCATATGTTGATATTGTTTTTGGCCCACAGACATTACATCGGCTGCCGGCCATGCTGGATGATGTGGTTAAAGGACGAATCCGGAAAGTAGACGTTTCGTTCCCGGAGATTGAAAAATTCGACTGTCTGCCTCCCCCCAGGATGGAGGGTGTAAAAGCCTACGTTTCGATCATGGAAGGCTGCAGCAAGTACTGTACTTTTTGTGTGGTGCCTTATACCCGTGGTACCGAGTTCAGCAGGCCCTTTGATGATGTCATCACCGAAGTCGTTGGCCTGGCCGAGCAGGGAGTGCGGGAAATAACCCTGCTGGGACAGAATGTAAACGGATATCATGGCGAGACCCATGATGGAAAGATCATGGAATTTGCTGACCTGCTGTACTATGTGGCGTCCGTGGATGGTATTGGCCGACTACGATACACAACCTCCCATCCTATCGATTTTACCGATCAACTGGTCACGGCCCATGCAGAAATTCCCGAACTGGTGGCGCATCTGCATCTGCCGGTTCAAAGTGGCTCGGACAGGATCCTGGAGTTGATGAAGCGGGGCTATACCCGTGCCGACTATCTTGGGTGGATCGACAAGTTAAAGGAAGCCAGGCCGGGAATTTCCCTGTCCTCGGATTTCATTATCGGTTTTCCGGGAGAAACCGAAGAGGATTTCGAGCTGACCATGGAACTGATTGAGCAGGTTCGATATGACCAGAGCTTCAGTTTTGTTTACAGCCAGCGCCCGGGTACCCCGGCAGCAGACTTCGAAGATAATGTCACCCCTGAGACCAAGAAATCCAGGCTGGCTCTTTTACAGCAAAAAATAAACGAATACGCCAGGCAATACAGCGAAGACCTGGTTGGCAGCAACCAGGTTGTCCTGGTTGAAGGGCCTTCAAGAAAGAGCCCACAGCAGATGTCCGGCAGAACCGAAAATAACAGGGTGGTAAATTTCGATGGTTGTACGACCCTGGTTGGTCGGTTTGTTTCTATCGCAATTACCGAGGCATTGCCCAATTCCCTGCGTGGGGTATTGGTCGAATCGGATTCCAGGCAGGTCGCCTGAGAGCGATTGTAGTTACTGTTTTTTGTCAGGTTCTATCACTTTTGAATTGCTTCCCGCCGAGAATGAGCGGTTGTCATCGCTGTGCGGGCAGATGAACCGTCATATCAAGCAAATCGAGAAGACCCTTGAAGTCAAAATTATTCAGCGAAGCAACCGGTTCAGTATTTCCGGTGCTGAAATGGGTTCTGCCAGGGCGACGTCCATTGTCAAGAAGTTGTTCGCCATGACTGCCGAAAAATCCGGACCGATCTCAGCCAGCGATGTCAATCTGGCGCTCTCGGGATCAGCCGAAGAAGGGGCTGGAAATGACCACACCGGCAAAAACGATCCCGCCCGCATCCACAATGATGACGCTGCCATCGAACCCGATGAAGTTGTCATCAAGCTACGCAAGAACCTGATACGAGGCCATAACCCGAGGCAAAAAATCTATCTTGCAAATATCAGGGACAATGACATAAATTTCGGAATCGGCCCCGCCGGGACAGGAAAAACCTACCTCGCCGTTGCGAGCGCGGTTCACGCCCTGTCGGTTAACGAAATCGAGCGTATTCTGCTGGTCAGGCCCGCTGTGGAAGCGGGTGAGAAACTCGGATTCCTGCCTGGCGATATAGGGCAAAAAATTGATCCCTATTTACGCCCCCTGTTTGACGCTCTTTACGAAATGCTGGGCTTTGACCGGGTCGGGAAACTCATTGCCAGGGGAACCATAGAACTGGCGCCACTCGCATATATGCGTGGGCGTACACTGAATGAATCATTCGTTATTCTCGATGAAGCCCAGAATACCACTGTAGAACAGATGAAAATGTTCCTGACCCGGATTGGATTTGGTTCCCGGGCGGTTATTACAGGTGATATTACCCAGGGGGATTTGCCCCGTGGCCAGTTGTCAGGATTAAAACATGCCGAGACAGTCTTGCAGGGTATTCGGGGCATCAGTTTTATTCGTTTCAAGCCCCAGGATGTGGTACGTCATACTCTTGTTCAGAAAATCGTAGAGGCATACGAATCCGATAGTCCCGACTGATCATGGTCGTGGATCTGCAGCTGGCGGTTGCGGATGCCAGGGATGTACCCGGGCATGTCGATATAGAGTCCTGGGTATTTCGCACTCTTTGTGCAATATCCCGTGAACCAATTGCTGTAACCGTGAGGGTGGTTGAAGAAGCCGAAATTGCTTCACTGAACCAGCAGTTTCGAAAAAAGTGAGGGGCCTACCAATGTACTGGCATTCCCGTTCGATTCAGTGGAAGAAATTGAGTATCCCTACCTCGGGTGACATCATAATCTGCCTGCCGGTGGTAAAAAGATGAATCAAAACAACAAGTTAAGAGCATTCGAAGTCATTTTCGCCCACATGGTTATTCATGGTACCCTCCATCTTTGCGGCTATGATCACCAAGATGATGCTGAAGCCGAAGAAATGGAGTCTGTGGAGCAGGGAATCCTGGCTGGAATTGAATTCGACCAGCTCTAGCAAACCGAACTAATCGCGGATTGCCGGAAAACCAGGATCCTTCCTGAAAACTGCAGTGCTGCGAACTAAAAACTACTCTGACTTCCTGTTACCTTGACTAAAATCCTGCTGGCATTATTTGCGGGAGCTCTCAATGCCCTGGCGTTTGCCCCCTTTAACTGGTGGCCGTTGTCTATGGCAAGCCTGGCCATCCTGTTCTGTCTGTGGTTGTTTTCAGATTCGCGCATGTCCGCATGGTTGGGATTCTGCTTCGGCCTTTCCATGTTCGGGGTGGGCATTTCCTGGATGTACATTAGCCTGCATACATTCGGCGGCATGCCCCCTGTCATTGCAGGCTTCAGTATATTTCTGGCCGTTGCGGTGGTTTCGTTGTACCCCGCTCTGTGTGGATGGATTCAGTCGCTGTTTCACGGTTGGGGCAAAAGCGTTAGGCTGGCCATAATAATGCCGGCTTTGTGGATACTGGTTGAGTGGCTGCGTGGCTGGCTGTTTACCGGGTTTCCGTGGTTGTCGACCGGATATGCCTTCCTCGATACGCCCCTGTCCAATTACGCGCCCATTGGTGGTGTATACCTGGTCGGAATGATTGCAGTGTTCAGTGTCGGAGCCCTGGTAGCCGTTGTTCGAAGTGTCTCTCCAGGAAATGTATTGCTGGTGGCCGGCCTGATCGCTCTGTGGATTTCTGGCTGGCAGCTCAACGAAACCGCCTGGACCCGGGCCGGTGGTGAGCCCATCAGGGTCACCATTGTTCAGAACAATGTGCCGTTACTCGAAAAGTGGGACGAAAAGGAAATTAACCAGATTATTTCCGGGTACCTCGAAGTGAGTAAATCACATCGCGACAGCGACCTGATTGTATGGCCTGAAGCGGCAGTGCCGGTTTATCTCGACAAGCTCCCCAATGAGTTCTGGAAGGAGCTGGAGTTTCATCCTGCGGATTTTATTTTTGGTGTATTGCACCGCGACACCAAGGACACGGTTTCGAATTACTATAACAGTGTTGCCGCCGTAACCGACCAGATTATGATATACAGAAAACAGCACCTGGTACCTTTCGGTGAATATTTCCCAATGCAGTGGCTGTTTGGTCCACTGACCAGAATGCTCGATATTCCGATGTCGGAATTCAGCGCCTGGAAATCACCCCAGCGACCATTGCTGGCGGCAGATAACAGCTTTGCTGTCTCTATCTGTTTCGAGGATGCTTTCCCCAACGAAATCAGGGGGCAGGTGGCGATGGCGGGTGTGCTGGTAAACGTCAGCGAAGACATCTGGTTTGGCGACTCACTGGCGCCGCACCAGAGACTGCAAATGGCCAGGTTCCGGGCCAGGGAAAGTGAACGCCCGATGATCCGTTCATCAAATAATGGCCTTTCATCATTGATAAACTGGAAAGGGGGGCTGGACCAGTATGCGCCCCAGTTCAAGAAACATGTGGTCAATGGTCTGGTACAGCCCCGTGAGGGCGTAACCCCCTATATTGCGTTTGGCGACAGCCCGGTTGTTTCTCTGGCAGGTCTTTTCCTTGTGCTGGGGCTGCTTTTTGGCAAATTACCCCTGGCGAACAGACGCTAATTTTATCTTGCGGGATTAATTTCTGCCGGAAAATGGTATGATTTGGATTCCAAATGTTTATCTATTGCATGAACAATTTTCCTTGTGTAATTTAATTTTCCAGGTTTGATATAGGGGTAAAAAATGACCGCGCAATCCATCCGTTTTCCAACATTGGCAACAACTCTCTGGGGCAGTGATGCCCTGGTCAGAAATCTTGTTCTCGCAGTAGTCGGTACAGGGCTGCTGACTTTATCCGCCAAGCTGAAAATTCCGTTTTACCCTGTACCGATGACCATGCAGACACTTGTCGTGCTCGGCCTGGGAATGGTGTACGGATGGAAGCTTGGATTTGCAACTGTCGGGGTTTACCTGGCCGCGGGTGCCCTCGGCATGCCAGTGTTTGCCGGAACTCCGGAAAAGGGCATAGGACTCGCTTACATGATGGGACCGACAGGTGGATACCTGCTGGGATTCATACTCGCGGCCGCGGTAACCGGCTATCTCTCCGAGAAAGGCTGGGACCGCCGTGCTACCACTACATTTCTGGCTATGTTGATTGGAAATATTGTGGTGTACGTGCCAGGCCTGATATGGCTTGGCAGCGTGGTGGGTTGGGACAAACCGGTTTTTGCCTGGGGAATTACGCCATTCCTTTTTGGCGACCTGGTAAAAATCCTTGTCGCTATGATTGTGCTTCCCGGAGCCTGGAATCTGGTCCGCAGGTATCGCCAGTAATCGTTGTCGGGAAAGATCGGGTATTGATGGTGCCGAAAATTACGGCGCCGAATTCATGATGATATGCTTGTGTTGATGTCCATGGCTGGCCCAGACCTGTTTACCATGCAATGGTATCTGTTCAGATAGTGCAGCGAAACACTGAATACATTTGAATCCGGACACCTATTCTTCCACTGAACTGGGTTTTGACAGCTCCAGGGTAAGTGATGGCGCCCTCGAAGTGGTTGAGATGCTACAGGCTGCAAATTTCGACGGATATCTGGTCGGCGGTTGTGTCCGTGACCTGGTCGTCGGGCGGCAACCCAAGGATTTTGACGTAACAACCAATGCACGACCCGAGCAGGTAAAGGACCTCTTCCCGCGGGCGCGGATAATCGGGCGCAGGTTCAAGATTGTGCATGTCACATTCGGCAAGGGTCGGCATCGGGAAATCATCGAGGTTGCTACGTATCGGGCTGCAGCATCCGACCAGCAGGAGCAACGCTCTGGCCGGCGGGGCAATAGCACCCGGGTCCAGAAGTCTGGTGACACCGGCCGTATACTACGTGACAACGTATTTGGCACCCTCGAGGGTGACATCTACCGCAGGGACTTTTCTGTAAACGCACTGTACTACGACCCGTGCAGGGAAGAGGTGCTGGATTTTATCGGTGGTGTCCCTGACCTCAAGCAGGGTGTATTACGGGTTATTGGTGATATTGATACCCGATTTGCTGAAGACCCGGTGCGTATGATCAGGGCGGTACGGTTTAAATCCAAGCTGGGGCTGGAATTTGAGCCGGGTATTGACCGGGCAATTCACGAAAATGCGCAGCTGCTTGAAGGTGTGCCTGCGGCCAGCTTATTTGATGAGGTATTAAAACTGTTTCACCATGGCGCCGGTGCCATGACATGGAAAAACCTCCGGGCTACCGGGCTGGCGAGTATTTTGTTTCCCCAGACAGTTCATTCAATCGAAGGGAAAAGTGGGCATCGTTTTGAGGAACTGGTCTTGCAGGCACTCAAGAACACGGATAACAGAATTAACCGGAACCAGCCGGTCATTGCCGGTTTCTTTTTCGCAGTTATCTTGTGGCAACCCTACTGCGTACGGCTGCAAAGGAACCTTGCCAGTGGGGTGCGCATCAACGAAGCACAGTGGAATGCAGCTGAATTCGTATTCAAGTCGCAGTCCCGTACGGTGTCGATTCCGTGGCGGGTACGAACCCCGTCTACGGAAATCTGGGAGATGCAGCCAAGACTGGAAAGCAGGATTCCACGCACCATTACCAAAATCCTTGAAAATCGCCGTTTTCGCGCTGCCTATGATTTCCTGCTTTTGCGCAGCGGTATAGAGGAGGTTAATAAAGAGCTATCGGAATGGTGGACGAAAATTCAGGAATACACCGGCGACGGAAGGCAGTCCATGATCGCGCAGTTGCGCCAGCAAGGGGCCGGACCTGCCAAAGGTGCTGGCAAACGGCGGCGCAGACGCCGGCGGCGCCCGGCACAGAAACCAGCAGCTTCGGAGCAAGGCGGAAACCACTGAATGGCGCAATTTTTCAGTATTCATCCCGACAATCCGCAACCCAGGCTGGTGCGCCAGGCGGTAGAAATTGTCCGGCGCGGCGGCATCATTGCCTATCCCACAGATTCGAGTTATGCGCTTGGCTGTGCCATTGGCAACAAGGAAGCCATGAAACGGATCAGGCGAATCCGCAAAGTTGGCGATGAACACAACTTTACCCTGGTGTGCAGGGATCTCACGGAACTGAGCCTGTATGCCAAGGTGGATAACAATGTATACCGCCTGCTAAAACGCTTTACTCCGGGACCTTATACATTTATTCTCGCCGCCACACGGGAGGTTCCCAGGCGGCTTCAGAACCCCAAACGCCGCTCAATCGGGCTGCGAGTTCCGGATTTTCCAATCGTGTCCATGCTGCTTGGCGACCTCGGTGAACCCGTTATGAGTTCTACCCTGATCATGCCCGGCGAACAGCTGCCAATGAATGATGCAGAGGAAATCCGGGAGAGGCTGGAGCACGATATAGATCTTGTGATAGACGGAGGGCCATGTGACATACAGCCTACCTCGGTCATTGATATGGTGAGCGGGATTCCAAATGTTTTACGTTATGGCAAAGGCGATACCAGCCCGTTTGAATAACTTGGGAACCTCTGATTAAAACGTGAACGATCGATTTGAACCCAAAATGATCAATCTCTGCGTTGCCCGGAAAGACAAAGGCGGGCTTCGCAATAGCCCCGCTATTACGTGCCCGCTTTTTATAAACATGGGCCGCCTTGATTTTAATCATTTTGCCCGCTCCTATTTCATAGGGCAACTTGATTCGTCCAGTTTTAATCAAAGGTTCCCTTGGTCATGAGTTGTTTACAGCTGTGCGGGCAAATGTACAATACGATGTCAAAATGACAGAAACCAACCTGGAAAACAACCGCGTCCTATCTGGTATGCGTCCGACCGGGAGACTCCATCTCGGGCATTACCACGGTGTGCTGAAAAACTGGGTGCGCATGCAGGAAGACTATGAATGTTTTTACTTCGTAGCCGACTGGCATGCCCTGACCACGCACTATGATACGCCTGAGACCATGAACGAGCATGTATGGGACATGGTAATAGACTGGCTGGCGGCCGGGGTCGATCCCGACAAGGCGACGTTGTTCATCCAGTCCCGGGTACCGGAACATGCCGAATTGCACCTGTTGCTTTCCATGGTGACCCCGCTGCGATGGCTCGAGCGGGTGCCCAGTTTCAAGGATCAACAGAAAAAACTCAGGGATAAAGACCTGTCGACCTATGGCTTCCTGGGTTATCCGCTGCTGCAGTCAGCAGATATCCTCATCTATCGCGCAGCCCATGTGCCAGTGGGTGAAGACCAGGTTCCCCATGTCGAACTTACCCGCGAAGTGGCCCGGAGGTTCAATTACTTTTTTGGTCGTGGTCCTGATTTTGACAACCAGGTTGAACAGGCTATCAAGCAGATGGGGAAAAAATCTGCCAGGGCATTCAGGGATCTGAAAAAACAGTATTCCGAGAGAGGTGATCGTGACGCCCACAGCGCGGCAGTTGAGCTCCTGGGAAAACAGCAAAACATCAATGGTGAGCAAAAAGACCAGCTCACCGGATACCTTGAGGGCAGGGGCAGGGCGATCCTGCCGGAACCCGAGGCGCTGCTCACTGAAGCGGCAAAGATGCCAGGCGTTGATGGTCAGAAAATGTCAAAGTCCTATGGTAATATTATTGCCTTGCGTGACGACCCTAAACGGGTGGAGCAGGCGATCAGGGTGATGCCCACCGATCCTGCCCGGGTCAGATTGACTGACCCGGGTGATCCGGACAAGTGCCCGGTATGGCCGCTGCACCAGATTTACAGTAGTGATGACACGAAGACCTGGGTCAGGGACGGCTGCAGGTCGGCCGCTTTTGGTTGTCTGGAATGCAAGAAACCACTTATTAGGAAAATACTTGAAGAGCAGGAACAGATCCAGGATCGGGCAAGGCCCTATGAGAACAACCGGGCAATGGTCAGGGATGTGATTGAGCAGGGAAACCGGCGTGCGCGGGAAGCGGCAATGCAGACCATGGAGATTGTTCGCGATGCAGTTGGCACAACGTATACCTGACAATCAGGGATGACTGATAGCAAAGACATTTCCGAAACACCTGTTTCCGCCCCCGCTTCCACGGACAATCCGGACCTGGCGGAGGTGCTGGTCAATGGCGAGCTTTTCGAAAATTGGCCTCGGGACCTGTTTATACCGCCGGATGCACTTGAGGTGTTTCTGGAAACGTTCCAGGGGCCGCTGGACCTGCTGATTTACCTTATCCGCAAGCAGAATATTGATGTTCTCGACATCCCGGTGGCCAAAATTACCCGGCAGTACATGGAGTATGTCGAGTTGATGAGGAAGTTCCGGCTTGACCTTGCAGCGGAATACCTGGTCATGGCAGCAATGCTGGCAGAAATAAAATCCCGTATGCTCCTGCCGCGCCAGGTATCTAGCGAGGAAGGTGAAGACGAAGACCCGCGAGCGGCCCTGGTGAGGCGCCTTCAGGAGTATGAACGTTTTAATCGTGCCGGCCAGGAGATTGACTGTTTGCCTCGGGTTGAGCGCGATCTATACCTTATTAGTGCCGGATTCGAAGACCCGGAGCCAGTAAAAGTCCAGGCCCGCGCATCCATCAATGATCTCGTTGTGGCCTTCCGGAATGTCATTGAGCGTTCAGATGTTAACAGGCGATTTGCCATTGACAGGGAGGGCCTGACTGTTCGTGAAAAAATGACCCTGATCCTTGACCGGGTACACAATTCCCGCTACCTGCGATTCGAGGATTTTTTCGATCCGGATGAAGGCAGGCTTGGGCTGGTTATCTGTTTCATGGCAATTCTTGAACTGGTTCGCGATGATATGCTGGTGGTGATACAAAATGAGGCTTTTGCACCGATTCATATCAAAGGCGTCGATTCTGGCCATAGTAACAAACCCGGAAAGAGCGGCTAAGGCGGCGTGACAAATTTCCTCAACCCGAAACCGGATAAAAACCCAGGATGAGCAGCAGTGAGCTAAAAAATATTGTCGAGGCACTTCTAATGGTGTCTGATGTCCCCCTCGGGGTGTCGAAAATCCAGGGGGTTTTTAACAAGAAACTTGCGCCCCAGGCAGCAGAGATTCACGAGGCTATTGATCAGTTGAGCAAGGACTATGAAGGCCGGAGTATCGAGATCAGGAAAATTGGCAATGGTTACCGGATTCAGACAGCCCCGCAATATGCGGAGTGGATTCGTAAACTACTGGCCGGGCGCCCGCCCCGGCTGTCCCGTGCCCAGTTGGAAACCCTTGCCATTATTGCTTACAGACAACCTGTGACCCGTGGAGACATTGAGGAAATCCGTGGGGTTGCAGTAAGCCCGGAAATCATGCAGCGGCTGCTTGAGCGAGACTGGATAAAACAGGTGGGCGTCAGGGATGTGCCAGGCCGGCCCACACTGTTTGGCAGCACTCCAGAGTTCCTGGCGTATTTCAACCTTGAGTCCCTGGCAGAACTTCCGCCGCTAATGGAGCAGCGGGATTTTAGTGAAATTGCCAGTGACCTGAATATCACCCTGCCCCCTGAAGTAATGCATGCACTTGAGGGCGAACAGGAAGACACCCAACGGGATATGATTGAAGAAGCCCCGTATCCGCAAGACAGCGAACCAGAAACCGAGGAAACCGGGGAACAAATAGCGATTGAGGTCGGTGCAGGCAGTGCGGCGGAAGCTGAAGCCGCGGAGCCCGATGTCGAAAAACCCTGAAAGCGAGCGTATCCAGAAATATCTGTCAGGGATTGGTGTCGGTTCGAGGCGAAAAATCGAATCCTGGATCAGCGAAGGAAGGATCACAGTTGATGGCAAGGTTGCCAGTCCTGGTGAACGGGTAACCCGAAAAAGCAGGATTAGTATTGACGGCAGGCCAATCAGGTCAGGTCATTCTGCGAAACAGTCTGCAAGGAAGCAGCGAGTCATCCTGTACAACAAGCCGGAAGGTGAAATCTGTACCCGTTCCGACCCCGGCGGACGGCCCACCGTATTTCGTAATTTGCCGCACCTGAAGGGTGAGCGCTGGGTCTGCATTGGACGACTTGACATTAACACCAGTGGCCTGCTGCTGTTCAGCAACGATGGCGAACTGGCAAACCACCTCATGCATCCCGGACTTGGCCTTGAGCGCGAGTACCTGTGTCGGGTATTTGGTGACGTAGATAAAGCGGCAATTGAAAAACTGACCAGCGGGGTTGAGCTTGACGGTCGCCTGACCAGGTTTCATCAAATCCGTCGCCAGCGTGGTGAAGGGAGAAATACCTGGTTTTCTGTTGTGGTTATGGAGGGGAAATATCGGGAAGTTCGGCGGTTGTGGGAATCGGTCGAATGCAGGTTGAGCCGGCTTAACAGGATCAGATACGGAAAAATCGGACTGCCAAGAGGGCTCAAACCCGGTGACTGGGTCGAACTGGAGGTTGCCCAGATTGATCTCCTGGCCAGGAACCTGGAGAAAGATCGCGTTGTGATTCCAAGGCCGCCAAAATCGTCGGCTGACAGACGAAAAAGGAGATGAAAATTTCGGTAATAACGACTGTGCTTAACGGTGCCGAAACCCTCGAGCAGGCGATCCTTTCGGTACACGCCCAAAGCCACCGACCGCTTGAACATATCATCATTGATGGTGGGTCTACGGACGGGTCGCTGGAGGTGGTTGAGCGGCATCGGGACAAGATTTCCACCCTGGTCAGCGAACCTGACGAGGGTCTGTACCATGGCATGAACAAGGGAATTGCCTGTGCAACCGGGGATGTCGTCGGCTTCCTCAATGCCGATGATTTTTATAATAACAGCACCGTACTGGATCGAGTAGCTGGTATTTTCAACGATGCAAGTGTGGATGCCTGTTATGCCGACCTGGTCTATGTGTCACCAGACAACCCGGAAAAAATCGTCAGGTACTGGACATCCCGGAATTACCGGCCAGGCCTGTTCGAAAAAGGCTGGATGCCTGCACATCCGACATTTTATGTTCGCCGCGGTGTATACGAGACTTGCGGAGGGTTTAATACGGATTACATATTCCATGCGGATTTTGAGCACACCGCAAGGTTGATCGCGGTTAATGGTATCAATACCCACTACCAGCCGGAGACCTGGGTGCGAATGCGTATCGGCGGCACCACGAATCGCAGCCTTTCCAATATTGTCAGGGGCAATCTTGAGTCCTACCGGGCTTGCCGGACGTTGGGGCTGAAAGTTACCCCCATGTATTTCGTGACTAAATTCCTGATGAGGGTGCCGCAGTTTTTTAACAGGCCTGCATGATTCGTGTGATCGCCATGGCCGCTCAACTTGCGAAAATTTGATCCGGAATAGCGATTCGGCATCCGTTCAACCCGCATTGCGACCACAGGAGGTAGACATAGGCATTGGTGATATCGGGGTCATCGGGGCTCTTTAGCGCACTGCCGGATTCTGCCGGGTAGAATTGTTTCCTGAGCGCCGTTCGTGTCCTGCCGCAATCAATTGAGTTGACCCGGGTATTGTTTCCAGACCATTCCGATGACAGCGTTTCTACAAGGTTTTCAATTCCAGCGAACGCGGCACCAATGGCACCCCAGTAGGCGCGGCCGGCACGTCCGACATCCAGTACTGTGAAAATTACCGAAGAGGCATGTTCGCCGTTTATCAATTGGGAAAGCGATTTTGTAAGGGTCATGGGACGGACAAGTTGCTGGTCGAGAATCCTGTGCCAGTGTTCCTGGTCCGAATGGTTAATCGGGGTCAACGGCCCACCCCACATCGCGCAGTGCACCAGGCCATGTAGATGGGGATACTCTTTGGACAGGGAGCCCGCAAGCGACTCAAAATCTGCCCCCGATGCGCGCATCATATCGAACTCGATCATCAGGGGCTCCTGCAAGCCGCCATCGGTTATCTGGTCATATACGGGTACCAGGTCACGCTGCTTTTTATCCAGCAGTATCACTGTTGCGCCAGCCCGGGCTGAAGACAATGCAACTGAATTACCTGTTTCCGAGCCGGCCCCGGTAACAACAATGACAGAGTCAGAAAGTGAAGTGGTTGTGGCGGAGAAACCGGGAGGGATAAGGCCTGTTTGACTGGTCACGGTAGTGGTAGGGTGAGTAAACTATGAATAATATTTTGATCTCGAACCCGGATCAATATATCATGAATCACCTTAGTAACAGCCAGTGTATTCAGCTCTACTGATGCCCTTTTGGCTATCAGATGAGAGTTGAATCCTAAACAGGTATCAAGGAACAAAAAATTATGCAGCCTCCGCCACGCGGATTTCCCGACCAGGAATTTGAAGACCGCACTGTTGCCATGCAACGAACCATGCGTGAACAGGAAGTTGATGCATTACTTCTCACCACGGAACCCAACGTACGCTATTTTTCGGGATTCCTGAGCCAGTTCTGGCAAAGCCCGACTCGACCCTGGTTCCTGGTTGTTCCGGCAGATGGCAAGCCGGTCGCCGTGATTCCGGAAATCGGTGCCAGCGGAATGGCCCGGACATGGATAGAGGATGTTCGCAGCTGGCCTTCGCCGAGGCCAGAGGATGACGGCATTACACTTCTTGCCGAGGTGTTTGCTGAGCTGCCCCGTCGCTTTGGGCGAATTGGCATGACCCTGGGCGCCGAAAGCATGGTTCGCATGCCGGCAAACAACTTGCAGGAATTGAAGGACCGGCTGCCCCAGTTCCAGATCACCGACATTGCCAAACAGATGCACGAGCAGCGTATGGTCAAGTCGCAGCTGGAAATCGATAAAACCAGGTATATCTGTGATCTTGTATCTTCCGCATACGAATCCCTGCCAGAGTATGCTGCCAGCGGCATGCGCGAAGTGGATATTGTCAACGATTTCAAACTGGATGTGCTACAGCGTGGCGCCGATTCTGTTCCCTATGTTGTGGCCGGCTCCGGCCCGGGAGGCTACGACAGTATTATCATGGGGCCCACTGAGCGGGTCATCGAAGACGGCGACTTGCTGATCATCGATACCGGTTCAACCTATGACGGGTATTTCTGTGACTTCGACCGAAACTGGGCATTTGGGCATGCCGATGACGAAACCCGGCGAGCCCATGAAGTGGTCTGGGATGCTACCGAGGCCGGGTTTGCCGCGGCCCGGCCCGGGGCAACGACCTCGGACCTGTGGCGGGTCATGAATGATGTGATGATGGCCGCGGGCAGCCTTGGCAACGAGGTTGGCCGGCTCGGTCATGGTCTCGGCACCGAGCTCACCGAGCGTCCGTCAAACACCGCCGATGATGATACTGTCCTCAAGCCCGGTATGATCATGACCCTTGAACCTGGTATGACCTTCGCTCCCGGCAGGCAGATGGTTCATGAGGAGAACATCGTAATTACCGAAGAGGGTGCGCAGTGGCTGACCACCCGTTGTCCACGAAACCTGGTCTTGATCCAATGATCCAGTGAGAATGTGATCACCCTCTTCTGGTCATATCGGACATCCGGGGCCAGGTCTGACAATTCTCAATCCGGGTTTCGAGCACAACTAGCCAATGTGTTTGCTTTGTGCCTGAATCCTGAAATAATATTGGAGAAAAATGATGAGTACCAAGATGCAAACCCAGCGTAGATTTTTTTACAAGCTGCCGCAGCCTCCCTGGCTGTGCCTGGTATCGTATTTTCCAGTACCCCGACGAATCCCGATGTGGTGATTGTCGGGGCGGGGATTGCGGGTATTGAAGCCGCTAAAACATTGCACGAACAAGGCATCAGCTTTGTAGTGGTGGAGGCCGACAATCGCATCGGTGGCCGTGTATATACAAATAACGATATCTTTGGCGTACCCTTTGATATGCATGCCCATTGGATGATGTATCCTCGTGGAAACCCGTTGATTGAGTATGCTATCGACAATGGTTTTACTGTTTACAAAGAACCGCATGAATCCAGGGCTTTTGTCGATGATCGTGAAGCTACCGAAGAAGAATACCGGGATCTGAATAAAACCTACGAGCTCTTTTACAACAGGATTCAAGCCTCTGCTTCCAACGTCACTGGCGATGACGACAATGCCCGTACAGCTCTGGGCGAAGATTTTTTTAAAATGCCCTGGGGCTATACCGTTTCCTCAAATCACGGTGTCTGGAATATGGCGCAAAACTCAAAGGATTATTCGCCGGTTGATTGGTGGAACAGTGTGAGCGGGCAGGGCGACAGCTTTTGCAAAGAAGGTTATGGTTCCGTGGTAGCCCATTATGGTCGGGATGTTCCGGTGTCATTAAATACCGGGGTTACGGAAATTGACTGGCAGGGGGATGGCGTGAAAGTGATCACCTCCGCGGGCACGATAAAAGCCAGGGCGGCAATACTTACCGTTTCGGTGGGTGTTCTGGCAAAAAATCACATTAAGTTTACCCCCGGGTTGCCTGTTGAAAAGCAGGAAGCCATCGACGGTATTGATATGGGGGTAATGGACTACATTGGCTTACAGTTCACTGAAGATGTATTCGGGTTTGGCGCCGATGTTTATGTTGACCAGCAGCAACATGATGAGAACGGTGTGGGGTATATGGCCAATATGAGTGGCACCAACGTGGTTTATGCATATGTGGGCGGTGATCAGGCCAAAGCACTGGAGAACCAGGGCATGGATGCAGCTATCGCTTATGGTCTTGATGGCATGAAAAGCATGTTGGGTAATGACATCGAGAATAAGTTTATTAAAGGTTTCGCGACAGCTACAGGTAAAATATCCTTGTACGAAGGATCCTACTCTACCGCAAAACCGGGTAAGCAGCCTATGCGGGCAGTGTTGCGCAGAACTCTGGCGGAAAAACTGTTTTTCTCTGGTGAGGCCTGTCACCCGTCCCAGTGGGCCAGTGTCAATGGTGGCCTTAACGCGGGTAAAATATCTGCCAAAGATGCTGCCAGATACATTCAGAAAATGAACTGATTATATGAGTTCACGTCAGCCTACCCAGTATGCCCACCTTGTATCGTGTCATATTCACCTGTCACACAAATCTTCCGCCGCGGAACATGTGAGATTACTGCTGGAACTCGATCCCGAATTCACCGTGTCCCGATTTGGGCGATCACTACACTACAAAATTCAGGAAGACAAAGACCATCTGTTAAACGCTCTCATCGAGGCCGGGGTTCCGGCATAGCGGAAAAATCCGGCCCGCTTACCCGAGGGCAGCAACAACCCGGTCGCCAAATTCCTCGGTGCTGACCATAGTTATGTCGGCGCCCGGTTTGGACAGGTCGGGAGTGGAAAAACCATCAGCAAAAACAGATTCCATGGCTTGCCAGACGCCGGCCGCTTCGTCACGCATGTCAAAGCTCATATCCAGCATCATGGCCACAGAACCAATCATCGAATAGGGGTTGGCAATATTCTTGCCGGCGATATCCGGGGCTGACCCGTGAGAAGGTTCGTAATAGGCTTTTTCCGGTCCTATACAGGCCGATGGCATCAAACCCAGCGAGCCGAGGATCCCGCCGGCCTGGTCACTGAGAATATCGCCGAACATGTTTTCCATTACCATGACATCAAACTGGCCGGGATTGAGGCACAGGGCCGTGGCTGCTGCATCCACCAGCATATGCTGTACTTCAACCTGCGGATAATCCTCGGCAGTTTCACCAATTATGTCTGTCCACAGGATACTTGACTTGAGTACGTTGCTCTTATGGATGTTATGCAACTTCTTACCCCGCTTCATCGCCGTGTCAAATGCCACGTCCACTGTGCGTTTGATCAGGAACTCATCATATTCGAGAATTTCACGGACATAGCGCAATCCGCTTTCATTGATACCTGTTTCCTTGTCCCCGAAATAGATGCCGCCCACCAGTTCGCGTATGATCATGATGTCTATTCCATCTCCTATGATTTCCGGTTTAAGAGGCGAGAAGTGGGACAGCGAGGGGGGCAGGTAAACCGGCCTGAAATTTGCGAAGGTATCGTATCGCTTGCGCATGGGAAGCAGGGCGCCGCGCTCCGGCTGCTCGTCAATTGGAATTTTCTTTGATTCTTCATGGCTTAGCCCGATGGTGCCCTTGAGGATAGCGTCCGCCCTGTCACACATCGCAATGGTTTCATCAGGGAAACTCTTGCCTGTCTCAAACCACGCAGTGGCCCCGAATGCGCCGTGCATCAGGTTGAACGTAACATCATTACGATCTTCAATTACTTTCAGGACTTTAAGCCCCTGGGCCATAATTTCGGCGCCGATTCCATCGCCAGCCATCACGCAGATATTGTATTCAGTCATGGTTGTTTCTATTTCCAGTCCGGTTTTCGTTTGTCGATGAAGGCATCAATGCCCTCAATGGTTTCTTCCAGCATCATGTTGCCGGAAATGGTGTCGGTTGCCCCCTCATAGGCCGTGGTAAGATTCTGGCCCAGCTGCCTGTAAAACAACTCCTTGCCGAGGTTAACAACCCGGCGTGGGTGGCGTATTATTTTTTCAACCAGCGCCAGGGTCTCCTGCTCAAGCTGGTGCGGTGGCACAACGCTGTTTACCAGTCCATACGCTACCGCCTCACTGGCATCTATAAAATCCCCGGTCATCAGCATTTCCATGGCTCGTTTTCGGGATACATTGCGGCTTAGTGCCACTGCCGGGGTTGAGCAAAAAAGTCCAACGCGAATTCCGGATACGGCGAAGGTGGCCTCGCTGGAGGCCATAGCCAGGTCGCAGGTCGCAACAAGCTGGCATCCCGCCGCAGTGGCCATGCCCTGTACCATCGCAATCACCGGTTGGGGCAGCTGGTTGATTTTCATCATCATCTGGCTGCACTTGCTGAACAGGTGATGGTGTTCGGCTTTGTCTGCGTTTTTTCTCATCTGCTTGAGATCATGTCCGGCACAGAATGCCTTTCCGTTAGCTCCCAGGATTACAGCACGTACCGATTCATTGCAGCTGATATCATGCAAAGACGAGATCAGGGCATCGAGCAATTCACCAGACAATGCATTGTATTGCCCCGGCCGGTTAAGGGTCAGCCTGGCGATTCCTTCATTGACTTCAAAAAGCAGAATTTCATTTTCGGGCATTTTGAAATTCCTTCCGGGATAAGAGGAGATAAGAGTAGTGGAGTATAGCTTATCGATAAATCAGCCAGATGTTCCTTATGCAGAGCCTGGGTACTAAACCCTGCGCAAACTGAAAAGGATGCCCATGGCATCCTTCTCCGGGGAGTTTACCGGCAGGGTCTATTGCGACTGGTCCACCATGTACTGAACTGCTGCTGCGACTTCTTCATCGCTCAGCGAAGGGTTGCCGCCCTTGGCGGGCATGAACCCGACACCGCCCTGGAATCCCTGGATGGCATGCTCCACAAGGGTGTCGATTCCCTGGCTGATCCGTGCTAACCATGCCTCGCTATCCCCCATTATTGGCGCCCCTGCAACACCGGCGGCGTGGCATAGCATGCACGCGGTATTGTAAACACCGGCGCCATCCACCGCAGCAGCCATCTGTTCGTCAGCGCCTGCCTCGCTATCCGTTCCTGCGGAAGGTACAGCAGATGGATCAACAAGACCGACCATATGTTCTACCGCTGCAGCGACATCTGCATCGCCCAGCGACGGGTTGCCGCCCTTGGGAGGCATAACGCCTGCGGTGCCCTGGAAACCATTTGTGGCATGCTCAACCAGCGCATCCAGCCCCTGCTCGATACGATCTTCCCAGTCGTCTGCATCGCCAGATACTGGTGCGCCGCCTACTCCGGAATCATGACACAACCCACAGCTCGCACCATATACTGCCGCTCCATCCAGAGGTTGACCCGAATCGGAATCGCTGGCCGCACCTGCTTCACTGCCGATACTGATCTGGCCAATGGTCGCAATCCGGGCTTCAAGTTCCTCTGGAGAGTTGTGGCTGGAATAGGCGTTAAATGAAAGCAGTAACAATACGCCGCAGGCGGCAGCAATAGGTGAATTTTTGATCATCTGTTAAATTGTCCGGAAAATTAGACCCTGTGCTGGACATTCCTGGTCGGTGCTATCCACAGGTATCGATTCATTATCCCTAGGGAACCTCTGATTAAAACGTGAACGATCGATTTGAACCCAAAATGATCAATCTCTGCGTTGGAAAACTTCGCAATAGCCCTGCTATTACGTGCGTTTCCCGTCTTGATTTTGATCATTTTGAATTTCAACTTGATTCGCCCAGATCAATTAGAGATTCCCTAGTTTAAAACCCGCGGATTATACCGTAAATCTGGCATTTCCCAAGGAGAATTCTGTGGCTGGATGCGGCACCGATAATACCCCGGCTGTTGTGGTTGACTGGAATTAAAATACAGGGTCAGACCCTGTCGGCCCCGGGTTTATTAACCATATTGAAACCAAAAATGTACCAAACGTCGTAAAAAGGGGTTTGTATATATTCCGCGAGGCAGTAGAATTATCGCTCGTCAGGGTGAGAATTTATTCTGGCAGACACTCAACCGGGTTGCACAAAGATATGAGGTGAAAGCAGCATATACCGATTACCGATAGCGACACCGCACGATAACACTATTAATTACAAACCTAACAATTCTTTAAACATTCCAAGAGGAGAGAGCATAATGACTCCAGAAGAACTAGAGGCGATGATAATGGCGGCCAATACGATAAACCTTGAGGTTTATTATTATTGGTGTACCGCCATAATGATATCTGATTCACGCCGGCTTTTTAATGTACGAAATGGGTGCGTCCAGGGTAAAACATGTCCTGGCTTCCGGCACCAAAAATATTCTTGCCTTTGCGTTCATGATCCCGACATTTTATATGTTTGGCTGGTGGATCTACCTGGCAATGACCAACGGCTTCGTCCCGGATTTTGAAGCGGGCGCAGGCGGAATACCATGGGGCGACTCCATGGGTCCAAACCTGCAGGATCACGCCTCAGGCGTATTCTGGGGTGCGTTTACCCTGTTTGCCTGTACCACGGCTTCCATCATGTCTGGTTCGGTAATCGAGCGTATCAGGATGGCTGCATTCATCGTTCTGGCCGTAGTGCTGGGTTCTGTGGTGTGGAACCTGTCCGCGTCATGGGGATGGCACTATGCCGGCTGGATGGTGACCAGTTGGGGATACCACGATTTTGGTGCCTCAGGTGTAGTACATATCATTTCAGGCTTTTTTGCCCTGGGCATATTGATTAATCTCGGACCCCGAATCGGAAAATACAACGCCGATGGCTCAGCCAACGTAATCAAGGGCCATAGTTTGCCCATGACCTGTGCGGGATTAATGCTGATTGTTTTCGGTTTCTTTGGCTTTCTAGGTGGATGCATTATCTTTCCCGGAACCGCAGTAAGTTTTGACGCGGTAAACTGGACTAACATCTACGGTATGCCAACCACACTGTCGGCAATCACTTTCAATACCCTGATGGGTGTGGCAGGCGGTATCATTGGTTGTTATGCGATGACCCGGGATCCTTTCTGGATGATGTCCGGGGCCTTGTGCGGGATCATCTCCGTAGCTGCGGGTATGGATGTCTGGGACCCAAGTTTGTGTTTCGCAATTGCTTTTGCGGGCGGTATTCTCGGTCCATGGGCAGCAGGTGTTTTCGAGCGTATGGGCATTGACGATGCCGTAGGCGCAGTATCTGTGCACGGGATATGTGGTATCTGGGGAGTGCTCGCGGTTGGCATATTTATGGGTGGTTATCCCCAATTCTCTGCTGACATTCCTGCGGCGACTTTCATGGGTCAGTTCAAGGGCATGATTGTTATGGTCCTGCTGGGATTTATTCCGGGCTATGTGATCTCATGGCTATTCAAAATGGCTGGAGTTCTTCGCGCCAGCGATGCAGTTCAACTGGCTGGTATGGATGTTGAAGTGGTCGGGGATGCCTATCCTGAAGAAATCAAAAGCTAATCCTTAACTATTAGGAGAAATTACTATGTTTAATTCAAGTCCAATTGATGCTTGGGAAGGTGCGGCTGCATTCTTCAACTATGCTGGATCCGGTGGCCCTGTGCTCTGGTTCTGGGTCATGGCCATCCTTTGCATTGTTCCCGTAATTGTTTCGTTGAAAGCGGAAATTGCCGCCGAAGAGGAACACGGGTCAAATCCGAAACACCTGTAACAACTGAGGCTGTGGAGGAATTCCTCCACAGCCTTTATTATATGCGGGGCAGCGGCGCCGGGGTATGGGGCGCCTGTAAGTGATTTGGGATCAACCCTGCCCTAAGTATTGCCTGAAGTCCCCAACAAGTCCTTTTTGGCCTGGTGCAAGTGTTCGATCATCAGGTTTACCGCGCCGTCCATATCGCGCCGGATGATGCATCTGACCAGCAAACTGTGCTGGTCGTTGTAGTAGCCGATTTTCGATTCTGTGAGAATGTTGTGCTTGCGGTGGCTCCATTGAGTGTGGCTGCGGATATCGTTTATACGCTGGTACATCCAGATCAGCAGTGGATTTTGCGAACAGCTTGCGAGGGTGAGGTGGAAGGCTTCATCGGCTGAAGAGAAGCTGTTTGGTTCGCGATTGGAGTGCAGGACATTGTCCAGCGCTTCTTCCAGTATTCGAATCTCGCGGTTGTTGGCATTCGAAACTACCAGCCTGACAATGTGCGGTTCGATGGCGAGCCGGGTTTCAATCAGTTCCAGTGGGCTGGTTTCTTCAGCAATATCTTCATGCTCGAAGCGCGAGTCATAACAGATGAACGTGCCGCTGCCAAACTTCTTCCTGACCAGGTTTGCTCTTTCCAGCTGTTCCAGTGCTGCTCGGATGGTGCCGCGGGCAACGGTGTATTCTTCTGCAAGATCTCTTTCAGACGGCAGTCTTTCATTGAAAACATAGTCCCCGTTGATGATCGCAGATCGGATCCGGTTGAAAATTCCGGAGGCGCCGGAGGCTACTTTTACTTGATTTTCCATCTCTCTATCTCACGCACTATTGAAAGATTCATTATGGTCTTAATATGGTCTAATGAATTTTGGGCTATTTCAGCAAATTCTGTTGCAAGTCAGCGACCGTTAATGTTTTAATAACCCGGATAAACGAATCACCCAGAACTGGTATAAATATTATTCAGAAAAACTATACCTTATTTATACCAAACTTCACACCAATTGACAACGTGAGAATTAGAATATGGCGATTCCCCAACATACCGATTACCTGATTATCGGTGCTGGAATCCATGGGCTGAGCACGGCATACCACCTTGCCCTTGAACTCAAGGCGAAAGGCAAGGGTGATGGCAGCAACATCCTGGTAGTAGATAAAACTTCAATTGGTGCAGGTGCTTCGGGGATCGCCTGTGGTGTCGTTCGCAATAACTATTTCCAGCCTGCCATGCGGGAGCTCATGGCGCAGTGTGTGGAGGTCTGGGAAAGCGATACACAGGCTTATAGCTACCATCCTGTTGGATATATGCAGATCAGCCCGGAATCCATGTTCGAGGACGTCGCCTCAATCGCTGCACAGCAGCGTGATATTGGCTATGAGTCTACTTTTATTGAGGGCGCGGATGCCTCGATGCAGTACATGAAAGGGATTTTTCACGACTGGCAGGCCCAGGGAATCACCTCGGTTTTACATGAGAAAAGGGGCGGCTACGCCAACAACACCAATGCGCTTTACGGCCTCGCTGGAAAAGCCGAAGCCGAGGGCGTCCGGATCCTGACCGGTACTACTGTTACCGGGTTTGTATCAGATAGTTCCAGCAATGCAATCAGGGAAGTCGTCACCGACAAGGGCAATATTGCATGCAACCAGCTGGTGGTTGCCCCGGGACCGTGGGCAAAGACACTCTGGGACATGCTTGAGCTGCCCCGAACGGTCGATATCAAGTCAAACGATGAAATCCATACCGATGTCCCGATGTGGGTTTACTGGTCCCTGCAGGAAGGTACCCTGGGCGTTGATCCGGAAATGCAGAAAACCAATGATGGCAAGATGCCCCCGGTGATCCACGTTGATTCGGATGCCCCATTGTACTCGGATGTTGACGGCTCGCTGGTCACCGATGAAATGTGGGGCATCTACTACAAGCCCGACTTCCATTTTAATGGCGTACAGGGAGGCGCAGCGCCTTTCAAGGTCGAAACAGATCCGGATGATGTCGCCGTTGATCCTTACGGCGTCGATTCTCCGGATTTTATTGTCGGCCCGGAATTTGCCCACATGTGGACCTCTGCACTGGCCCACTGCCAGAAGCGATTCGAGGGACAGACACCAAAATACAACGATGAACCGTCTGGCGGGATTGGTTCATTTACACCTGACAGTTTTCCTGTCTTCGATACCTTTCGTGACAACTGCTATTTTATTGCCGATTCCAATCACGGTTACAAGATGATCGGTGTTGGCAAGCTGGTCGCGGAAGAACTCACGGGATCGAAAAGCGCCCTGCTGGAGCCTTTCCGATTTTCGCGCTATATCGAAGGCAAGCTTCACCCGGTATCCAAGAGCCCGTTTCCCTGGAGTTAATGATCAGGAAATTCAGCGAGTAAACAGGAGTCGGCTTACAGCAACTTTAAACACCACTATTGAAATTAAATGTCTATTGGAGAATACAATGGCTAAAAAGAAACCCGCAAAGAAAAAGACAACTACCAGGCGTTCAACGGCCCGGGTACAGACTTCTACTGATCTGGAACGCTGCGTAAATGCGCCTGGCCGCGCACAACTGGTCAAACAGGTACGCCAGAAGATCAAGGAAACCGGGGTAACCTATATTTACTTCCAGTTTGTTTCTGTTACCGGGCGAATTGTCGGCAAGGGTATTCCCGCAGATCACTGGGAGCGCGTCGCTGAGCGGGGCTTTCAGCTGGTTTACGGATCCACAGCCAACCTGTTTATTGACCGCCATGGTAACTACATCGGCTATGGACCGGAAGCATCGGAGCTGGTGGGTATTGCCGACCCGGAAACCTTCTGCCAGTTGCCCTGGGACAAGCGCATTGCGCGGGTATTCTGTACCTGTTTTCGAAATCGCGAAGAAAGGGTGAATCCGGGTGCGCACCTGACCTCGGATTGCCGTGGCAACCTCAAGATCATGCACGCTGAATTCGAGAAAAAGCACAAAATGCACATGCGGGTCGGTACGGAGCCGGAGATGATGTGGCTTAAACTCGGTGAAAACCAGGAACTTCAGGGCGGTGTAACCAAACCCAATTGCTACCACATCGACCAGTTTGAAGAACTGCGCCCGGCATTTATGCAGGTCATTGAGTACGGCAATGCCATGGGTTTCGACATGATCCAGGGGGACCACGAAGACGCCCCCGGACAGCTCGAGCTCAACTGGATGTTCGATGATGTATTGCGCAACTCTGACCGCCTGACAACCTATAGACAGATTTGTGCCCAGGTTGCCCGTGAACAAGGAATACACGCCTGCTTCATGTCCAAACCGTTCATGAACGTGTCGGCGTCAGGTTGCCACCACAACATGTCCCTGTGGACTGGCGGCAAGGACAAGGTCAACAAGCTGCATAACAAGACGCTGCCTGGCCTGCCCGGGGTGTTTACCTACCGGGAGGGCGGAAAGAACCACTTTATGCCGGATCCGAAGATCGACAAGGTCAAGCCGGGGCCGGTGGGGCTGAAGTGCATAGGCGGCGTTATCGAGCACCTGGCGGCACTGACTTCCATCGGCTCGTCCACGGTCAACTCCTACCGAAGGTTGTGGGATACTGGTTTCTGGGCACCTGTATTCGCTGATTGGGGATTCCAGAACCGGACCTGTGCATTGCGGGTGTCCGCACCTGGCCGCTTTGAATACCGGTCAGTGGATTCCATGGTCAATCCCTACCTCATGGGTGGCGCGCTTCTCAAGGCATTCGATGATGGATTGGACAGAGACCTGGATCCGGGCGAACCCGAAGAGCGCAATATCTATGAAGCCATAGAGGCGGGCAAGCAGGTCACGAAACTGCCCATGACCCTGGGTGATGCCCTGACCGAACTGGCAAATGATGACGTGATTCGCTCTGCCATGCCCGATGAAATGTACAAGGTCTATCATCATTACAAGAATGATGAGTGGGAACGTTTTAACCATTCCGTTTCCAACTGGGATCTCGAGAATTACCTGGATTGTCTGCCTTAAGGTCAACGGGCAGGGTGAAACCGGGAGTAACTCTTAGTGGTGGAACCGGGGTGCCTCGTCAACTCGAAATTTGTCGATTCGCGGGGCGCCCTGATTCTATCCAGGTAACAAACCCCTGAACCTGGTATACGACCGGTTCTGGAAACAAGAATTCACATTAACCCATAACAGAGGAATTAAATAATGTGCGGTATCGCTGGACTTATCCACCGGGGTAAAATCTCCGACGTGGGTGCAGAAATGACTTCCATGCTTCAATCACTGAAGCATCGTGGTCCAGACTCCACCGGCTTCGCTCTTTATGGTGTTCCCACCGACGACCAGTATGTTATGCGTTTCAATGTCGCCGAGCAGGAAGACATGAAACGCGGATTCGACATACATCAACAGGTCAAGGAACGCCAGAAAGAAGTCGATGCCCGGCTCGAAAAACTGGGCGTCAAGGTAAAGCTTCGCGACCAGGCTACAGAATACTCTCACCGCTATACCTTTTCATATGACGGCGATATGAAAAATCTGGCGGACTACTTGGAAGATATTGAAGGGGTTGAGATTCTCTCCATTGGTGAAGGCCTTGAACTGATCAAAGACCTCGGTGATGCGGCCACAGTATCAGAGCAATACAACCTTTCAGGTTTCAATGGAACCCACGCTATTGGTCATACAAGAATGGCAACCGAGTCCGATGTGGATATCCGCTCTGCCCATCCCTACTGGGCCTATCCCTTTAATGATGTGGCTGTTGTTCATAATGGCCAGCTCACAAATTACTGGGGTTTTCGCCGCGAAATGGAAAGACGAGGGCATCGTTTCACGTCCAATTGCGATTCGGAACTGATCGCGGTGTACATCGCCGACCGGATGACCGCAGGGGATGATCTTGAAGAAGCCATGAAGCGCTCGGTAGAGGAGCTCGACGGCGTGTTTACCTACCTGGTAGCCACCTCGGACCAGCTTGGCATGGCCAAGGACGTCATGGCCGCGAAGCCCATGGTGCTGTATGAAAGCGACGATTTTGTCGGCCTGGCCTCGGAAGAAATGTCTATCCGCAGCATATTCCCCGATGAAATTTATACATTTGATCCCTACGAAGGAGAGGTAAGAGTATGGCAGGCGTAGACCATAAATCCCATGACATGGGGCTGCATGCCGAGCAGTTAAAAGGCCGCACCCAGCAGCGCTTTTTCAGCGCCACGGAAGAAGAAAGTTTTACTTATCCCTGGGCCTTTGATGTTGATTTTGACAAAAGTGCGGAGATTGATGCGCTGGAAATGGAAACCACTGATATCAACCTGAAAATCCGCGCATTGATGGAACAGGGCCACGGTACGATTACCGTGAAAAACCCTCGCGCAAAACATGGTGTTGGCGTAGGTATCCTCAACAGGGTAAATATCAACTATGAAGGCTCGCTGGGATATTTTGGATGCGGCCTCATCGATGGCCCCAATGTGAAAATCAGCGGCAGGGTCGGCTGGTCCTGTGCAGAAAACATGATGGCAGGTACCGTATGCATCGAGGGAAACGCTGGTTCAACCTTCGGCGCAGCCATACGTGGCGGCGACCTGGTGTGCAAGGGAGATGTCGGATCGCGTACCGGAATCGACCAGAAGGGCGGGACCATCATTGTCGGCGGACGTACCGGCGCGTTTTCCGGTTTCATGATGCAGAGGGGCCGTATGATCATATGCGGGGATGCCGGCAAGAACCTCGGTGATTCGATGTACGACGGCAGCATTTATGTCGGCGGTGAGGTTGCGGACCTCGGCGTCGACTGCGTCCCCGGGGAATTGACCGAAATGGATATCAGGTGGTTGACCGGAAAGCTCGCTCTTTACAACATATCCCCGGCCTGCGGTGTGGAAAATATGAAGAAATTTGTCGCCGGCAAGCAGTTGTGGAACTACGACAATCTTGAACCTTTTGAAAAGAAACTGGTGCTCTAGTAGTCCATCAATCTTTATGTGTTGGATTACCAGGCCCTATTCGTATTGAGGAAAATTTAATGTCCAAAGTAAACAGAGATACCAATCGCCTCGGCAACAGTTTCATGTTTCCGCCGGAGGTGATTGATGATATCCATATCAAGTCTGAACTCGGGCGCTACCGCATGCGCGGTTTCTCCCTGTTCAAGAAAATTCCTACCTGGGATGACCTGACTTTCATGCCGGGCACGCTGACCCGCTTCGTCATTGAGGGATACCGTGAAAAGTGCCTGACCGAAACCATTATCGGACCCAAGGCCAAGCGGCCGCTGGTTCTCGATATTCCCGTCTACGTTACTGGAATGAGTTTCGGTGCCCTGTCTTACGAAGCGAAGACGTCACTGGCCCGGGGTGCCACCATGGCGGGAACGGCGACCTGTTCCGGTGAAGGCGGCATGATCCCGGATGAGCGTCGTTACTCCGAGAAATGGATGTACCAGTGCATCCAGTCCCGATACGGGTTCAATCCAAATCACCTGCGCCTGGCAGACTGCGTCGAGTTTTTCATTGGCCAGGGATGCAAGGTAGGCCTGGGCGGCCACCTCATGGGACAGAAGGTCACCGACCAGGTTGCTGAAATGCGTTCGCTGCCGGCCGGTATTGACCAGCGTTCTCCAGCACGCCATCCTGACTGGCTCGGCCCTGATGATCTCTCACTGAAAATTAACGAAATCCGGGAAGCCACCAACGGTGAAATACCCATCCAGCTAAAACTGGGTGCGGCGCGAGTCTATGATGATGTGCGAATGGCGGCTAAAACCGGCCCGGATTCCATTTACATTGATGGCATGGAAGGTGGCACCGGTGCCGGACCGCACCTGGCCACAGAAGAAACCGGTATACCCGGCATCGCCGCAATAAGACAGGCGCGTCGAGCCCTTGAAGACGTGGGTAAATCCGGTGAAATTTCCCTGGTCTACGCGGGCGGGATTCGCAATGGCGGTGACGTGGCCAAAGCAATTGCACTGGGTGCGGATGCTGTCGCTATTGGACACTCGGTATTAATGGCGCTGAACTGTAACAAGGCCATACCAGAAGCCGATTTCGAGAAAGAAATGGGCGTTGAAGCCGGGTACTGTTACCATTGTCATACCGGTCGCTGCCCGGTGGGCATTGCGACCCAGGATCCTGTCTTGCGCAAGCGCCTGGATCCTGATAAAGCGGCAGAGCGGGTATACAATTTCCTGCATACCCTGACCATCGAAGCCCAGATGCTGGCCCGCGCCTGCGGCAAGACCAACATTCATTCACTCGAGCCCGAAGACCTGGCTGCGCTGACCATGGAGGCCTCTGCCCTGGCGCAGGTTCCCCTGGCGGGCACCCAGCACACCGTCGGGCGCCCCGATATGACCCGATTCTAGGAGACAATACCATGAGCAATGAAGTAGACAAATTTCTTGAGTCTGACGGCCTCGATACGGAACGGGAGAAGGAAATCGGGCAGCATATCGGTTACCGGTATGATGTTAACCTGGTTCCGGAAATGGACCACTGTACAGATTTCCTCCGGAAGTATATGGAAGTGATGGGCTGGGTTGACCTCAACTGGCTGGAAGACGTACATATGGGATACGAGGAAGGCAACGCCGCTGTGTTTGACAGGAATATCAACGGCTGGGTCACCATTCCCGATGATATCGACTTGCCCGACAACCAGCAGGACCGGGACATGATTGCCCGTGAATTGCTGGTCAAGTTCCAGATGTCAAAATCCCATCCCATGGTTGACCTGATGAAGGCCTATAGAAAATTTTAATTCTCCGAAATCCTCCTTGCAGGCGTGACACCTTTGGGTTTCACGCCTTTTATTTTGAACCTGTTGTGGTAATTTCGTAATATCAAATCAATCAAATACCCGGCCGAATTTCAACCCCCGATGACTTCTGAACAACTAAAAAAGCAATTTATCGGCTGGCAATGCCGGATACGCCAGTATGCGGTTCGCAAGGACGAAGGCAGGCCATCACCGGGTATGCAACCTGTTCTTGAAGTCAGGGGACAGGTTGTTGGCCCGCTGAACGTGCAAATTGTCAAAACAGACAGTGAACACATCACACGTGAATTTCGTTTCATGATGCACAAGACCCAGGATCCCAGGGATCGCTACAACAATATCATCAAGTTGCTGTCCGAGTATTATTACCAGATTCCCGCTGAATTCGATGAAGAACTCACCGCCGTTTACTCCACGGGCAGCGAACTGGCAGACCAGATTGTGGAGGCAGGCCGGTGCATGCTGAATTTTGACCAGGGAAACCAGGTTTACAGTCTGAATTGCCAGACACGGCTGATTCCCCGAGATGATGCAAAGCACCAGACCACATACTGGCATAATCACCTGTTCAACCCGGCGATGCCGGGTGTGGTAAAAGTAGTAGGACTGACCCCGGACTGGGAAGTTTCAACATTTACTTCAGGCGATGAATTATAAATGACAAAACTGAGCATAAACCTGAACAAGATTGCCCTGCTGCGTAATTCAAGAGGCCGCGATTACCCGAACGTGGTGGAGTATGCGACGCGCATCATCGCCCTGGGTGCGGACGGAATTACCATTCATCCGCGACAGGATGAGAGACACGCAACAAAACAGGATGCCTATGATCTTGGCGAGTTATGCGCTCGGCATGCCGACGTTGAGTTTAATATAGAAGGATATCCGTCCGACGATTTCATCAATATGGTGGAAAATGTAGGGCCCGATCAATGCACCCTTGTACCCGATGATGTCAACCAGCTGACATCGGATCATGGCTGGGATATCCCGAACTCCCTGGATATTCTCGAGCCTGCATTGCGACGGTTACACCATGCCGGAATCCGTAGTTCCCTGTTTGTAGATCCGGATCCCGTGCATGCCCGGGCAGCCAGCGAGGTTGGCGCTGACCGGATTGAACTGTATACCGAATCCTACGCAAACGCTTTCCATACCGATGTTGCCAGTGAGACCTGGGAGCAGTACCGCGCAACGGCGTTACAGGCCCGGGAACTCGGGTTGGGGATCAATGCCGGGCATGACCTGGATCTCGCCAACCTGTCAAGGTTTCTCGAAATTGATGGCATTCTCGAAGTCTCTATAGGGCATGCGCTGACTATAGAAAGTATTGATCAGGGTCTCGATTGCGTTGTTGAGAAGTATCTGGAGATTTGCCGACAGTGAGGCCGGTCAAAAATTCACTACACTAGCTTTCAAATATTACATCAATCAGATGCTGGCGTTTCAGCGAACCGACTACCTGCTGGTTTTCATCCACCACTCGAACGTCCTGGTCCTGCCTGAGAACGTCGGCAGCAATTTTTGATACGTTGTCACTGGCCGAAACCGTGATGTCCGGGTTGGTGTCATCAGAGGGGGCTTCCATGATGCTTTTAACGGACAGTAACTTGGCCCGGGGAATGTCACTGGTGAATTCGGCCACATAGTCGGTTGCCGGATTGGTAATCAGTTCTTCGGCAGTGCCTAGCTGGACAATTATGCCTTCATTCATGATGGCGATCCGATCGGCCAGTTTTATCGCTTCGTCGAAGTCGTGGGTGATGAACACAATGGTTTTGTTCAACATCGACTGGAGCCGGATGAATTCATCCTGCATTTCCTTCCTGATGAGCGGGTCGAGGGCAGAGAAAGGTTCATCAAGGAACCAGATATCCGGCTCCACAGCCAGCGAACGGCCGATTCCAACCCGTTGCTGCTGGCCCCCGGACAGTTCGCGGGGATAGTAGTCATCGCGGCCATTGAGCCCGACGATTTCGATAATCTCCCGGGCGCGCTTCTCCCGGGTGTCACGGTCAATGCCCTGTACTTCCAGCGGAAAGGCAATATTCTGCATCACCGTGCGATGAGGCAGCAGGGCGAAGTGCTGGAATACCATGCCCATCTTGTGCCGGCGAATCTCGATCAGTTCGTTTTCGGATGCCTTTAGCAGGTCGATGCCGTCAAATTCAACCTTGCCGCTGGTCGGTTCTATCAAGCGGCTCAGGCATCTGACCAGGGTGGACTTACCCGATCCGCTCAGTCCCATGATAATCAGGATTTCGCCTTCGTATACATCAAATGTGGCATTCCTCACCGCCGGGATGTATCCCTCAGTCTTGATCGCCTGGTCGTCGGGGTTTTCATTGTGCTTCCTGAAAAATTCGTCCGGGTTGCTGCCGTACAGCTTCCAGATATTGTGACAGGATATTTTGACTTTTTTGCCCATGTCTTTGGTGTTTCAGGGCAATTGGCCCCGGTTGTTTTCGTGATGTTAGTTAGAACCCGGGTTTACCGGCTGGCTGCAGCTATGCAAATAATACACCACAATCCGCAGAAAGCGGTGATTGGTAGGCTCTCAATGTCTGATGAATAAAGGCCGGCAGCCATCGAGGTAGCGGGGCTTGTGGGTAACCAGGTCGATGACACAGAAAGTACCATGACTGGACCAAAAATTGTTACATCGGATAAAAACGTTGCAAGGTAAAGCGTATTTAGATTAGAATTATTTCACTCAGGTACAAGAATGGTATACAATTTCTGTACCGGGAAAATATCGTGTAAACACGTCCGCGTGCTGATATAACTACCCCGGGACACAATATGAGACAGGAATTATGAACATCGATGTTTCACCCGTAGTCAGGATAAGAGAGCCAGGACTTGGATCAGAGTGGCTGGGCCGGGAGCGCTATGTGGTGCGTGGCGGTGCTGTCATCGCGGTTCCACTGCTGGCAGGGGATGAACTTGAAATTATCGATCCTGAAGGGTTGCAGCAGGCGCATGTTTTTGCCTTCAATTCGGCAAGTGAAGCGGTCACCGGTGCGCTCGGGGTTACCCCAACACGGATGGTTCCGACGATTGCGGCAATGCTCGATAGCAGCAGCCCTGGAGCGATTAAAATCAGGAACCGGCTTGAATCATTTTCCATAGACCTGCCGCTGCTGAAGCGGCGGAACTCCTGCAAGGGGATACCGAGGCGAATACGTCGGTGACGCTGGTTGTGAACAGGAAGTAATTTGCCTGGTCTGTGCCCCCGCTACACCCATGCCGGTGGAGTCAGGCGTGCCTCCCACCGACCTGGTTGTGTTTATCCACCGGGCAAACCCGGGCCAGCTGGTCGCCAATGACCTGCCGGATCCACTGGGCGATGAGTCCCAGAGCATGCGCATCGATGCGGCCACGGCTCGCAGCTATGAAGTGAAAGCCGGTGAGTACATCCAGATCATCGATGTCGACGGCCGGCAGTGCTCCGACTTCCAGTGTTTCGACCAGCGCGCGCTGGACGCCGGAAAAACCCGCAACCTGAGTGCAACCACGACCCGGTCACTGTTGGGGAATGCCTACCCGGGCCCGGACTGTATTCAAAGTTTTACGACATCGATTTCCGCCCGCTGGTCGAAGTGATACAGGACACCTGCGGGCGGCACGACAGCTTTGGTGTTGCCTGCACCAGCAAGTATTATGATGAAGCAGGATATCCGGGCATGTAAACTGTTCCGACAACTTCAACCTGGCGCTTGAGCCTTACCCCATCGAACCTCGCCGCGGATGGCAGGCCATGAACCTGTTTTTTAATACATTCTTCGATGACGCCTATACCTTTACCTTTGACGACCCCTGGTCGCGCCCGGGAGACTACGTATTGATGCAGGCCGTAACCGACCTGGTATGCGTCTCTTCATCCTGCCCCTGCGATATCGATCCCGCCAACGGATGGGTGCCCACGGATATCCATGTCAGGACCTATTCAAATGAAAACCTGTTCAAGCGCGCCATCGCCTTTCGAAAAACCACAGATGCAGATCCCGAAATGACCAAAGAAACCGGATTCCATAGCAGAACCTCAAAACTGACCCGTAATTTCACCGAGTACAATGGTTACTGGCTAGCCAACCAGTTTAATAACTATGGCGCAACGGCGGAATACTGGGCTTGCAGGGAGGGGGTGATTGTTACTGACCTCTCGCCGTTGAGGAAATACGAAATTACCGGGCCGGACGCCGAACTGCTGGTGCAAACCTGCGTCACCCGGGATGTCCGAAAATGGCAAATGACGGTCACGTCGTTATACCGCGATGTGCTACCAGTCCGCGGCATGATCGACGACGCACCGTGTTCAGGCTCGCAAGAAACAATTTTCGCTGGATCGGCGGCAATGACACCTCCGGGTTATGGCTGCGTGAGCAGGCGGAAAAACTGAAACTGCGTGCCTGGGTAAAGGACTCCACCTCCCAGCTGCACAATCTCCAGGTGCAGGGGCCGAAAAGCCTGGATGTGCTGAGAAAGATAATCTGGACCCGGCCTGATCAGGCCAGTATCGATGAGTTGCAGTGGTTCCGGTTTTCCATTGCGCGAATAGGGGACGAACAGGGTGTGCCGATCATCTGTTCGCGCACGGGGTACACTGGCGAGCAGGGGTATGAAATTTTCTGCCATCCCCGGGATGCCGAAACGGTCTGGGATGCGGTATGGCAAGCGGGGCAGGAATTCAGTATCACCCCCCTTGGCCTGGAGGCCCTGGACATGCTGCGCATCGAAGCCGGCCTGATCTTTGCCGGTTCTGAGTTTTGCGACCAGACTGATCCTTTTGAAGCGGGTATCGGGTTTACCGTACCGCTGAAGTCCAAGCAGGATGATTTCATAGGTCGTGCCGAGTTGTTGAAGCGCAAGGAAAATCCCCAGGAAAAGCTCACAGGCCTGGAGCTGGCAGGCGAAGAACCGGGTGCCAATGGTGACGGCGTGTTTATTGGTCGGGAGCAGGTAGGGTCGATTACCAGCGGCGTGGTTTCACCGATTCTCAGGAGAAATATTGCGCTATGTAAAATGAAAATAATACACGCCGAGCCGGGCACCCTGGTTGAGGTGGGTAAACTGGACGGACACCAGAAG
>PVMK01127435.1_pt1 | contig 46852 bp, 48 predicted proteins | sample 1853481 | NCBI WGS metagenome assembly PVMK01 (sample SAMN08533507, study PRJNA380276) | Marine sediment metagenome, whole genome shotgun sequencing project.
GCGTGATTGATCGCGTCTGGGAATTGGGCATCCCGCACATTGTCTTCACCGGCGGCGAACCAACTTTGCGCTATGACCTACCCGAATTGGTAGCACATGCTGAGTCCAAAGGCCAGATCACCGGCATGAACAGCAATGCTCGCAGGCTGCAAGACCCGGGTTTCGTGGAAGCGCTGGTCGAGGCCGGACTAGATCACGTGCAAATCACAGTAGAATCGCACGACGCGGAGATCCATGACTCGATGGTCGGCAAACGCGGGGCCTGGAATCAAACTATCGCCGGTTTGCGCAATGTGCTGGCAACCCGCCTGTATGTGATGACCAACACGACCATGCTACAAGAAAATGCCGCGACGATATCAGCAACATTAGATTTTCTAGCCGAGTTAGGTGTGCCCACCGTGGGGCTTAACGCGCTGATCTATGCCGGGCAGGGTTTAACCGTTGGCACTGGGCTGCGAGAAAGCGAGCTGCCAGCGCTGTTGGCAATGTCGCAGGAAAAAACTGAGCAAAACGGGCAAAAGTTGATCTGGTACACTCCCACGCAATACTGCCATTTTGACCCCACACAATTCAATCTAGGCGTTAAGGGATGCACAGCAGCGCTCTATAATATGTGTATCGAACCGGATGGGGGCGTTCTGGCCTGTCAGTCTTATTACAAGCAGTTAGGCAACATTTTGAAAGATCCGTGGGATTCGATTTGGAATCATGAACTATCCCTTAAATTGCGCGAACGCGCGTATGTACCTGAATCCTGCCAAAGCTGTGCGCTGCTTTCCGAGTGCGGCGCGGGCTGTCCGCTGGCACTTGATGCCAACAAACTTGAATTAATGCCAATAGAATCTTTGACCGCTGAACTTTCTACCTAAACAATGAAGTACTTTACCAGTTAACCAACAAAACCACTATGGCTAATATCGTCACCTTAATGCGCTTCCCCTTGCTTTTTGTTTTCGTTGCTTTTCTTTACACTGACAACGCAACTATTCAATTATGGTCTGTGCCCTTCATCGTTGTGATCCTTATGCTGGATATGTTTGATGGGATGATAGCGCGCTTGCGTGGTGAAGTCAGCTTGTTGGGCAGCGTGTTGGATATTGCCACTGACCGCAGTCTAGAGATCATCTTGTGGGTAGTCTTTGCTCATTTAGGATTGATTCCCATCGTGATCCCCATCATTGTAATCACGCGCGGCACGACCGTAGATGCCGTGCGAGCCATAGGCATGCGCAACGGGCAATCGGCATTCGACCAAGTAAAACACCCGATCAGCCGATTCCTAGTTTCATCGCGCTGGATGCGCAACAGTTATGGGGTAGTAAAAACGGCTGCCTTTACTTTGCTAACCCTAAGTTTAGGGTTAGCAACCTTAGAATCACCCTGGTATATCCCAACCTATAACACGGCATTATTTTTCTCTTGGGTAAGCCTCCTTTTCACCATCTTGCGCGGTTTGCAGGTATTAATTGAGGGATACGATTTATTAGAAGATCCCCCGCCAGCGCGTAAAAAAGATCATTCACTATGAAGATCGGAATGCAAAATCTCACCAACGGCCGTTTCTCGGTTAATTTCACTTTGTGGTTGGGACGCACATTTCCGCTCAAGGTAAGCTACCAGGCAGCTAATTTTTTTGCCAAAGTTTTTGTCAAACGCAAAAATGCGGCCATGGTCAAAGCTGTACGCGCTAATCAATGGGTCATCCGCGGGGAGCAATCGTCAGCTGAAGAACTAGAACAAGCCGTTTTGGGTGTCTTTCAACACGCCGGTCGCTGCTTTGCAGATCTTTACCACAGCATGCATTGCCCTGAAAAAATCATGAGCAGCGTGACACTTTCGGATGCCTGCATGGAATTAATCGCGCACAGCCAAGAAAACGAGACAGGCGCATTTCTCGCTGCGCCACATGTCAGCAATTTTGATCTGGCCCTATTGGCGCTAGCACATTACGGCCTGCAAGGTCAAGTATTAACTTACGGGCAGCCCACTGGCGGTTACGAAATCCAGAATGATTTGCGCGCCTCTACGGGTATGGATATCACCCCCGTTGGTGAAGAAACGCAGCGCAAAGCGATTAAGCGTATGAGAAAAGGCGGCATGGTTGTCACAGCGGTAGACCGGCCAATTCGAAGCAAAGCTCACACGCTAAGATTTTTTGGACATGCCAGTCCGCTGCCAGCAGGGCATATCCGCATGGCAATAGCAGCCAATGTGCCTGTGATCCCAATTGGAGTGCATATGACCAGCGATGGCAATTACCGCGTCGAGATTGGCGACCCCATCGCGATGGTGCCAGATGACAACCCGGATGAAGCTATCCGCATCAACGCTGAAGAAGTGCTAAAAGCGCTTGAGAATTTTATCCGCTCGAACCCTGAACAATGGCTGATGTATTATCCCGCCTGGTCAACGATCATGGCAAATGGTAAGTTTTGAAGTGTAAAACATGAATCAAGTGCTGGCCATTACCCATTCACAAGTGCTTATAAATGTCGGCATAGCATTATTCGTTATAGGTCTTGCCCACCTGATACCGGGAATCGCGCTGCGCGATGCGCAAGCCTTCCGGTATTTGCATAAACGGCTACGCGGCCTGAGAGCTATTTTTGGCGTGTCGTGGCATTTAGGCCGCACACCTTTTGCACTGCTTACCATTGCCCTGATGACTATCTATAACCCAGAGTCAGGCTTAACTTTAGCCATCATCTTCATCATGATCGTATCGCTTGAATGGTTCATCAAGCGCAGCCTGCAACGCGTGCGACCTTATAAACTCATTCCAGACACGATCATGAGTCAACCTCGTGAGCCGCGTGACCCATCTTTCCCCAGCGGCGACGCGCTGCGCGTATGGTTCCTAGCTTTATCCCTGCCCATAGGATTTGGCGCTGTATGGACAATAACTGCGTCTGCGGTTGCGGTTGCTATGCTGATTTCCTTGGGGCGCATTGGCATGGGAATCCATTACCCGTTGGATGTCTTGGGCGGCAGTGGACTGGGGCTGATAGCCGCTGGCATTTTTCTGAGGACACTGGCATCATTGGTATGATATCGCGAACAACACGCTTGATTTCAATTAACTATGACCGGACAGTTTCAAGGAGGTCAGCATGACTAATTTCCTAACAACGATTCGTCGACGTTTTGCCCCGCTAGAACCGCTCTTGCCAGGCGTCTTTCATTATCAAGCCCCGGCCGATGCAGCGTTCCCCTATCGCCTACACCTGCGCCTCGACCCAGGAGGGCGAGGTGTGCTGATTGTTAATGCGGCAACTGTGCTGCACCTCAATCAAACTGCGGCCGAATATGCTTTTTATTTGGTACAACAAATACCCGAGGATGAAGCAGCCCGCAAAGTTGCCAAACGATACCATGTCTCAGGGTATCAAGCTCGCCAAGATTTTGAAAACTTTAAAGAGCGATTATTAACCCTGATTGAGGTTCCAGATCTTGATCCGGTCACATTTCTAGACTTTGAGCGTGAGGTACCCTACTCGGGAGATATTGCAGCCCCGTATCGGTTAGATTGCGCTCTCACCTACCGCTTGCCTGATAGTGCTCAAGTTGATGCGGCCCCAACCAAACGTGTTGACCGAGAATTAACCACCGCAGAGTGGCAAACCATCATCGACAAAGCTTGGGATGCCGGTATCCCTCACATTATATTCACAGGCGGGGAGCCCACTTTACGAGATGATCTCTGTGATCTGATTGCCCACGCCGAAGTCAATGGTCAGGTCACCGGCCTACTCAGCGATGGGCGGCGCTTGTCCAATGAAGCATATTTGCAAGCGCTGCTGTTAACCGGCCTCGACCATTTAATGATTGCTTTACAACCTGAAGATGAAGCCGTGTGGGCGGCGCTCAAGAAAGTATTGCCTAAAGATTTGCATACGACTGTACACTTGACAATAACCCGTGAGAATGCGAATGGAATCGGCAGTGTACTCGAACGCTTAGCAAATATGGGTGCCAATGCGATCTCGCTCAGCGTTGAAACGCCGGATCTCAATGATGTGCTTGAAGCCAGCAGCGAGCAAGCCGCGTCGCTTGATCTATCGCTAGTGTGGGATATCCCCGTTCCTTATTGCGATCAGAATCCAATCGCGCTCGAAACCGTGGAAGACAATCCACCCCAGGGCGCTGGCCGAGCCTGGCTTTATGTTGAACCCGACGGCGATGTGCTGCCGGCCCAAGGCGTTAATCAAGTATTAGGCAATTTGCTGCGACAAACATGGGGTGAGGTTTGGGGGAAGTAAAGATCAGGTATCGGTCATCAGGTGTTGGGAAAACGGAAAAGCAACTATAAGCCTGTTTTCCCAGCGCCGATAATTTGCTTTGCACGGCCGCGGGCGATAAATTTCCATTGCAGCCCACAAACCAAGATTCCACTTATAATCAGCAAAACGCCCAATGCCGCTATACGAGCACGCAATTTGGAATTTCAACTAAAAATGCCATCTGATCCATTGCGCACTCTGTCCCGTTGCGCGCGCACAATGACATGTATTTGCTGTGCTACAATGGGATTATGACCTGATGTCTATCGATTGGCATGATCGTTACCTGCAACAAGCCCGCTGGACCCAAGATATGCGCGCCTATCTTTACGCGCAAATTGGTTTGGATGGGGCCAGCCGTATTCTTGACCTGGGATGCGGAACCGGAGCATTAATTGGGGAAATCCTGGCTCGGAGTAATGCAAGTCTATATGGCTTGGATCGCTGCTGCGCACACCTTAAGCTGATCCCGCCTGAGACAGGTCTTTATCTAACTCAGGGGGATGCCCACCAGACACCTTATCTGGACAATTATTTTGATATCACCTTATGCCACTTCACCTTGCTATGGGTAGCAAATCCAGCACAAGTTGTGTGCGAAATGGCCCGAATCACGCGACCCGGCGGCGCGGTGTTAGCCTTAGCCGAGCCAGATTACGGTGGGCGAATCGACTATCCCATAAAACTGGCGCAGATGGGAAAGTGGCAGATCGAGTCATTACGGTTGCAAGGCGCCGATCCCTTAATGGGACGCAAGTTGGCCACAATTTTTAACAACGCGGGATTTGACAGCGTTGAAACAGGAGTCTTGGGTGGGCAGTGGTCTAGTAAAGCTGATCTTGAGAGTTGGCAAGCGGAATGGGAAATTTTTGAACATGACATCAAATTTCTTTCGGGACCCGATAAGGTTGCTGAAAGATTAAGGATCAAAGAACTTGACAAAACTGCATGGGAAACTGGGCAGCGGGTACTCTTCGTGCCCACGTTTTACGCGATGGGGAAAGTGGCTCAATATAAAGATATAGCTTAAATCAGAACTGGGGGAGTTTGTGGCGATCAGTCTTTTGGGAAGCGGTTTTGGCGGCAACCCCCAGAGGATACCTTATACGCAGTCATTTCCACCCTTTATATCGTAGAAATATATCCTAAATCATCCATTATCGCAGCTCGATCGTTACAACCAAAGCCTTAGTCTTTGAGCAAACCAACTTCAATGCTGCCATTTCGAACTCGGACGGGATAAGCCGGAATAGGCTCTACGGCTGGCGGAGTCAGTGCCTGGCCAGTGCGAACATCAAAACGGGCACCATGGCGCGGGCAAATCACGGCATGACCATCTAATTCACCAGCATCTAAGGGTTCTTCATCATGGCTGCAAAGATCGGCAATCGCAAAATAAACCCCGGCAATATTAAATACGATCAAGTAAAGATCGCCTATTTCAAGATAGATACGCTCCTTGTCAGGCAGTTCGTCAACCGAGGCTACAGCAAAAAATTCACAATTCTCGGGATCAAGTTGATTGTAGCTCATTACTTCACCAAATCTTCGCTGGCCTCGCCGAGACCATACGCGCCAGCTTTTAGCGCCTTGAGCGAAAGTAAAGCACATTTCAGGCGCACGGGGCCGAGCTCAATGCCAAGAAGTTCTAGTAAATCATCCTTGGTAAGCGCCTTAACTTCATCGAGCGTTTTGCCATGGATATATTCCATCAATAGATCCGCAGCAGCCTGGGAAATAGAACATCCCACGCCGCTAAAAGCAGCCTCCGTGACGACATCGTGCTCATCGAGGCGTACATCCACGCGAATGTGATCGCCGCAAAAAGGGTTGTCATCCTCAAAGGTGAAATCCACAGGGTCAAGCTCTCCCCTATAGTAGGGATTCTTAAAGCGTTCAATAATTAGTTCACGGTAAAGATCATCCATTACGCAAAAATTTCCTTGACTTTATAAATCCCCTCAACCAGTCGGTCAACTTCTTCAGGGGTGTTATACAAATAGAAGCTAGCTCGGGCCGTAGCAGAAAGATGATATTTGGTATGCAATGGCATGGCACAGTGGTGACCGGCGCGCACAGCTATACCAACACTATCCAATATTTGCGAGATGTCGTGAGCATGAGCCTCAGACAGGGTGAACGAAGCTACAGCGCCTTTATGCTCGGCAGCTGGACCAAAAACTTTCACACCTGGAATTTCTTCCAAGCGCTCCAAAAGATAGGCTGCGATCAGCTGTTCGTGCTGCTCAATATTTTCCATGCCAATTGCGGTCAGATAATCGACCGCCACGCCCAAACCGATCGTTTCGGCTATAGCGGGTGTACCGGCTTCAAATTTGTAGGGAAGGTCGTTAACGATAAACGAGCGAAGTTCGACCCGCTTGATCATATCGCCACCACCCAAGAAAGGGGGCATGGCCTCGAGCAATTCCACCCGCCCATACAACACACCAATCCCGTTGGGGCCGCACATTTTATGCCCTGAGAAAGCCAGAAAATCTGCATCCAGGCTTCGCACATCAACGGGAATATGAGGCACCGACTGCGCGGCATCAACTAAGGCTAAAGCGCCTGCTTCATGCGCCATTCGAATTATTTCGGCCGCCGGGGTGATCGTTCCCAGCACATTTGACATTTGTGTAAAGGCCACTAATTTTGGTCCAAGCTGCAATAATTCAGCATAAACATCTAAATCTAATAAACCATCAGCAGAAATAGGAATAAATTCTAAACGCAGTGCTCGCTCGGCTGCTAGCATTTGCCAGGGCACTAAATTGGCGTGATGTTCCATCTCGGTTAGAATGATAAGATCGTTTTTTTCAAGATTAGCTCGACCCCAGGTTTGAGCTACCAGATTGATCGACTCGGTGGTATTACGGGTGAAAATTACTTGGCGAGGGGAGGGTGCACCGATAAAAGCTGCCACGCGCTTCCGAGCAGACTCGTAAGTCGCCGTAGATTCTTCGGCCAGTGTATGAATACCACGATGAATATTGGCATTTGACCAGCGATAGTATTGGTTCATCGCTTCAATCACCTGGCGAGGCTTTTGGCTAGTGGCGGTGGAATCGAGATAAATGATTGGCACGCCGGGACGCACTTCCCGCTCTAGCACGGGAAAATCCGCTCTAATGGTTTGTAAATCCAGAGGGGTTTTGATCACTTTCATGGACATCCTAGAAAAAATGTGGCTGAAATTTACTCAAGCCACATTGATCATAAATTCGAACTAGTTTAGCGGCGCCGCTTCTTGGGGCGCCGAATGTTGGACGATTCTTTGGGACTCCAGAGCACATGGTCGGGTATCATCCAACCGTTGGTCAGATAAACATTGTAATGAAACTGCACTGCGACTAACTTCGCGTCGACCTGGACAACTACACCCTTAAGCCAATCCCGCACACGTTCATTGTGTTCATTTTCGTGGTCACAATTAACCTCAACAACATCACCGACTTTATATTCCCGTTTTAATTCGGGAGGAGAAGAAAAGGGCAGAGCAGTCAATTTGACCTCCATAAAACCTATCTATTGATAAAACAATGGCTCCCTAGGAATAACCAAGGCAGCGAGAAAGTGGGACGCATTCAGCATGATTTGAAAGTAAAAATTTTGGATATTTTCTACTACGGACACTCAAAAAGAAACCCAATTAATTAATAGCGCATTATACGCCAAATTGTGCTAACGCGCCGCCATTTTCTTCCAGATCGCTTCTTTAAAACGGCCACGAACGCCCTTAAAAGGGATACGTTCCATAATTGGATCGAAGAAGCCCTCAACGACAAGACGTTCGGCAGCTTTGTTGGAAATACCTCGACTGCGAAGATAAAACACCAATTCTGAGTCTATTTTGCCAATCGTAGCTGCATGGGTGCAACGCACATCATCGGCAAGAATTTCCAACCCAGGGATGGCATCGGCGCGAGCATCTTTGCTCAGGACTAAGTTACGGTTGGCTTGAAATCCATCCGTACCCTGGGCTTTTGGATCGACATAGATCATACCCTGCCAAACAGAACGGCTGCTTTCTGTTAGCGCACCTTTGAAAAGCAAATCGCTGGTGGTGTGGTCGGCCATGTGATTTTGCTGAGTATCGTGATCCAAGTGTTGTTTTCCATCAGTAAAATAAAAGCCCGATATGCGCCCGTAAGCGCCGCTGCCCACTAAATCGAGATCGGTAAAGTTTTTGGTCAGGCGCGTGCCGATAGCACCAAAAATCCAATCGAGATGACCGTCTTTTTCAACACGAGCTCGTTCGCGGGTAAAATTCCAAACATTATCGCCCAGCGATTGCAATTCAACAAAACGCAGGTGGGCGTTGGCGCCAACATGGATTTCAACAATGCCGTTGTGCAGCATCTGGCCCTGAACACCATTGGGGGAAGCGGCTTCATGCACATAAGTTAGCGAAGCACCCTCTTCCAGCCAAATAATGAGGTGTGAAAAATAAGCCATCGCTCGGCCCGCACCCCAAAGCACGCTGTGAAGCGGCCGCTCCACTTGCACACCACGCGGCACGAAGACAAAAATCCCATGCTGGGTCAAGGCACCAGCCAAGGCAGAAAATTTATCTTCGGATGGATTAACCACCTGACCTAAGGCCTGCCTGACTTGATCGGGATAAGTGTGCGATGCTGTAGCGAGATCGGTAAAGATAACACCCTGGTCCAGCAATTCGGCATCTAGCGATTTTTTGATACTCCCAGGCGTTAAGGTGATCTGACCACCGATGTGATCATCGATGAGGGGCTGCAACAAATAATCTGGAATCACAAGCATATCGTTGGTATCAACGGCATCAGGAATGCGAAAGTTCGAATCCAGGCCGCGTAAATCTGTACGCCGCCAGGGTTCATCCTTGGTCGTAGGGTAAGGCAGTTGTTCAAACGCTTCCCAAGCCTGGGCACGATAATCGGCTAATACGCGATTACCGTTTGAATCCGGGATCATATCGCGGCTGAAAGAAAACCCTTTAAATGCGCGTCTTGCTCTTACTGCTCGTTTTACAATTTTTGTGGTCATTATTAACCTATCGACCCTTCCATCTGTAATTGAATCAGACGGTTCATTTCAATGGCGTACTCCATCGGCAATTCTTTCACCAGCGGCTCAATAAAGCCGGAAACGATCATGGAGGTGGCTTGCTCTTCGCTAAGACCACGGCTCTTCAGGTAAAAAAGCTGCTGCTCCCCCACTTTGGAGACAGATGCTTCATGTCCGATATCAACATCTTGATCATCAATTTCGATATACGGATAAGTATCCGAACGGGAGTGCTCATCAAGCAAGAGTGCATCGCAAACCACATTGGAGCGCACATCGCCTTTGCCTTTATGCACTTTCAAAAGGCCGCGGTAAGAAGCTCGCCCACCGTCTTTAGAGATTGATTTGGAAACAATTTTGCTGGAGGTGTGTGGTGCAAAGTGAATGATCTTGCCGCCGGTATCTTGATGTTGGCCTTTACCCGCAAAAGCCATCGAGAGGATTTCTCCATGCGCGCCGGGACCCATTAAATAACACGAGGGGTATTTCATGGTCAATTTGGAACCTAAATTGGCATCGACCCATTCCATCGTTGCGCCTTCAGCAACCATCGCACGCTGGGTCACCAAGTTATAAACATTGTGAGACCAATTCTGGATAGTCGAGTAACGCACACGAGCATTCTTTTTAACAATAATTTCTATTACACCGCTGTGCAGCGCATCGGTTGTGTAAGAAGGTGCAGTGCAGCCTTCGACATAATGAATTTGCGAGCCTTCATCGGCAATAATGAGGGTACGCTCAAATTGCCCGATATTGGCTACATTGAGGCGGAAATAGGCTTGCAAGGGCAAATCAATTTTCACACCTGGGGGCACGTAAACAAAAGATCCACCCGACCAAACGGCGCTGTTTAAGGCTGCTAATTTATTGTCTTCAATGGGGATAACCGTGGAAAAATATTCGCGGAAAAGTTCAGGGTGATTGCGTAAACCATCTTCAATACTCACAAAGATAACACCCTGTTTTTCCAGGTGCTCCAAGATATTATGATAAACCATCTCGGATTCATATTGAGCACCCACACCAGCTAAGAACTTTTGCTCGGCTTCTGGGATACCTAATTTATCAAAAGTATTTTTAATCGTATCGGGAATATCATCCCAAGTTTTACCCTCGCCGTCTGTTGGTTTAACATAATAGTAAATATCATCAAAATCAAGGGCATCGATATCGCCACCCCATTGGGGCATCGCGCGTTGTTGGTAATGGGCATAGGCCTTAAGGCGAAAATCTAACATCCATTGAGGTTCACCTTTCATGGCTGAAATTTGTTCAACGGTCTCAGCATCTAAACCTTTGCGAGTCCTGAAAACATAAGTCTCGGGATCGCTAAAACCCCACTTATATTCGCCAACGCCGTCCAGAATTTTAACGTCTGATGTAGTCATACTTTACTCCATTTACCGTGCTGAACAAATCAACAAGGTTAAATATTAACAATGATCTAGGAAAATCATGTCATCCGTGCCAATTAAACAGCAACGGAAGCATACTTCTCTCGCACCCAGTCATAGCCTTGCTCTTCAAGAACCAATGCTAATTCAGGTCCACCCGATTCAACAATGCGGCCATTAAGCATAATATGGACAAAATCAGGTTTAACATAATTTAATATGCGCTGATAATGGGTAATGAGTACAGCGGCAAAATCGGGGCTTCGCAATGCGTTAACCCCTTCAGCAACAATGCGTAAAGCATCAATGTCGAGTCCGGAGTCGGTTTCATCAAGTATGGCAATCTTGGGCTCAAGGGTCGCCATTTGTAAGATCTCGGCGCGTTTCTTCTCGCCACCGGAAAAACCTTCATTAAGATAACGCCCAGCAAAAACATGATCCATTTGGAGCAAATCCATCTTCTCTTTTAGCTTAGTACGGAATGCTGGAATAGAAATACCTTTGCTCTCGGGATTTGCTGCCTGCTCATGGGCATTCAATGCCGTGCGCAAAAAGTTAGCCACCGTGACTCCAGGAACAGCAACCGGGTATTGAAATGCTAAGAACACACCCAAATGTGAGCGTTCTTCTGGTTTTAACTCCAAAATATTCTGTCCCTGAAAGATCGCTTCCCCATCGGTAACATCATAGGACGGGTGTCCCATTAAGGCATAGGCCAAGGTAGATTTTCCGGTACCGTTGGGGCCCATAATGGCGTGTATTTCTCCAGGACGCACCGTGAGATCAAGCCCACGCAGAATATGATTACCTTCCACACTTACATGCAAATTCTTTATCACTAACTCGGACATTCGAGCAACTCCTTCTTCTTGAAATAGCGCACTAAAATTTTTAATCTTTTTGCACGCGCAGCAAACAAAATTGATTGGCGGGCATTATAGCAAAAAATCTTGGATTCGTCAATATTTAATATATTTTTCATATAAATTATTGACATGCATTTGCGCCGATGGTATACTGGCAACATTACAAAGGCAAGAAAAAGGTTCCGTTATGAGCAGCACCCGCGAAAAAGTTCTTAAAACACTGCTAACCCGCCAGCGCAGCACCATTAATGAGTTGGCTGAGGTTGTCGGCATTAATCCTATTTCCATACGTCACCACATCCATAAGCTTGAAGCGATTGGATATGTGAGTTCCGAAGAGGAACGGCATGGTGTTGGGCGTCCACGGTTTGTCTATTTTCTTACCGAAAAGGGCCAAGAGCAGTTCCCTACTCGTTATTTGCAATTAACGGTGCGCCTGCTGCAGCAACTTAAAGAAACGTTGCCTGAGAAAATGGTTGGGGACCTTTTCTCAAAAATGGCTGGGGAAATTGCAACGGATTATGCGTCTGACCTTGATTTAGATGAGCTTTCTATGGAAACGCGCCTGGATATTACTAGAGATTTGCTAAACGCTGAAGGCTTCACCATGGACTGGGAAGCAAAAAGCGATGAGTACCACATTCACGAAGTCAATTGCCCTTACCATCATATCGGTCAATCGCACCCCGAGGTTTGCGCCGTTGATGAAACCTTAATCTCAACTTTACTATCTGTTCCCATCGAAAAAGTTAAGTGCATCCTCGATGGAGACAACCACTGCACCTATGTTGTGCAAAAATCTGAAAAATAATTTATAAAAGGTTAAAAACATGAGTATTGTACGTCCTGGCCCCGAATGGAGGGTAGCATTAACCCACCCCGAATTGGTAAAACCGCTTGATGATGCCTTCCGAGAAGTAATGGATCCCGAACTTGGTCTCAACATCATGGAACTTGGACTGCTGCGAGACGTGTCCATTGATGATGAAAACAATAGTTCGCATGTCGTCATGATTATGACGACTCCTTTCTGTCCCTATGCACCAGCACTGCTTGAAAGCGCGCGCTCAAAGGCGGAGGGCGTAAGTGAAAAAGAAACCACCATCGAAATGGGCATGGAACCGTGGGATCCCACATATATGGAAGATGGTGTTGGCGGAGATTGGGGTCTATTTTAACCACTTCCAAATCAACCCACACAAAGCCATGTACAAGCCCCTACCCAAAATAGGGGCTTTGTGTTATGCTACGCCGTTGATCTCAAAAAAACATTGATGATCTTTCCGCTCTTTATGGTTTCGCGACATCGAGGGCTATCCCGAGGAAAGGAGGCAAAATATGCGCGATTATGAACTCGTTTTCATTATTCACCCTGATCTGGATGAAGCTGCAACCATCGAATCAGTAGAAAAAGTAAAGGGCTGGATTAAGGAAGCTGGGGGTGTTATTACCAAGGAAGATCCCTGGGGAAAACGCAAGCTGGCTTATCCCATTCGCAAACAGAATAACGGTCAGTATTTCCTGTTTAATATACAGGTTACTCCCAGTTTTATCTCTGAGCTAGAACGCAATCTGCGGTTCTTAGAACCTGTAATGCGTTTCTTGGTGGTATCTGTTAACCCACAATAAAATCGTTGGAGGCTGCTATGAGCCGGGGCTTAAACAAAGTGATGATCATTGGGCACTTAGGACGCGACCCTGAGATGCGCTACACACCTTCAGGTCGTCCCGTAACTACCTTTAGTGTCGCCACCAATCGCAGTTGGACAACTTCCGATGGCGAGGCGCACAGCGAAACCGAGTGGTTTAATGTTGTTGCCTGGAGCAAGTTAGCAGAAATCTGCAATCAATATCTAAGCAAAGGCCAACAAGTTTATATTGAGGGTCGTTTGCACACCCGTCAATGGGAAGATAGCAAAAACACTAAGCGCACATCAGTTGAAATTGTCGCCAGCGAGATGATTATGCTCACTGAGCGCCACGCTGAAAAAGAAAATATCGCCGACAGCTCTCCTGAAGAGGATGAATTCCCCTTCTAGGCCAAAGACCGATATTAGGTTTTTCAGCAACATTACGATCAGGTTATTAGGAGTAAAAGCATGAATAAAGGATTTCGACAACGGAGAAAATTCTACCGTCCTCAAAATTGTAAATTCTGCGGAGATAAAAGCATCATTATCGACTATAAGAATAAGGAATTATTACGCCAATTTGTGTACGGGGATGGCAAAATTCGCCCTCGCCGTCAAACAGGCACCTGCGCTAAACACCAACGTGCTGTTACACGAGCGATCAAACGCGCTCGCCATTTGGCTCTGCTTCCCTTTATCGGTGAAGTTCTACGCTAATATTCGATTTTGCGATTATGTTTGGGGCATGGCGTGATGTTTGTTATCCACCGAGAGGGAACCCACCACCTTCAAAGTGCATGAGCATCACGCAATGCCTTTTTTTCTATCAATAATAAGAAGACTATGGCCAATAAAAAGAAATTTTATATTCCCAATCGCAAGTCTATGGCGCGTTTCGAACGTGAAGCGCAACAAAAACGACGCCTAACTATCGGTTTTTCGATTATTGCAGTGCTTGTGATTGCAATCGCCGTATTTGGCGTTGTAAAAGAAAGTGTGCTAGATCCTAAAAAAACCCTAATCACTGTAAATGAGAGGGAATACACAGTTGACGAGTTTCAAACATGGGGACGATTTAAGCGCTACCAACTAGTTAACCAGTATGGCAATTATCTAAACCTGATGCAAAGTTTTAGTGATCCCGAAACTCAAGGTTTGTTACAATCGAACCTAGAGCAAATCCAATATCAGCTAGAACCTACATTTCTGGGCGCCGAAATGCTGGCAGAGCTTACCGAAGATGCGTTAATCCGCCAAGAAGCGGTACGCCTGGCTATCAGCGTTAGCCAAGAAGAAATTGAAAGCTATATTGCCGAGGCTTACTTTAGATACTATCCCGACGGCATTGCAACCCTTGAGCCAACACAGGAAGCGATACCCACGTCAACGCTTTCCAGCATTCAGATGACTCTTGTGCCAGCAACAGCTACTCCAGAGGCTGTCATAGAAGAAGTTGAGCCTACGCCAACTGAAGTTGTGGAAATCGAGCCTACTGCTGAGCTGCTGACCGCAACACCTTATACCGAAGATGCTTATCAAACTCAACTCAATGAATTTCTCGATATCATGGATAGCTTCGCGGGAGTTTCTCACGAAGAATTACGCTGGCTAATCGAAAGTGATCTGTATCGCGACCGGGTGGTCAAAGCTGTCACGGCAGATATCGAGTCTACCGAAGATCAGGTTTGGGCGAGACACATCCTTGTTGAAGATGAAAGTACGGCTAACGAAGTTTTAACCCGCCTCGAGGCAGGCGAAGATTTTGCTGCGCTGGCTCAAGAATTATCCACCGATACGGGCAGTGGAGCCAATGGTGGTGATTTAGGCTGGTTCAGCTCCGGACAAATGATCTTACCTTTTGAAGAGGCTGCCTTCGGGCTTGAAATTGGCGGCATTAGTGAGGCGATTGAAACTCAATTTGGGTGGCATATCATCCAAGTGCTGGGACATGAATCCCGACCGATTAATGATTCACGGCTCAGCACCTTGCAAGCGGAAGTATTCCAAGCTTGGCTTGAGGCCCAACGCGCTGAGGCAAGCATTGATATTGCTCCAAATTGGATTGAATTTGTACCAACAGATCCTGCCATTCCAGCGCAATATTTACAACAAGGTTTACAAACTCCGTAATTTGAGCCTGGTCATAAAGAAAAAGAGATGGATATATTTGTACATATCCATCTCTTTTTTTATCTATACAAGCAGAAATCTTATGCAGGTCTCTTTAAGAGTGCTTGCTGGATCAGCAACAATTCAATAATACCTTTTTCGGCTAAGGATAACATGCCATCCAGGTCTTGACGGCTAAAAGCTGTGCCTTCGGCGGTGCCCTGCATTTCGATGAACTCTCCCTCAGCGTTCATGACAATATTAAAATCCACATCGGCAGCAAAATCTTCCTCATAGCATAAATCTAGCATAGGCGCGCCATCTAACATGCCCACGCTAATGGCGGCCAGCGGGGATTTCAACACGTCCGGGGGAATTTCCCCATCCACGATCAATTTTTGCAAGGCCAGCACCAAGGCCATATAGCTGCCCGTGATGGAGGCCGTGCGCGTGCCACCATCAGCCTGAATGACATCGCAATCAATGGTGCAAATGCGCGGACCTAATTTTTTCAAATCCACCGCAGCGCGTAGACTACGTCCAATCAGCCGTTTGATCTCTTGGGTGCGCCCCTTTAGACCACGAGTTTCTCGAGCTGTGCGGGTGTGGGTTGATCTTGGAAGCAAAGCATATTCGGCTGTCACCCAACCCCCTGGCAATCCAGCTGCCTGTTTCCAACGCGGCGCACCCGCTTCAATGCTGACATTGCACAACACTTTTGTGTTGCCCATAGCGATTAAAACCGACCCTTCCGGGTAAATGACATAATCAGGGGTGATGTTCACAGGGCGTAATTGATCAAACTGACGGCCATCACTACGTTTCATTTTTTATCCTTTTACAAAAAATATCAACCCAAGGTCGGTTTGCAGTTTACGGGCACTTCTCGGTGCTGCTTTGCGCGTAGAAATATCTAAAAGTAATCGATCCGATAAATCGTATTGGGGGGTGCGAGAGAAGATAAATTCGACTATGCCAGTACATCAGCAACTTGATCCAATTTTAAGCTAATCACCTGGCTGGTGGTATCACGGCCCATGGTAACGCCATAGATTATATCGGCTACTTGCACGGTGTTGCGATTGTGCGTGATCACGATGAACTGCGTATTCTGGCTTAATTCACTCAGGAGATCACGAAAACGGCTCACATTGGCTTCATCAAGCATGGCATCCACTTCGTCCAGCACACAGAATGGCGTGGGCGAAACTTTCAGCAGTGCGAAGATTAAAGCAGTTGCGGCCAAGCTGCGCTCACCACCTGAAAGCAGGGATAGACTTTGTGTGCGGCGACCGGGCAAACGTGCATCAATTTCAATACCTGTATCGGTCATACTATCCGGATTGGTCAGCACCAAGCGAGCCGAGCCGCCGCCAAATAAACGCACAAAAATCTCTCGGAACTCTATCGCAACAGCGTCGAAAGTTTTGCGGAATTCGCGCTTCATCATCACATCCAGTTCCGAAATCACTTCCCTGATATCCGCCTCGGCCCGTTTAAGATCTTCAATTTGCGTGGTCATCAGGGTAAAACGCTGGCTAACTTCTTTAAATTCTTGCTGAGCTTCAGGGTTGATAGCACCTATGCGGCGTAATTGCACTCTCAGCTGCTGGATAGATTTTTCCATATCGTCGGGCAATTGCAACACGGCAGGTAACTGTTCCACTAAATCGCCCAAGGGAAGCGGAGTAGGTCCAGAAATATCCTCGACATAGGAAAACGATACCAAACCAAAATCGGCTTCAATTCGCTCCTGCAATCGGGCCAAAGATTCTTGACGCTGAGATAAGGTCAATTGCATCTGAGTATGCCGGCGGTCAGCTGCGCTCAACGTTTGACGAGCCAGCGCTTCATCCTTTTGCAAGGACACTTGCTGGTCTTCGGTACTTGCTAACTCTAGCTCGGCCGGTTCGATCAAAACCATCAAATCCTTTACTTGCCCAGCAACTATTGATTCCTGCTGACGCAAGTGCAAGATTTTTTGTTCGAGCGTATCGGCCTCGGTGCCCAAAGCAATTAAACGCGTTGTTAATATTTTTCGATCTCGCTCGGTATGGTCAAAAGCGTTTTGTGTATCAAGGTGCCGCTTTTGGGCATCGTCCAGCGCGCGCTCGGCTACAGCCGCCTGCATATTCCAATGGCTAACCTGAGCTTGATATGATTCGGAAGATAAGCCAACAAATGTATCTTGCCGCTCTTGGATGTTTTCTTGGCTTTGGGAAATCCTGGCTTCTAAAGCCGTAAGCTGGGCAGAAATTTCAAGCTCTTCTGTTTCCCCTTGGGCAATCTCATTGCGAAGTTTACCCAGCTGAGCGTGCTGCCACTGTACCAGGCGTTCGGTCTGCCTGTGGACCAAGTCGACCTCACGCTGTTTCTTAGCAAGGTCTTGTTCCGAGCTGCGCAGGGAGTCAAGCTCACGGGCCAGTTTTTCAGCTTCAACACTCAAATCCTGCAAGGTTTGATCAAGTACCTCGATATGTGTCTGGGCATCGAAGACACTCTGCTGCGCGTTTTTTAGACGCTTATTCATCTCTACCCGCTGGCGCGGGCGGCTGAGCGTGCTCGCGCCTGTTTCCAACCCGGAAGTAATCTGACCGCTGGCATAAAAAACTTCTCCGCGCAAGGTGACTGCACGGGCTGTGCTAGGTAATTTTGCCAAAACTCGACGAGCAACCGCGCGGTCGTGCACAATCAACGTATGACCCAATAGCAAATCCACAGCTGGGCGCAGCGCGGCGGGTGCTTGAACCAACGCGGAAGCAACGCCTTCAATGCCCCGGCCTGGTTTTATTGTTAGCGGCTGCTGCGGTACAAGAGCATCGAGGGGCAGTAAAGTGCCACGCGTAGATTTCTGATGCAATATCTCCAGGGCACCCAACGATGCTGCTTGATCTTTTAACAAAACCGCATCCAGATATTCGCCTAATGCGGCGGTAATGGCCGCTTCTAATGCTTCGGGAACTTGCAACTGCGCACTCAAAGCACCTTTGGCACCCTTTAGTTTTCCCTTTTGGGACGATTTCAACAATAACTGTGTTCCGCTGGCATAGCCCGAAAGCGCTTTCTCGGCCTGTTCAAGCACCTCAAGTTGAGCTTGCAACCGAGCTAAACTGGTTTGATGCGCGCCGCGCATCTCCAGGAACTCTTTTCGTTCGGCTTCCACGGCAGTCAACGTTTGACGGTGGGTGCTTAAAGCTTGCTCGGATCGCAGGCGAAGAGCGGCAGCGTGCTCAGCCGCAGTTAAAGCCTCGGCCAAACGCCCAGTATCCTTTTTTAATTTAATTTCGGCGTCAACGAGAGCTTGTTCGGCGGTCAGCAGATCTGCACCCTGCCGAACAGCGTATGCCTGGCGTTCTGTTGAACGTGCACGTAAACGATTTTCTTGCTGGGTTAGCGAGGCAATATTTTCTTGCGCACTTTGTAAAGCAGCTTGCATGTGTTCACGTTCAGATTGGCGCTGTAATAAAATTTCCTGTGCAGAGTGGGCACCCTGCCGCGCCTCATCTAATTCTGCACCCAAACGCTGCACATCAGTATCCGTTTCGGATATGCGTGCTGAAAAAGCCTCAAGCTGCTGATCCATACGGGCGCCTTCATCCAAAGCATTTTGATGCTGAGTCAGTAAAGACCGGCGGCGTTCGTCAGCAACCGCCAATTCACGGGTCATGGTTTCTCGCTGGGCATGAAACTGCGATAATTCACGATGCCACGATCCCAAACGCGCGCGCACACCCTGGATGTGTTCGCGGTATTTTCCCAACTTCTGGTCAAGCGCAACTTGTTCTTGACGAACTTGATCCCAATTAGTTTCCTGCGTTTTAGCCAAAGCGCGCGCGTCGTTAAGCTCTTGCTGAGAGCGCTGCCAGTGAAAGCCATACCAATCGCGCAGCAACATGCGAAGATCGGCCCGTACCTGCTCATATTGCCCGGCGCGGCGAGATTGGCGATCTAAGCTGCGTACGCGCGGTTTTAGCTCGATAAGAATATCTTCAACACGCTCCACATTACGCAAGGTGATCTCCAGCCTGCGATGCGCTTCATCGCGGCGGGAGCGGTACAACCCGATCCCTGCGGCTTCTTCGAAAAGACGGCGACGCTCCTCCGCCCGCAGTGACAAGGCTGAATCTACAAGACCCTGACCAATAATGGTAAAAGTGCGTTCTGAAAGCCCAGAATTACCCAATAATTCGGCAATGTCTTTCAAGCGCACTTTTTGGCCATTGAGACGATATTCATTACTGCCATCACGATAGGCTCGGCGACCGATCGAGACTTCGGAAAAATCGACAGGGAGCCAGCCATTGGTGTTGTCGAAAATAATTTCTACCGAAGCCATACCGGCGCGTGGACGTTGGCTCGAGCCATCGAAGATCATATCAACCGTCTTCTTACCACGCAACAAGCTGTAGGATTGCTCACCCAATACCCATCGAATTGCATCAGCAATATTTGATTTGCCCGATCCATTGGGTCCAACAATACAGGTAATTTGCTCGGCTATTTTAAACGGTGTTTTTCCGGCAAAAGTTTTGTAACCTTGTAATTCAATCGATTTTAAACGCATAATTTCTTTTTATCGCTCAATATCATTCTGATGCAAACTTGAACCACGATGTACGCAGGTCAACATCTAAAGGTTTAATAAATCTTACCGCAAGTGCCCATGCAAAAAAAAATCTCAATCGCATAAAACTTGCAAAAGGTTGGGAAAATCTACCCATAATGTCTAAGGCACGTTCCAGGCTTTTAAAACTTGCGAGGCTGCGGATTTAGCTGCCGCCTGTTTACTATGCCCTGATCCGCGGCCATAAACTTGACCGTTAATTTCAACTTCAATCTCAAAAATTTTGTCGTGATCTGGTCCAGTTGTGGCCACAGTGTTGTAATTGGGAGTACCATAGCCGAGACCTTGGGCCCATTCTTGTAAACGGCTTTTCGGATCTTGCATTTTTCCGGAGTCATAAATTGAATCGGCCACGGATTCTAAGAATGGCTCTACAAATTCGCTCACAGCCGGAAGACCAATGTCTAAATAAATGGCACCAACAAGAGCCTCAAAGACTGCACAAAGTAAAGCGGGACGTTGACGACCGCCTGAATCGGATTCTCCGCGCCCCAGGAGCAGGGCGGCGCCAAGATCAATTTGCAAGGCAAATGCTGCTAACTGCTCTGTACGCACCAAGGCAGAGCGCATGCGCGTGAGCTGACCTTCTGGCATTTCAGGGAAGCGTTGATAGAGCCAGACACCCACTAAAAAATCAAGAACGGCATCCCCTAAAAATTCTAGACGCTCATTGTCGTTGAGGGCTCCCCGGTTTTCATTGATATAGGAACGATGGGTTAATGCCCGCTGCAGTAAAAGATCGGTGGGAAATTGCAAGTTCAGACGCCGGGCTAAGTCACGCGGAGACTCAGCTTTTGATGTACCCTGAGGGATTTCCATGATACTCCTCCTCGGAAATCAGGGAGCGCGAGATACCCCATAGGATTATCGAGTATCTCGCGTTCCATTAGTTCCAAAATTTTTTACTTATTCCCACGACAGATCATGAGCACACAGCACAGATCTTTACCTGTCGTAAGATCGTTTTTATCCTAAATACTCCCTGATGACCAATACCGCATTGTGCCCACCAAACCCAAAAGCATTACTTACTGCAATACGAACTGGAATTTCCCGCGCCTGGTTAGGGATATAATCCAAATCACATTCAGGATCTGGAGTTTGATAGTTGATGGTTGGCGGGACTACATTATCTCGAATGGCTTGCACACAAAAAATAGCTTCAAGCGCGCCCGTTGCGCCCATCATATGCCCGGTCATCGACTTGGTAGAGGATACAGGGGTATTATACGCCATCTCGCCAAAAGCCGCCTTAATCGCCAGCGTTTCGGCAGCATCATTCAGGGGGGTAGCGGTACCGTGGGCATTGATATAGCTGACTTCATCGGGATTGACACCAGCATAGTTAAGGGCCAATCGAATTGCCCGCGCGCCGCCTACGCCATCTTTTGTTGGTGCGGTCACATGAAAGGCATCTGCTGTACCGGCATGACTTGCCAACTCGGCCAAAATCTCAGCGCCGCGCGCTTTGGCATGGCTCTCGCTTTCTAGAATCAAGATACCGGCTCCCTCCCCCATCACCAGACCATCACGATTTTTATCAAAGGGCTGGGGAATCATAGGATCGTCATTGCGCCGCGACATTGCCCCGATACGATCGAAAGCTGCTACGCCCGTCGGGGTAATCGTGGCCTCTGCGGCTCCCACGACAGCGGCATCCATCAAGCCAGCCCGCATCATCATCCAGGCAACGCCAATCCCATCGGCACCCGAGGCACAGGCCGAAGCAACAGAAAAGGATGGTCCTTTGAGATTGTGAGCAATACCAATCATGCCAGCGCCACCATTGGACATCATTTTTGGGATAATAAAAGGGCTGATTTTCCGAGGACCTTCACCCTGTACAGTAATTGCAGCTTCGCCGAAAGCACACAAACCTCCAACCGAGGAAGAGACAATCACGCCTATGCGCTCAGTATTTTCATCGGTGGCTTGTAAACCAGCATGTGCCATGGCTTCTTTTGCGGCGGCAATGGCAAATTGTTCATACCGATCACATCGACGCGCATCGCGGCGGTGCATGTATTTATTGGGATCAAAGTTTTTAACTTCACACGCAATATGTACCAAGTAGTCTGAAGTATCAATGCGTGTAATTGGGCCAACTCCAGAAACACCGTTTACAGCGCTCTCCCAACTCTCTTGAGCTGAGAGTCCTAAGGGAGTAACCGCTCCCAATCCGGTAATGACGATTCTTTCTGCCATGCAATCTCTCCTGTATTGCGTTCAAACTTTACAATGATCTTTGTGTGATTTAATTTTTGCACGAAAAAGTTTTTAAGTAATAAGGGTGCAAATCAGCTTTTATCCCGACAACATTATTGTCTCTAGAACTGTGCCTATAAAAAAAATACGCCGCGTGACATAATGTAAACACAACGCGCGCAGTGATGTGAGCAGGATCAATCTAAATAACCCCTGAGGAGCAAGCTGGTCGCGTAGATAACGAATCCCACATGGTCTATGCCCAAAAATTTTCGTACAAATTTAAAATACCGCTACAATTTATGCAACGGTCCTGATTGTAATTAATAATAATTGATGATATTAGATATGGATTCAAGTATCAAGTGCAACCGGGTAATATTTAAGAAAAAACCATTATAGGTGCTTGGAAGTCAAGGCATTTTCTAGGGCGAGCATGCAAACATTTCCTAACATTAGAAATTTAGTCATCTATAATGGACAAGCTGGTAAAACCTTGTGAGAAATCCTGAAAATATCGCCGATTTGACAAAATATTGACCGATTGCTCAATTGCCCGCATTTCAATATAACCCTAGGTAATTCCAACATCTCAAAAGAAGGCATTTTATTTGACATCCGGGCTGTCAATTTATCGGAGATCGCACCTAACCCGTTCGATAATTCTTTTGTTGGTCTCCGCAGGTTCAACTATAACTGTGTTTTGATCTTTAACAGCTTTTATTTTTCACCCCTTAAGTTGGATCGCTAATAAAATTATGTTTTACACGTGTTGATCAACCAGAATCGGATTGCCATCAGGATCCAGCATCATAAAACTTGCGGGACCCGTGGTACTTTGGTTTACTTCTTGTATAAATTCCACCCCCTGTGCCTTTAAATGGCACTGATGTTCCCGAATATCTGTGAATTCATCCAGATTATTCGCATTACTATCCCACCCTGGATTGAAGGTCAGGGTGTTGGTTGGAAACATGCCTTGAAATAGCCCAATTGTGGTCGCCCCGTTATTCATAATCAGCCAGTTCTGTGAAATATCTCCTCCAAAGACCGAGAATCCCGATTTTTGGTAAAATGCTTTCGATGCCGTGATGTTCTTTACCGCAAGGCTGATGGAAAATGCTCCGAGGTGCATAATCTTCTCCTAAATAAGTGTGAGTATTCGCTTCTTCCACCCTTGAATACAGCAACCATGCGTTTATATCCTTAGTCTTCCATTTTTTCAAATCCAGGACTAGCTGGGGTTGGCAGTATCTTTAAATAAATGCTTCATAACCTGATAAAAATTATGTAATATATAAATCTTTCAAAACAGGAATTTATAATTGAACCTTGGGGAATAGGTTTGATACTTCCAATCCTGATGTGGCATTGATTTTCTGGACTGATTTTAGTTCTTGGTTTCAATTATTATGTGCAACAGGGTATTATTTGAGAAAATGCTTATTCCCCCCCACCCGGTTTATATTTTCCTTCAACCCAGATCTGATCATCGGGGCCAATTTCTTTTTTCCACACGGGGACAATTTGTTTAAGGCGATCTATACCATAGCGCGCGGCTTCAAAAACGCCCGTATCGCGATGAGCGGCCGTGCAGGCGATCATCACTGTGGGGGTGCCGGGAACTAAGCGCCCTACGCGTTGAATGATAGCGACACCCTCAACTGCGGGCCAGCGGGCACGAATTTCGCCGGCAACTTGTTTCATTTTTGCTTCTGCCATTGGGGCATAGGCCTCATATTCCAGATAGTCAGTTTTATAACTTTGATCACGATCCGTTTCTGCACGCACCATTCCGGTAAAAAAACAGGCTGCGCCAGTTGAGGGTAACGTAATTTGTACTAATAAATCGTTGAGGTCTAATTGATCTTCTGTGATCGAGAAAATAGTGGGAAAATTGTTCATGGCAGACTAGGTTATCCTCCACTAACATGAGGAAAAACTGCTACTTCGGCGCCATCGGGGATTAATTCTTCATCGGTAGCGAATTCACGATTGACCGAAAACAAGGTTATTTTAATGGCCAAGGCTGCATCAGGATAGCGTTTGTTCAACAAAGCGCGTAGATCCCGCACACGGCTTTGGGCTGGAATTTCCAGGATCAGCTTACGTTCACCAATCAGCGCTCGCATGGTGGCAAAAAGCAACAAGGTTATTGTATTCACCGCTTCACTCATAGATCAGATCACCGCTACGCCCACCGCGTTTTTCCACAACGCGCAGATTTTCAATACGCATGGTCTTTTCGGCGGCTTTTGCCATATCAAAAACTGTCAGCGCGGCAACCGAAACCGCGGTCAATGCTTCCATTTCAACGCCGGTTTTGGCGGTAGTACGCACAGTTGCCGTGATGACCACACCGGGTAAGTGCTCATCGAGGTCCATTTTGACGAGAACTTGATTGATAGGCAGGGGGTGACATAACGGTATCAGCTCAGCGGTACGCTTAGCAGCCATAACCCCAGCCAGCTGGGCTACGGTAAGCACATCGCCCTTTTTTAGCGCGCCAGCCTGAATCAAGGCCAGGGTTTCCGGGCGCATATGCACTTCACCCTTAGCCACAGCCATACGCTCCGTAACAGGTTTGTGACCAACATCAACCATACGGGCGCGGCCAGTTTCATCGAGATGAGATAGTTTTTGGACAGTCATGGTCTGAATTATACCGCGCAGAAGGTGATATTGTAATTCGTGATTATGGTTTATTCAGAAACACCGTGGTTAACAAGATTAGCAATGAAATATCACGATGATCCCATAAAACCGAAAACTGCAATTTCCCCAGAATTGCAGTTGATGCACTATAATAAGGAAAAAATTTTCCCTGGCTATGAATTCATAAAAACAACATGCTAATGAAGCCCGATAAACCCATCGCAGGTTGGACTTTCAACATTTATCAAGACGGTACATTCCGTATCACTACATTTTTAGTTATAATAACCATTATGGCTGTGCTCAAACAGCCAAATATTCTATCCTTCACGTTATTGATCATCGCACTGGCAATTTGGCTGCTGGTATTATATTTTTTCCGCAATCCAGACCGTGCTGTAGTCGACAAGCCTGGCCTGCTTGTTGGACCGTGTGATGGCACCGTGATGGATATTACCAACATGCAAGAAGACCAATACCTGCATACTGAAACCATACGCATTGGCATTTTCTTGTCGGTGTTCAATGTTCACGTTCAGCGAGCACCGCTGGCAGGAGAAGTTACGCTGGTACAGCATCAACCCGGAAAATTTTTACCGGCATTCAATCCTGATGCGTCCACTGAAAACGAGTACATCGCTATGGGCATCGAAACCGATAACGGCACCATATTGGTCAAACAGATTTCAGGTATCCTAGCCAGACGGTGCGTCAACTTTGCTCAGACAGGCGACCGATTACTCACTGGTCAACGATTTGGGTTAATCAAATTTGGTTCTCGGATTGAGTTGTTTTTACCCCCTGAAACAGAAATTCTGGTCTCAATTGGAGATTCTGTCGTGGGCGGTCTGACAAAAATGGCAAAAATGCCGCCTATACGGAGTGACCATGAAAAGTAAAATTCGCTATGCGGTCCCCAATTCGCTAACTTTCATGTCCCTAGCTTGCGGCCTGGGATCAATTCTGCTGTCATCGCAAGGATACCTAGTATCAGCTGGCATCCTGGTGCTGTGCAGCTATGTCTTGGATATTTGGGATGGCTTTACGGCCCGCAAGCTGAACGCACAAACCAGCTTCGGTTTACAACTAGACTCACTTGTCGATATGGTCAGCCTGGGCATTGCCCCAGCAGTACTCGTTTTCCATCACCTGATGGCGCGCGGTCTCAGCATTTACTGGATTTTGCCTTTCGTGCTGTTGACAGCGTTGGCAGGTGCTTTTCGTCTGGCTCGCTTCAACCTACTGCCTCCCAAAAAAAGCGAATCCCAAAGACTCGATCGGATTACCGATCACGCAATCTGACGGCACGATGGCTCTGGCTGTGCTTTCTGATCTCTCTGTCAAGGGGTTGGTGCTCGCGACAGGGCTCTATGTGCCGTTCTTGCTGATCCTGAGCATTTTCATGGTGAGTACGATTTCATTTCCACCAAGCTCGTGGTTTTTCCTTACAAAGGTGCGAATCGGCCTTTTCATCCTCTATCTTGTTGTGTTTTTGTTGATCTTGCCTTTGTTCACGACCTGGTTCATTTTGTACCTGGGATATTTGGCGATTTCTACCAGCCGAGCGTTTTATTTGAAACTTAACCAAAATCAGCTCACAGCCTAACCAAACCACATTATGTCAAAAACTACCGACACAATAAGCGGAATGATGCTGGCTGGGATAGCTAACCTGGCATATAGAACCAGTCGTTTTCAAATCATTGGCATGGAAAATCTTCAAAGCGCGCTTAATAGAGAGAAACCGATCATGCTCGCCAGTTGGCATGGTATGACCATGATGCTGGCTCCCTTTGTGCGCAAGTATCTCGATATTCGTGCCTTCATTGTGATTATGCCTGATGATTGGCGCGGCAGAACACTGGAAGTGTTTACCAAACGGATGCATGGGGAAGCTTTTCCGATGAATTTGCGCGGCGATTCCACGCTAAGCATGGGGCGGGAATTAATAAAATTAATTCGCAAAATCAAGCTCGGAAAACATCTCATGCTGCATCCCGATGGCCCCGATGGTCCTGCTTATGTCGCGAAACCGGGCCTTACTTTTATGGCCCAAAAAGCCGACGCGGCCATCGTGCCGATAGGAGCATACTGCCGCCACGCATATCGGGTACCAAGGTGGGATTTATATACGCTACCCTACCCATTCAGTAGAATTACCCTGCATATTGGAAAACCAATCATTATCCCTAAAGGTGCTAAGAATTTAGAAGAGCGCAATGATGAATTATCCGAAACCCTCAACCGTGTCGCGGCACAAGCTTCGGCCGATTACTACGAACTAAAAATGTAGCCTATGATGATGAAAATTGGCATCCTGGATGCTTTCCCCCCAGAGAGCAGCTCCGTTAATTGGAACGACACGCCTGTGGATACTTATATCCGGTTTTTAGAGAGCGGCAACGCCCCGTTTGAATACCAGGGTTATCTGGTGGCCCAAGGGCAGTTTCCCGAATCACCGAGTGCATGTGATGCGTATGTGATCACAGGCAGCCCAAAGGGAGCGTATGAATCCGAACCGTGGATTGGCGAACTTGAACGCTTTATTCAGGATTGTTATCGGACAGGAATAAAATTGGTGGGTATTTGCTTTGGACATCAAATTCTCGCAAAAGCCTTAGGCGGTCGCGCTGAAAAATCGAATAAAGGTTGGGGATTGGGATTAAACACTTTTGAACTTAGCGCTCAAAAAGCGTGGATGACCGAAATACCTGATCAGTGTGCGCTGTATTTCGTACACCAAGACCAGGTGATTCATCTGCCGCAAAAAGCCGAGCTATTGGGCGGCAACGACTTCTGCCCTAATCTCTTCTATACGATTGAAAACCAAGCGCTAGGCATTCAAGGGCACCCCGAGTTTGAAACAGAGATGATGCGCGAAATTGTAAACGGGCGAGAAGAAACTGTGGGGACACAAGCGTACCAAAGTGCGATCAACTCGCTTAATAAAGGCACACCGGACAATCAGTTATTTGCGAGGTGGATCGTTAATTTTTTGACTGACAGCCAAACATAGCACCTTTTCAGGTTAATTTCAGATTCCAGACAGTGCATTACTCGTTTTTAGGACAGATCCCTTCATGGGGGGTTGGTGCTTTATTTTTCTGGAGAGGGAAATTTCGGATAGAGATTATTGGATTACCCCTTGACATATAGATAATTATCTATTAGTATACCAGGTAATCATATAGAAGGCTGTCGATATGTCTAAAACATCCGTTAATTCCGTAATTTTTGCTAAAGCGCTGGCCGATGAAACCCGTCAGAAAATTATGAGCTTGTGCTGCTGTAAATGGCTCAGCGTGGGTGAGATCGTCGAGGCACTGCATGTCTCGCAACCCACTGTATCGCATCATTTAAGTATATTGCGAGCAGCGAAACTGGTCGATTCGCGGCGTGAGGGCAAGCAAGTTTTTTACTCTCTTAATCAAGAACGGATCGCGTCAGGCTGCTGTCAATTGGCCGATGATTTTGCGCCAGAGCTTGACGTCATCTTAAGTCCCAAGTAAAAACTGCAGCGATTTTTTTGCAAAATCACATCGAAAACTATCTATATGTTTATAAGGAACATGCATAAATGAGCCAACAACAAACCAAAAGCCTATCTTTTCTTGATCGCTTCTTGACCCTGTGGATATTTCTAGCCATGGCTATCGGTGTTAGCTTAGGGTATTTCTTCCCTGGGAATGTGCAATATCTCAATCAGGCTGTCTCAGCAGGCACTACCAATATTCCGATTGCCATTGGGTTGATCTTGATGATGTACCCCCCATCTGGCGAAAGTGCGCTATGAAGACCTTGGCGATGTTTTTCGAGACTGGAAGATTCTCGGCGCCTCTCTTGTGCAAAACTGGGTCATCGGACCCATCTTGATGTTTGCACTGGCGATACTATTTTTAAGGGATACACCCAATTATATGGTTGGCCTGATATTGATCGGTCTGGCGCGCTGTATCGCGATGGTGATTGTATGGAATGACCTTGCAAAAGGAGATACTGAATATGCCGCTGGATTGGTAGCATTCAACAGCATATTCCAGGTGCTCTTTTACAGTGTCTATGCCTATGTATTCATCACTGTGCTGCCCACCTGGTTTGGGATGGAAGGAAGCCTGGTCGAAATCACTATTGGCGAAATTGCCAAAAGTGTGTTCATTTATTTAGGAATCCCTTTTATGGCTGGATTTCTAACGCGCTTCATTCTGGTGCGCAGAAAAGGGGCAGCCTGGTATCACGAGCAATTTGTTCCCAAGATCAGCCCTATAACTTTGATCGCTTTGCTTTTTACGATATTGGTCATGTTTAGCTTGAAAGGCGATTTAATTGTCGCGATCCCCATGGATGTAGTGCGGATTGCCATCCCGCTTGTGATCTACTTCGTTTTGATGTTCGTGATCAGCTTTTGGATGGGACACAAACTTAATGCCGGATACCAGAAATCAACAACGCTCTCATTCACTGCGGCCAGCAATAATTTTGAGTTGGCGATTGCCGTCGCGATTGCTGTTTTTGGCATTAATTCTGGAGAAGCATTTGCCGCAGTGATCGGTCCACTGATTGAAGTGCCTGTAATGATTGGCCTGGTCAGTGTGGCATTTTGGATTGAGCGCAAATATTTTAGATCGGGAGCAAAAGGGATTGTTGTTGATTGCGTAACAGAATAAAAAAAGATTCAAAAATACTGCAATATTTGGTAGTAAAAATTAAAGGAGAATAAATTATGAGCGACGATAAAATTAGATTGGATGTGCGCACTGCTGTGCGCGAACGATACAGCAAAATCGCCGAGACTTTCGAAGCCGGTTCACAGGCCGACTGTGGATGCAGCAAATCTCATGCTGCGGCGATGAGAAAGATGATACTGCGCAGTTAGCCGCGGTTGAAAAACTTTATGAAACCCCGGATGCGGCTGCCCTGCCTGAAGATGTGACCGGTCTATCCTTGGGATGCGGTGACCCGATCACGCTGGCTGCACTGAAGCCAGGGCAAACGGTGCTGGATCTCGGTTCTGGCGGCGGCATTGATTGTTTCCTGGCTGGTCAGCGTGTAGGACCGGAGGGGCGCGTGATTGGAGTCGATATGACCTCGGCGATGATCGAAAAAGCGCGCGCCAACAAAACCAAATTAGGCGCTGAGAATGTTGAATTCCGACTGGGCGAGATCGAGCATCTCCCTGTTCCGGATGCGAGCGTTGATGTGATCATCTCAAACTGCGTTATTAATCTCAGCACGGACAAGCCGCAAGTTTTTCGTGAAGCTTACCGCGCTCTGCGACCGGGAGGTAAGCTGGCGGTCAGCGATATGGTCACGGATGGCCCGCTGCCCGATACGATCAAATCCAGCTTGAGCGCATGGGCAGGATGCGTTGCAGGCGCGCTGGATGTGCAAGATTATGTGGCGGGTATCAAGGAGGCGGGTTTTGTTGATGTCGAACTAGTGCCCGTTTATTTGGATCGTGAATTCATTGACGACGGCATCCGGCAAATGGGTGGCAAAATCGATCTGGGTAGTATGTCACAAGATATGATTTACAAGTCGGTTTTCAGCGCCAAGATCACGGCATATAAGCCAGCCTAAGAGCAAAAAACTCCCCCGTTCTATTTGAAAGAACGGGGGAGTTTTGATTCAATTTATGGCAGATAACCCGATTATATGATCGCTGATTTTTTCTTTTAACTTTGGTCCTCGGGTAATTTTTCTATGATCAATAGAAAATCTACTTTGGCGTGCCAGGTAAATGGTACCGGCGCGACATTGGGTGTGATCGATACCACATCGCCGTGTAAATTATTCAAGAATTTTTCAAGCCGATCTTGATCATGGGTCATTCTGATGGGGAAACGGTGCACTTTGTATTTCATTTTTTGATCTCCTTGTGATCGTTAATGAGGCACTAACGAATAAACTAGATAGAACTGGGTGTTTCTATCACATCATATTTTTTTAAGAGCTGGATAATGTCCAGGATTTCTGGGGCAAGCTCCTCGGCCACATTGGCTTTACGCATGATATCGGCGATGGCAAGGGGATCAGCATTAGGGAACGGCAAATGATAGAGGAACAAGCCTTGCGGTCGTGTCAAGCTAATCTTGCGTTCCTTACGGTCGCGTCCCACCCCAGTCCATAGAGAAACACTACTGATATATTCACCGCCACGGGCCAGCGAGAAATTTGCTCCCGCATCCGATTTTTCGCGGATCTGGTCAGTCAGGTCTTCGGGCATACCCTGACCCTTGATTTGGGTCAAATCGATATCCATAAGGATGTGCTCGGTCTTGAGTGTGTAGCGGAAATAGGGACGTTTTTTCTCGTAGACCTCTTGCTTATCCAGGATATCGAGAGCGGCCATGGCTTCGAGGAAATCTTGTGCAGTGCGGATATGAAGCCCCAAACGGGAGGCAGCTTCGGATGCAGAAATATCATGATAGTTGACCAGCAGCGCAAAGAAATCTTGTGCGTAGTCTTTGGAGAGATAATTGCCTAGTTTGGCAGCTTGTTTGAAATCCATGAGGCTCTCCTAGGAAAAGGGTCCAACACGGACATCGTCCATGCGAACCAAGATGCGGGCACCATCGCCGCGATTGTAGGTCTCGATAAAGTCGATGAAGAGATTGCCAAGAGAAGCGCAGAGCTGGTTAAAAGAGAGGGCTTCTTTGTATTCCAGGTAGTCACGATGCGAGATGTTGACGGTGACATGGCCATCAAAATCGAAGGAAATCCAAGTCTCGTCGGTGTAGTCGTTTTTCAATCCCATGATGAAGCCAAACTCGCGTCCCATGATGACAGGGACAAAAATGACTTTATCTTTGCCAACATAAGAAACGGCGATCAGGCTACGACGGGTGAACCTGGCGAACTCCATGATCTGCTGTTGGCTGAACTCAGTCTTACCGGTAGGCAGCGGTCGGGGCGTGTATCCGTTGCCGGTCTCTTCTACAGAAGCGGCGGCCATTTCGAGAACCTCACGTCCGCGCCACTTAAGTTTTTTGGTAGCAAAAAGGTAGATCAACCAAATCAAGAAGACCACCGTGAACAGTATAGCAAGCATCATCATCACAGGCGGATCACCACGATAAGCCGGATCCTCGAAATAAATCACGATGCCTGCGAAGATTAGATAAAGCACAGAGACCATATAATTGGCATTACCTGTACGAATCATGGCTGTCAACGAATATGCGGCAAATGTCCAAAAGACGATCGCTATAAAGGTGTAGGCAACTTCTTTGCCAAAGAAAATCCCTAGCAGCGCGGCACTTATCAATGAGAAAATAGCGGGGATGAGGCCGGTGATTGATCGGTCCGGTTTGAGTTTGTGGATGGTGAACATGCTAACTCCTCTTGTACACTACATTATTTATATACTATATATTTTATATAGTATATAATAAGAGAATATGCATGTCAAGAGGGAATTTGAAATTACCTTATCCAGGATCTATCAACCAACCAAACCACCTTCTAAGGAAACGAGGCTGCGTAAAACACAAAAAAAGCAGAAAAATCCTGCGAGGGATTATGAAACGCGCTGCTATTCTGATATATAATGCAACCAACATTTTCTAGGTGCTCAAGACAATTGACCAAGGAACCTGCCCGATTGAGATTCATTTAGATAACCAAACCATTAGGCGGGATGCTTGGGTATTTGGCAAGCAGGTTTTGTAACTCTGATTTGCTATGGAATAAAAAGGGGTATTCCGATAATACTGTGTTGTATCAACGCAAGATGAAGGGATGATGTCTAAAATGGAAACTCGTGCCCCGTATTTATATAAAATCGCTGATTTCATTACTAGAGAAAAACTTAGCGACATAAACCCAAGTATTTTGCATCAAGCCAACAGGGTGATTGCAGACACCATGGGCACAGCATACAGCGGGGTTAACACGTCTGCCTACCAACTTGTATTAAAAAACAAGCATGTTCTATTTGGCAGAGGCAACCATAAAATTTGGGGGACAGATGAAACTTCGGTGTTGGCGGGAGCAGTATTCTATAATGCGCTTGCCATAAGTTGCACTGACTTTGATGAAGGCCATCGCCAAGCTGTGGGCCATCCGGCCAGCCTGGTCGTGCCGACCGCATTATCTCTAGGAGAATATTTGAGGCTATCCGCATCTGAAATACAAAAAGCGGTCATTATCGGTTATGAAATTGGCACCCGATTCAGCAATGCACGCTATAAAGAAAAGATCACTACCTTTTCAAGCGGAAAATGGGGAGCGATCGGAACAGCAGCAACAGCAGCAATTTTATTGGATTTGGATATTTCTGAAACCATGCATGCATTAAGCAGCGCGGCTGTGCTGTCACCCACCATGCTGGGTGGTACCACGGATGTAATCACGGGGGCTATGACGAAAGAAGGGGTAGCCTGGGCGGCCTTATCTGGCTTACAAAGTGCCTTATTGGCAAAATATGGATTTGTGGGACCTTATCTATTTGTAGACGAGCATGATGATTACAACCAAGAAAAGTTAACTGCAGGTTTGGGAGAATCGTGGCTTATTGGCAGCAATTATTTTAAACCTTATGCTTGCTGCCGATGGTTGCATGCTGCCATTGAAGCTGGATTACAGACCAAGCACGAACACCAGATCAACCTTGATGAGATTAAACTGATTGAAGTAAATATTTTTGACAGAGCCATAAAGTTAATAGGGGAAAAGTACCCAGAGAATTTTGTACAAGCACAATTTCACTTACCCTATTGTTTGGCTTGTGCCTTAGTTTTTGATGGCGTGCTCCCAGCTCATTTTTCGGATGAAAACTTAATTAATGCAAAAATCCGTACTTTGATGGATAAAATCAAGATCAACCCAGACCAACATTACACGGCTGTATTTCCAGGACAACTGCCTGCCAGAGTCAAAATATCTATAAAGCAAGGAAATTCTTATTTGCAAGAGGTAATGTCGGCACCATGGAATGCAAACAATCAACCTTCTGATGAAGAGCTATTTCAAAAATTTTCCCGGCAAGTGGGGAATGAGAGCGAAAAACTATGGGAGAGCATATTTCGTCAGCAGCGATCTCACAAAGGGGCAGACGAGTTTTCATTATTCTAAGCGGGTTTTGGAGAATCGGTACGGCAAAAGATGTATTTAAAGACAGGTTCCCGGTTCAGGAAATGGCTTTTTTAGCGATTTTTTGTGAAATTAATTATTGCTATAGCCTAAGTGTTATAAAAAAAGGGGGCGGTTCCAAGGAATGCGATTAGCAATATGTCCTCCACCAGCGTTAACGTACCACTATATGAGTCGCTGGCACAATTTGCATAGGCAAATATATCGCAAAAAGATGACCCCCTTTTAAGGATATCAGCAAGTGGGTGACGAAAATTGCCAGACTTGGGTCTTGAACATCAAAATCACAAATGGTGGCTGGCCAGGCTTATTGTGAAAGTCTCTGGTTAGATATTGTTACGATAGATAATTTCCTCGCGAGCAGGTCCATTGGAGATTATCTCTATGGGAACATTGATACTTTTCTCGATTTCTTTGACGTAATTTTGCGCGTTGGGAGGCAAAGCTGCAAATTTTTTAATGCCTATTATTTGCTTGTTCCAACCGGGCATGGTCTTGAAGACCGGCTTGGCAGCGGACATAAAACCTGCATCGGCCGTAGGCAAAACCTGGTAACGCTGGCCATCAACCTCGTAATGGGTGCAAATATTTATTGGCGAGATCTGATCCAGTACATCTAACTTGGTCAAGGCAATTGTGTTGACCCCGCCAATTCGGATACTATATCGCAAGGCCGGTAAATCGAGCCAACCGCAGCGCCTGGGGCGGCCGGTGGTAGCCCCGTATTCATGACCAACCCTGCGCAGGGTTTCCCCAAGCTCTCCCATAAGTTCTGTTGGCATCGGACCTTCGCCAACTCGCGTTTGGTAAGCTTTGGTTACACCGATGACGCGCTGAATATCCACCTGGTGGAGGCCGGTAGCCATGGAAAATCCAGTAAGTCCTGGATGGCTGGAAGTAACGTATGGATAGGTGCCCAAATCAAGATCGAGCAGCATGCCTTGTGCGCCTTCGCCAAGAATATTTTGTCCTTTATCCTGAGCGTCCCAAATCACCGGCTGAGGATTTGCGATCATGGGCGCCAAAACCAGCTGAGCCGCATGGATATCTGCCAAAATCTTTTGCTTAGAGAGGAGATCATTATACGTTGAGGGATCTTCAGTATCCATCAATTGTACAAGCCGCTGATTCCAATCTAATTCACGAAGCAGCAGTTGGTCAAAATTCGGATTTAGAAGATCGCCCACGCGCAGGCCGACACGTTCGGTACGATCCGCAAAAAGCGGGCCGATTCCTCGCCCTGTGGTACCCACTTTTTTGTTAGCGCGAGCAACTTCGCGCAACGTATCGCGAGCAATGTGCCAGGGCATGATTAAATGAGCATACCGCGAAATAATAAGGTTTCTGGGCGATATCTCAATGCCTTTGCCGCGAAGATTCTGGATTTCTTCTGTCAAGGTCAATGGATCAATTGCCACGGTTGCGGCTAAGATCGAAATCGTCTTAGGATTAAAAATTCCAGTAGGAATCAGATGGAATTTAAATTGGCCATATTCATTGACGACTGTATGACCAGCGTTTGGCCCACCGTTAAATCGCACTACCAAATCAGCAGTTCCGGAAAGAACATCGACTATTTTTCCCTTACCGCTGTCGCCCCAACCTGTGTCAATGACGATATTGGTGCCCTGAATTGAATCGATAGGAGCCATTTTGTTCATCACAATACTTCCTCGGGAATATCTACGATCTTATCTCGCATGCCAGCTTGCGAGGCAAGCGATACCCTGATGATGTTAATTTCGATGTGCTGCATGCAACCGGCAAGATCTACAATAGGCGTGGCAATGTGACCCGCATTCGTACACCAGACGGGACCCATCAACGGACAGGTTGGTATGGCTCAGGCTAATTTCACATCGTGCGAACGTGACTCCTTCAATCCAACCGGCGTCATACGCACAAACACGGCCCGCTCATATAATTCGTCTATGGAATGGGCATTGGTATAGCTCATGCCAGACTGCAGCCCACCGACAAGTTGGGCCAATACTTCTTGCGTTGCGCCGCGATATGGCACCAAGGCATCGACGCCCTCAGAGACATATTCCTCGATCTCTTCTTGGGTGACTTCGCCTTCACCTTCTCGGGCTTTACGGGCAACATTAGCCTGCAAGGAGGCCATGCCACGTGATGTTTTATAGCGATGCCCCTCGCGGACCATGAATATCCCCGGGCTTTCATCGGTACCTGCGAGCAGACTGCCAACCATCACCGTCGATGCGCCCGCTGCCAATGCTTTGACGATATCGCCTGAGGTGCGGATGCCGCCATCGGCAATAACAGGGATACTCTGTGAGCGAGCCACTTGTGCGCAATCCATGACCGCCGAAAACTGCGGCACGCCTGCCCCGGCGACTATTCGTGTAATACAAATAGAACCAGGTCCTACACCCACTTTTACGGCATCGACACCCGCATCAATAAGGTGTTTTGTGCCGTCGGCAGTGGCAACATTTCCACCGATAAGCTGCGCGGCAGGAAAATTTACCCGGATTTCCTTGATAATATCAATTTCCATTTTGGAATCACCATGGGCAATATCTATCACAAGGCAATCTGCGCCAGCATCCAACAATCGTTCAACACGTTTCAGTTCGGTGGCTTTAACGCCAACAGCCGCGCCAACGGCCAGACGACCGAGAGCATCTTTGGTTGCACGAGGGTGTTCTTCGAGCTTTAAAATGTCTTTGACGGTTATCAGGCCGGTCAAACGCCCTTCTGAATCAACCAGGGGCAATTTTTCAATGCGATGCTGATGCAATATCTGCTCGGCCACTGTGAGGGTGGTATCGGATGGCGCGGTAATCACTTCGCGGGTCATGATTTCTGTGACAGACCGGTTTCCGTTTTTTTCGAAAAGCAGGTCACGAGTTGTAATAATACCCGCAACTCGCTGCTGATCGTCAAGGATGACAATACCGCCAGTATAGGTCTCCTCCACAATGCGATTTACATCGGCAACTGTATGAGAAACCGTTAGCGTAAAGGGATTTGTAACCACAAAGGACTCGGTTTTTTTTACCCGCAAAATTTGGTGAACTTGCTCGTCAATGGACATAAAGCGGTGGATAAAACCAATTCCACCAGCACGTGCCATAGTAATTGCCATCTCGCTCTCGGTGACGGAATCCATATTGGAAGAAATAATCGGGATGTGTAACGGGAGTTCAGGTGTCAGGCTGGTTTTGGTAGATAGTTTTTTGCGCGACACAACATCCGAATGTTGGGGCACAAGCAAAACATCGTCATACGCCAGGGCAACATCAGGTAGAATTTTCATAACAACCTTCCTATACATCGGATTTGGGCCTTGAAATTATATGGCGCATATGCGTTTCTGGCAACATGTTTTATAATTACCTCAATGAAAAATCATGAATTAATGGCCATCTCCCCTGTGGATGGACGTTACGCCAAAATAACTGCGCCACTGCAGGCCTTGTTTTCGGAATTTTCCTATTTGCGCGCGCGTGTGGAAATTGAGATTGATTACCTAGTTGCCCTTTCACAAGAGTTGATGATCATGCGCCCATTGACCGATAAAGAGTTGGGCACCCTTCGGGCGTTGAAAGAAAACTTCTGCGCTGAAGATGCGGAGCAAATCAAGGACCTGGAGTTGAGCACCCGCCATGACGTCAAAGCCATCGAATATTATTTGCACGCTCGCCTGGCAACAACATCGCTGGCTGATGTTGTCGAGTGGCTACACTTCGGACTGACAAGCGAAGATATCAACTTGACTGCCCAGTCGATCGCTCTAAGAGAAGCCCGAGATTCGATCACACTGCCGGCATTGGACAAAATATTGGCGCAGCTCGCTGATCTGGTCGACGGCAACAAATCTACCCCCATGCTGGCACGGACTCATGGACAACCTGCTGTGCCAACCACTTTTGGAAAAGAAATGGCTGTTTTTTTGGCGCGCTTAATGAAACAACGCAAGGCGCTATCTGCACACAACTTTGAGTCCAAGCTAAACGGTGCAGTCGGCAACTTCAACGCGTTGGTGACTGCAATTCCACAGGTTGATTGGCAGGCTTTTAGCAAGTCTTTTCTCGATAAATTGGGTTTAGTATCGAACGCTGTTACCACGCAAATTCTACCTTTCGATAACTGGCTGCGATATTTTCAAATGCTGCAATTGATCAACAGCATCTTAATGGATCTTGCCCAAGATATGTGGCGATATATCAGCGATGACTATCTAAAGCTGCGCGTTGTAGAGGGCGAAGTTGGATCATCTACCATGCCTCAGAAGGTCAACCCGATTGATTTTGAAAACGCGGAAGGCAATTTTGGCATCGCAAATACACTTTTTGAGCAGTTCATCCGCAAATTACCGATCTCACGTTTACAACGCGATCTCTCCGATTCCACTGTCCGGCGCACCTTCGGCACAGCCATGGGACACACGCAGATCGGTTATGCTAGCCTCTCACGGGGGTTGGAGCGCGTTGAAACCAACGAAGCCAAGATGAGGTTCGATTTGGAAACGCATTGGGAAGTGGTTGCAGAGGGAGCGCAAACCATCCTGCGCGCAGCAAATATCCCCTCTGCGTATAAGCAGTTGGAAGCGCTGACACGCGGCAAAGAAATCACACAGGAAGCATACCTTGATTGGATTGATCAGTTAGATGTAGACCCCGCAGTGCAATCCAAATTGCGCACCCTTTGCCCATTGAACTACCTTGGATTATCGGAACAAATAGCACAACAAGTTTTGAATGCGTACCTGCCAAATCCACATACCCTCTGACGACAGATCGCAAAAGAATATTAATTCAGCAGATGCAAGAAATTTGCGACAGGCAAGACCTGATCCAGGTGCTCAAGCAAAATATCGACATGCTCAATACCCAGTTAGCGCGGATCAATCTCTCAGGGATGCTGATAAAAGATCAGAGAGTTAAGAAAAATGGGGAAATTTTAGCTGGCAGATAGGCACAAAGCGTGCTGCAAATGCCTAACATCGTTCCAAATCAAATCTACAATTGACCTGCACGCATCGCGGAAAGCAATGCCATCTTTTTGTGAACCGGATCCGCAGCAACTCTTTGAGCAACTGCCTCTGCCTGGAATTGAGCTTCGGCTCGAACTGCGGCCTCATCCATGGTTTGCACCTGCCCGTCGCGCACCAGCACCCGCCCGGCGACCAATACTGTTTTGACTTCATGACCGCTGGCCGCATAGACCAAATTGGGTACGATCGTCCGGATGGGGGCATCCAGGACCGGCGTCAGGTTGGGCGCATTCAGGTCCACCAAGATCAAGTCGGCTTGTTTGCCAGTTTGCAACGATCCAATCTCGTCGCCCAAACCGATAGCCTGAGCTCCTTCAATGGTCGCCATGCGCAGCACTTCCCAGGCCGGCATTACCTCAGGGTCGCGGGCTTTGATTTTATTAAACAGAGCGGTTAATTTCATCTCGTTAAAGATATTGTTGCAGTTATTGCCGGCAGCCTGATCGGAGCCCAACGCCACCAAGCCGCCAGCCTCCCGAAAGGCACGCGCTGGGGGTACGATGCCGTCGATAATCCCGATGGAGCCAGAGCATAAAGCCATGCTGGCACCGCTGTGGGCGATAAAAGCGGCCTCGTCATCAGTGGCCTCGGTGAGGTGGACGGCCAACAACTGCTCGTCCAGATAGCCAAGTTCCTGCAGGTATTGCGGAGTACGCTGCCCAAAACGCTTTAGCATCTGATCAATCTCACGGTCACCTTGGGCAACGTGCATATGGATCATGAGACCTGCGCGCGCAGCTATACGTTTTACCAGGAGCAGCTGATCACGGGACAGCATATCAGGGGCCTGAGGACCCAGCATGACCGTAATCCTGGCCTGTGCCGCGCCATGCCAATGGCGGGCAAAGGTCTGAGCAGCATCGATGGACTGCTGGCCAACGGCCGGGTCCAAAGGGTAGAGATCGCCAACTTTCCAACCTGCCATTCCCCCCGGAGGCAGTGCGTTAATGGTGGGCGTGAGTCGAGCACGGACTCCTGCGCGTTCAAAAACCTCGGCCCAACCAGGATAGGGTTTGGCAAAATCGACCAACGTGGTAGAACCCGCTTTAAGAGCTTCCAAAACATTGAGCTGGGTACCAGCCAGGGCCGCTGGTGACGTAATGTGGTGCTGGTAGGGAGCCAGCGCCAGCTGCATCCAGTTGCGCACATCTTGGGCAACCCCTCGTACGACGGCATAGGGAGTATGCATATGAGCATCAATCAAACCAGGGAGCACAGCACAGCCGCTGGCGTCAATAATTTTTGTGGGCTGGAAGCGAACGGTTAGATCAGGGGTGGGGCCAACCGCTGTGATGCGATCACCCTGGACAGCTACCGCCCCATCCGGCACGTAGCCCACACCTTGACCAACCATGGTAAACAAATGGGCATGGGTGATGAGAGTATCAATGGTTTCAGACATAGTTATTTGGTCTCCAATCCTAGTTTTGCAAATTTTTGATGATCTCAGATTTAGCGATCACAGGAAAGAAAGCGCCGCGCCCAGATCAGCAATCAAATCATCGACATGCTCGATGCCCACAGAGTAGCGGATCAAACTCTCGGGGATGCCCATGGCAGCGCGCTGCTCGGCTGTCACTTCGACATGGCTGGTGGTGCGCGGCGGCCCGGCGACTGTCTCGACAGGGCCTAAATTGGCGGCAATATGGGCGTACTGCAGGCGGGGCAAAAATTCACGCACGGCATGGAAACCGCCATTTATGGGAAAGCTCAGCGTGGCGCCAAAGCCGCGCGTCTTGCCCCTGGCAATCTCATGATGCTCATGGGATGGCAACCCCGGGTAAAAAACATCCTGGACCTCAGGTTGCGCCTGCAAAAAACGGGCAATCTGGAGGGCATTTTCATTTTGCCTTTCGATGCGCAAGGCCAATGTCTTCAGACCGCGAATCATTAAATAGGCCGCCATGGGATGCAGCGTGGCACCATTGATCTCACGATAAGCAAAAGCCTTTTCAACCAATTCCTCAGAACCGCAAAGCACGCCGCCGAGCGCGTCGGCATGACCACCAATATATTTGGTTGCACTGTGAATCACCAGATCTGCACCCAGCGCCAGGGGGTTGGTATTGATGGGTGTAGAGAAAGTATTATCAACGATCACAACGGCGCCGGCCGCGTGACCTGCATGAGCTAGACGGGCGATATCAACGATTTTCAGGGTAGGGTTGGTGGGCGTTTCCAGATACAAGACCGTGCAACCTTTGTTGATCTCGGCTTCGATGGTTTCATGATCGGTGGTAGGACAAAGCTGAGTCTCAATATTTAAGCGCGGTAAAAACCGTGTGAAAATTTCGTTGGTGCCACCATAAGTATCTTTGATCGATACTACACGGTCGCCGGGTTTGAGCAAAGCGTACAAGGTGTTAGAAATGGCTGCCATGCCGGTGGAAAAGCTGGTAGCAGCTTCAGCGCCTTCGAGTTGACGCATTTTTTCTTCGAAGACATCAACAGTTGGATTGGTGTTGCGGCTGTAGATATGGCCGGTTTCTTTTCCCAGCGCTACATCGTACCAGTAGTCCAAATCCTGATAACCATACGAGACGCTGTGCACCACCGGCACTTGGGTGGCTCGCTGCCAACCGTCTTTTTTTTCTTCACCTGCCCAAACAGAGAGCGTTCTTAAGTGTGGTTTTTTATCAGGCATAATTTTCTCCTCAAAATGAGTCATTATCTGCAGGGAACAGATCTACAATGAACGCTGCTGGCGATGAGATATGCTGACTCTTGGAACAGCAAAAACCCGCAAGCGCTCCACAAATTCGTTATGATGTGAGCGTGTAAGTGTTCTAAGCACAATAATTGATGGCCGTTTCCGCCAGCACATAGGCTAGATCGACAACTGAATCCATATCAACCCATTCTTCAGCACTGTGCAATCCATAGCCCTTGGGTCCCAGAAGGACCGTCTCTATACCGGCATCGGACAGCAGTGCAGCGTCCGTCCAGAAAGTTTGACCGGTATGGGGTGGATGATGACCGATTCTGGCTCCCAGGGATCGATCAAGAATTTGGACAATTTCCGCATCTGGCGCGACTTCAAAGGGCTGCCGCCAAAAAGTAGGTTTGACGGTGGCTTTAAACGTGGAATCCTGTGCGGCGAGGCGGTCGATGATTTGCTGCAACTCCACAGTGGTCTGTTCAACAGTTTCTCCGGGCACGGTGCGGCGCTCCATTTGCAGCAGACAGTTGGCAGCGTAAATACTGACTTCCTTGCCCCCTTGCAAACGGGCAGCATGAAGCGAGGGAGGACCCGTTAATGGATGACCATCACGCTGCAGCAATTCCTGTTCCAGCATATCCAACTGAGCCAGAAAACGCCCCATGCGCATGTTGGCATCAATACCCTCCGCATAGCGGCTGCCGTGTGCGGCACGACCGAAGGTCTCAATATCGAACCAAATAAAGCCGCGGTGAGCACGGCAAATGCGCATATCGGTAGGCTCGGTGACGATAGCCGCATCGGCTGTGAACGCTTTGATGAGGGTCTCCGTGCCAATACTGGCGTACTCTTCGTCAGCTACAGCGGTGATGAGCAAATCGCCACGCAGCGTGATGTGCGCATCCACAAGCGCTTTGGCGGCAGCCATCATGGCCGCCAAGCTGGCTTTCATATCCTGAGACCCGCGGCCATAAAGACGGCCATCCCGAATCTCACCGCTAAAGGGGTCGATATCCATCCCCTCGACGCCGACCGTGTCCATATGGGCATTGAGGAGCAGCGAACGACCACCACCAGAACCTTTGAGCACACCTACCACATTAAAACGGGCAGGATCGATTTCTGTGGTGGTGATATCTAGACCGAGAGCGTGTAATTTTTTAGCCACAAGCGCAGCAATTTCAACTTCACCCTGACCTTCAGGCGTGAGCGAGGGGTTGATCGAATTAATGCGAACCAGCTGCTGCGTGGTTTTGGATAGATAGTCCTGATCAATTGAAAAGGGTTTCATGCAAGCCTCCAGAATCTGTTCCAAGGGAATAGTGTAATTATAGAACATGAATACCAAAAATATAGTCAGCTACTTGACAGATTTAACTAAACATCGTATATTTACAGTGTATATTTATAGAGGAGTGGTCATGGTACGACCAAAACGAAGTCAGCAACACCCTAACCTTGGTGAAGCTATTAAGAAAATCGCCCTGAAGCAAATGGCAATAAACGGCTCAGCATCACTCTCGCTGCGAGCGATCGCCCGAGATCTTAAGATCACCGCGCCAGCCATCTACAACTACTTCCCCAGCCGTGATGACCTGGTCACGGCACTGATCGTAGAGGCCTACCAATCATTAGCGATTGCGCTGGCAGCATCGCAAGACAATGACGAAGAATCGCATGCCGAGCGCATTATGGCCTCAGCACAGGCCTACCGTGATTGGGCGCTGGCTCATGCTGAACAATACAGCCTGATCTTTGGTAAACCGATCCCGAATTATCATGCCCCGATGGAAATCACCGGCCCGACAGCAGCTGGGAGTATGGCCGTGCTGATCAGCGTCATGGATGCCGCCTGGCGTGATGGCGCGTTGAAAGTAGATGGCGCGCCATCATCGAGTCCAGAGATGGTCCAGGCTTGGATCGATAAATTCGAGTATACGGAGAATCCCGCCGTGATCCATTTTGCGATGGCATGCTGGGCAAAAATCCATGGTTTAGTTTCACTGGAGCTTAACGGTCACTTGGCTGCTGTTCCCGGGAAAATCAGTGTTGATTCGTTTTTCAAGATTGAAATCGAAGCTATGGTGATGCGCATGGTGGCAGAGGATGCAAGTGTGCGGACGAGAAAATCGACAACCATTATTTAAGGTCGACGGAGAAAATTATGACTAAATCTCAGATTTATTAATATCTTTCCATCACCGCTTTGGCTGCTGCACTACACTTTCATTCTGGCAGGGGTGATGATATCAGGATGGAATTATTATATTCGCTTCCGCAACAGTGCTAATTGATATCACTTGGTGCCCGTTCACATTACCCCTTGATGAAAGGAGAGATAACCTATGCCCCAACAATCACTGCCTCGAATACGCGTAAAAGGCTCACCCTATGATCGGGGCCGCCAATATGGACAGCAAGCTGCAGCTCGCATTCAACACAGCATGGCAATCTACCAGGGTATGTTCGCTCATCTCGCCGGCTGGAATTGGGAACAAGCTACCGCTCATGCTCTTAATTACGAATCTGCTATCGAAGCCTACCGACCGCATTTTCTCGATGAAATACGTGGGATTGCCGTCGGTGCGGACGTCAAATACGAAGACATCCTTGCATTGACCGACCGAGCACTGGCTGCGTCCGCCTTTGTCGTACTGCCCCCGTTTATCGAAAACGCCCACACATGGATTGGGCAGAATTGGGATTGGATCCCCCATGTTGCTGAGACTGTGATTGTGCTTGAAGTTGAGGCTGATGAGAGGCCTAATTTTGTAACCGTGGTTGAAGCGGGATTGCTGGCGAAAACGGGCATGAACGCGGCAGGGATTGGGCTGGTTACCAACGCATTGAACTGCGATTTGGAAAAAGGCAAACCTGGTGTGCCTTACCACGCTATCCTGAGGGCAATTCTTGAAGCTGAGAATTTCTCTGAAGCCATGGGTGCGATCACATCTCACTCGAGAGCATCATCCGCCAACTACCTGGTTGCACACCGTGACGGGGAAAGTTTCAACGCCGAGACCGCTCCCGGCGATTTTTCGCGCGCATATTTCGGTTTTCCTGAGAATGGTATCTATGCCCATACAAACCACTACCTCAGCAAGGAAATTGACTTTAAAGACCTGGGACCCTGGCGTGGCCCCGGCACTCTTGTACGCCATCAACGGATGGTCAAATTGCTAAAGACGCAACAAGGATTGTTCACTATTTCTGATTTCCAAGGAGCACTCGCAGACCATTTCAACTATCCTGACTCAATTTGCTGCCACCCGGATGCTCGATTACCAGAATATGATCAGTGCATGACAGTTGCTTCGATGATCATGAATTTAAACAGCAAGACGATGTGGTTGGCGGAAGGAAATCCATGTGAAGCGGAATACAGGGCGAACACTTACCATGAACTATTAAAAACTTAGCATATTCGGCACAACTATTAAGCGTGCTCCATCGGTTGATGAATGAGAGTATATTTAATGACTACCATTTATGGAAACACCCCTGTATCTGCCGCCCTTATTAACCGGCTCCGAGCTATGCCAAAAATCGAAATCCATGTGCATCTGGAAGGCGCGACCGACGCGGCCACCGTTTGGGAACTGGCTCAGCGCAATCAGGTGACTTTACCAGCACCAACCCTTGATGCGTGGCAAGCCATGTATGCGTTTCGCGATTTCGATCATTTTCTTGATATCTACACCCTGGCGACAGCGTGTATGCAAACACCTGACGATTTTGCATTAATGACCAATCGGTTTATTGCGCAGCTCGCTCAGCATAATATTAAATACTGCGAAGCCTTCCTAAGCGCCACATTTATGCTAGATAAATTTCCACAAGATGAGGTAATCACAGCGCTGATTGAAGGCGCCAAGCGTGGCGAAGCACAGCATGGAACGCGGCTACGCTTTATTCCTGATATTGCGCGCCATGAGCCCAAATCACGGCATCGCGTGCTAGATTTTGTTTTGAAAGGATATGATAAAGGCATCTTTATCGGATTAGGTCTGGGTGGCAAAGAAGTTGGATTCCCCCCAGAATTGTTCTCGGATGTCTTCGCAGAAGCGCGTCGACAAGGGCTACACGTAGTGGCGCATGCAGGAGAAACTGAGGGGGCGCAAAGTATTTGGGGGGCAATCGATCATCTACAGGTAGAACGGATTGGACACGGTGTGCGCGCGCTTGAAGACCCGCGGTTGGTTGAATATCTGGCTCAAACACAAATTCCACTCGAAGTATCACCCTACAGCAACTACCGGCTAAAAGTAATTCCCTGGGATCAACCGCACCCCATTCGAGCGCTGATGGATCAAGGCGTATATGTCACTGTGAACAGTGACGATCCACCCATGTTTTCAACCAATCTAACAAGCGAATACCTTTTACTCGCTCGTCAAGGATTTTCATGGGATGAGTTATGGCAGATCAATCTCAATGCCCTCGAAGCAAGTTTTCTTTCCGATGAAGCCAAAGCGCTTTATCGAACTGAATGGCAAAGATTATATTCAAATGGAGAAAATCGAATATGACGAAACTTAATTTAGTCACCGGCGCGAACGGGCACCTGGGAAATAACCTCGTGCGTGTACTTTTGGATAAGAGTGAGCGAGTACGCGCCAGCGTTCGCGATACAACAAACACCGCTCCCTTCGAGGGGCTGGATTGTGAAATTGTGCAGGCAGACCTGATGGATAAGGATTCCCTGCTCCATGCGCTGGAGGGGGTGGATACTCTCTATCAGGTGGCAGCCGTGTTCAAACACTGGGCACTCGACCCACAGAGAGATATCATTGAACCCAATTTGCAGGGCACACGCAACGTGCTGGAGGCGGCCGCAGAACAAAAAGTGCGGCGAGTGGTGTACGTTAGTTCTGAGGTCACGCTGGATCACAGCGTCTCTCCGGTAAACGAAACTACCTGGCGGACCGAATTTCACAACAACCCGTACGTGCAATCCAAGACTGAATCTGAGAAATTAGCCTGGCAATTGGCCGAAGAACTTGGTTTGGACATGGTCAGTGTGCTGCCGGGGGCGATTATCGGCCCGCATTGTTATAGCCTGACCCCAACGATGGATTATCTCCAGCAGGCGTTGAACGGAGAAGTTTTTGTGGATGTTAATTTTCCATTTACCTTTGTAAATGTGTATGACCTTTGCACTGGGATGATTGCCGCGGCAAAAAAAGGGCGCAGCGGCGAACGCTACCTGCTGGTTACGGAAAAGCCAGTCAGCACAGCACAAATTATCGAAATCGTACAGGAGA
>PVMK01125533.1_pt1 | contig 46845 bp, 42 predicted proteins | sample 1853481 | NCBI WGS metagenome assembly PVMK01 (sample SAMN08533507, study PRJNA380276) | Marine sediment metagenome, whole genome shotgun sequencing project.
CCACACCGGACTGTTTCATTGCTTCCACTGTTGCATCACGTCTATTTGTGCGACTAACAGCAGGAATATCGAGCTCCCTCCAGTTCACAGTATCCTCTGATACAGTGCCATCAGTTCCGGTGCGAGAATGAATAATGCTTATCGGTTGAGGCTGAACGCTATTCGGCAAACCACCAAGCCCAGTTGCCACTACCGTAACACGTAAGTCATTCTGCATGTTTTCTTCGATTACAGTACCAACAATCACAGTCGCATCTTCGGCGATAAAACCCTTGATTGTATTCATCACCTCGTGAACTTCGCGCATTTTCAGTCCTGAGCTGGCAGTAATGTTTACCAACACCCCACGCGCACCTGAGAGGTTCACATCCTCCAGCAGAGGGCTTGCAACTGCCTGTTCTGCAGACAAACGCGCGCGGTCAACCCCTGTAGAAAATGCTGACCCCATCATAGCCATGCCCATTTCCGACATCACAGCTTTCACATCAGCAAAATCTACATTAACGAGACCCGGGCAGTTGATTACCTCTGCAATCCCTGCAACTGCACCATAGAGTACGTTGTTTGCTGCCTTAAATGCATCTAGCATACTAACATCATCCCCCAAAACTAACATTAGCTTATCGTTTGGAATCACGATTAACGAATCAACATACTGTGACAATGCTTCCATTCCGGATTCTGCTGTTTTTAGGCGCCTACCCTCAAATGCGAACGGTTTTGTCACAACTGCCACGGTTAGGATTTCCATTTCCTTTGCTACCTGCGCAACCACTGGTGCGGCACCAGTACCGGTGCCACCACCCATACCAGCAGTAATAAATAGCATGTCTGCACCTTCAATCAACTCAGCAATACGGTCACGATCTTCCAGTGCAGCCTCGCGTCCAATTTCAGGATTTGCTCCCGCACCCAACCCCTTAGTGATAGCAGATCCCAATTGCAACAGGATACGTGCTTTATTACGCTTCAACGCCTGCGCATCAGTATTGGCACTAATAAACTCAACACCTTGTACCCCATTCTGAATCATGTGGTCCACTGCATTACCACCACAGCCGCCGATACCAATAACTTTTATAACTGCTTCCTGGTCTTCTGCATCCATGATTTCGAACATAATACTTCTCCTTTTATAAACTAAACCAATAATTATTCTATTTCTTACAGCTAACTCTTAATTATTAAATGTACCCAGACGCTAAATATGTTGCCAAACAGTACAATCAGATCCTTTTGGCTACACTCAAAAATTTCCCTGAAACCAATTTCCCATTCTCTCAAGAACCTGCTTGAACGAATTTCCCTGCAACCTAACGTGCTGATGATGCCGGAGCTGTTGCATGCCAGCAATAATTAGGCCGACACCAGTAGAAAACCGTGGCGTACGTACAACCTCTGCTAAGCTGCCACGATAAATCGGTAACCCCATTCGAACCGGCATGTGAAATATTTCTTCAGCAAGTTCTACCATGCCTTGTAAGGAACTGCTGCCGCCGGTAATAACAATTCCAGAAGAAAGTAACTCCTCAAAACCGCTACGACGCAGTTCGGCCTGCACGAGAAGATAGAGTTCCTCTGCCCGTGGCTCAATTACTTCTGCCAGTGTTTGTCTGGAGAGCTGGCGTGCGCCGCGATCACCTACACCTGATACCTCCACCATTTCTTGTGGGTCAGCCATTCCCCTTAAAGCACAACCGTAGCGACACTTAATATCTTCTGCATCCTTTGTAGGTGTACGTAATGCCATTGCAATATCGTTGGTGATCTGATCCCCGGCAATCGGAATTACTGCTGTATGGCGGATCGCACCATGAGCAAATACCGCAATATCTGTAGTACCACCACCGATATCCACCAAGCACACGCCTAGATCTTTTTCATCTTCTGACAGTACTGCCATTGCCGATGCAAGTGGTTGCAATACCACATCACACACTTCCAAACCACAGCGACGCACACATTTCATAATGTTTTGTACGGCTGATACGGCGCCTGTAACGATATGTACTTTTACTTCAAGTCGTATTCCACTCATACCAATTGGTTCGCGCACATCTTCTTGGCCATCTATAATGAATTCCTGATTAAGAATGTGTAAAACCTGTTGATCTGCAGGTATGTTCACTGCTTTAGCAGTTTCCATCACACGCCCCACATCTATCTGCGACACTTCCTTGTCTTTGATTGCCACCATTCCGTGCGAATTGAAACTTTTGATGTGATTTCCGGCAACACCGGTATAGACTTCACGAATTTTGCAATCTGACATCAATTCAACTTCCTCTAGCGCACGCTGGATTGCGTTTACTGTAGTTTCAATATTGACCACTACACCTTTTTTCAGGCCACGAGAGGGATGGCTCCCCATACCGATAATTTCGAACCCACCTTCAGAATCCACCTCTGCGGCAATAACAGCGATTTTTGAAGTACCGATGTCAAGACCGGCAATTAGACTTCTATTTTCATTTACTCTATTCATTTAATGAGCTCTTAATATCACACTACTTTTTTCAAACTCGGATTGTGCGAATGCTGCCGATTTGCATCCAGCGTTCGCACAGAGAAACCGTTTTGGTAACGTAGATCTACATAAGTTACTGGTTGTTTAAATTGTGAAATGATGTGGCCATGTGCAGACACATATAGCTCTAGTCGGGCTTCAACTTGCTCCCGTCCCAGCTCCAACACAATTCCGTTTTTCGTATGAATGCGCCATGCGCGGCGAGGTGAAAAATCAACCTGAATAATAATCTGCTGAAGCGGTTTCAGCAGTTTTCTGAAAACAACATATTGTCGTGCTACTTCGTGCGAATTTTCTACTGGTCCAGTAAATGCTGGTAACCACTTGTCGGTCACAGCATTAAATACTTCTCCGTGAATGCTCACCAACGCAAGATTATCTCGCCTAGCTAGCGCTACATGTTCCTCCAACACCACTTCCAGGCTCTGTGGCCAGTACCGTCGGACGCTCGCAGTGCGCACCCACGGTAATTTTTCAAATGCGTTACTTATCTTATCAAGGTCAACTGTAAAAAAACTTCCAGCTACTTCACTACTTATAATGCTATCTATCTGTTCCCGTTTCACATGCTTAAACTCTCCGTTGATGTTGTTGATTCCACCAACACTTACTTCATTCAGCGTAAATATCGGCAAATTTATCACTGACGGGCTAATAACAAATACTGCTATCAATGCAGCAAGTGTAAATATTCCATTGGCTAATATATGTAGCGTCCGATGGTTATCCCACATGTGCCAACTCCAGTATCCGTATTACGAGATCCTCAAACGATATTCCTGCCGTTCTTGCTGCAATCGGTACAAGGCTATGGCTAGTCATGCCTGGGGAAGTGTTAGTCTCAAGAAAATAAGGTTTACCTGATTTATCCAGAATCAAATCTACTCTTCCCCAACCTTCACACCCTAGAGCCTTGTGTGCCTGCAAAGCTTGTACCTGTATCGTGTTTTCTTGTTCCGCGGACAAGCCACTTGGACAAAAATAGCCGGTTTCATTAGATAGATACTTGGCCTCATAATCGTACAATCCACTTGCTGCCTCGATTCGTACCAGTGGTAGCGGAATATCCCCAAGAATTGCGACAGTCAACTCCATTCCTTCTATAAATTGCTCAGCCAACACCATCGGATCATGTTTTACTGCTGATCGGTATACGTCTGGTAATTCCTCTGCAGACATTACCTTATACAAGCCGATAGTCGATCCTTCTCGTGATGGCTTAACAATCAGCGGCAGGCCTAGCTCTTTTACCACCATTTCAAAATCACTTTCTGCATTGAGCATCGCATAGTGAGGAGAGTTAATCCCCACCGCTTGCCATAGCAACTTAGTACGCCATTTGTCTATTGCAAGCGCACTTGCCAACACACCACTACCGGTATAGGGTAGCCCCATAAGTTCCAGTGCACCTTGCACGGTACCGTCCTCACCATAGCGCCCATGAAGAGCTATATACGCCACGTTGAACCCCTGCTTTAGAATCTCTTCCATCGGTTGGTCAGCTGGATCAAACGGATGTGCATCTACCCCTCTACGCCGTAACGCTTTAAGTACAGCGTTACCACTTTGGAGCGAAATTTCACGCTCAGCAGAACGGCCTCCAAGAAGAACCGCAACTTTTCCAAAATTGCTTGTACTCACAGCTGACTATCCCTCGCAGAAAAGGTTTTACTTAGAAATTTGGATTCATAAGAATTCACTCGGCCTCTCCTATAATCCTTACTTCTTGTACCAATTCAACACCGGTTTTTTCCTTTACTCTCTTACTTACCTCTGTAATTACTGCCTCAATATCCGCTGCCATGGCATTCCCGGTATTAACGATAAAATTTGCATGTTTTGGTGAAACCATCGCTCCACCAATGCTAAAACCCTTTAATCCGCATGACTCAATCAGTCGCGCCGCATGATCTCCTGGTGGATTACGAAATACTGAACCAGCATTGGGTAAACTCAATGGTTGACTATTAATACGCCTAAATAGTAATTCCTTAATCTTCCTTCTGGATGTCGCATCATCGCCTTTCCTCAATCTAAACCACACACCCACGAACCATTCCTCGCTAGCAGAAACTTGATCTCTGATAACTGACTTTAAACTTACGTTCCGATAGCTAATCCTATAATCTTTAGAATACCGATCTTGCAAATGACCTGAGCGATTGAGTGTCCGTACTCGCTCAACAATTTCCCACGTTTCTGTGCCGTAACAACCTGCGTTCATTGCCAGTGCTCCACCAACCGTGCCAGGTATACCAACCAAGAACTCTGCTCCTGCTAAATTACGTAATGCCGCAAATCGTGCAGCCTTTGCACAAACCACACCAGCCTCGACATAAATCAATCCGCCCACTTCACTATGTTGCTCCAGTCGAAGATTATTTAACTGTGCATGTAATAACACCACCGTGCCACGTAATCCCCCATCGCGTACCAGAAGATTACTGCCCAACCCAACCATGTGCACCGACTCGCTAGGCGATAGACTGAGTAGAAATTTAGAGAGATCAGCTAAATCAGCTGGGATATAAATACGCTCTACCTCGCCTCCTGCGCGCCAGGAAGTGTGTTTTTTCATCGATTCATTCACACGTGTCTCACCACGAAGAGTTCCTTCCAAGGTGCCCTTGATGTGTAGAGGCTGACCATGAGTTAAATTATTTATTTCTGACATATCCATTTATAAATCGTGTAAAGAACTAGCAAAGTTCTGCGCCACACTACCCACTGACCCAGCCCCCATGACCAGTACTACATCGCCATCCTGTACTATGCTGAAAATAGCAGCAGGTAACTCCTCCACGGTCTCAACAAAGATAGGCTCTACCTTGCCTTGCACTCTTATCGCCCGCACGAGTGATTTGCCATCAGCAGCAACGATAGGTGATTCCCCCGCAGAGTAAACCTCAGTTAGCAACAGCACATCCGCAGTAGACAAAACCTTGACAAAGTCCTCAAATACATCTCGGGTACGGGTATAGCGGTGTGGCTGGAATGCAACCATCAGACGACGACCGGGAAATGCACCGCGTGCAGCAGCAATCGTGGCAGCTATTTCTACTGGATGATGACCGTAATCATCAACTAGTGTGAAACTTCCACAGTTGTTACTATCGTTTTTAGCTAATTTAATCTCACCGCAGCGTTGAAAGCGTCGTCCCACTCCTTTAAATCCTGTCAGTGCTTTGATTATAGAGGCATCGGGCACACCTACTTCATTGCCCACTGCAATTGCTGCGAGCGCATTTTGTACATTGTGCAATCCTGGTAAATTAAGTGTAATGTTGAGCTTACGAGTCTTACCATTCACCCCAATCAAAGCAGTAAAACGCATCTGCCCACTACAATGGCTAATATCGGTGGCTCTAATTTGTGCTGTGTCCGATAGACCATATGTTGTTATGGGTTTAGAAATAGCAGGGATAATTTCGCGCACATTAGCGTCATCCACACATAGTATTACCATGCCATAAAACGGTAGGTGCTGTACAAAATCTACGAATGCCTGTTTGAGTCTGCTGAAATCATGATCATAGGTTTCCATATGATCAGCATCTATATTAGTTACTACCGCTAGTACAGGCTGCAGATAAAGAAAAGAAGCATCAGATTCGTCCGCTTCCACCACAATGAATTCTCCACTACCTAGTTTGGCATGAGAACCTGCAGCTTCTAGTCTCCCACCGATAACGAAGGTCGGATCCATCTCTGCCTGTGCCAATACGCTGGCAATTAAACTAGTAGCGGTAGTCTTACCATGAGTTCCTGCGATAGCGATCCCTTGGCGCAATCTCAGTAACTCTGCCAACATCATGGCGCGCGGTACCACCGGAATATTACGCGCGCGCGCTGCGATTACTTCCGGATTATCTGGTTTTATCGCACTAGAGGTAACTACCGCATCTGCTGATGCAATATGAGTATCCAAATGGCCGATATGAACGGTTGCACCCAATTCACTTAAGCGTTGCGTAGTGGCGTTTTCTGACAAATTTGACCCACTTATTTGGTAGCCTAGGTTTAGCAACACTTCCGCAATTCCGCTCATGCCAGACCCACCAATCCCGACGAAATGAATGTGATTGACTTTATGCTTCATCTTTTTATACTTATAAAACTTTCGATAAAATTAGGAATCTGAAAGTTGATAATTTCTTTGTTCATTTTTTAATCATCTCCATACACGCTTCTGCCACCAATCTAGTAGCATCCGGCCTTGCCAGTTCGCGTGCCTTCATTGCCATTCCCAATAGCTTTTCTCGAGTAAACTCCATTAATAGTTGCGCTAAGCCTTGGGGAGTAAGTTCATTCTGTGGCAGCAATACCGCAGCATCCTTATCGCTCAGAAATTTTGCATTGCTAGTTTGATGATCGTCCACTGCGTAAGGAAAAGGTACTAAAATGCTCGCTATACCCGCAGCAGTTAGTTCAGCAATAGTGAGCGCCCCAGCACGACATATCACCAAATCACAATCAGCATATTGAACTGCTATGTTTTCAATAAATACCAGCAGCTCACCCTCTACTCCAGCTTCAGCATAATTTTTTTTTAGTGTTTCTAAATGTTTTCTCCCTGCTTGGTGAGTTACCAGAGGGCGCATATGATCCGGGATCAGTTTCAACATCTTTGGTACGATGGTATTTAGTACCTGCGCACCGAGGCTCCCACCAATTATCAAGAGTTTCAGTTTTCCACTCCGTTCCGCATACCTTTTATCTGGTATATCTAATTGACTTATTTCTTTACGCACTGGATTACCAGAAAATATTATCTTTTTCTCATTCCTGATCGCGTTAGGAAAACCCAGCAAAACTTTATCCGCAAACTTAGCTAATATCTTATTAGCAAGACCAGGTACCGAATTTTGCTCATGTATCAAAAGTGGCTTATTTAGTAATGAAGCCATTATGCCCCCGGGAAACGCAGGGTATCCTCCCATGCCCAAAACTACATCGGGTCGTATCTGAAATAACACCTTGGCGCTTTGCCAAAACGCTAATAGAAGTCTCAATGGAAGCAAAAACCAGACCATCAAATTTTTTCCGCGTAAACCGGAAAAATCCATAATTTCTATGTCATATCCTTTTTGTGGAACGAGTATTTCTTCCATTCCACCTTTTGTTCCAAGCCAGACTACTCGCCAACCCGATACCTTCATGTAGTCAGCCACCGCTAGCGCAGGAAAAACATGCCCCCCCGTTCCTCCAGCCATGATTAGAATAGTGTGAGGCAATTTAAACCCCCTGCTCTGCTATTGCGATTCCGATTTTTTTCATATTGTGTAACCTTTCATTAACTGTCGATTCTCCCAATCCACCCGTAACAAGACTGCCAGCGCAATGCAATTAGCAACAATGCTGCTGCCACCAAAACTCATCAAGGGTAAAGTCAATCCTTTAGTTGGTAGAACACCCATATTTACGCCCATGTTGATGAAAGTTTGTACCCCCAGCCACACACCAATACCTTGGGCTACGAGTGCAGAAAAATAACGCTCTCGCAGTGCAGCCTGACGACCTATCACAAAAGCGCGTATCACTAACCATGCAAATAGGATTACTACTGCCACCACACCAATGAAACCGAGCTCTTCCGCTATCACCGCAAGTAGAAAGTCGGTGTGTGCTTCGGGTAAATAGTAGAGCTTCTCCACGCTCCCACCGATGCCAACACCTTGCCATCCTCCACGTCCGAATGCGATCAAAGCATGACTCAATTGGTATCCTTTTCCATAGGGATCATCCCATGGGTCCATAAATCCTGTAAAACGCCGCCAGCGATAAGGCTCGAGCCAGATTAGCGCCAGTAAGCCGGCAAGTGCCAACCCGATAGTTCCTGCGAACAGTTTTAGATTCATACCTCCCAGAAACAAAACTGCCGTCACGATAACGGCAATAACGACAAAAGCTCCTAGGTCAGGCTCACGGAGCAGCAAAAATCCCAACACCATCATTACAACCAAAATGGGGGCAAAACCTTTCCTAAAACTGTCTAGATACGCGGCCCTTTGTATCGTATAGTTAGCAGCATAAATCACCACAAACAATTTCATAAATTCAGAAGGCTGGAAATTCACAATAAATAATGACAACCAGCGTCTACTACCATTTACTTCATTCCCTATACCAGGAACCAGTACTAGTGTTAGTAACGCTATGCCCAACAGAAATGGATAAAGCGAGTATTTCTGCCACAATCGCATCGGTATCTGGAATGCGATCAATCCAATCAACAACCCCACTGCCAAGTAAATTCCATGCCGAACAAGAAAATAGGCTGCGTAGCCATCGGTACCACGTCCTGCCTCTGCTATAGAAATTGAAGCAGAATAAACCATCACTAGTCCCAGGCTCAGCAACAATATTGCGGACCAGATCAGAGCCTGATCGAAGTCAGGTATAACTCTTTGGTTGCTGATACTGGCTTGATAAATCATCAAAAATACCTTTACTTTCTAGTGTGTAGTACTGGCCGCGGGCAATATCTTCATCTCTAAATCCTTAATTGCTGCAACGAATATCTCAGCACGATGAACGTAATTCCTGAACATATCGGTGCTGGCACAAGCCGGAGACATCAGTACAGCATCCCCCGCTTTCGCTAACGAAAAACTTTTTTGTGTTGCTTCTTCCATCGTTGCCACACAATGAAGTGGTACACCACATCCATCCATCACAGCAGCAATTCTTCCAGCATCCCTTCCAATCAACACAACTGCTCGCGCATGTTTTTCAATCGCATTTTTCAAGGGTAAGAAATTCTGCTGCTTGCTATCACCGCCTGCGATCAATACTATTTTCTGTGACATGCTGCTCAGAGCCGCAACCGTTGCGCCCACGTTTGTACCTTTTGAATCATCGTAGAATGTGATGTTATTGAACGCCGCAACTTTCTCTATTCGATGCCGAAGCCCACTAAACTCACGTAAGGCCTGCAGTAGTGAGCTAGACGTTAATCCTATGGCATGACATAACGCCAAAGCAGCTAAGGCATTAGCTATATTGTGTGGGCCCGTAACTGCAAGCTCACTGGTTTTCATTAAACGTGTTCTGCCCTGTACAAGCCAGGTTTTGCTCCCATCGCGCAACAAACCAAAATCTATTTCAGCAACCGGCAGACTTAGGCCGAAAGTTATCTGTTTTCTTCCAGCTAACACCATTGTGCTAACAAGAGGATCGTCACGATTCAAAATCTGTACAGTGTTACCACCAGTTCCTTCCGAAAATATCCTTGCTTTAGCAATAGCGTAATCCTGTATTCCCATATAGCGATCAAAATGATCTTCGCTCAAGTTCAGCACCACCGCTGCATCAGGATTAAGACTTTGCGTGGATTCCAGTTGAAAACTTGATACCTCTAAAACCCATAATTGAGGAAGTTTTCCAGAGTCTATCCGCTGCATCAATACATCTAACGCTGCTGGACCAATATTTCCAGCTACTTCCGTATCCCACCCTGCTTTCTTCACCATCGCACCCACCATGGCCGCTACCGTTGTTTTTCCGTTGGAACCGGTAATAGCAAGAATTTTTGGTCTTGGAGGATTTAATCTTTTAAGCGCCAGAGCAAACAGCTCAATGTCACCGATAACCGGCACCCCATGCTTAACTGCCTGACGGACCAACGGTGTTTCTAGCGGTACCCCTGGACTAATGGCAATAAGGTCTATCCCTACAAAAATATCATCTGAAAAAGGACCAGTGAATACCTGGGCAGTAGGTACGGCTCGTTCCAATGTACTAAGATTGGGCGGCGACTCTCGATTGTCAGCGACCCGAATATTTGACCCTATGCGTGATAGCCACTTGGCCATGGATAACCCGGTTTCACCCATTCCCAACACCAAGATTGTTTTTCCTCGTAGATTCATCTCAACTTCAACGTAGACAAACCAAGCAACACTAACATCATGGTAATAATCCAGAACCGTACCACCACCTGATTTTCTTTCCATCCCTTTAATTCGTAATGATGATGAAGCGGTGCCATGCGAAAAATACGTCTGCCAGTCAACTTGAACGAGGCCACTTGTAACATCACTGATAAAGTTTCTACTACAAATACACCACCCATAATGATAAGTACGATTTCTTGGCGCACGATCACGGTGACTATACCAAGCGCAGCCCCTAGGGCAAGCGCCCCAACATCACCCATGAATACTTCTGCTGGATAGGCGTTGAACCACAAAAAAGCAAGCCCTGCACCTGATAGCGCACCACAAAATACAGCAAGTTCAGCCGCATGAGGAATATAGGGGATACCAAGATATTTTGCGAAAACTGCGTGGCCCGCTACATAGGCAAAAATTGCTAGACCACTGCTAATCATCACAGTTGGCATAATGGCCAACCCGTCAAGACCATCAGTCAAATTCACCGCGTTACTGGTGCCCACTATGACGAAATAAGCTATCGTCACAAATCCAACTACACCCAACGGTATTACAATCTGCTTAAAAAAAGGAACAATCATGCTGGTTTGTGCTGGAGATTCAGCGGTAAGAACAAGATACAGTGCTACAGAGATTGCAATCGTTGATTGCCAGAAAAATTTAGCGCCAGCAGAAAGACCCTTTGGATTGTTATGCACCACCTTTCGGTAATCGTCTACCCAGCCAATTGCACCGAACCCTAGCGTCGTAACTAGTACTACCCACACATAGCGATTACCTAAATCTGCCCACAATAATGTACTAATAGCAATCGACACCAATATCAACGCACCACCCATGGTAGGGGTACCAGCTTTAATGAGATGTGTTTGTGGGCCATCATCACGAACCGATTGACCAATTTTGTAAGCGGTAAGTCTGCGTATCATGCTCGGCCCGACAATGAATGAGATCATGAGAGAGGTCAGCGCTGCTAATACCGTGCGTAAAGTAATGTAGTTGAAAACATTAAATCCCCGGATATCCTTGGCCAACCATTGAGCAAGCTCTAGCAGCATGACAAGCCTAATAAAATTTTGTAGATTGGTTCTCTCATTTCAGTTTGATCTCAATTTGCTCATACTTCTTCACAACTAAAAATTCAAAACTACAACTCAAAATTCTTGACCACACGTTCCATTTGCATGAAACGAGATCCCTTTACTAGCAAAGTTACATTGGGTGCAAGTAAGGCCTCTACTGAGGTTAATAAATCTTCAATACACTTAAAATGCTGCGCACCTTTACCAAACTTCATCGCAGAATGCGCACTTAATTCACCCAAGGTGAACAATCTATCTATTCCAATAAGGCGAGCTTCTTCACCGATACGCTCATGAAAATCTACCGCGTTCTCACCAAGTTCGCCCATGTCGCCAAGAACCAGGATTTTTTTTCCTGGAGATTTAGCTAATACTGCTAGTGCAGCCATCACTGATTCTGGGTTAGCGTTATAGCTATCGTCTATTAACATTGCACCACGCTGGCACTGTTTTTTCTGCAGGCGCCCCTTCACCCCACTGAATCGGCTTAATCCAGATGCAATATTTCCCTTGCTTACCCCTATGGCAACTGATGCTGCAGCCGCAGCAAGAGCATTGCACACATTATGTTCACCTGGAACCTTCAACGTTACCTCTACAACACCATCGGGTAACTTTAATTGCATCTTGGTATCAATCAGATTTTGCTGATAGCACCCCCCCACCTTCGCTTCTTTACTTAGACCAAAATCTATTACTGGTCTGCTGCCAGCTAGCTTCCGCCATAACTGTGCGTTGGAATCATCAGCGTTGATGACTGCTACTCCCATCTTGTCTAGCCCCTCAAAAACTTCACCTTTGGCGCGAGCCACTCCCTCCACTGAACCAAGCTCCTCAATGTGAGCCGTACCTGCATTAGTTATCAACGCCACACTTGGCTTAGCCAGTCTAGTCAAATAAGAAATCTCGCCAAAATGATTCATCCCCATTTCGATTACTGCATATTCATGCTGCTCACGTAATTGCAATAACATTTGCGGCACACCAATATCGTTATTGAGATTGCCCACGGTTGCCAGTACTCTGCCAACCTCGCTAACCGGCTGTTGCAAAATAGATGCAATCATTCCTTTCACCGTAGTTTTACCATTGCTGCCAGTCACCGCAATTAATGGAATGGCAAAACGCCTTCTCCAGTGAGCTGCTAGCTGCCCTAAACCTAATCGCGTGTCCTTCACCAGTATCATAGGAACCTCTGAGTCCTGATTTTTGATATCTGACTCTGAACTCACCATTGCCGCCACGGCACCTTTTTCCTTTGCTCGAGCAACAAATCTATGGCCGTCAAATTTTTCTCCGCTCAAGGCAACAAATAAATCACCCTGCTTCACCGTGCGACTATCAGTACTTACACCAGTAAAGAGCACATCTTCACCATGCCATTCTGCATGTAACACACGGGCCGCTTCCAGCGCCATCATCATCTTTACACTTGCGCTCTAGCCATCAAATTCCGCAGTATCTGCTGCGCGACCTTCACATCGCTAAACGGAAACCTTTGCCCACCAATTTCTTGATACACCTCATGCCCCTTCCCCGCGATCAACACAACATCCCCTTTGCGCGCACCAGATACTGCTTGATAAATTGCTGTTGCTCGGTTTTCCTCGATATGATGGTTGGAATTTGCACCTGATACGATCTCATTAATGATGGTATCAGGGTCTTCGCTGCGTGGATTGTCGCTAGTGATAATGACTTCATCCGACAATTGTGTCGCCACTTTTCCCATTAGTGCACGTTTACTGCGGTCGCGATCACCACCACAACCAAACACGCAAATCAACCTTGGGTTTAGAGTTTTGAGTTTTGAAGTAGCTTTGGAGCTGAGGAGAATCCCACGCAGTGCTATTAGGATCTTTTCTAGAGCATCCGGGGTATGGGCGAAATCTACGACTACTAATGGCAGATTGCCCCCGCCCAATTTTTCCATCCTACCCACCACTGATTGCACTTGTTGTAAAGATTGCACCGCATCAGCTAGATTGAATCCACTTGCTAGCAAGGTGGCCAGCACGGCCAGCAAATTGGATGCATTGAATTCACCGAGTAATTCGGTTTTAAATTTTGCACGCTTGCTTTCGAACTCGACATCAAATTCTAAACCCTGAATACTCGCTTTAAGATTACGTCCATATACTACCTTGATTTTTTTTAGATCCAAATTTCTTATTTCAGATTCATTAAACCCATACCCAATGACCTGCGTAATCTTTCCTGAAACCTGCCCTAACAATTCGACACCAAATGCATCATCAAAATTTAGCACTGCATACTTGAGCCCAGTCCATTGAAATAATCGCGCTTTAGAAGCAGCATATGACTTCATGCTGCCATGGTAGTCAAGATGATCATGTGACAAGTTAGTAAATAATGCTACTGCAAATGTAGAACCATTAACTCTCCCCTGCTCAGTCCCGTGAGATGATACTTCCATCACCACATATTCGGCGCCACGTTTTAAGAAATCAGCCATTCTTTGTTGCAACAAAACCGGATCTGGTGTTGTATTTGTAGCAGGCTGGAGCTCACCAGAAAAACTATCTCCCAATGTGCCCATGACAGCAATTTTTTTACCTAGCGCTGTCATAGCCTGAGCTATCCATTGGCAGCACGATGTCTTGCCGTTAGTTCCGGTTACACCTATCAACCATAATTTTTGCGATGGATCTCCGTATACGAAGCTGGCTATGGCTCCCGCCTTTGTTCGCAGTTTGGATATCGACAAATTAGGTGCTTGCCATTCCGGGTCCCATACGAAACCATAACGTTCCCATAACACTGCATTTGCTCCCGCCTCAATAGCTTGCGGTATAAATTTACGAGCATCAAATTTCTCTCCAACATAAGCTAAAAACGTATCTCCCGGTTTCACCACACGGCTATCAGTAACAAGATTGTCAATGCTAACGCCCAAACTATTGAGCAAACGTAAATCGAAATGTGCTCCTGATCTTTCTTTAATCCCCGAACTCATACATCACCTTTTAATTCGGGTATTGCTGGAGACAAGACTACGTTGTTAATTGGTGCGTCATGAGGTACATTCAAAATTCTTAAAGCCCCGGCCATAACCTGGCGGAAGACAGGTGCTGCAACCGTACCACCGTAATATCGTCCAGCTGAAGGTTCATCTAGCATCACCGCAATGATTAAACGTGGTTTGGAAGCTGGTGCATAACCTACAAATGTAGCGATGTATCGGTTTTTTGCATAACCTTTACCTTCTAACTTGTGTGAAGTGCCAGTTTTGCCTGCCACCCGATAACCACTAATTTGTGCAAGCGGTGCGGTTCCACCAGGCTTCACCACCATCTCCAACATTTTGCTCACAGCAAGAGCTGTCTCACGTGAAATTACCTGTTTACCTACTGCAGGTGTATTGATCTTTAGCAGAGACACTGGTTTTAATTCACCCTCTTCAGAAAATAGAGTGTAGGCACGTGCTAGCTGGAGTAGATTCACTGCGATACCATGGCCATATGACATAGTGGCTTGCTCAATAGGACGCCAAGTTTGATACGGACGAAGCTTTCCTTTAACCTCCCCAGGAAATCCAGATCCGGTGGATTCACCAAAACCAGAACGACTGAAAGTTTCCCATAGCGTTTGCGGCGGCAGTGTCAGGGCAATTTTTGCAGAACCAACGTTACTGGATTTTTGAATTACCTGTTCTACAGTCAACGGACCTTGTCTATGCGCATCTCTTATTGTCGCCTTCCCTATAGTGAGAGTTCCAGGCGCAGTCTGAAATATCGTATCAGGATTGATCCCACCTGCTTCCAGTGCCGCTGCTACCGTGAATGGCTTCAAAGTTGAGCCAGGCTCAAATATATCGGTTAAAACCCGATTACGGGCTCTTCCACTGTTTGTTTTTATCCGGTTATTGGGGTTGAATGTAGGCAGGTTGGCTAACGCCAACACTTCTCCCGTCTGCGTATCTAGAACCACTATTTCACCAGCCTTAGCTTTATTTATTTCCACAGCCCGCTTCAATTCTCGATAAGCAAGGTACTGGATTTTGCTATCAATAGATAAAGCTATGTCTTGTCCTGGCTTAGGTTCAAGGATGCTTTCAACATCCTCAACAATGCGCCCCTTGCGGTCCTTTATGACACGACGGCTACCAGGCTTGCCAGCTAGAGTGTCCTGCCACCCTAATTCGATTCCTTCTTGTCCATTATCATCTACATCAGTAAAACCAAGCATGTGAGCCGTCAATTCACCTGTCGGATAATATCGGCGAAATTCACGTTTAAGAAATATGCCCGTAATATTAAGCTCGACTACTTTAGCCGTTATGTCCGGCGGTAAGTGCCGCCTCAGATAAACAAAATCACGCTTTGGATCACTGATACGTTTACGAACTTCAGCGACGTCCATCCTGATCAAATTTGCCAGTTTCTTCAATTGCCCAGGCGTTGCATCCATACCTCGCGGACTTGCCCATACTGATTCAACCGGTGTACTGATTGCTAGAGGCTCACCATGTCGGTCCGTGATCATTCCACGATGTGCATTTATCTCGATCACACGACTGTAACGCGACTCTCCTTTCTGCTGCAGAAAATCATTGTGCATTCCCTGTAAATAGATAGCACGTACTACCAGGCCAAGGAAGCTCAGTAATATAAACGTACCTAGTAAACGTGAGCGCCATACGGGCAAAATAATATATGGTGCTGGATCACGAGTCATAGTTCTTGCTCATCTACAAAACTAATTGAATTGTTGGAGCCCGCTAACGAGATAACTTTAATTTTTGATGCATCTGGAACTTTCATAAGCAACTGCTTGGTGGCAATTTTTTCAACACGTGCGCGCATCGCCCAAGTACTTTGTTCAAGCTGCAACTGCCCCCACTCTACTGTTAGCTGTCTTGTTCGCTCCTGTTTTCTTTCCAGTTCCATAAAAAACTTGCGTGCTTTGTGCTGTGAAGTCACAACGCTTAGCGCACAAGTAATAACAATCAGAATTAGAAGAATGTTTAATCTAGTCACTTCAGCTCCTATTAACCAAGATCATGAACCCCTATAACCACGAGAATTACAAGTTGCCCATTTATGCGATAAGAAGTGCTGCTGATACGCAACTAACAGTGATAACCAATACAAGTAATACTTCTTGTGCTATATTTTTCATCGCCTTATCTCCTCTTAAAAGAAACTGAAAATTACTCAACTCTAAAGAACACCAGGTTTTATCCTCTCTGCTACCCGCATCACTGCACTTCTAGCTCGTGGATTGATGGCTACCTCGTTTTCTCTAGGACGTACTGCCTTTCCAACTAATCGTAGTTTTTGAGGGCTAAAATTCTGCATTTCTTTGTTCCGTATTGGTAATCTGCGAGGCAACGGGTCGGGATTTGCTGCTGCACGCATGAAACGCTTAACTATCCGATCCTCTAATGAGTGAAAGCTAATAATTACCAGCCGCCCACCTGGGTTCAATAACTCCACACATTGCGGCAAGCTAAGCGACAACTCTTCAAGCTCCTGGTTGAGATAAATCCGTATGGCCTGAAAAGTGCGCGTCGCCGGATTCTGATTTTGCTTGCGCGAGCGTACGGCCGTTGCCACGATCTCGGCAAGTTGAAGTGTGGTAACGATAGGCTGCCGCGATCTTGTCGCAACAACTGCTCTGGCAATTCGTTTTGCAAAACGTTCTTCCCCATAATTTTTTATTACCTCCCCCAACTGAGCTTCAGAAACAGAAGCAATCCATTCTGTGGCAGTCTGCCCTTGACTCGTATCCATACGCATATCTAGTGGCCCATTTAAGCGGAAACTGAATCCTCGTGATGCATCTTCAAGTTGTGGTGAAGACACCCCTAAGTCCAGCAATACCCCATCCACCCGACTCACTCCTAACTTCTGTAGCTCCTCCTGTATTCGAGAAAATCTGCTATGTACTATATGAAAACCTGCATCCTTGATAATCCGTCCCTCAGTTACTGCGGACAAATCCTTGTCAAATGCGATCAGCCTGCCATTTTTTCCCAACCTTTCTAGAATCAGGCGACTATGGCCGCCATAACCAAAAGTACCGTCAACGTAGATTCCATCTGGTTTAATTTCCAGCGCATCCACCGCCTCATGCAGCAAAACCGTGATATGCATATGAGAATCATCGCCACGACATCAAAGCGAGAAACCATCAAGTTCAGATGGCATGCTGCCGTCTTTTAATATCAGAGAATCTTCAATTTGCTGGTTCCATTTCTCTTCTTCCCATAATTCGAGTTTCGCACCCTGCCCTACTAGCACCACATTCTTACTCAGGCCTGCAAACTGACGTAAAGGGGGCGGTACCAGAATGCGCCCAGCACTATCCATCTCTACATCGCTGGCGTTACCAACGAGAAGACGCTGCAAACTACGTGTTTGTGGATTGAAACTGGAAAGACTATTGAGTTTCTGTTCTATAGGCTCCCACGCCGGCTGGGGATAAACCAGTAAACACTTTGCAGGGTCTGCAGTAAGAACCAAATGGCCCGCGCAAAAGGCTATTAGACTATCGCGATATTTCGTAGGTATCGCAAGTCTTCCCTTGTTGTCTAGACTAAGTTGAGTGACACCACGAAACATATTTCCCCTTTGTTTTTTCTAGAAAAAATCTAGGGCCCCGACCCAATTCAAGCCTATAATTTTTCCCACTTTTTCCCACTTATGCCCACTGTAATTAAAAAATATGGTCAAGTCAAGTGAAAAATAGGGGATTTTTGTTTATGTGACAAAGACTTAAGGAAGAACTCGAAGAAACTTTATTGGATATAGGAATACGTTATATAAATAAATAGGATAGGACTCAAATTGAAGGTAATTTACTACTTTGTGAAACAGTGATGGGAGATGGCGAAAATAAATACTAAAGAAAAAAATAATGCAAAACTTTATCAATTAAGCACTACAAATGATTCGATGTAGCTGATTTCTGTAGTGCTTGTTTTTATTTAAAAATAAGTGAAGCTGGCCGATAAGCCGGGTTCTGTCGTGGACAGTCATTCCTCTAGGCACACGGTTACTCGTGTGCTCAAGCAACCTACCCGCAGACTCAGCGAGCAACGTCATCGTCTGCCTATTTGGTCTTGCTCCGGATGGAGGTTACCGCGTTTCACCGTAACTTAATACGCTCGTCTCTGTGGCCCTGTTCCTCGCCTCACGGCGGCCGGCTATTAACCGGCATCCCGCTCTATGGAGCCCGGACTTTCCTCTCCCAATTTTCCATTACTGAAAAAGAGGCAGCGACTGCCTAGCCAGCTTCGATGAAGATATTATCACCAAACTTAATAACAAAAGGATTAAATCAGTAATACGAACAAGAATTAAATTTACAACCGTGCAACTGTGCAGAATCCACTTATACGTTTTATGTCTACATATTCTCACAAAAAAACGTACTAATTTGCAGATAGAAGACACATGCAAATAAACACCTAAGGACGAATCATCTTCAAAGAAGCTGAAGGAAAGGACATTTTATTGAGCATGAATTTATAGTAGTTTATGAGCTAGCCCTGAACTCGATAGCGAATCATTCATGTATAAAATAAGATTTGCTTTTCTACATTCGTCTCCATCAGGAAATCTTCAGATCGCAAGAAAGCATGCCATGAAACTCTATCCTGAATCTGTCGCACACGCTCCTACACTATCAGTCTGTTTGCGAGTAGACTTTACAGATACTTAGGGATCTGACCAAACTTGGTTTCATGCCTTTCTCTTTTACCGGAGATAATTATAAAACCTACTAAACTAGTATCTGATTCACCTTCTAATATATTGCTTGCGGAAACCAATCGCTGTGTCTCCTGTGGTCTGTGTTTGCCACACTGTCCTACCTACCGAATAACATTGTCAGAGGCTGATTCACCTCGTGGACGTATAGCTCTCATGAGCGGTGTCGCCAGCGGACGTATTCCAATGAATTCGCGCTTTGTTCAGCACATAGACGGTTGTCTTACCTGTCGTTCCTGTGAAGCTGTTTGCCCCAGCAATGTGGCCTATGGACAATTAGTAGACAATACACGTGCTTTGATGGCGACATCTCTACTCTCCCCACTGGAAGATAAAACAGCAATTCAAAAATCTTGGCTGCGAGTAATAGTAGAAAAAGAATTCATAGCTAAACCTACACGTTTTGATGCGTTACGCTCCCTCTTACGTTTTTACCAGAAACTAGGCTTGCAAAGATTGTTGAATAAATCGGGCTTATTAAAAAAAACGAAACTTGCCACATTAAATACACAATTACCCCATATCCATATGCCCCGTACTTCATCTGGTAAAGCAGATGTGTCTAAATCATGGAGCAAAATTTATTTTCCAATTGGAAAACCACGTGGTGAAGTGGGTTTATTTCTCGGGTGTGTTGCAAGACTTGCAGATGCGGCAACGCACAATGCTTCAATATATGTACTTAATCGCTTGGGTTACACGGTACATGTACCGCCCATGCAAACCTGCTGTGGTGCACTGCATCAGCATGGAGGCGATACAAAAACAACGGCGCAACTTGCGCAGCAAAATGTAGAAGCATTTAATAGGCTAAATTTACACGCGATTATTACCACTACCTCAGGTTGTGGTGCGCAATTAGCAGAGTATCATTCTGATTTCTCCACCAAGGTGGTAGACATTAGCAAGTTTCTGGTAGCTGCAGATGGATGGGAAGACATAAAGATAACCCCATTGCAATATGAAATTATGGTGCATGATCCATGTACCCTGCGCAATGTACTACACAGCTCGAAATATCCCTATACATTGTTGACACGTATTCCCGGTGCACGAGTTATTCCGCTTGCTGGTAATGACCAGTGCTGTGGCGCTGCTGGAACATATTTCCTCGATCAACCGGTAATGGCAAAAACACTCCTAAGTGATAAAATAACCGCATTAAACAATAGTAATGCGCATTTTCTAGTTACTTCAAATATTGGCTGCACAATGCATATTTCTAGTACGTTGCGAAATACAAATTCGGAGATTGAAGTGCTACATCCTGTAACACTATTGGCGCGACAAATGAATATGCTATCTTAGCTTTATTGTCCATTCAGGAGTTTTCATGCTGAGCATTGAAAAATTTATCATAGGTTTTGACAGTGCACTACGTACGCTCTTGACGCCCGCACAAACGATACGTACGGTTCCTGGGAATGATTTTCCAGAGGCAGAGCTTACCAATGCAGAAAAGAGTAAATCCACAGCCTTGATGCGTATCAATCATACCGGGGAAGTTTGTGCACAAGCGCTGTATCAAGGACAGGCGCTTACTGCGCGGAACGCTAAAATACAACAAAGCTTAACTCAGGCTGCATGTGAAGAAACTGAGCATCTCGCCTGGACGGAACGACGTATTACAGAGTTGGGTGGACGTAAGAGTCTACTAAATCCTCTATGGTATAGCGGATCATTTGCTATTGGCGCGGCGGCGGGCATGCTTGGAGACAAATGGAATCTAGGATTTCTTGCTGAAACAGAACGCCAGGTAGAAGCCCATCTAGCTGGGCACTTACAGCGCTTGCCACAGCACGACGAAAAAAGCCGTGCCATAGTTGCGCAAATGCAAATTGACGAGGGTAGTCACGCCACCACTGCCATGTCTCATGGTGGCGTAGAATTACCAGCACCAGTTAAGCTAGTGATGAAGTTGGGCTCGAAAGTGATGACCCAGACAACATATTGGATTTGACGGAAAAATTTATTCTCTCATGATCTCGAAATCATGCGTGATTTCTGCCGTCTTTCCAAGCATGATTGAAGCCGAGCAATATTTCTCTGCAGATAAATTGATCGCTCGCTCCACCTGCTGAGGCTTCAGATTTTTCCCAGTCAAGATGAAGTGATAATGGATGTGGGTAAATACCTTGGGGTCTTCCTTCGCTCTCTCTGCCTCGATTTCTACCATGCAATCGATAATATCCTGACGACTTTTTTTTAAGATCATCACCACATCGGAGGCAGTGCAACCACCGGCTCCCATTAATACCATTTCCATCGGGCGTAACCCAAGATTCCTGCCACCTACTTCCGGCGCACCATCCATCAACACTGTATGACCATTTTCTGTTTCGCCTTGAAAACTCACTATATCATTCCATTTAATGCGCATTTTCATGACGATTCTTCGCTCGTGGATTTTAGAATGTTATTTTATATTGAAAACAGTATTTAATTTTTGAGAACGATAACTTTATGGTTGATTGGGAGCTGGGGTTAACCCATACCATAACATTCCAATAATTTCATGTAAAAAAAGACTGCTTTTCAGCAATGCACTAGCGGAGGGAATAAATGCAAAAAGATTGGTCTTGTACCGTGTGGTATATGCGGTAGGGGCGGGTGTAACTTTGAACCCAGCCTGCTCGAACTCCCTAATCGCTCTTGGCATATGCCAAGCGTGAGTAACCAGTGCAACGCGGACAATCTTATCCTTTTCCAGGACAGCAAAACTTTTGTAGGCATTTTCGCGAGTATTATTTGAATTATTCTCTACCCATTTCACTGGAACATGGAATTCATTTTCCAGTACTGACTTCATCTGTTCTGCTTCTGAAGAACCAATTCCCAACAGATCACCCCCCGTCACTAATAATGGTTTACCTGTACTCCGATGCAAATATGCCCCGTAGCGAATGCGTTCCAATCCAAAACGACTTACCGTATGGCCATCATATTCTGGGGCCTTTACATAAGTCCCGCTACCTAGCACCACGATAGCTTGTACCTCGATAATGGCAAGGCTAGATGTAGTTGAATTTTCCAGTGTTTGTAGCGCAGTGTTTGCAACAAATGGAATAGACAGCATGTAAAGCAAAGTAAATGTAACAACCACCAGAAACTTACCCAGCACCGGACGACTCTTGAAAAGCAACACTCCCACTGCGCCCAAGACAATAAGGCACAGTGGTGGCAACAAAAAGGCACTCACTAGATCTGTTAAAAACCAACCCATAATTTTAAGTTAAATTTATTTTCACATTAAGGTGGAGTTTTGTAACATAGCACAACTATTCCTTATTCTTCTGTACGCAGAAAACAATAAAGCCGACGCGATAACACGTCGGCTTTATTGAAACAAACTGTATTTACTTAAGTGACAGAATCCACTTTACCAAGGTTTTAATACTTTCATCACTAATGTTTGCATTTGGTGGCATAGGAATCGGACCCCAAGTACCTTTGGTTCCTTTTTTCACCTTCTCAGCTAGGCTAGCTGCTGCTGCGGAATCACCCTTGTACTTGGCTGCTATATCCTTGTATGCAGGCCCAACTAATTTCTTGTCAACCGTGTGGCAAGCCATGCAACCACTACTTTGGGCTAAGCCTTGATTCGCTTGCGCAGTACCAATCAGCAGAAGGGCCGATGCAGCAACTACTCCTATCCAGACAGCTTTCATGTTTACTTACTCCTAGTAAAGTGATAAAGAGGTTCACATTTTACCCTGAAATTTGCATGCTTGTTGCAATTCCTGCAAGTCACAAATTTCTGGTTGACATATAACGCCCTGGCAGACCCAAGCGTTGACAGGTTTATCAATCGGACAAGGTTTATTCAAACTCGGTGGTAAGCTAACAAGTTCCGCTGGCAAGGCGAACACTAGGGTGTAGGGTGAGCTATGTTGTAGTATATCTTGCCATTCCGTAAGTGCGGATTTTTGACCACGAAGAATAATTATTTGCGGCGGAGCGAGTGTTTCCTCCAACGCGATCATTAGGCTGCAATAAGAACTGGCATGAGATGACATGGTAGGATAAAAAACGTTCAGTGCATTTTCCCCTGCTTGTAAATAACGGGGTTCGCCAACTAGATGTCCAAGCCGCTGCAGTGCGTATGCCGCCACACCGTTACCTGAAGGTGTAGCATTATCATGACCTGGCATAGGACGATCTATGAGTTTTTCGTGATCGTGACTGGTAAAAAAAAATCCACCTGTTTGTTTCCTCTCAAACTGCGCCAGTAATACTTCAGCAAGCTCTATGGAAAAATCCAAGTCAGATTGACGAAATCTTGCCTGCATCATTTCCAGCAAACCATCTAACATGAATGCGTAATCGTCAAGATAGGCGTTGAGATGTGCGGTTCCATTTTTAAAGGTCGCTAACAAGCGTCCTTTCCTCCACAGTGTTGAGTGAATGAAATCCACAGCAAGAGCAGCTGAATCCACCCAATCATTGCGTCTAAAAATACGACCTGCATGCGCCATACCCTTAATCATTAGTCCGTTCCAGCTGGTAAGAATTTTTTCATCGCGACCTGGATATATGCGTGATTCTCGTTCAATAAAAAGTTTTACTTGCGCCGATATAAGCCTTTCTTGTGCTTCATCGTCGCTGATACCAACATCCTTGGCAACGTCTGTAAGCTGCTGAACGATCTCTAGATTCCAATGCCTGCTCTCAAAATTGGGAGGCCGTAAAAGACCGTAGTAGGGTGCAACTACTGCATATTCTTCAGGAGACAAAAGATTCATTATCTGATCACGATCCCATGCATAGAACTTTCCCTCTTCATCCTCTGAGTCTGCATCCAGCGTCGAATAGTAGCCGCCCTCTGAGTCTTCCTGTGATTGCATTTCACGTAATACCCATTTTGCGGTTTCCTCCGTGATTCTTTTGAACAAGGGATTTCCAGTGATAAGCCAGGCGTCAGTGTAAATTCGCAGTAGCGGCCCGTTGTCATAAAGCATTTTTTCAAAGTGCGGTATACTCCAATACTGATCTGTACTGTAACGGCAAAATCCACCGCCGAGCTGGTCATAGATACCGCCTCTTGCCATACTCTCAAGTGTGTGTGTCGCCATTCGAAGAGCTTGTTTATCGCTTGTGGCTATGTAACGACGTAAACAAAATTCCAGTTCTGCCGAATGAGGGAATTTTGGTGCATTCCCAAACCCTCCATATTCAGAATCGAACTTTTCCTTTAACTCAACAATCGCCAGGTTCAGGGGTTGCCCTGAAAATTCAGAAACAAGTGGATTTTTTGACGGAAGCATCTTTTCAAATGATTTCAACATTGATGCACTCTGTTGTTCTATTTCAGTGCCACGAGCAGAGTAAGCTTCGGCAACACGAGGCAGCAAATCAAGAAAACTTGGCATGCCATGGCGTTGAATTTTAGGAAAATAAGTACCGCCAAAGAATGGTTTTTGGTCAGGAGTTAGAAACAAAGTCAGCGGCCAGCCACCATTACGTTGAGTCAACATGTAATGAGCTGTCTGATAAATCTGATCAAGATCGGGGCGTTCTTCTCGGTCAACCTTAATGTTGACAAAGTATTGATTCATTGCTGCGGCAACTTCTACATCTTCAAAAGATTCATGTGCCATGACATGGCACCAATGGCAGGCCGAATAACCGATGGAAAGAAGTATAGGTCTATCCTCTGTGCAAGCTAAGGCTAAAGCCTCCTCACACCAGGGATACCAGTCTACTGGGTTGTAAGCATGTTGTAGAAGGTAAGGGCTAGTTTCGTTGGCAAGATGATTGGGCATAACTTAATGCTTTGTAGCCACAATTAGTCCGTTGTTGCGCCTTCACTGGCAGTGGAAACCAGTTTTGCGTATTTTGCCAGTACTCCCCGCATATAGCGCGGCTTGGGTGGTTGCCATTTGGCACGGCGACTAGAGATTTCTTCCTCAGAAACATTTAGCTGTAGCAATCTGTTTTCTGCATCTATGGTGATTGAATCTCCCTCATGTACCAGCGCGATGACTCCACCGACAAAAGCTTCGGGCGCAACATGGCCAACTACCATTCCGTAAGTACCGCCTGAGAAACGCCCATCGGTGATAAGTCCCACAGAATCTCCTAGTCCCTCACCAATAAGAGCGGAGGTGGGTGAGAGCATTTCACGCATACCTGGCCCACCCTTTGGGCCTTCATATCGTATTACCACCACGTCCCCAGGCTGGATTTTACGTGCCACTATAGCAGCCATGCAGCTTTCTTCCGATTCAAATATTTTTGCCGGGCCGGTAATTTTCGGATTTTTTACTCCAGTAATTTTAGCTACGCAACCCTCGGTAGAGAGATTGCCTTTAAGTATGGCTAGATGCCCCTGCTCATATATAGGGTTATCCCATTGCCGTATAACATCCTGATCCTTGCGAGGAGTTGCGGGAATATTCTGCAATACCTCGGTAACGGTCTGGCCGCTAATAGTCAGACAATCCCCATGTAGCAGGCCATGCTCGAGCAGCATTTTCATTACTTGTGGGATGCCACCCGCAGTATGCAAGTCAGTGGCAACATAACGTCCAGAAGGTTTTAAATCACACAATACCGGTACCTTGCCACGTATACGCTCAAAATCATCAATTGTAAGTTCCACCTCGGCCGCATGAGCAATTGCTAGAAAATGTAGTATTGCATTTGTCGAACCACCCACTGCCATAATAACGGCAATAACATTTTCGATAGATTTTCTAGTAATGATGTCGCGTGGCAAAATTTGATGTCTGATTGCGTTGACTAACACTTCTGCAGAACGGATAGCACTCTCACGCTTTTCTTCATCCGTTGCTGCCATAGTTGAAGAGTAAGGCAGGCTCATTCCCATCGCCTCAAATGCAGACGACATAGTGTTAGCAGTAAACATGCCCCCACAAGAGCCCGCACCGGGACAGGCATGACGTTCTATTTCAAGCAATTCTTTCTCATCTATATTGTGTGCAATGTACTGCCCTACTGCTTCAAAAGCACTAACAATGGTTAAGTCTTGTCCTTTATAGTGACCAGGTTTAATCGTACCACCATAAACAAAAATAGATGGAATATTCATACGTGCGATTGCAATCATCGCGCCTGGCATGTTCTTGTCGCAACCACCAACAGTGATCACACCATCCATGCTCTCTGCTTGTACTGCGGTTTCAATCGAGTCTGCAATAACTTCGCGTGATACCAGTGAATACTTCATGCCCTCTGTTCCCATAGAGATACCATCAGATACAGTGATAGTACCGAAGATTTGTGGCATTGCACCTGCTTGTCTCAACGCATTTTCAGCAGCTGTAGCCAACTCGTTCAATCCCATATTACAGGGTGTGATCGTAGAATAACCGTTAGCTACACCTACTATGGGCTTGTTAAAATCTTTGTCGTCGAAACCCACTGCTCTCAGCATGGCACGGTTGGGAGAACGCTGCGCACCTTGGGTAATGGCTTGGCTGCGTTTGTTGTCTGGCATGGTTGCTCCTAGAAAATATTAGAAATGCTTGACTGCATATTCTCTCTCATTCGTGTTTAATTTTTTGGAGAACACGCTTGCCGTATAATCTACATTTTACAGCAATTGAGGCCGAGACCTATGCTCGTTCACCCACAGTTTGATCCTGTCGCCATCTATCTTGGGCCTCTTTCTATTCGCTGGTATGGGCTCATGTATCTGCTCGGATTTGCACTGTTTATACTGCTGGGGCGTTATCACATCAAGCGCAATCCACAAGCAGCCTTCAACAACGCTATACTTGACGATCTGCTGTTCTATGGCATGCTCGGGGTAATACTCGGTGGTCGCCTAGGTCACGTGTTGTTTTATCAGTTTGGTCACTATTTACAACAGCCTTTAGAAATTCTTGCTGTGTGGAAAGGCGGTATGTCATTCCACGGCGGTTTGCTAGGTGTAATAACTGCGATGGCGATAATGGCACACAAGTATAAATTGCAATGGCTGGTCGTCACAGATTTCATTGCGCCACTAGTGCCGCTCGGGCTAGGTGCAGGTCGAATCGGCAATTTCATCAACGCTGAACTATGGGGACGACCCACCGACGTATCTTGGGGAATGGTATTTCCCAACGTGGATACACTCCCTCGCCACCCTTCCCAACTTTATGAATTTGCACTTGAAGGGGTGGTATTTTTTGTGTTGTTATGGATTTATTCAGCCAAACCAAAACCAGTAGGTGCTGTCTCGGGTATGTTTCTGATCGGCTATGGCATATTCCGTTCGGTTGCTGAATTTTTCCGCGAACCAGAAGATGGCTTTATGGGCGTACTGACATTAGGTGTCAGCATGGGCCAATGGCTTTCACTGCCAATGATCGTTGCTGGAGTGTGGATGCTCGTTTGGGCCAATAGAAAACCAGATATACCAGTTAATACTGGCAAACAAAATCGTAAATAGAGCTATCTTTTGTTTACGGTACTAGCACGATTTTTCCCGTCACTCTGCGTTGCACTATATCGTTAAGAGCTAGAGCTGCCTGTTCTAAGGGATAGATTTTCGAAACCAGTGGTTTTAGCTTGCCTTGCGCATACCATTTAGTTAACTCTTGCAGCACGTAAGCGTAGGTTCCTTTTTCACGTCGAATGAAATCACTCCAAAACACTCCAACAATAGAACTACCCTTGAGCAGCGGAAGATTTAGAGGAATTCTGGAAATTTCGCCACTTGCAAAACCCATTACTAAGAATCTCCCTTTCCAGCCTGTAGAACGAAATGCCTGCTCAGAGAGATCACCACCGACAGGGTCGCAAACAACGTCCACTCCTTGACCATTTGTAATTTCACTAATAATCGAACGAAAGTTCTGAGTAGAGTAATTGATCAATTCATCTGCACCGTATTCTTTACACACCGCCAACTTGTCATCAGAAGAAGCTGAAGCAATAACACGTGCACCCATTATTTTTCCAAGTTCTACCGCTGCAAGTCCGATTCCACCCGCTGCTCCTAGCACTAGTAGTGTCTCTCCAGACTTAAGTTGAGCCCTATGTTTAAGCGCGTAGTAGGAGGTCCCATATGTCATGACAAAAGCTGAAGCAGTTTTAAAATCCATCCCCTCAGGTATATGAATAATCTTATCTACTGGTACCGACACTTCTTCAGAGAAACCACCCCATCCGATAAAAGCAAGAACACGATCTCCGACCTCAATACCACTGACACTTTGACCCAGCTCCCTAATTACTCCTGCAATTTCAGCTCCGGGTGAAAATGGCAAGTCAGGCTTATACTGATACTTGCCTTGAATAATTAAGGTATCTGGAAAATTTACACCACAAGCTTTAACCTTAACAATTACATGTGCTTTGTCAGCTTTGAGTGAGGGAATATTTTCAACTACGAGACTTTCAGGAGGGCCCCATTGTTTGCATATAACTGCTTTCATATTGCCCTCCCCATACTCCCAGACATTAAGTGGAATTTCTTGTTTCCAACTAGATTCTACTCCGCGACACAAATGTAGCGCATTAAATTTGCTATCTAAGCACCTTCCATAACTCATGCTTGAGATGTTAATCAACCATATGATTCAGTGAGTGCCGGCTTGTTAATTGATATATTGTATTATTGTATAGATATTTATTATTAAACTACTATTTACAGTTAGCTAAATACGTTTACTCGTACAAACATGGACTGTTCGTAGAGATATCAATCAATGAAACCGCTATATTCAAATCTTTTTTACACTTAAAAACTAAATCAGCCAAAAATAGGAGAATCGCTTATGTCTAAAAACAACGTTGGTAAGAACAATGAGGTTACCTCTGAAACTAGTGCTGTTTGGAATAACCATATCTCTGTTCCTAATACTCCAGATGGATTCACACTAAGGACTACACTCCCGACCAACCCAATCGGGGTGGAAGTAATGTTGGAAAAATGGAAAGCGGGTGCAGAAGAGCCCCCACATTCACACCCAGGTGATGATATGACCGTTGTCATTGAGGGAAGAATGTCTATCCAGTTCTTTACAAATGGACCAGATGGTCTCATTCAAGATGGAGATCGCGTTTTCTTAAGTAAAGGTCAAACAGGTTATATTAAGGGCGGCAGAATTCATGACGCCAAATACATCGAAGAATGCAAACTTGTATACGTGCATGATAAGGCCTTTGGTTTTACCGCACACAATTGATCAATTACTATAACAAAAGGTTGGACACACAATTATTTAGCTTAATTAGCCTCAACATATAAATATATAGCTGCAGATATACCGTAGTTCCTAGGTTGAGCCAATAGAGGGAGACAGTTGCTAGGATCGTATATAGGTAGTAATAGAATTGGCATGTATCTTAGGAAGATTACAGAAACTTAAAATTTAATGGTGGATTGAAATGTTGAAAAAACATTTGATCTTGCTGATGATTGCTACATTGACTGCCTGTCAAACAGTCAATACAACTAGTAGCGGCAGGGTGGGCGTGAACCGCACACAGTGGATGTTCAGCGGGCTGTCAGAAAAACAAGTACAAACCTCTGCAGCGACTGCTTACCAACAGGAGATAACTAAAGCACAGCAGCAAGGTATGCTGAACAAAGATAAAAAACAATATGCTCGGGTCAAATCGATCGCAAATCGGCTAATTACGCACACGGTAACTTTCCGTCCAGATGCGCTTAGCTGGGCTTGGGAAGTAAACGTTCAAAATAACGATCAACTTAATGCCTATTGCATGCCAGGTGGAAAAATCATGGTCTATTCAGGAATTATACAGAGGCTAAATCTAAGTGATGATGAGCTTGCTGCAGTTATGGGTCACGAGATTGCACATGCGCTTCGTGAGCACGGACGTGAGCGTATGTCAGAACAGATGGCTGAGCAAGCTATTGTGAGTGTGGGTGCTTTAGCGCTGGGACTGAGCGAAGAAAGTACTAATCTAGCGGCTATGGTAGCAAATGTAACTTTTGGTTTACCGCATAGCCGTACCCATGAAACCGAAGCAGATTTAATGGGTCTTGAGCTGATGGCGCGTGCTGGATACAATCCAAATGCAGCTGTGAACGTATGGAGAAAAATGGGGGAAGCTGCCAAAGGTAGCCCACCAGAATTCCTCAGTACCCACCCGTCTAGCTCATCACGTATTCGCGACCTCAGTCTGAATGTACCGAGAGTGATGCCTTTATATCAAGCGGCAAGAAAATACTGAGCCGTAATTTCAACGCTGCTTATAGCTAGGATTTGGAGAGAACTAATTTATCATTTGAAAAACTACTTGATTATTTGTAGTATGCATATAGCGCATAAACATATTAAGAGTCACCACACATAGGGCGAGTACTAGCATTTCAATTTTTTCAAGAATCCCCAGGAGGAAACTATGCCTCATACACACTTAAACCACGACCATGTTCATGGCATCAATTGTGGACATACAGCAATCCGCCATGGAGATCATGTTGATTATCTACACGATGGTCATCTACATCATCAAAGTAATAATGGAGTAATCGAAGAACATATTTTGGCGGTAGCTGCCACTAATCCTGTTACATGTACAGGTGGTCACGCATGCAATGACCATTTGACTGATCACGTGCATGGTGATGGATGCGGCCATGAAGCGGTCCCACATGGAGATCACGTCGATTACCTAGTGGATGGGCACTTACATCACCAACATAATAACCATTGCGACAACCATGGCCCTATCTTATTTAGATAACTTTTCTGTTCTTCACTTTGTTGTCAAGAGAAGTATCTCTTCTATGAAGAGCGTAACCCTCGTACAGGCTTTTACCGAATGCTCCCACCCAAGCATAGATAGATAAATATTATAGAAATCATTAACTTGACTCGTATAAGTTTACTATTAGTTATAATTTCTATGCTATCAGGTTGCTGCTGTCTTTGGTATGTGGCGGTAGAAGAGCCTGAAGTTTTTAGTGGAAGCAAAATGAAGGAAAAGGACCAAACAGTACTAAACCCAACCACTAAAGAGAAAGATACTAAAGAAAAATCTAAGTAATTCTTTTACTCTTATTTTTTATCATCCATATTTATCTCTTGTAAAACACTGAGCAATAGCCCTATCAGTCAAGCATTCTCCAGATCATACTTTCCCCAGCCCGTAATGGAACCAACGCTCTTCCCCCAAATTCAAGTTCCATGGGTACATCCCAACTCTCTTTTATCAGACTAATACTGCCTTTATTACGCGGTAATCTATAAAAGTCTGCGCCAAAATAACTAGCAAAGGCCTCTAATTTTTCCAGGGCGCCTGCCTGCTCGAATACTTCCGCATAAAGCTCAATAGCTGCATGAGAAGTGTAGATACCTGCGCAACCACAATTAGATTCCTTGGTGTCTTTGGAATGGGGGGCGCTATCAGTGCCGAGAAAAAATTTTGGATTGCCACTGATAGCGGCTTCGATCAATGCCAGGTGATGAATTTCACGCTTTAGCACCGGTAGGCAATAGTGGTGTGGATGAATTCCACCCTGAAACATAGCATTGCGGTTGAAAAGCAAGTGATGAGCGGTAATGGTTGCACCAATATTTCCTGATGTTCCTTTAACAAATTCTACCGCTTCTTTGGTAGTAATGTGCTCAAATACGATTCTCAAATCTGGAAAACGCTGTGTTATTGGAATTAACACTCTGTCAATAAAAATCTTTTCTTTATCGAAAACGTCTACCTCCGTGTCATTTACTTCGCCATGTACTAACAGGGGCATACTTTCCTGCTCCATAGTTTCAAGTACGGCAAGACACTTGGCTATATCGGTAACTCCTGTATCGGAATAAGTAGTAGCGCGGGCAGGATAAAATTTCATACCGTGTATCATGCCACTTGCCTTAGCTTTAGCAATTTCAGAAATTTCAGTATTGTCAGTGAGATATAGTGTCATCAATGGCTCGAAGTACATTCGCATATCTGCTGGCAGAGCAGCATGAATACGTTCGCTATACGCTAATGCTATTTCGGTTGTCACTACTGGTGGGTTAAGATTGGGCATTACGATAGCTCGGGCAAAACGCCTCACAGTGTCAGGTAGCACTGCTCGCATTTGCTCACCATCTCGCAGATGCAAATGCAAATCATCGGGGCGAGTAAGGGTCAGAGTGTTCAAGATTGTGTATGCTGTGATTATTTCTACTGCGAACTAGAATTGTACTCTAGCATGGTGTTAGTTTATAGACTTGGATGTTTACATACATTGTATGGCTCATTGTTCTTTAAACCAGCCTAAAGCATCATTAATTGATTCGCCCCTACTAGATACCAAAAAATCGAAGTAATCTTTGTACTGAAATTAAGAATGATGCTGCCTACTCCTTTACTTAGGAGACTCTTCCTTGACGAAGGAGACGGGTCTGACTACCATTGCTGCCAAAAGCTCATCATTGGACCTAATAATGCTAGAAACTAAAACTTATAGTCATGAAGACTTAGCTCCGGAGTTACAAACTTCTGGTTGGCTCAATACACCGCAATCAATCACACTTGCTTCATTACGCGGCAAAGTAATTGTACTCCACTCTTTCCAAATGCTCTGTCCAGGTTGCGTACAAGTTGGTATTCCACAGGCACAAAGAATGTATGAAGAGTTCGACCCAAAGGAGGTTGCAGTGATCGGTCTGCATACTGTCTTTGAACATCATTCTGTGATGGGTCGTGACGCGCTTGAAGTATTTGTTCACGAATACCGGCTTCGCTTTCCGATTGGTATCGATAAGTATGATGATCATCAGCAAAGATTGCCGCTAACCATGCATGCATATCAGATGCAGGGAACCCCAACACTTATTCTGATCGATAAGGCTGGTAAACTGCGTTTACATAAGTTCGGTCATATAAGCGACCTAACGCTTGGATTCTCGATTGGAACGTTACTTTCTGAAAAAATTATATCTACAGAAACGCCCATGGAATCACAAATCAATAATGGTAATTGCGATGAAAATGGGTGCAGCGTCTGAGTTGAAAATGCTTAAAATTTTAAGAAATTCTAAAATTCGATAAGTGTATATGAGAATTCGGTCTGGTCTCTAACCGAGGAACAACTTATATGCTGGGTTTTTACTCTCATCCCAATAACGGTAGCCGAGTTGATTAAGGAATGTCTTGAAATCAGTCTGCTCTCCAGGTGGCACTTCCATCCCAACTAGCACACGACCGTAATCAGTACCATGATTACGGTAGTGGAATAAGCTGATGTTCCAGTGATGGCTCATACTATTTAGAAATTTCATTAGCGCACCGGGGCGAGCAGGAAACTCAAAGCGATAAAGAATTTCATTTTTCACTCCGCCAGCACGCCCCCCAACCAGATGGCGTATATGTAGTTTTGCCATTTCATTATCACTGAGATCCTCAGTACACAAACCATTTTTTTTCAGGCTCTTGATCAATCTTTCTGTCTCATTACGGTTACGTACTGATACACCGACAAATACGTGCGCTTCTTTTGGATCAGCGTATCTATAATTAAATTCAGTAATACTTTTCGTACCCAGCATGGTACAAAACTTCTTGAAACTACCAGGTTTCTCGGGAATGGTTACGGACATCACCGCTTCACGCTGCTCACCTAATTCTGCTCGTTCAGAAACATGTCGTAACCGATCAAAATTCATATTAGCGCCAGAAGTAACTGCTACCCAAGTTTTATCACGAAATTTCTCTCGATTGGCGTATACCTTAGCGCCAGCAACGGAAAGTGCTCCCGCGGGCTCCAACATAACGCGTGTGTCTTCAAACACATCCTTAATTGCAGCGCAAATGGCATCGGTATCAACCAGTACGATTTCATCTACTAATTTACGACAAAGACGGAAGGTTTCTTTGCCCACTTGCTTAATCGCTACACCATCAGCGAATAGCCCCACTTGAGCAAGTTTAACGCGGCGCCCTTTTTTTAGTGACTGGTACATGGCATCTGCATCAATCGGTTCTACCCCAATGATCTTTATTTCTGGATGCAATCTTTTCACATAAGATGCTATGCCAGAAATAAGTCCACCACCGCCTACTGGCACAAATACAGCATGGATGGGTCCAGGGTGTTGACGTAAGATTTCTATACCTATAGTGCCCTGCCCGGCAATAATGTCGGGATCATCATATGGGTGAATGAAGGTTAATCGTTTCTGTGTTGAAAGTTTCAGTGCGCGAGCATAGGCTTCATCATAGGAATCTCCATGAAGAAGTATGGTCGCGCCATAAGCTTTAACCGCTTGCATCTTAATTTGTGGAGTAGTCACAGGCATTACGATTGTGGCTTTGCAATTTAGCCGCTGTGCAACTAAAGCCACTCCCTGCGCATGATTGCCCGCAGAAGCCGTCACCACTCCACGTTTAAGCATCTCGGGAGAAAGCTTGATCATTTTATTATAGGCACCACGCAGCTTAAATGAGAATACCTGCTGCAAATCCTCACGCTTCAGTAGCAACCGATTATTCATACGCTCAGACAAGCTTGGTGCAAATTCTAATGGGCTTTCTATCGCTACATCATAAACTTGAGCAGTAAGAATTCTTTCTAGGTAATCGTTTTTCATTTATACGTAAATTTAAGAAATCATAAACTTTGAAGAATTTTAGCATGTCAGGAGGTATGCTTAGTATACGGGTTAATTGTTAAAATCTGCAGATAGAGCTATTCTAATAACTAATACATACTATTTATGTACGGAAACACTATGACCCAGACACAGGAAAAACAAAAACGTGCAGTTGCCCAAGCCGCCATCCAACACGTTTCTATTGGTAATGTTGTGGGGGTAGGAACTGGATCCACTGCGAATTATTTTATAGACGAATTGGCCAAGATCAAGCATAAAATTGAAGGTGCAGTAGCAAGTTCTGAGAACACGGCCCAGCGACTCAGAGAACACCATATTGAGGTACTGGATTTGAATAGCGTAGGCGAGCTGCCTGTATATATAGATGGAGCGGATGAGATTACTGAGCACCTGCACATGATAAAGGGTGGAGGAGGGGCGTTAACAAGAGAGAAAATCGTTGCTGCAACAGCAAAAAAATTTGTTTGTGTTGCCGATCATAGCAAGCTAGTTGGGGTGCTTGGCACATTCCCGATACCAGTAGAAGTGATTCCAATGGCGCGTAGTTATGTTGCACGCGAAATAGTACGGCTAGGTGGGCATCCTGTTCTACGTCAAGGATTTATTACTGATAATGGAAACGTGATCCTAGATATACATGGTTTGCAAATTCTGAACCCGGTTGAGCTAGAGACAAACCTCAACCAAATAACTGGTATTGTAACAAATGGCCTATTCGCAAGGCGAGGTGCCAACGTGTTAATACTAGGTACCGACAATGGTATTCGTATGATAGAAATCTAATTCGAGTAATAACAAAGCTGTCACAATCTACACATATGATAAAAATAATTTTTCTGAATAATCTAAAGGTGTGAAATGGGAACCAGAAAACACATATCTAAACAATTTGATGCGGATCTTAAGTCAGTACGAATGAACGTGCTGCAAATGGGTGGGTTAGTTGAAGAGCAGATCGAGCATGCAGTAAAGGCACTTACCACTGCTGATCAAGATTTGATGGAGCAAGTTGTGGTTGATGATCACCGTGTAAATGCGATGGAAGTATCAATTGATGAAATTTGCAGCCAGATCATTGCACGCCGACAGCCTGCTGCCAGTGATCTACGTATGCTCATAATGGTAATCAAGATTATTACGGATCTTGAGCGCATGGGAGATGAGGCGGCGAAAATCGCACGTATGGCACAACTAATATACGCCGATGACCGAATGAATAAACCACGCTTTATTGAAATTAGACATGTAGCAAATATCGCAATGGAAATGCTGCGAAAATCTCTGGATGCTTTCGCACGTCTTGATGTAGTAGAAGCAGCTCAGGTTGCCCGTCAAGATGAACTAGTAGACGAAGAGTTCCGTTCTATAATACGGCAGCTTATCACTTTCATGATGGAAGATCCACGTAATATTTCTTCTTCGATAGAAATTTTGTTTGCAGCAAAAGCGATTGAGCGCATTGGTGATCACGCAAAGAATATGTCTGAATATGTGATTTATTTGGTCAAGGGTAAAGATGTACGTCATGTGGGCATCAAGGAGATCGAGCGCGTGGTTCAGAAAAAGTAGTATAGATCCTGATATATAGAACCTGTTTGATACTATAGTGGACAAATCATTTCGTTCTATATTTACGCTAGTAAAAATTGGTAAGCAGAGTTAATATGGAACCTAATCCACATTTTAAGCACACTTAAGGAACGGTAACGAGGTAATTTTGACTACCACAATTCCAACAACTTCTCGCGATTACGACAATACACGGATCATAGAGCGTCCTGATGGTTTCTACTGGCAAGATGAAAATGAAGGTGACAAGGAATTTGGTCCCTTCGCTACCCTACTTGAGGCTATTCAAGACATGGAATACAACGCTGATTCAGATTTCGAACCTGGTGAAACCCTAGAGCAGGCAGAAGATGAGATTGGTGTGTCAAGCTGGATCGATCATGAGACAGGGGAACCAGGTGAAGAATCACCTCACCTTGAAGATTGATTAAATTTGTATTGGTCCTTCACGATTTGCTTGAAGTACAAGGTATTTTTTGATAACGCCTTGAATACAAACCAAGGATCAGATCTGCTGACAAAAGTTACAAGTACAAAACCCAAAAATATCAGAATAGATTCTTGGCAAACTGTGAACCAAGATCCCTCATTCTCTACACTGTACATTTGGATTGGAACAACTTACCTTCACAACAAATATAGAGACTAAACTTTAGCACAGATGGGTTTTATCGGTAGATGCTTGGTAGCACCAATCCATTATCAGTTTCATTTTATTTCTTTAAATTTTCATGAGCTTCCGCGAAGAACAAGATAGTATGGGCATGATGAAAGTGCCTGCCACAGCACTGTGGGGAGCACAAACACAACGTTCCCTACAAAACTTCAAGATCTCGAATGAGAACATGCCATGTGCGCTAATACATGCCCTTGCCTTGGTAAAACGTGTTACTGCAAAAGTGAATCACGATCTGGGTTTGCTCAACAAGACTAGCGCTACTGCCATCATCCAAGCTGCTGATGAAGTAATCGAGGGCCTCCATGAAGCCGAGTTCCCACTGGTGGTATGGCAAACCGGATCTGGTACGCAAACAAACATGAATATGAATGAGGTACTCGCAAACCGCGCTTCCGAACTACTCGGTGGTAAGCGTGGCTCAGCACGCAAGATTCACCCTAACGATGACGTAAATAAGGGACAATCGTCTAACGATGTATTTCCAACAGCAATGCATGTGGCAGCAATGCAAACTATTGAACATCAGCTAAAACCTGCTATTCGTGCATTACGACAAACTCTTGCCGCCAAGGTAAAAGAATTTTCTAGCATCATCAAAATTGGACGCACCCATTTGCAAGATGCGACTCCACTTACTCTGGGACAGGAATTCTCGGGTTATATTTCGCAACTTGACCACGGGATAAATCACCTTGATTCATCTCTCCCACATTTATGTGAGCTAGCACTTGGCGGTACAGCTGTAGGTACCGGTTTAAATACTCACATTGAATTCTCCGCACGGACGACAGCAGAATTAGCAAAGTTAACTGGCCTCCCGTTCACCGCCGCACCCAATAAATTCGAAGCGCTGGCTGCAAATGATGCGCTAGTCAATGCACATGGTACATTGAAAACTATTGCGGCATCTTTAATGAAAATTGCAAATGATATTCGCTGGCTTTCTTCTGGGCCTCGCTGCGGTATTGGTGAACTGAGAATTCCAGAGAATGAACCGGGCAGTTCCATAATGCCGGGCAAGGTCAACCCTACTCAATCAGAGGCGATGATCATGTTATGCTGCCAAGTAATGGGTAACGATGTGGTTATCAATATGGGTGGAGCTATGGGGAATTTTGAGCTCAACGTGATGAGACCACTTATAATTCACAATTTCCTACAAAGTGTCCGCCTGCTCTCAGATGGCATAATGAGCTTTAATAGCAATTGTGCGGCAGGGATAACAGCTAATATTAAGCATATCAACAAGTTAATGAGCAATTCTCTAATGCTAGTAACAGCCCTCAGCCCTCATATTGGCTACGACAAAGCGGCTGAAATTGCCAAAAAAGCATACCGTGAAGGTACAACGTTAAAAGAAGCAGCGATTGCATCAGGGCTTGTCACGGCAGAACAATTCGATATTTGGATAAGGCCGGAGGATATGGTAAATAATAAGTAGGAAAGAATTAAAATCCGATACACTTAAACTTCTCAGTTGCTCTTGCCAGTCTCATCTGAATTCTATATTAAATGATCGGCATTGTAGATTACTATGCGGTACGCTGGGAAATGCTCCGTACAAGCTATCGATGATGAGCGAGCGACAACCCAGCACCTACCCACCATAAAGAAATATTACTACTAACATACCTTCATTTCTTTAGAAAAATTCCGATACATTGTAAACAAACTATTAAGTGACAATGGGCCACTAGCGCAAGATACTAATCCTAAAAATACTCAGTGAAAAAATTGTCTCTCATGACCGCCTAAACTTTGCAAGTATCCATATTTTCATAAAGTCAGAATAATGAAATTGGGAAACAAATGACCGTGAACCTGAACTTTATGTGTACACTGATTCTGGTATATTTCATATTCTGGTGTATTACACCAGCGTACCGGGAATAAAACAATGCGTCATACACTGAACGAACAAGAAAACTCCATGTTGCTCGCCGAAATTGAAATACTTATGAACGAACGTCAAAATTTGCTCAAAACGACCGGTGCAGCAGCAGTATTCATTGCCAATCTAGACAGCAGCAAGTTGCCGGAAGGAACTTACGAAGCGGCTGAGATGCTGTCCAACTGCTTGAATGCTCTCTCTGAGGAAACTTTGCGCGATGCGTTGGAAAAAGTAAAAGCAGAATTGGCACCTGGCGGATGAGATCGAGATGGCGAGATTGGCTACAACGCCACCACCCCCCATTACCACCTAAAGTCGGCCTTATTCTTACTGGTGGAGGTGCCCGCGCTGCCTATCAGGTCGGCGTACTACGTGCAATTGCTGCAATGTTGCCAAAAGGCGCACGCAATCCCTTTCCCGTGATTTGTGGGACCTCTGCCGGTGCAATAAACGCGGCAAGTCTCGCAGTTGCAGCTAGAAATTTCCATGAGGGGGTACGACAACTAGTAGATGTATGGGAAAATTTTCATGTCGACCAGGTTTATCGTTCTGACCCCATTGGCGTATTGTTCAATAGTGTACGCATACTAGCTTCATTGGTATTCAATAAGCATGGCGCAATCTCTCTACTGGATGATTCGCCACTGACAAAATTACTTGTCCATAGACTGCCTTTTCGTGGTATTCAGAAGAGTATTAAATCAGGTGATTTACATGCTTTAGGTATTACTGCGTGGGGCTATACCTCTGGCCAATCAGTTACATTTTATCAAGGCGTAAAAGACATAGCCGCTTGGGACCGAGAACGCCGCATCGGCATCTCAACAAATATTGGCGTTGAACATCTAGTAGGGTCTTCTGCTATTCCTTTTCTTTTTCCTGCGATGAGAATAAATCGTGAATATTTTGGAGATGGTTCCATGCGCCAGTTCGCCCCCATCAGTCCGGCGCTACATTTGGGCGCAGAGCGAATACTTATAATAGGTGTAAACGATACGCTAAATGAGCATCCCGATCGCGCTAGGACAGCTAGTTACCCACCAATGGCTCAGATTGCCGGGCACGTCATGAACAGCATTTTTCTTGATAGCTTAGATATCGACTTAGAGCGCCTACAACGTATCAATGAAATTATCCAATTAATTCCTAGGGAGACACTGGAGAATAGCAGTATGCAACTACGTCCAATAGAAACATTGATTATTTCCCCGAGTGAGGCAATCAATAAAATCGCAGAACGGTATGCACATACTCTTCCGCGCACTATGCGTTTAGCATACCGTGCTATTGGTGCCATGGGACGCGATGGTTCTACACTATTAAGTTATTTGCTATTTGAAAAACCGTTCTGCCAAGCATTAATCAAACTAGGTTACCAAGACACGATGTCGCGCAAAAATGAAGTTCTACAGTTTATTGGAGCTAACACAGAGGACCGTGTAGGCACTGGCACATAACAAAAATAACAATTAAGTTAACAATAAAGGTAATAAAAACTAATATGCTTTCGCCCCCTTATAAATTTTACATTTTTAGAGATTGAAGAATGGACATCGCTAGCCCACAATTATGGGTCGCGGTATTACAAATTATAGCTATCGATATTGTGCTCGGTGCTGACAATGCGGTTGTGATCGCACTCGCTTGTCGACGATTACCACAGAAACAGCGTAACGAGGGTATTTTCTGGGGGGTATTTGGTGCCATAGCCCTACGCGTAATCCTAATTTTTTTCGCGCTCACCTTGCTGAAAATTTCATACCTTAAAATTATTGGCGCACTGTTGCTAATATGGATTGGGATCAAGCTTCTTCAGCCTGAACCGGAAGTCAGCGAACATAAAGTAGACGCCGGCGCCACATTGTTGGGTGCAATCAAAACCATCATTATTGCTGATGCTGTTATGAGTCTTGACAATGTCATCGCCATTGCTGGCGCAGCCAAAGATAGCATCGGTTTGGTAGTTTTTGGGTTGCTAATAAGTGTGCCCATTATTGTCTGGAGCAGCAGGTTAGTGATGAAACTGATGGATCGTTTTCCTATCGTTATCACCATCGGTGCCGGATTGCTCGGTTGGATAGCTGGTGATATGGTGATAACCGATACTGTTACCAAGGAATGGGTTAACGTCAACGCAGCTTTTTTGCGCTGGCTATCCCCAGTTTGTGGCGTACTTGTAATAATAATGATCGGTAAATGGTTGGCTGCTAGGACTCTAAGAAAGAAAACACCTATGGTTGACCTTGCCAATGACCCAGACAAGCCATTACAGCCACCACAAGCATAACTACCACATCATGGGAGAGTAATCATGCTGAAATTTTTGCTGCCAGTGGATGGATCAGACACTTCCAACAAAGCAGTCCATGATTTTATCAAGCTACTAGACTGGTACAAAGAAGCACCAGAAATCCATTTATTGAATGTGCAATTCCCACTACACGGGAACGCTCCCATGCTTATTGATAAAAATAGTATTAACCAGTATCACCAGGAAAAAGGAATGAAAGAGTTACAAGCCGCTCGTGAGGCGATGAACAAGGCAGGTATTAACTACCAGTTTCATATTACCGTGGGAGACCCAGCGGAAATGATTGTACGTTATGAAGAAGAAAATCAATGTAATCAGATTGTCATTGGGCCGCGTAAACTAGGAGCAGTAAAGGGTTTACTGTTGGGTTCAGTAGCTAGGAAAGTGATGCAACTCTCGAACGTACCAATGTTGTTGATAAAATAGTAAAGGTTAGACGTGGATGTTCGATATAAGTCAGGTTAGGAAAATTATTCCCATTTAATCTATTTGGGTACTATTGTACTGTTTAAGAAAATGTTTGGGTGTAGACTAATCACTAGTTTGTCAGTGGTCAAAAACAACCAGAATGTCGCTTAGAATCAAAGATATAAACTAAGGTAATAAACAGATGAAACTAAAGGTACTTGGATGCAGCGGCGGCATTGGTGGGACACATCGTACCACTTCGATGTTATTGGATGAAGATATACTGATTGATGCTGGCACCGGTGTAGGTGACTTGAGTTTGAATGAAATGGCCAAAATTGATCATGTCTTCGTAACGCATTCTCATCTAGATCACGTAACTTCTATTCCCTTCATAGTAGACAGTGTTGGTTACATGCGTAGCAAGCCGCTCATTGTACACGCTACTCAACCAACACAGGAAATTCTAAAACAGCATTTGTTTAACTGGAAACTTTGGCCCGATTTTTCTGAGATCCCCAGCAAGAATAAACCGCACATGCGCCATCAAAATCTTTCCGTGGGTATAACGGTGGAGCTAGAAGGACGCCGAATCACCCCGGTTCCAGCCGACCATGTAGTACCAGCTATAGGTTTTCACCTTGATTCTGGTAAATCGAGCTTGGTTTTTACCGGCGACACTACCAGTTACGACTCTTTCTGGGCAGTAATCAACAAAATCGATAATCTGCGTTACTTGATTATCGAAACCGCTATTCGTAACCAAGAAAAGGAATTGGCGATCACATCCAAGCATCTCTGTGCAAGCATGCTGACTGAGTGTCTAAACAAACTAGAACGTATTCCTGAAATATATATTACTCATTTAAATCCGGGTGAGGCCGATATAATTATGCGTGAAGTTGAAGAATGCGCCAAAAAATTTAACCCTAAAAGGCTTATGAATAACCAAGTATTTGAATTTTAGAAACTTTTGAATACTGCTTCTCTCCATTCCACCCGAATAACATAATGTTATGAGTACAATTAGCCCAGCGAAACTTGCTCTAGACCCCGATTCCGATATCAGCAACAAGCTAGATTTCTCTAAAAATCTGCATGTAGTAACTAATAAGATTCATGCCACCAATAATATTGACGAAATCATATTAGAAGTGAGCAAAGATATTTGCTCTTTGTTTAATGTGGACCGTCTGACTGTCTATTCCGTCAGCGAAGATAAAAGCTGCATCATATCTAAGGTAAAGACTGGACTAAATTCATTCAAAGACCTAAAGCTACCTATTGCGAACCAAAGTATTGCCGGCTTCATCGCCCTAAGCAAAAAGGTCGCTAATATCAAAGATGTTTACGACGAGAGAGAACTAAGAGAACTAAGTCCCACAACTACACTTTCAGAAAGAAGTAGACAAGCGTACTGGTTATCGTACCAAGCAAATGCTGGTAGCTCCTATACTAGATGCTAGCGATGACGAGTTGCTGGGTGTAGTTCAACTCCTCAATAGCAAGACCAATGAACCATTTTTGCAAACAGCTGTGGATGGAGTAAATGAGCTTTGCCAAACATTAGCTATCGCTTTTAAGCAACGCCAAAATACTCAACGAACAGTTAAGTCGAAATATGACTACCTAGTCAAGGATGCTGTTATGTCATCGGCAGAGCTCGACCTAGCTACACGTTCAGCGCGTAGAAAGGGGGTTGGACTCGAAGATGTGTTGATCGATGAGTTTCAGGTCAAACTCTCATCTCTTGGGAAAGCACTAGCCTCATTCTTCGGGGTGGCATATGAACCCTTCAAGTCTGAGCGGATTAAACCGTCAGATCTACTTAAAAATTTGAAACGCGATTACGTCGCAAACAATCACTGGGTGCCAATTGACGATACTAAAGAGGGGTTAGTGATTCTGACACCTGATCCCGAAAAAATAAAATCCTCACGTATCGTCAACAACATTTTCTCCAAGCACAAAATTATTTACAAAGTTTGTCCTGCACGAGAATTCCAAGCAACCCTGGATCTGTTCTACGGTTCTAGCGGTATAGCTGAAGTAGAAAGCGGGAACATTGATGACATGCTCTTAAGCCTTGAGGATGAAGAAGCACTTCCAGGCGTAGCTGAGGAAGTTTCAGCCGCAGCTGACAACGAATTGGTGAAACTAGTCAACAAAATAATTATTGATGCATACAAAATGGGTGTTTCTGATATTCATATCGAACCTTATCCAGGTAAAGCAAAAACACAAATTCGTTTCCGTAGGGATGGCTCGTTAATGCCTTACATTGAGATACCAGCAAGCTATCGTAACCCAATAGTTACACGCATCAAGATCATGTGCGATATGGATATCTCACAAAAACGTAAACCGCAGGATGGCAAGATTAAGTTCAGAAAATTCGGGCCTCTAGACATCGAATTACGGGTTGCCACTATGCCTTCCGTTGGTAGCATGGAAGATGTGGTAATGCGTATCCTGTCGGCAGGAGAGCCTATCCCGCTCGATAAAATGGGCTTCACTCCACTCAACTTAGAGGAACTCAAGTCAACTATTAAAAAACCTTATGGCCTATTTTTCGTATGTGGGCCTACTGGTTCCGGTAAGACCACTACATTGCATTCGATCATGAAATCTCTCAATACTCCTGAAACCAAAATATGGACTGCTGAGGATCCTGTAGAAATTACGCAAAGAGGGTTACGCCAAGTACAGATGAACGTTAAGGCAGGGCTCACTTTTCCATTGGTGATGAGGTCGTTCCTACGGGCCGACCCAGACATTATCATGGTGGGTGAAATGCGCGATAAGGAAACTACCAGTATCGGTATTGAAGCCTCATTAACCGGCCATTTGGTGTTCGCTACCCTGCATACCAACAGTGCTACCGAATCAGTCATACGTCTACTGGATATGGGTATGGATCCATTTAACTTCTCAGATGCACTGCTGGGGGTACTTGCACAGCGCTTAGCTAAACGTTTATGCAAGTGTAAGAAATCTCACGCCGCCAGCCAGCAAGAAATCAATGCGCTGCTTGAGGGAATATTGTGAGGAGTTAAATAATATTGACCGCTTCAAGGCCGATCCCGAGGCAGCCAAAAAGGAAATTCTTGACGGCTGGACAAAGCAGTATGGCGATGATAAAGGACAAATCATGCTGTATGAGCCAGTTGGTTGTGATTCTTGTAGCGATAGTGGCTACAAGGGCCGCCTAGGATTGCATGAATTGTTGATTGCTACCGATGCCATAAAAAAGAACATCCAAGAACATGCGCGGGTAGCTGAAATGTTAGTCACCGCACTCGGTGAGGGCATGCGCACCTTGAAGCAGGATGGTGTGGAAAAGGTATTAGAAGGCATTACTGACATGAAACAAGTACGCACGGTCTGCATCAAATAAAACTACGACAGAAATAAAACCAGAGAAAGATATGAGCACTACAACCGCAGACGACCTGTGGATACGGTTGAAAGAACTCAATAGCATCGGCATCGCATTGTCGAAGGAACAGAGCACGACACGGCTTTTAGAAACCATTTTAGTTGCTGCTAAGAACATTACAAATGCGGACGGCGGCACGATTTACTTGATGCAAGGCGAAGGCAAAGAACGCATTCTGAAATTTGAGATAATCCGCACTGATTCCCTTCACTTAGTAATGGGTGGTACCACTGGAGCACCTATCCCGTTCTATCCCGTAAAACTAATCGGTGAGGACGGGAAGCCTAATAACTCCATGGTAGTGGCCTACGCAGCACTACATGACTGTACCGTCAACATCAATGATGCCTACACAGTCGATGGATTTGATTTCTCGGGTACCAAAGATTTTGACAAGAAACACGGATACCGCTCCCAATCATTTTTAACCATACCGATGAAAAACCACGAGAGTGAGATCATCGGCGTATTACAACTTATCAACGCAAAACACAAGCAGCAAAAATCAATTATCCCCTTTACGGATGCTGACCAGAATCTGGTTGAGTCGCTTGCCTCTCAGGCCGCTATTGCGCTGACAAACCGACAACTTATCAATCAGTTGGAAAATTTGTTTGAGTCCTTCATCAAACTAATTAATACTGCAATTGACGATAAGTCACCCTACACAGGAAGACACTGTGAGAGAGTACCAGCACTTACCATGATGCTTGCTGAAGCTGTCAACCAGACCACTACTGGGCCACTCAAAGATTTTCATATGACTGAGCTCGACCGCAAGGAACTGAAAATTGCGGGGCTGCTACACGATTGCGGTAAGATTTCTACACCAGTGCACGTAGTAGATAAGGCCACTAAACTGCAAACTATTTTTGACCAAATCCACATGATTGACACGCGCTTTGAAGTGTTAAAGCGTGATGCCGAAATAGAATTACTTAATGCCAAACTAGAAGACTGCAAAGACGTTGGAGCGCAAGCCATTGCGGAGCTAGAACAACAATTTCAGGAACATATCTCAAAAATAAATGAAGAACGTGAGTTTCTTCGAGAATGTAACATAGGCGGGGAATCCATGGCGCCGAAAGATCAAGAGCGAGTCAGACAAATAGGCACTAAATACACTTGGCGTAACATAGCTGGAAAAGAAGTTTCTTTTCTGACCGAGGACGAAATAAATAACCTTAGCATCAAGGCTGGCACACTAACGGCAGAAGAACGCAACATTATTAATCACCATATTGTCGTTACCATAAAGATGCTGGGGGCGCTTCCCTGGCCTAAAAAATTACGCAACGTGCCTGAATATGCCGGCGGACATCATGAACGCATGGATGGAAAGGGCTATCCTAGAGGCCTTACTCGTGAACAAATGTCAGTACAAGCACGAGTAATGGGTATAGCCGATATTTTCGAAGCGCTGACCGCTGCAGATCGTCCCTACAAGAAAGGTAAAACGTTAACAGAGTCGCTTCATATTCTGGGAAAATTCAGGCTTAATGGACACCTAGATCCTGATTTGTTTGATGTTTTTGTACGCGAGAAAGTCTATCTAGAATACGCCAGACAATTTCTCGATCAAGAACAGATTGATAGTGTAAACGAATCAAACATACCTGGCTACATACCATAGCGTATACATTATTGATTATATTCATATTAATATCCACATTCTTGTATCTTCTGTAGTAATTTTATTGCATTTTTGTTGTTACTCATTGACATGCTGACATGCCGCACAATGTCGCATGACAAAAAACGGAAGTTACTACCCA
>PVMK01128670.1_pt1 | contig 46805 bp, 51 predicted proteins | sample 1853481 | NCBI WGS metagenome assembly PVMK01 (sample SAMN08533507, study PRJNA380276) | Marine sediment metagenome, whole genome shotgun sequencing project.
CCGAAGGACCCGGTCATTGCGGCCCGTGGCGCGACCGGACAGCCAACCGACGTAGGCGCGTAGCAGGAGTTCCTCCGCAGCCGGCATCAAATTCCTTAGCCGGCTGCGGAGGAACTCCTGCTACGCGCCTGGCTCAAGATGATTCTCAGGCCGCGCTGACGTCCCGGCTATGACGTCGACGTGCCGGTAATACGTCGTGCAGATCTGAAGCCAGCTCTGTGAGTAGTTCCACCGTCGTCTCCCAGGAGATGCACGCATCGGTGACCGAGACCCCGTAGTTCAGGGTCTTCGGGTCGACCAGCTTCTGATTCCCTTCGTGCAGGTTGCTCTCCACCATCAGGCCCATGATGGACGTGTTGCCATCCAGAATCTGGTCGCGGGCATCACGGGCCACTACCGGCTGGCGGTTGTGATCCTTAGCCGAATTTGCGTGGCTGCAGTCGATCATGATGTTGGCTGCGAGGCCGACCTTGGCCAGTTCGCGTTCGCACGCAACGATGTGTTCGCGCTGGTAGTTTGGCCCGCTGTGTCCGCCACGCATCACGATGTGGGCATTGTCGTTGCCGCGGGTATGGATGATGGCGACCTGACCGTCGGGGCTGATGCCCAGGAACCGGTGCGGTTTGGCGACTGACTGGAGCGCGTTCAGCGCCACCTCCAGGCCACCATCGGTGCCGTTCTTGAATCCGACCGCGCAGGACAACCCCGAAGCCAGCTCTCGATGGGTCTGAGACTCGGTGGTTCGCGCGCCGATGGCTGACCAGGCGATCAGATCCTGGAGGTATTGCGGGGTGATCGGGTCGAGCGCCTCCGTGCTCAGCGGCAACCCCAGGCCAGCAAGCTCCAGCAGCAGATGACGGGCCAGCCTGATTCCTTCCTCGACGTGGAAGGTGTCGTTCAGCAACGGGTCGTTGATCAGGCCCTTCCAACCGACGGTGGTGCGCGGTTTCTCGAAATACGCACGCATCACCAGCAGCAACGTGTCCCCCACCTCGCGGGAGAGTTCAATCAGACGCTCCGCGTATTCACGCGCGGCGGTTACGTCATGAATCGAACACGGGCCAACCACTACCAGCAGGCGGTGATCGTCGCCGCGAATGATTGCCTGGATGGCCGCCCGTGCGCTCGCCACCGACGACTGGACCGCCGGATTGGTGGGCAGTTCGGCCTTGATGTGTTCCGGCGTCGCTAACAGCTCGTGCGCCAGGACGTTCAGATTCTCCAGTTGTCTGTCCATCGTCTTTCGGATCCTGCATGGCTCAAAAAAAACCCCGAAGGTCATATCTGCCTCTTCGGGGTTTCCCTGGAAGGCAGTTGCGCTGCCTTCCCGTGTTCGGGTCAAGCGGCGCTAACGCGTGTCGTAATAGCCGTACCAATTGCCGCCCAGCCGCCCACCGTTCGCCAACGCGACGGCAGCTGGGAAAGTAAATCGAAATGACGTGTGCTCATGCGTGGGCATGATTCGGGGCGACTGCGCGCGCGTCATGTGTCGGGCATCACTCATGGCGGGCGATTCTTACCCTCGCGTGGCAGAAAATCAAGCCATGTGTTGGCTGTCTGGAAGCTCCGTGACGTCCTTTTCCAGTTCCACCAGCCGGCCCAATGCCGTGAAGTACAGCGCAGCACGAACCCGGGGTCGCCGGTGCTGGCGGGGCCGGGGGCCGGGGCTGGGGCCGGGAGGCGCGTCGCGGTCCAACGGGCCCAACACGCGCCGGTAGCGGCGCAGTTGGGCGGCGTGATTTCGGACCTGCGCGGCAACGAATTCGTCGAGGTCCTGGCCGGCACGCGGTTGGGACGATTTGAAATCGATGATCCAGCGATCGCCGGCGTTGTCGAGAAACGTGCGATCCACGACGATGTTGGTCAACGTGCCGTCTACCACCCCGGTAAACGGTGCTTCGGAGGAGGCCTCACGATCGGCGGACAGCAGCCAACGGGCATCGGGGTCGGCGAGGGTGGTGAGCAGTTGCTGGCGCAACGTTGCGAGCGCCGCGTCGCGGTCGGTGCCCTCCAGGCCAAGTTCCAGAAGGCGGCTGCTCCAGCTTGGCTCGACCGATGCAACGTAGTGCTCGGCGTTCTCTGGAAGAGGCGCCTGGGCGAGCCTCCGGAGGGCTTCATGCACGGTGACACCGACCGATCGCTCCAGCCGCTGTGGTGCCGCTGCCGATCCGGATATCTGCGTGGAAGTCGAGGTGGAGGTCGGCAGCGGATCGACGAAGCGCACGTCAGCGGTGTCCATTGGCGGACGCCATTGGTAGTCCCGGGGCAATCGCCGTAGCTCCGGGCGCCGCGCCGGCCGGATGTCGTGTGGAAATCTGGCTGCACTGTCCGTCCCAGGATGCGCAACCGCATCCTGCGCGATCGCCTCCCAGACAGGTCCCAGCAGGCTGTTCTGGCGTGGCGCACCTGCCGGTGGTGTGCAATCTCGTGGTGTGAGAGGGTCAGCGTCGCTTAAGCGGCCGACCATGGACAGGTGCAGCGATTCGCGGGCCCGGGTGGTTGCCACATAGAGCAACCGGAGTTGTTCATTGCGCTCCCGTTCGCGATCCTCGTAGCGCAACCAGTCGTAGATATCATCGCCGGGGCTCGCCATCAGCAGGCCGTCACCAAGTGCCCGCCACAGCAGCATCGATGGCTCGCTGCCGAAGACCGTTTGATCGAGCCCGGGCAGCAGCACGTGGTCGAACTCCAGGCCTTTGGCCTTGTGGATGGTCATGATCTGCAGCGAGGGGCCAACATTGTCCGAGGCCGTGTCGTCGGCGTCGTCGGCATATAGGTTGGCCACTGCCTCGTTCAGTTCTTCGAACCGAACGGTGCGGGGGTAGCGCTGCTCGAGCAGGTCGAACAGGCGACTGGCAGCGCGTAACGCGCCCCGTTGTGGATAAGCGTCCGCGCCGCCGAGGCGCAGCCAGGTGTTTTCCAGCCAGCGTCGTGTCGGAACCTGGCCCAGGCCGGCGTGCGCCGCGCTCAGCACGGGCTGGATCCGGCCGAGCCGTGCCACAGCATCATCGCTGAGTTCCGTTGGCGCGTGCCGCGCGTCGAACTCGATGATCAGCCGACCGATTGCGCCTGGCTGTTGTGTCGGGTGTCGTGCCGCAGGTTGTGTCGGTTGTTGGGTCAACCGGTGCAGGTCGTTCAAGGTGAGGCCAACGCACGGGCTGCGCAGCAACGCCAACCAGTGCAAGCCATCGTCCAGATCATGGAGCGCCCGCAGCAATGACAGCAGATCAACGATCACGGGCATGGCTGCCAAGAGGTCGATTTCGGTCCCCTGCCAGTCGATCCCCGAGCTTTTGAGCGCCGGGAGAATGACGCCGAGTTGAGCGCGGCTGCGCACCAGCAGGGCGATCGATGAATCGGGGTCGTGCGTGCGCAGGGTGCTGATCCGTTCCGCCAGCCAGGCGGCTTCGACGTGCCGCGCATGCTCCCCGAACACGTCCAGACTGACCGCAGCCGTGGCGGCAGCTCCCGTAGCGGCTCCTTCGGTCGCAGCGGGGCGGGCCGCCTGGGCGGGCGTGTAGCTGATCCGGCCAAACACGGGATCCTCCGTGGCGCCGAAGGCGCGGGCAAATGCGCGGTTGGACCAGTCGACCAACGCCGGGCGGGCGCGAAAGTTGGTGGTCAGGCGCAACGGTTCCGGACGCAGTTGGCCAATGCCGTGCCGAACCACCTCCAGAAACAAGCCGACTTCGGCGTCCCGGAATCGGTAGACGGATTGCATCGGGTCGCCGACGGCAAAGAACGTCCGGCCATCGTCAGGTTCCCAACCCGAGATCAATTGCCGAAACAGTCGAAACTGAGCCACGGAGGTATCCTGGAACTCGTCGATCAGCAGATGCCGAATGCGGTAGTCCAGGGCAAGCGCGAGGTCGCTGGGCGAGTCCTCGGTGCCCAGGGCGCGTCCGGCTGCGAGGGTCAACTCCGTGAAGTCGATCAAGCCCTGTTCCTCGAAGAGCCGATTCAGCTCGAGCACCGCCAGGCTCAGCACCGTTGCTATGTGCTGCAGGCGGCTGCTGGCCGCGTCGTCGATTTGGGTGTCCGGAAGGCGTCTGGCCACCGCGAACAGGTGGTCGAGACCGCGCGTGCGAAACACCTCGATCAGCGCGCTAGCCCGCTCTTTCATCTGTTGCGCCATGCCGGCGCCGGGTGGAAACCCTTCCCGCCGGGTGAGTCGCTGCCGCAACTGTCCTGCGCCGGTTGTCAGCAGCGTAGCGATCAGGCGCCAACCGGCCGCCTGGTCGGGTAGCTGTGGCCATGGCCAGTCCACGTCCAACTGCTGCGCCGCGTGGCGGGCGAGGGTTGCCAGTTCGTCCTGCTCTGCGGCGCTGATGTTCGCGGTCACATCTTCCACGACCTGGCGAAACAGCGTATCCAAAGCCTCGTTGACCATGTCGTGCAGCGCGTCACGGCCGTGGGAAAATCCGACCAGAAGCGGTTCCAGCCACTGGTCACGGCGCGCCAGTAGATCGACCAGCAGATTGCCGATGCGCTCGTAGCGGTCGTCGTAGTCGCCCAGCAGTGCCGCGATGTCGTCCGCCAGGGGGTCGTCGTCCGACATCCGGGAGAACACCTGTGCAACCGCCTGGCGATAGGTAGCAGTTGGCCGTTCTTCTAGAAGCAGGTGTGGCCGGTGCCCGCTGGCAACGGGCAGGGAGCGAATCAGCGTCGCCGCAAAGCTGTCGATGGTCTGGATCGATAGCCGAGCCGACTGCTCGGGCAGGCCCCAGCCCAGCGCGTTGCTGCGCGCGAGGATGCGCCGCACCAGCGGCTCGTCGTTGTTCGCCAGTGCCGATACGACGCGATTTCTCATTTGCGCCGCGGCTTTGCGGGTGAACGTGATCGCCAGAATTTCTTCGGGTCGTTCGACCACTTCCAGCAATCTGAGATAGCGGTTTACCAGCAGGGTCGTCTTGCCGGAGCCCGCTGGTGCCTGGGCGATGATCGAACGTCGTGGGTCGACTGCCAGCGTGCGCTCCTCGTGGTCGTCGGGTATGAAATCAGGCGGGGTCATCGCGCGCCTCGATTCGGCACAGGGCGTGCAGGTGACAGAATTCGCAGGTTGATTTGCCCAGGGGTTGAACTGCAGCGTCCCCTGCGGTGAAGGCATCTGCGAGGCCTCGCAGACGGATTCGCCAGGCGGCGAGGAGTTCCTGCCAATCGCCGGCGTCGAGGTCGCTCGCCGGGCGCATGTGAAGGGCGTCGCTGGAATAGTGCTGCGCATCGCTGGAGGTCCCCAGCAGGCGGCTGCGCTGCGCCGCGAGGCTCGCGTAAGCCGCGCCGGAAACGCCTTCTGTCAGCGTGGCGTAGAGCGGCACCTGGGGCTCCGCGAGGGCACCGGGGGCCCAGTCCCGAACGTTGCAGTGTCCGGTTTTGTAGTCGAGCACGAGCAGGCCTCCCTCGGTCCGATCGATGCGGTCGATGCGCAGCTTCAGGGGCAGGGTGCCGGTTTCAGTCTCGATTTCCACCTCCGTGCCGACCACCTCGAAATCCGGTCGCGCCGCATCCACGGCGAACCATTCTCGCAAGCGCGCGGCGATGCGTGCCGTTTCGAGCGCACGGACCCGTTCGGGGAAACGGGCCAGGCAGTCATCGGCGGCGGTGGTGGCGGCTGCTTCGGCCAGCGCAGCCTGCTGCGGCCCCGACAACTCGCGCAGCGAATCGCTGTCGGCAATCTGCTGATAGGCCAGGCGCAGCGCTTCGTGCACGGCAGTGCCGCGCTCTCGTGCGTCGGGAAACGAATGCGGCGGGTCCGCGGCGGTGAGCCCGAGCCGCGCGACTGCGAAGGCGCGAAATGGGCACTGCGCCTGGTCGCGTAGCGTCGAACTGCTGTGGCTGGTGAGGGTCTGCGGGTGAAGCGGCGGACCGCGCTCATCCGTGTAACGTTCGAGGGCTACGCCGCGTGGAACCAGCAGGGGATGGTTCACCGGATCCGTGTCATGGGCCGACCACGCCGTCTCCGGCAACAGCGATGTGGCGTGCAGCACCTCCTCGCCTTCCCGACACGCGCTGCTGAACACGACCTCGTCCGCGAGGTGATGCCAGCGCTCCAGCGCCTCTCGCGCATAGCGATACGCGGCGGCGGCGTCGCACCGCGGGACACCTGCCTCACGCAGCAGGCGCAGCGGCAACATGGGGTTGGCGCGGCTCTGCCCGGGCCAATCCCGGTCGGTCAGCCCGGTCACCCAGAGGTGGGTGAAACGCAGACCGTCGATCTCGTCGTGAGTGATGATCTGCAGCGGCGCATCGGGACGCTTCGGAGCAAACAGTCGCTGGCGCGCCAGGCTGTCCAGCAGTGCCAGGGCGTCCGCTGCCGTGCCCCGGGTGCCCAGGGGGCTCAGCCGAGCCAACTCTTCCAATGCGTCGTTCAGTTCGTGCACGGCCTGGAAGGTCGTCGTGTCGTCGCTGCCAGGTCCCGGCCACTGGACGGCCTGTAACCAGCCGTCGAAGTGTTCTGCCCAGCCTGCCAGCGTCGCATGCTGGGGCGCGCTGCTCAGCAGCTCGAGCACGGCTCGATGCGGCGCGCGTCCGACCGCGTTGGCGAAGCTCGCAAAGGTGAATGATTCGGGTAGCTGGGCCGGTATCCTCGTCCGGTTTGCCGGGGATGATACGGACAACGCGTCGGACTGGGGGCTGGACGGTGCCCCGGGCGATGCTCCGGACAGTGCAAGGAATGGGGAGGCCAGCAGACGCTCCACGTCATGGTATGGGGTCGGCTCGATCAACCAGCGCAGCAATCCCAACGCTGCGCAGACGGTGGGATGATCGGCCAATACGATGCCGCCCGATACGTTGTACGCGCGCGTCGAGGGATCTTCCTGGGTGACGTGCGGACTGAGGGTGGCATCCAGTTGGCGAACGATGGCGTCGTAGCGATTTACGACGTTCGGCACTGCAATGCCAATGGCGAGCGGCATGTCCGTGGCTCTCAGCAGCAGATCGCGCGCCCAGACGATTGCATGTCCAAGTTCTGCCTCGGCGGTGGAGCAGCGCAGTTGTTGTGGCGTGGCGTGACCGTGCGCCGCGGGCGCGAACCGCTCAACTCGAACCCCGTGCGTGGACAGGGAATCGAGCAACGCCTGCTGGGCGGGGGTGAGCGTCTCGAAACCGACCAGCAGCAGCGGGTCGGTAACGTCGCTGGCCAGGGCCGATGCCGCATCGCTGATCAGCCGGCAGAGCTCTGCACCCGTCAGCCACCGGCCGTTGGCGACCGCGCGAAAGCGCGTGATCCAGGCGCGCAGCAACCGGGTGTTCTCGTTGTCGACCAGATCATGGGTCCGATGCTCCAGCTGGTATGCATGCAGCAATTCCCAGGCGTTGCTGGCCAGCGGATAGAGACCGCCGAGGTTCGTCGGGGCGTCGTTCGGCGGGTGGGTCAGCCAGATCAGCCGCTGGGCGTTTTCGTTCAGCAGCGCTCGCGCCGCTGCCGGGTGGCCTTGTGCTGCAAGCCACTGGTAGCGGCCAGCGAGCCAGTCGTTGAGCACCTCCACGCGGGCGCTGGGCCACACCGTTTCACCCTGCTGCGCCTGATGGGCGTTGAAGCTGTGCAGAACGTGACGTTTCAGCCGTTGGCTGGGGACCAGAACGGTGCCGCGCTGACACGCCGACACCAGCACTTCGTCGCACAGGATCAGAGGTTTCGCGCGCATAGTCGACAATTGTAGAGCCACGGGAAGGCGGTAGCGAGACCGGCTATGCTATCCTCCGGTATCCTCCGAGGACGCCAATGGAGATGTGAATCATGTGGTATCTGATTGAAGATTTCTTCGAGCAGCCGCTGGTGATGAAGGCGTTCATCGGCATTGGCTGGCTATGCATGTTGATCATGGGCGCGAGCGTGATCGACGGACTTCCGAACCTGCTCGGCTGAGCCGGGGCCTGTCCGGTGTGGTTGTCCTCGCTGACCTCTGAGCAACGTAAGGCGTTGCTGGGCCTGGCGCACAATGTCGTGGTTTCCGATGGGTTGCTCGACCCGAATGAGGAAACCATGCTCGACGAATTCAAACGCGAGATGGAACTCAATCCCGAGCTACAGTCGGAATATCTCGAGTTGAGTGGAATCGAGCAGGTGTTCGACAGCCGCCGCTCACGAACCATTGCCCTGCTGAATCTACTGCGGCTGAGCTATGTCGACGGAGCGTTCGAGATCGAAGAAGAGTGCTTGCTCAAAGAGGTGAGCGGGGCGTTCTCGATCACGGATGACGAGTTTCTGCTGATGGACAATTGGGTCAAGCGGCTGATGGCGCTCGAGAGTGAAGCCCAAAGCCTGATGTAATGCTGTGGCTCTCGTGTAGGGGGTGTAGAGGGCGTAGAGCGCCCGGCTCAGTCGTTCTGGGCCGGTCTCATGGCGGCATAGGCGAGACGTTCCAGCGCGGCCAGGGTTTGCTCCACCTCCGCGCGATCGAATTGTTCGCTAGCTTCCGTCCTGAACTGAACGCCCACCCGAAATGATTTCATGCCATGGGCGTCGGTGGACCGGCAGTTGTGAATGACGGCGTGTACATCCTGCAGCTTCAGCTGGTCGAGTTCGAGACACAAACGCAGCCCCTTGGGTGCCTCCAAGGGCTGGTCTACGAGAATTGACATGCCGTGACGATTGAAGTCGATGACGGTGACTTCGGATTTGCCCCAGCGACCCTTCGTGCGCAACGTCGCACGCATGCCGCTGCACGCAAAGCGAGGTTGTGTGCGCCGCTCAGAACAACGAACTTCTACAGAGTGACGGGCCATCGCCCGATCCTAGCCAAACACCGATGGATTCGCTGTGATCCCCGGCACGTTTCCCGCCGTACCGAGCATTGGACATACCATCTTGGTGCCGCATCTTGGTGCCGGGTGTCAACATTTCAACCAAATGTTGACACCCGGCACCTCCAATTCAAATGTTGACCCCCGGCACCATTCTTCAGGTGTCCAGCAGAGTCGTCTTGGCTTCGTTCAGGGTCGCGGCCAGATAGTTGGAGCCGCCGCGGTCGGGGTGCAGTTTCTGCATCAGGCGACGGTGTGCATCGATGATGTCCTGTTCGCTTGCCGTTTCGTCCAGGCCAAGGACCTCCAGGGCGCGCTGACGATTCATGGCTGAATCCGCGGCCGGTGCACCGGTTCCGCTGTTAGCGGTTCGCCAGTCGGGCCAGGTCCGGTTGAGATAGGTCTCCAGCAGGCGTTTCGAGTCCTGATCGTCGAACGTGCCGTGCATCCCGACGATCTCGGCCTGACTCAGCTCGCTCAGCAAGCGCCCCTGATGCGCCCCGCTGAGCACTTCGCCGTCGATGTGGCCGCTCGGGTGGTGCAGCGACATGCGTAGATGCGCGGTTTCGGTCGTTGCGTAGTCCGACCCCGATTGCGCCGAGCCGGGACGTTGGCCCTGGTAGCGCTGTTGCCAGCCCGGGAACAATTGATTGATCAGTGGGACTACGCGTAACAGGCCCAGGGCCCGGCGCACGAACGGCAACAGCGCCGCGCCGGCCGCCACCAGCCAATGCATGCGTCCTGTCGCCGCCAGGCCAATCAGCAACACCACGATGAGTGCCGTGCCCGCGGTCAGCCAGGTCTGGCGACGGCTCAGCCCGCTGCGCAGCCACAAGGAGCGAAGCAACAGATACAATCCCACCAGCGCCAGCAGGCCGGCCAGTAGTTGGACGATCATTGCTCCGGAATCTGGCGCAGCAGTTCCTGATCGGCATGGCCGCCGCTCAGTCGCGCATGCCGCGCGAGTGCCTCGCGGCCACCTACGGCGAACCGCACTGCAGCGCCGAGCAACTCGCCGAGTTGGCCGATGCTGCCGGGCGCGAACGGCAGCAGCGCGCCACGCGTGGTGCGCGCCAGGGCTGCAAACGCGCGTTGCGCGACCGGGTCCTGTCCTTCCTGGAAGATCAGGACGGGTACGTTACGTAACGCGAGCTGACCTGCCGTGGCCACCAGGTCGGCTTCGTTCTCTTCGAAGCAATCACCGATGAAAATCACCGCTCGCAGCGGATGCGCTGCCGCCTGTTCGGCCGCGTGCTGCATGAGCCGGGTAATCTGCGTGGCGCCGCCGAGGCAGGAGACCGACAGCATCTGATCGCGCAAGGTCGCTGGCGTGGTTGCCCAGCGACTGGCACGGAACTCATTGTGGCCGCGGTAGTAGCAAAGCTGGATCGCCAGGTTTCCCAGCCGCTCGGCTTCGTTGAACAGTTCCGTGTGGAGACTGCACGCCATATCCCAGGTCGGCTGCCGACTGGCCGTCGCATCGAGGGCGAATATCAACCGGTGACTGTCGCGCAGCGCCGGTACGGGTGCTCTATGCGCGGCGTCGATGAAGGCATCCAGACTCCGCGATTCGGTGCCGGGCGACTCGTCTCGGGCCGCGATGCGCTGCTTGCCTTTCGCGGACTTTTGAGGTGCCTTCGGCGCGCTCATCCAGGATGCTTTCACCTGCCGTGAATCCCTTCTATCATGCCACGAATGCGCAATTCGGTAATGGTCCGCGAGGCCGGTGGCTTGAAACATGGAGCCTGACGAAATTGCTGCCTGGGTCGAACAAATGAAGGTCGAGCATCGTGATCTCGACGAGGTGATTCAGTACCTGATCGAAACACATCATCCGGATCTCATGAAGATCCAGCGGTTGAAGAAGCGCAAACTGAAACTCAAGGACAACATCGCGCGCCTCGAGAGCCGGTTGATTCCGGACCTGGACGCGTGAAACCCGAGCGCGCCGGCGAGACCCGCCTGACCGTCGCGATCTCGTCGCGGGCCCTGTTCAACCTCGATGAATCCAACGCGGTCTACGAAGGTGAAGGACTCGAGGCGTACCGCCGCTATCAGATTGCCCACGAAGACCAGGTGCTTGAACCCGGCGAAGCGTTCGATTTTGTAAGAAAACTGCTAAATATCAATGAATTACTAGGCTTATTTCGAGTAGAAATCATATTATTGTCGCGAAACTCCGCGGATACCGGCCTGCGCATCTTCAACTCGATCAAAGCCCACGGTCTGGATATCAGCCGCGCCGCCTTCTGCGGCGGCGAGCAACCTTATCGCTACATTCAGGCGTTCAACTGCGACCTGTTCCTGTCGACCCACGCGGAGGACGTCGGTCAGGCGCTGGACCACGGTGTTGCCGCGGCCACGCTGCTGCCGTCCCAGGCGCTTGGCAATCCCGACGACGAACTGCGGATCGCCTTCGATGGCGACTCGGTGCTGTTTTCGGATGAGGCCGACCGGGTTTATCACCGGGACGGCCTGGAAGCCTTCGCGTCTACTGAGGAAGCCAGTGCCAGCGAGCCGCTCGGGGGTGGACCGTTCAAGAATTTCCTCGCCGGGCTCGTCAGTCTGCAGAAGGAGTTCGAGGGCAGGGAGTGTCCCATTCGCACGGCCCTGGTCACGGCGCGCTCCGCGCCTGCTCACGAACGGGTCATCCGCACGCTGCGCGACTGGGACGTGCGGCTCGACGAATGCCTGTTCCTGGGCGGAGCCGATAAGACCGAGTTCCTGCGTGCGTTCGGCGCCGACGTGTTCTTCGACGATCAGCCGCAGAATTGCGAACGGGCTCGCCAACATGTGACGTCGGGACATGTACCCCATGGTCCGGCGAATTGATGCAGCCTTCTGATTGAAATGAGTGGTTGAAATGTCCAGTTGCGATGTAATTGGAACTAAGTAATCATTCGCTAAGACATTGAGGTTATAAGCGGGCCGAGACAGGGGGCACCGTGAAGCTGCAGCAACTGCGCTACATCTGGGAAGTCGCTCACCACGACCTGAATGTGTCGGCAACGGCGCAGAGCCTCTATACGTCGCAACCGGGAATCAGCAAGCAGATCCGCCTGCTCGAAGACGAACTGGGCGTGGAGGTATTCTCCCGCAGTGGCAAGCATCTGACCCACGTCACGCCCGCCGGCGAAGTGATCATCGAGATGGCGGGCGAGATTCTGCGCAAGGTGGAATCGATCAAGCGCGTCGCGGACGAATTCAGCAACGAGCGCCAGGGCAGCCTCGGGATCGCCACCACACATACCCAGGCGCGCTATGCCCTGCCTGGCATCATTCAGACGTTTCGGAGCGACTATCCGGACGTGGCCCTGCAGATGCATCAGGGAACCCCGGTCCAGATTGCCGAAATGGCTGCCGATGGTAGCGTCGATTTCGCCATTGCGACCGAAGGTATCGAGCACTTCAGTGAGCTGGTGATGATGCCGTGTTATCGGTGGAATCGAGCCGTCGTGGTGCCTCACGACCACCCCCTGGCGGGCCGGGAACAACTGACCCTGGCCGATGTGGCGGCTGAATCGATCGTGACCTACGTGTTCGGCTTCACCGGTCGGTCGAAGCTCGACGATGCGTTCGATGAGCAAGGGCTGAAGGCCAACGTGGTGTTTACCGCGACGGACACGGACGTCATCAAGACGTACGTGCGACTTGGCCTGGGGGTCGGGATCATCGCCGCGATGGCGTTCGACCCGCAGATCGATACCGATCTGGTGGCGCTGGACGCCAGTCATCTGTTCCAGTCGAGCGTCACGCACATCGGGTGCCGCAAGGGGACCTTCATGCGCCGCTACATGTACGACTTCATAGAACTGTTCGCGCCACACCTCACCCACCGGGTGGTTGACGATGCCTTTGCCTGTTCCAATGCTTCGGAGCGCGAGGCGATGTTCGCGGATATGGTTTTGCCGGTTCGTTAGAAAAAGGTTCCGGAGTGGCGGGAGGGGGGTTCCGAGGTGGCGGAGCGGAGTTCCGTGGCAGCGGAAGAGGTGTGCCCCGCTCGGCGCAAGAAATTTAGGCGTCGCGCGGGGCACACCTCTTCCGCTACCACTGCGTTGTCGCACGAGTAGGTAACTCGCTCTCGCGCGGCTGAGTCAGGGCCATCGCGCCACGGGTACTACGGTCAGATGTAGTCGAGGTGGGGATTGTCCGCGAGAATCTCGAGTGCCTCGTCGTTCTTGTTGCCGGGTGCTTCGAGCACTTCCCGCAGGAACTTGAAATACACCGTATGCACCGTGGTCGACGTGTCGTCGCGTACCACGAAGAATGGTGCTCGCTCGACCTCGAGTTTTCGGGCGAGGCGCATTCCGGGGGAATCGGGGTCGCGCTCGTCGGCAATCAGCACTTCATCCAGACGCGACCAATGGCCGCCGGTGCGCAAGCGCGCTTCGACGTCACGGCACTTTGCGCAGGGTTGTCCGTCGGCGAGGATCTTCTTGACGAAGGTAATGTGCACCGCGGATGTTCAGTCGACGGCCGCCACTGGCTGGACGTTCTGTTCGTGCAGGCCGCACTCCTTGCCTTCAGCCTCTTCCCACCACCAGCGACCTTCGCGTTCGTGCTGGTGGGGACCGATCGGGCGGGTGCAGGGTTCGCAGCCGATGCTCGTAAAACCGCGCTCGTGAAGCTCGTTGTAGGGTACGTCGTTGGCATGGATATAGTCCCAGACGTCCCGGGAAGACCACTGCGCCAACGGGTTGTACTTCACCAGTGGATGATCTTCGCTGCCGAAGGCGCGATCGTCCTGCTCGGTTGGTACGCTGGTGCGGGTCACGCTCTGGTCCTGGCGTTGCCCGGTGATCCAGGCGTCCAGGCCGCGCAGCTTCTGGCGCAGCGGCTGGATCTTGCGTACGGCGCAGCACTCCTGGTGGCCATCGCGACGGAAGCTGAACAAGCCCTTTTCGCGCACCAGTTGTCCCACCGCAGTTGCATCGGGCATCACCATTTCAATCTCGATATCGTAATGCTCGCGCACTCGTTCGATGAACCGGTAGGTCTCCGGATGCAGCCGTCCGGTGTCCAGGGAAAAGACCTGAACGGCGTAGCCCAGCTTGACCGCCATGTCGATCAGCACGACGTCTTCGGCGCCGCTGAACGATAGGGCGATACGCTCCACTGGAAACCGCTGCAGTGCTTCTGCAAGCACCTCTTCAGGCGCTGCGGCGAGTTGCAGGGCCGCGATCTGAGTAGCTGCGATCTGAGTGTCTGCGGGCCGTGCTGACATGGCGTCTTCGTGCTGCCTCGTGCTGCGTGAGTGGTGATAGGCCGGCAAGGTTAGCAACGGGACCGCACCGTCAAAAATACCCTGTTCTTATATGCTTACAACTATGCCCAGCAGGACCGCGTGGTCTAAGATCGCTTCTGTTCTGGCGGGCATGGTTCGGCGGGGGCGGCAAAGGTGGACATTCTCTGTCTCGATCTGGAAGGCGTTCTGATTCCCGAGATCTGGCTGGGGGTGGCAGATCGCACCGGTATCGACGAGCTCCGGAAGACCACCCGCGACATCCCGGTCTACGACGATCTCATGCGCTTGCGCCTCGGTCTGATGCGCACGCACGAGATCGACCTGGCTACGATTCAGGATGTCATCGAGTCGCTGGAACCCTTGCCGGGTGCCGCCGAGTTTCTGGCCTGGGCACGACAGCGGTTTCAGGTTGCGATCGTTTCCGACACGTTCTACGAGTTCGCGATGCCATTGATGGCCAAGTTGGGTTATCCGTTGCTGTTGTGCCACAAGCTGCAGATCGACGCTGGAACCATCACGGGCTATCAGCTACGTCAGGACGATCCCAAACGGCGTTCCGTGGCGGCGTTCAAGTCGCTGCGCTATCGCGTGTTCGCTGCGGGCGATTCGTTCAACGATATCCCGATGCTCGAAGAGGCGGACCAGGGTTTCCTGTTCCAGGCGCCGGAGAACGTGGTGGCTGCGCATCCGCAGTATCTCCGGGCCGAAAGTTATGCCGCGCTCCAGGTCTTTCTGGAGGAGGCGCTCGCCAAGCCCTGAAGCACCGCGGCCACCAATTGTCGACAATAATTGCCTTGACACGCCTATATGGGCCAATTATCTTGTCATACCCCCGATTGTGTCGACAATATCGCGTCCTAAGTGGCAACGAATCCGACCCTGCAATCTGCGAATCCAACCCTGGCGGAACAGGTTCTGCGCGCCATTCAGGCGGCGATCGTCAACGGAGATCTGGCCCCGGGAAGCAAACTCAAAGAGCCCGATCTGGCGCGCGCGTACGGTACCAGCCGCGGTCCGCTGCGCGAAGCCATTCGCCAGCTCGAGGCGCGCGGGCTGGTGCAACTGACGCCGCATACCGGCGCCCGGGTCACGAATCTGAGCGTTGCGCAGTTAATGGACATCTACGAGCTTCGCGAAGCGCTGGAAGGGATGGCGTGCCGGTTGGCGGCTGCTCGCCTCACAGACACCGAGATCGGAGAGCTGCGCCGGCTGCTGGACCAGCACAGCGCGGCGGTAGAGGACAAGCACGGGCGCGAGTACTTCCGGCAGGAAGGCGATCTGGACTTCCATTACCGGATTGCCCGGGCGAGCGGTAACGAAGTCATCGCAAAGGTACTGTGTGAGGATCTCTATCACCTGATGCGGATGTATCGGTACAAATTCAGCCTGGTGCCAGACCGGCCGGTCGCGGCGCTGAAAGAACATTGGCGTATCATGGAGGCACTCGCGGAGGGTGATGGGGAACTGGCCGAATTGCTGATGCGCCGCCACATACAGGCAGTGCGACAGAACATCCAGCGCAGCGCCGACGAACAGCTGGCGAGCGATTCCAGCGCCGGCAAAAACCACGAGGGAACCGCCTGAGCGAGGCGGGAGGACGACAGTTATGCCGACAGAATCTACGCCCGGCTCCACCGCGGGGTCTGGGACAACACCGGTCAGTGCCGGGCAACGCATGTGGGCGGCCCTCGAGCAGGAACGTCCGCTGCAGGTGATGGGCACCATCAACGCCTACTCGGCGATCATGGCCGAGCGGGTAGGATACAAAGCCATCTATCTTTCCGGTGCCGGCGTGGCGAACGCGTCGTTTGGCCTGCCGGACCTGGGCATGACGTCCCTGAACGACGTGCTGGAGGACGTTCGACGCATCACCGCGGCGACGCAACTGCCGTTGCTGGTGGACATCGACACCGGTTGGGGTGGTGCCTTCAATATCGCGCGCACCATTCGGGAGATGACCGCCGCGGGCGCGGCGGCGGTGCACATCGAGGATCAGGTGGCGCAGAAGCGCTGCGGCCATCGACCCAACAAAGCGATCGTGCCGACCGCTGAGATGGTCGATCGCATCAAGGCGGCGGTGGACGCAAAACCCGATGCCGCGTTCATCGTCATGGCACGTACCGATGCGCTGGCAGTCGAGGGGTTCGACGCGGTACTCGAACGCGTGCTTCGGTTCGTCGACGCGGGCGCGGATGCGATCTTCGCTGAAGCGATGACCGACCTCGACATGTATCGTCAGGTCGTCGCTGCGGTAGACGTGCCGGTGCTTGCGAACATCACGGAATTCGGCCAGACGCCGTTGTACACCACCGATCAACTCGACAGTGCCGGCATTCGCATGGCGCTGTACCCGCTTTCGGCGTTTCGCGCGATGAGCCACGCGGCGCTGAACGTGTATCAATCGATTCGCGACGAAGGGTCGCAGCAAAGCGTGGTCGACACGATGCAGACCCGACAGGATCTGTATGATTTTCTGGGGTATCACAACTACGAAAACAAACTCGACGCACTATTTGCGGACGAGACAACCAAAGAGAGGGAGGCCAGCTGATGGCGCAAAAGGTACTTAGCGGCGCAGGTTTGCGCGGTCAGAGCGCGGGCGAAACGGAACTGTGTACGGTCGGTTTGACCGGTACCGGCCTGACCTACCGGGGCTACGACATCTCGGACCTCGCTGCAGGGTCGACCTTCGAAGAGGTGGCCCACCTGATTCTCTACGGCGAACTGCCGAATCAGGCTGAACTGGATGCCTACAAGGCGAAGCTGAAAGGCCTGCGCGGACTGCCCCAGGCGCTGCGTGAAGTGCTCGAACGCATCCCGGCTGACACTCATCCGATGGACGTGATGCGCACCGGTTGCTCGATGCTCGGCAACCTCGAGCCCGAGGGTGACTTTTCGAATCAGCTCGACGTGGCGGATCGGTTGCTCGGCGCGCTGCCGTCGATCATCAACTACTGGTATCGGTTCAGCCATGACGGCGAGCGCATCGAGACGGAAACCGACGACGACTCCATCGCCGGACATTTCCTTAGCACGTTGCTGGGCAAGTCCCCAAGCGAGCTGCATCAGCGCGTCATGGATGTGTCGTTGATTCTCTATGCTGAGCACGAATTCAACGCCTCCACGTTCACTGCGCGCGTTTGTGCGTCGACGCTATCGGACATGCACTCCTGCGTGACCGGCGCCATCGGATCGTTGCGCGGCCCGCTGCATGGTGGGGCGAACGAGGCGGCCATGGAACTGATAGAAAAGTTCTCCTCGGCCGAGGAAGCGGCCAAGGGAATCCTCGGAATGCTCGAGCGCAAGGACACGATCATGGGCTTCGGGCACGCGATATACGCGGACTCGGATCCGCGCAACGCGATCATCAAAGAGTGGGCCGAAAAGCTCGCGGATGAAGCGAGCGACAGCGTGCTCTACCCGATCTCGGTGGCGGTCGAAAAAACCATGTGGGATGAGAAGAAGCTGTTTGCCAACGCCGACTTCTTCCATGCCTCGGCATATCACTTCATGGGGATTCCGACCAAGATCTTCACGCCGATCTTCGTCTGTTCCCGGGTCAGCGGCTGGACGGCTCACGTCATGGAGCAGCGCAGCAACAACCGAATCATCCGGCCGAGCGCAGACTACATCGGCCTGGAGCCGCGCAATCTGGTCCCCATTGCCGACCGCTGAAACTACGCCTGAATCTGAACGGAGGAGTCAACCGCGAGCATGAGTGCAAACGTCGAAGCCAACGTGCGTCCGGATCCGGATCCGGAACTGGTCGCCATCGCTGATTACGTCACCGGAACCGATCTCACCAGCCGTGATGCCTTCGATACGGCCCGCAACTGCCTGATGGACACCCTGGGCTGCGGCTTTCTGGCCCAGCGTTTCCCCGAGTGTGCGAAGCACCTCGGGCCCATTGCGCCGGGCACGGTCGTGCCGCACGGCGCGCGTGTGCCGGGGACCCAGTTCGAACTGGATCCCGTCAAGGCTGCCTGGGACATCGGCTGCATGATCCGCTGGCTAGACTTCAACGACACCTGGCTGGCGGCGGAATGGGGACATCCCTCGGACAATCTCGGCGGCATTCTTGCTGTAGCCGACTACGTCAGCCGCGTGAACGTCGCCGCGGGTAAAGAACCGCTGATCATGCGCGACGTATTGAATGGCATGATAAAGGCGCACGAGATTCAGGGCTGCATCGCCCTGGAGAACAGCTTCAACCGGGTCGGGCTCGACCACGTGTTGTTGGTTCGGGTGGCATCGACCGCCGTGGTGGCCCAGCTGTTGGGCGCGGACCACGGCCAGATTGTCGATGCGCTTTCTCATGCGTGGCTGGATGGATCGTCGCTGCGGACTACCGCCACGCGCCGAATGCCGGCCCACGCAAATCCTGGGCGGCGGGGGATGCCACCAGCCGGGCGGTGCGTCTGGCGATGCTTGTGCTGAAAGGCGAGATGGGCTACCCAAGCGCGCTGAGCGCGCCGACCTGGGGATTCTATGACGTTTCTTTCAAGGGCGAACGCTTCAAATTCCAGCGCGACTACGGTTCTTACGTCATGGAGAACGTGCTGTTCAAAATTTCGTTTCCTGCGGAATTCCATGCGCAGACGGCGGTGGAGGCCGCGGTGACGCTACATCCCCAGGTGGTGGACCGGCTCGACGAGATCGACAAGATCGTCATGACCACCCACGAATCTGCCATTCGGATCATCAGCAAGACCGGCGCGTTGAACAATCCGGCGGACCGGGACCACTGCCTGCAATACATGGCCGCGATCGGTCTGCTGAAGGGTGATCTCGTCGCCGAGGACTACGAGGACGATGTCGCCGCGGACCCGCGGGTCGACCAGGTTCGCGAACTGATGGTCATCGAGGAAGACTCGCGCTACAGCGCCGAGTATCACGAACCCGACAAGCGATCCATCGCCAACGCGATCCAGGTGTTTTTCAAGGACGGCTCCTCGACCGACAAGATCGAGGTGGAATATCCGATCGGACACCGCCGCCGGCGGGAAGAAGGCATCCCGCTTCTGGAGGACAAGTTCCGGCGCAATCTGGCCGTGCGTTTTCCCGCCGGACGCTGTGCTGCCATCTTCGACCTGTGCAAAGATCAACAGCGCCTGGAAGCAACGCCGGTCAACGAGTTCATGGACCTGCTGGTTATTTGAGGCTGCGGCGGAGGTTGAGGATGAGAGTTGAAAAGCGGCGTGCGCATCTGATTCTGGTGATGCTGGGCGTGTGCTGTTGGGCTGCACCAACCTGGGGATCGGAAGCCGAATCCACCGGAGTGCCGCAGGCCGAAGCGCCCGCCCAGAAACCGGAAGTGGTGTGCCGGCGGGAGCGGGTCCTGGGAACCCACTTCAAGAAGCGCGTCTGTCGGACTCGCACCCAGATAGACGAGGACCAGAAGAACGCGCAACGGCACGTTCGCGACGCGGATCGCTACCACGACGCGACCCGCGTGCAGACCATGCCTTCGGGGTAGTGAGTAAAGCTGCCGCGATTTGCACGCCTGATCTGTGCGACGAACACGCCGAGGTCGTGCGGGTTGCAGACCCCATATTCCGTGGCTTTGGCGGCGTTTCGTCCTTTGGTGGCCAGATCGCCACCATCAAGTGCTTCGAAGATCACTCTCTTCTCGCCGAGACAGTCGACGAGCCCGGTAAAGGTCGAGTGCTGGTGGTGGACGGGGGCGGTTCGCGGCGCTGCGCGTTGCTCGGCGACAACCTCGCGGCCACAGCGGCAGCAAACGGTTGGGCCGGGGCGGTGGTGTATGGCTGCGTGCGCGACGTTGAGGCGTTGGCCGAGATCGAGTTCGGTGTTCAGGCCTTGGCAGCACATCCCCTGAGAGGCATCAAACGAGGGGTTGGGGAATACGACCGGGTTCTGGATTTTGCCGGGGTCAGTTTCATCCCCGGCCACTACGTCTATGCCGATGCAAACGGCCTGCTGGTGTCGCCCACGGAGCTGGTTCCTACTTCCTGACCCAACAACTCGAGTACCCGGAAGTGGTAGCGCTCGCCGAATAGTCGGCGGGTAGCGGTAGCTATGCGGCGGTGCAGCGCTTGCGGGGGTCCGGATCCGGGCTCTTTGACCTCGGCGATCCAGCGCGCTCCGTTCATCCAGAGACTGGCGTGTTGCTGCTTGTCCAGGTTTAACAGCCAGTTCGTAGAGGCGTCCGCGCTACCGACCACGAGGTAGCCGCGATGTCGTAGCGCGAGCAGCGGTACTTCGCGCGCGATTGAAGTGCGCCGGCCTAGGATCTCGACCACGACCAACCCGAAGGGCGTCAAGCACGGTCCGCCGAGACCCGCCTTGATCAGGGGCCTGGCCAGCTGATTCAGCGGGCCGAGCAGATCGTTCAAGACCACGATCCGCTACAGCGTTTCGTACGCAGGCAGCGTGAGAAAGGCTTTCAGCTCGCCGTCGGTGGTCAGCTGGTCCATCATCTCGGCGGCTTCGCGGTAACGGCCGTTGTCGAACCGATCTTCACCGACCTCCGAGCGGATCACCTGTAGCTCTTCGTCCAGCATGTCACGGAACAACTCCTTGGTGACTTTCTTGCCGTTGGAGAGCTCCTTGCCGTTCCGAATCCACTGCCAGATGGACGAACGGGAAATCTCCACGGTGGCGGCATCTTCCATCAATCCGTACACGGGCACGCAGCCGTTGCCGGAGATCCAGGCTTCGATGTACTGGATCGAGACTCTGATGTTGGTGCGCATGCCACCTTCGGTGCGCTCACCTTCTGGCACTTCCAGCAGATCGGCGGCCGTGATCGGCGCGTCGTCGGCACGGCTCACATCCAGCTGATTCGGCGCGCCCTGGGGAATGTGTTTGTCAAAAACGTCCATCGCGATGTCGGCGAGTCCGGGGTGCGCAACCCAGGTGCCGTCGTGACCGTTGCTGGCTTCCAGGGTCTTGTCCGCCAGCACTTTTGCCAGCACTGCTTCATTTTCGGCCGGGTCCTTCGACGGAATGAACGCAGCCATGCCGCCCATCGCCAGCGCACCGCGCTTGTGGCAGGTTTTGATCAACAGTCTCGAATAGGCGCTCAGGAATGGATTGGTCATGGTCACCGCCTGGCGGTCGGGCAGCACCCGGTCGGCGTGCATGCGCAGCGTCTTGATGTAACTGAAAATGTAGTCCCAGCGCCCGCAGTTCAAGGCTACGATGTGGTCTCGCAAGGCATACAGGATCTCATCCATCTGGAATGCCGCCGGCAGCGTTTCGAGCAGAAATGTGGCCTTGATGGTGCCGCGGGCGACCTCGAACCTGTCTTCGGAGTAGGCGAATACGTCGTCCCACCACTTGGCCTCGTGGTGACTCTCGAGTTTGGGAACGTAGTAGTACGTTCCGCTGCCGCGTTGCGCACGGCTTTTGTGGTTGTGGAAAAAATACAGCCCGAAGTCGAGCAGGCAGCCTGGAATGCGCGCACCGCCAGACCAGCCGATGTGTTTCTCCGTGAGGTGCAGGCCGCGGACGCGCGCGATGAGCACGGCCGGGTCGTCGTTCAACTGGTAACTTTTCACCCCGTTGGGGTTGGTGAACGAGATCGTGCCGAGGTTGGCGTCGCGCAGGTTGATCTGCCCCTGAATCACGTTGTCCCAGGTCGGGGACAACGAGTCTTCGAAGTCGGCCATGAACACCTTAACGTTGGCGTTCAGCGCGTTGATGATCATTTTTCGATCGACCGGACCGGTGATCTCGACCCGCCGGTCCTGCAGGTCATCCGGAATACCGAGAATCTGCCAGTCCCCCTCGCGGATGGCGAGCGTCTCCTCGAGAAAATCCGGCGTCTCTCCGGCATCCATGCGGGCCTGAAATGCCTCCCGGTCGGTCAGCAATTCATCCAGTCGGGGAGCAAAGCGCTCGACCAGTTCGGCGACGAAGCTCATGGCCTCTTCGCTCAAGATCTCTTCGTATTCGGGAGTCACGCGTCCGCTGACTTTTAGCCCACCGATCTCGCGAGTTTCTTCGCTCATGGAAAAGTCCTGAGTGTCACGGAAAAAAAGGGGCGCAATGATGCTTGCGCTTGGGGACAAGCGCAAGGCGTAAGGCGCTTGTCCCCAAGCGCCATCTACGCCCGACTTCAACCGCCGGCGACCATTTTCTAGGGCGCTTGTCTTCAAGCGCCGCCTGGGAGTGGGCGCTTAAACGGCGCTTGAAGAAAAGCGCCCTACGCGCTCTAAGGCAAGGGACAGGCCAACGAGCGCTTGGGGACGAGCGCCTTACAAGCGCTTTCTATAACTTCAGCAACCTCAACCCAGGCTCGTCCACCGCCCTCTCAAACAGCTTGTCGAATTCCAGCAACACCCGCTGTGCCTGAACCGGATTGCGGGCTTCCGCCCAGCCGATCGGTGCGTCGTGATCCGGCAGCCACCAGATGGCCCGTCCGTCGGCTACGGCGAAGCTGCGCCGTGCGTCCATGGGCCAGTTGTCGGGCACCTTCAACATCCGGATCTTGCTGGATAGACGCCGGGCCAGTTCCAGCAACGGATGGCCCCGGGCAACCACGAGCCCGGAATCGACGATCAGAATGCGGGCCAACGCCTGCGGGGCGCGTCGTGCGAAGGCCGATATCAACTCGATGCAGCGAGGATCGCCGAACAGCGCGTGATCGAGCAGCGGACTGAATATCTCGACCGTGCGCCGCGCCGTCGCAAGAATCTGAAACAGCGCCTCGCGGGCGTCGTGCTCGTTGTCGAACTGGATCAGACCAGAGCCTTCGTCGTCTGCTGGCTGGGGGGCAGCGTCTGGGGTCAAGCTAGGGCCTGGGGACAAGCGCTTAGGTGAGTTGAGGACCTCAAGGTCCTGGTCCTCGGCGTCCGCCTCGAATGGGATGGGCAGGGTCAGACGCATTTCGACGTGAGGAATACCGGCCTCTTCGAACTCGTCGCCGGTTTGCTGAAAACCCGCCTTCCGGTAGAAGTTCATGGCGTGGGTCTGGGCATGGAGAAACACTTCGTTCATGCCGAGAGTGGTTGCGTGTTCGACCGCCAGATCCAGCAGGCGTCGGCCAGTTCCGTGCTGCCGGTGCTCGGCCAGCACTGCCATTCGGCCAATCTGGCCTTCAGGCAGCAGCCGTGCGCAGCCAATGGCAAGGCCGGCTTCGTTCAATGCCAGGAAATGCTCGGCAATCTCGTCCTTGCCGTCCCATTCGATGTCGCGATCGACACCCTGTTCCTCGATGAACACCCGTTCGCGCAACCCGCTCAGGCGCTCGCCTTGCTCGCTCCATTGGACGTGCAGGACGTGGATGTCCATTAGTCGCGCCTGGGGTCGCGGTCGACTCCGCGGGCAAGAACTGGTGCCAGGCCGACATAGTCGCGCGGCGTCAGCTTGGCGAGCGCGGCGCGCGCATCGGCGGGAAGTTCGAGTTGTTCGAGCACCTCGGTGAACAGCTTGGCGTCCATGCGCCGCCCGCGGGTCAACGCCTTGAGTTGCTCATAGGGTTCGGCGAGGCCGTGCCTGCGCATCACCGTCTGCACCGCTTCGGTCAGCACCTCCCAACTGTCGTTCAGATCCGCGTCCATCCGGACCGTGTTCAGCTCCAGTTTGTTCATACCCTTAAGTGTGGCTTGGTAGGCAACCACGCAATGACCGGCCACCACGCCGATGTTGCGTTGCACCGTCGAATCCGACAGGTCGCGTTGCCAGCGCGACACGGGCAGCTTCTCGGCAAGGTGCGCGAGCAGCGCGTTGGCCAGGCCCAGGTTGCCTTCGGAGTTCTCGAAATCGATCGGGTTGATCTTGTGGGGCATGGTGGACGAACCCGTTTCGCCTTCAACCTTGCGCTGCGTGAAGTAGTCGATCGAGATGTACCCCCAGATGTCCCGATCGAAATCCAGCACGATCTGATTGAACCGCGACAACGCGTGAAAGTATTCGGCCATGTAATCGTGGGGTTCGATCTGCGTAGTCATGGGATTGCACGAAAGGCCGAGGGATTCAACGAACGCGCCACTGACGGCTTGCCAGTCGACCCCGGGATAGGCCGCGAGGTGTGCGTTGAAGTTGCCGACCGCGCCGTTGAACTTGCCGAGAATTTCGATTGCGGCCAGTGCATCGCGTTGGCGTTGCAGCCGATGCACCACGTTGGCGAGTTCCTTGCCCATGGTGGTTGGCGATGCGGGTTGACCGTGGGTTCTGGCCAGCATCGGCTGGTCTGCGTGGGTCCGGGCGAGCGTGGCGAGTGCGTTTATCAATTCGTCCTGGCAAGGCAGCAGCACCTCCTCGCGCAGCGCCCTCAGCATCAGGGCGTAGGCCAGGTTATTGATGTCTTCGGAGGTGGCACAGAAGTGCAGGTACTCGCGGTGCGGCGTCAGCTCCGGGCACTCGTCCAGCCGGTCCTTGAGGAAATACTCCACCGCCTTGACGTCGTGATTGGTGGTGGCCTCGATGGCCTTGATGCGCGCGGCGTCCGTTGCGTCGAACCCGGACTCGAGCGCCTCTAGATGCTCGCGTGCCGCACGGCTCAGGGCCGGCAGCTCGCTCACTTCTGCCGTACCCGCCAGATGCGCGAACCAGCGCAGTTCGACCCGGACCCGAAGGCGCAGCAGACCATACTCGCTGGCGATGTTGGCCACGTCGGCCAGCTTCGATCGATAGCGGCCGTCCAGTGGCGAGATTGCGAACAGCGGATTGATGGTCATGGCGAGCCGGAATCCTCCTTAGCGGCGCACGCTAGTGCAGTGGGACGGCCGCTGCGTGCCGGTCCAGTTCGGCCAACGCGTGGCGAATGTTAGATCGACGCAGCACAAGGTGCCAGCGGCGCCCGCCCAGTTGGCGCCACAGCCAGGCGAAGCGAATTCCCGCCAACAGCAGCGCCCGAACCTCGGCCGCAATGTCATCGCGGCGCAGCTGAGCGATATCGCCGGTCACCTGCACCCGCCGGCTGAGGGTGCTGACAGTCTGCTGATACAGTTCCGACAACTCCCGATAGACGTGCTCTGGGACCTCTATACTTTCGGAGCCGCTCCCGGAGTTGCTCCCGGAACTGCTCGCGGAGTAAGCCCCGGCCGCGAGCCAGTCCGGCTCGCGCTGTGCCAGTTTGTCTATGCCCTGGCCGATCTGCTGGACCAGTGCCGGTTGTGCCCGAAGACGTTTCTCGAGATCGAGCAGCACGATGCTGTATTTCAAGGGTTCGATTGCGGCGCTGGCGGGTGATGCCAGCATCGTCGCCGCCATGCGAAACCCTTCGCGATACGGGGCCAGGGTCGGAAATATGTCGTCCAGCGAGTCTGGATTGGTCGCGAATATGGCGCGAATCAAGGCGGCCTTCTGTGCTGCGTCCACGGGCTGGCCGTGTGCGATTGCATGAACGGTTACGGCCGCCTGAACGAGGCCGGCAAGGGCCGCCGCACTGCCGTGACGTTCGAGCACAGAGCGGCCCGTCGCGGCGCTCATGCGGCTGAACCGGTTCTGCTGATCGGTCCGCCGCCCAGGCAGCGCGGCCCTTCATACAAACAAACATACTGGCCAGGAGTCACCGCGCGTTGCGGCGTGTCGAAGCGGACGCCAATCTGTCCGTCGGCGCGCCGATAAGCGGTGCAGGGTTGATCGTTCTGCCGGTAACGGACTTTGGCGGAACAGCGCATCGGCAGTTCGGGTCGCGGCGCCAGCCAGTTCACGGCAGGAGTAGCCAGCCAGGTGCTGTCCAGATCCGCGGATCGCTGAGTCACGATCAGCAGGTTGCGTTCAAGGTCCTTGTCGACGACGTACCAGGGCGCCTCGGCAGCCCCGGCGCGGCCACCGATACCCAGTCCCTGGCGTTGCCCCAGCGTGTAGTAAGAAAGGCCGATGTGTTCTCCCAGCCCCACGCCTTCGGCGTCGACGATCCGCCCGGGCGTACGGGCGAGGTAGCGGTCGAGAAAGTCCCGGAAGCGGCGCTCGCCAATGAAACAGATGCCGGTGCTGTCCTTCTTGCGGTGGTTGTGCAGGCCAGCCTCGGCAGCCATGCGTCTCACGTCACGCTTCTGCAGATGGCCTAAGGGAAACAGGCAGGGTTTCAGCTGCGCCAGCGGAACCGCCTGCAGAAAGTAGCTCTGGTCTTTGTTGGCGTCGCTGCCTTTGTGCAGTTCGAAGCCATCCTTGCCCGCGTGTCCCTGCACGTAGTGGCCCGTGGCGATTCGCTCGGCGCCTAACGCCTGGGCGTAGTCGAGGAACAGATTGAATTTGATTTCGCGGTTGCACAGCACATCCGGATTTGGCGTGAGGCCGGCCGCGTAGCCCGCGAGGAATTCCTGGAAGACGTTGTCCCAATATTCGGCAGCGAAATTGGCCGTGTGCAAGTCAATGCCAAGCTGTGCGCTGACCCGTTGCGCGTCTTCGTAATCGGCTTGGGCGGTGCAGTACTCGGTGCCGTCGTCTTCGTCCCAGTTCTTCATGAACAGGCCGGCCACGTCATAGCCCTGCTGTTTCAGCAGCAATGCGGCGACCGCAGAATCGACCCCCCCGGAGAGCCCGACGATGACCTTGCTGGTGGACCCGGACGGCATACCAGATTCCGTAGTGAAACCGCGTATGATACCGCACCGCGCTGTTCGGCTAGCCAGGAGCACGTCGATACGATGAGCAGACTCAGCCATGTCAATGATGCCGGGGAAGCGCACATGGTGGACGTTTCCGGCAAGCCCGAGACGTCGCGACGCGCGGTGGCGGAAAGCCGGGTGCGCATGCGAGGCGAAACGCTGCGCGAAATCACCGGCGGCGGAGTCCCCAAGGGTGACGTGTTCGCAGCCGCCCGGATCGCGGGCATACAGGGCGCAAAACGCACCAGCGAACTCATCCCGTTGTGTCACCCGCTGCCGTTGAGCCAGGTCGAAGTGGAGTTTCAAGTGGATGGTGAAGTTCCGGGTGACGGTTCGAGTGAAGCTCCGGGTGCAACCCCGGGGGAATCTCCGGGGCAACCTCCGGCGCAAAGAGAACTCGTCATTCGCTGTTCCTGTCGGGTAACCGGTCGGACGGGCGTAGAAATGGAGGCGCTGACGGGCGCCACCGTTGCTGCGTTGACCGTGTATGACATGTGCAAAGCGATCGACCGGGAGATGAGCATTGTTGCGACTCGTCTGCTGCTCAAGGAGGGCGGCAAGAGCGGCACGTGGACACGGGACGAGCCGTGATCGCGGTCAGGTTTTTCGCATCACTTCGCGACCAGGTGGGCATGGCCGGCCTCGACCTGGAGCCGTCCACGGTGCCGGCGGACCTCGATGGGTTGCTTTGCTTGTTGCGCGAGCGCTTGGAAGCCGAAGCCTATGCCGCCATCACTGGCGGCTCGGTGCGCGTCGCGATCAACAAGTCGCTGGTTGAAGGCAATGCAGCGCTCACAGCGGGCGACGAGGTCGCGTTCCTGCCGCCGGTAACCGGAGGTTGACGATGCTGCGCAGCGTGCGCGTCGTTTCGGAGGACTTTGACGTAGGGACCGAGTGGGCGGCTTTGCGCGCAGCACTTCACGGGCGTAGCGGTGCGATTGCGGCGTTCTGCGGGCTGGTGCGCGATCGAGCCGACCAGAAAACCGTATCCGCGCTGACGCTCGAACATTATCCCGGCATGACCGAACCAAGTATCGACGCGATTATCGACCGGGCGGAGGCCCGCTGGGCGCTCGATGCGCTCTGGGTAATCCATCGAGTCGGAGCACTGGCGCCCGCTGATCAGATCGTGCTGGTGTTAACCGCGTCTGCTCATCGTGACACGGCCTTCGCGGCCTGCGAATTCGTCATGGATTACCTTAAAACCGATGCGGTGTTCTGGAAGAAGGAAACCCGGGACGGCGCCAGCCATTGGGTGGAATCGACCAACGCCGACCGACAGCGCGCGTCAGACTGGGACGATGCGGGAACCTGACGTCTGTCTTGACACGGATGCTATGATGCCGCGCTTTTCGCTTCGCACTTAGCTTGCCTAATCGAGCAGGGAGACCTTAATGGGCTATCAACACATCGTGATTCCCGAAGACGGGGAGAAGATCACGATCAACCCGGACAATTCACTCAACGTTCCGAACAACCCGATCATTCCCTTCATCGAGGGCGACGGGATTGGCACCGACATTACGCCGGTGATGATGAAAGTGGTCGATGCGGCTGTGGCGAAAGCCTACGACGGCACGCGGGCTATCAAGTGGATGGAAATTTACGCTGGCGAGAAGTCGCTGGACGTGTATGGAGAAGACGAGTGGCTGCCGGCCGAGACGCTGGACGCCATGCGCGAATTCCTGGTGGGCATCAAGGGTCCGATGACCACACCCGTAGGCGGCGGTATCCGTTCGTTGAACGTTGCCCTGCGCCAGGAACTCGATTTGTACGTGTGTCAGCGACCCGTACGCTGGCTGAACGGCGTACCAAGCCCGGTGGTGCATCCGGAGAAGACCGACATGGTCATCTTTCGAGAGAACACCGAAGACATCTACGCGGGCGTCGAGTGGGAAGCCGACAGCGAAGGTTCCGTGAAGCTGTTGAAATTTCTGGCCGAGGAGATGGGTGTCACCAAGATCCGCTTTCCCCAGCATTGTGGCATCGGCATCAAGCCGATATCACGGGAGGGCACGCAGCGCCTGGTGCGCAAGGCCATTCAGTACACCATCGATGAAGATCGTGACTCACTGACGTTCGTCCACAAGGGCAACATCATGAAATTCACCGAGGGTGCCTTTAAAGACTGGGGCTACGAACTCGCCGCTGAAGAATTCGGCGCAACGCCCCTTGACGGCGGGCCGTGGCATGAGCTGACCAATCCCAGGACTGGCAAGCAGATCATCTTCAAGGACATGATTGCCGATGCGATGCTGCAGCAGATTCTGACCCGCCCGGACGAGTACGACGTCATCGCCACGATGAACCTGAATGGCGACTATCTGTCCGATGCGCTGGCGGCACAGGTCGGAGGCATTGGAATTGCGCCTGGCGCCAACATAGGCGATACCATTGCGCTGTTCGAGGCAACCCATGGCACAGCGCCCAAATACACGGGTCAGGACAAGGTGAACCCGGGATCGTTGATCCTGTCTGCAGAGATGATGCTGCGCCACATGGGTTGGCGCGAGGCCGCGGACTTGATCGTGAAAGGATGCGAAGGCGCGATCTCGGAGAAGACCGTCACCTACGATTTCGAACGCTTGATGAGCGGTGCCACGTTGTTGAAGTGTTCGGAGTTCGGGGACGCGATGATCGCGAAGATGTGAAGCCTCTTAGGTGACAGGACTCTAGGCGGACCCCGCCGCGCCCTCGCGCGGCGGCTGCTGCGCATCCGGTTCGGTTTCCTCCGAATCGGCCGCGTCCAGCACGTCGACGTCTTCGATGGTCACTTCCGGTTCGCGCGGTGCATCTGCGACCTCTGCTTCTGCGTCGGACGCGCCGGATGATTCGGCGTCCTCGTCGTGCTGAGCACGGATGTTCACCGCGTGGTATCCCTTCGGGCCTTCCTGCATGTCGAACTCGACGTCCTGTCCGGCTTTCAGCGTCTTGTAGCCGTCCATTGTGATCGAGGAATAGTGCACGAACAGGTCACTCTCGCCGGAATCGGGGAGGATGAACCCATACCCCTTGGCGTTGTTGAACCACTTTACCTTTCCGGTCGTCATCGAATCTCCCCTCTCGAAGCCCACTACACTCCACGCGTGCATTCCACACGAGCACCCGACCGAGCGACCTTCGTTCCCTTTCCGCACTTTCTACTTTCTTTTTTGAGGAGTCAAGGTTGGCGTCTAGCGGCCAATGGATGCGTGAAACGACAGCGCAGGGTGGGCGCTATCACGTTATGATTGGCGGGTCGACACAGCCGATGCAGTCGCTGGCACGCAACGAAACAGTGGATACGTGGTTCATTAGATCAGGCGCAGACGAAGGTGGATCCGACACGGATCGCGACCAGGAGGGCGGACTGGCCGTCCAGACTGCGAAACCCAAACTCAAGCGTCCGCCGATGTTCAAGGTGCTGCTGGTCAACGACGACTACACGCCGATGGAATTCGTGGTTCACGTGCTGGAGCGCTTCTTCGGGATGAATCGTGAAAAAGCCACGCAGGTAATGCTGACAGTGCATACTGCAGGGAGTGCGGTAGTCGGCATTTTTCCCCGCGATATTGCGGAAACTAAATCGGAACAGGTGAATCAATACTCTCAGGAAAACCAGCATCCCCTGGTCTCAACGGTTGAAATGACCGACTAGGGGCCGCATTTAGATAGAGACGCAATCAGGATTCCTATGCTCAGCAAAGATCTCGAACAAACCCTCAATGGCGCTTTCAAGGAAGCGCGTGCGAAGCGGCACGAGTTCATGACGGTGGAACACCTGCTGCTTGCGCTGTTGGACAACAGCACGGCGATTGAAGTCCTGAAGGCGGTCGGCGCAGACATCGAGCAACTGCGCAAAGATCTGACCGAATACATCGAGTCCACCACGCCCCTGATTCCTGCAGGCGACGCGGAAGCGGAAACGCAGCCCACGCTCGGCTTCCAGCGCGTGTTGCAGCGCGCCGTGTTCCATGTCCAGTCGTCGGGGCGCAAGGAAGTTTCCGGAGCCCAGGTGCTGGTTGCGATTTTCAGCGAGCAGGAATGCCAGTCGGTGTTCTTCCTCAAGCAGCAGGACGTTGCCCGCATCGACGTCGTCAACTACATCGCCCACGGCATCTCCAAGGTGGGTGGCGAAGAGAGCGACAGCGGCGAGGTCGAGAGCGACGAGGAAGCCTTGCCCGGCGAAGGACAGCAGCAAAGTGCCCTGGACGCCTTTGCGACCAACCTGAACGAGCAGGCCCGCAACGGCCGCATCGATCCGCTGATTGGTCGAGAGCAGGAGCTTGAACGGGTCATTCAGGTGCTGTGCCGGCGCCGCAAGAACAATCCGCTGCTGACCGGTGAGTCCGGCGTGGGCAAGACCGCCATCGCCGAAGGGCTGGCCAAGCGGATCGTCGACAAGCAGGTGCCGGACGTCGTTGCCGATAGCGTCGTTTACGCGCTGGATATGGGCGCGCTGCTGGCCGGCACCAAGTACCGGGGCGATTTCGAGAAGCGCTTCAAACTGCTGCTCGCTGAGCTGAAGAAACTACCGAATTCCATACTGTTCATCGATGAGATCCACACCATCATTGGCGCGGGGGCGGCCTCCGGCGGCGTGATGGACGCCTCGAACATGTTGAAGCCGGTGCTGACATCCGGTGACCTGCGCTGCATGGGCTCCACGACCTATCAGGAGTATCGCGGCATTTTCGACAAGGATCGGGCCTTATCCAGGCGCTTTCAGAAGATCGATGTCGTCGAGCCCGACGTGCACGACACCTACCAGATTCTCAAAGGGCTAAAGTCACGCTTCGAGGACCATTTCGGGCTGCGCTACACCGACAGAGCGCTGCGCGTCGCCGCGGAGCTGGCCGACCGGTACATTACCGATCGATTCCTGCCCGACAAAGCCATTGATGTCATCGACGAAGCGGGGGCTGCCCAGAAGCTGTTGCCTCCCAGCCGGCGCAAGAAGACGGTCGGCGTTGCCGATGTGGAACGGGTGGTGGCGAAGATCGCGCGAATCCCCTCGGCCCAGGTGACGACCTCGGACAAGACGGCGCTGAAGAGTCTCGATAAGAATCTGAAGATGGTGGTGTTCGGTCAGGACGAAGCGATCGACACCCTGGCCTCGGCGATCAAGCTGTCGCGTGCAGGATTGAAGTCGGGCGATAAGCCAACCGGTTCGTTTCTGTTCTCCGGGCCCACGGGCGTGGGCAAGACCGAAGTGTCCAAGCAACTCGCCAATATCATGGGCGTGGAACTGCTGCGCTTCGACATGTCGGAGTACATGGAGCGGCACACCGTGTCACGGCTGATCGGCGCACCGCCGGGTTATGTCGGCTTCGATCAGGGTGGATTGCTCACCGAAGCGGTGACCAAGCATCCACACTGCGTCGTGCTGTTGGATGAAGTGGAGAAGGCGCATCCGGAAGTGTTCAATCTGCTGTTGCAGGTCATGGACCACGGTACCCTGACGGACAACAACGGCCGCAAAGCCGACTTTCGAAACGTCGTGCTGATCATGACCACCAACGCGGGCGCCCAGGAATCCAGCCGCCGTTCGATGGGATTCACCCACCAGGACCACGCCAGCGACGTCATGGAAGTGCTGAAGAAGATGTTCACGCCGGAGTTCAGAAACCGGCTCGACGCCATCATTCAGTTCAACCCGCTGGGACCTGATGTGATCATCACCGTGGTCGACAAATTCCTGACCGAACTGCAGGCGCAGCTCGATGAGAAACGCGTCCAGCTCGACGTCGACCAGGAAGCACGCGAGTGGCTGGCGCTGAAGGGTTACGACGAGAAGATGGGTGCCCGTCCCATGCAGCGGCTGATCCAGGAGAAGATCAAAAGCCAGTTGGCGGAAGATATTCTGTTTGGCGAGCTGTCCAGCGGTGGCGGGACGGTTTCTGTCAGCGTCGAAAACGACGAGCTGAAACTCGTCGTTGAGTCCGAGTCTGCAAAGGCTACCGCGCGCGAAACGTGATTCGACCCTTGCTCAAGTCGTAGGGCGTCAGCTCGACCTTCACCTTGTCGCCGGTAATCAGACGGATGTAGTTCTTGCGCATCTTTCCGGAGATGTGGGCCGTCACCACGTGGCCGTTCTCGAGTTCGACGCGGAACATGGTGTTCGGCAGCGTATCGATGATGGTGCCTTCCATCTCGATCTGTTCTTCTTTCGCCATAAACCTCTCGGTTGGAAAATCGACGCGCATTCTCGCGTATCACCCGGCCGAAGTCACGTGAATCAACGCATGACCACCCATCGGTTCTTGACGAAGAGTTCGATCGGACGGAAGTCGATCTTGTAGTTCATCTTGTCGCAGTCTTTGATCCAGTAGCCCAGATACAGGTGTTTGAGGTTGCGCTGCTGGCACAATTGGATCTGGCGCAGTACCGCGTAGGTGCCAAGACCGCGGTCCGCGAATTCCGGGTCGAAGAAGGTGTAGATGGCGGACAGCCCGTCCGGCAGCATGTCGGTTACGGCCACCGCGACGGGTCGTCGTTCCAGGTACAGCACCAGGAATGCGGTGCGCCCCCAACTGCTCAACAGAAATGATCGGAACTGCTCTACGGAAGGCGGATCCATGTCGCCGTTGCCGTGCCGGTCGCGTATGTAGCGAGCGTACAGATCGTAGTAGTCGGCCGAGTAGCGTGCATCGACGATCCGCATTTCCACGTCCTGGTTGAGGCGCAGCGCGCGCCTGAAGCGCCGCTTCCAGGTGAAGCGTTCCACCGGCACCCGGGCGGGAACACACGCGTCACACCCCTGGCAGTGCGGGCGGTACAGGTGGCTGCCGCTGCGCCGGAATCCATTGCGTGTCAGCGTGCCGTAAATTCCCTGATCGATGGTGTCGCGTGGATCCAGAAACAGGGTCCGCGCCTGCCGGTCGTCGAGGTAGCTGCACGGATGCGCAGGGGTCAGGTAGAACTGCTTGCTGCTCAGCTCGTCTTTCATGGCAGCTCCACATCGAACGTCCACGGCCCCAGCCGGGTTTCGACCCGGGCGTTGACGTCCAGCTGGTCGGCAAACTCCCGCCGCGGGATTTCGTATACGCCCAGCCGCTCGAGGTGCGGGTTCAACATCTGGCAGTCGATCAGCGTGAACTCCCAGGCCTGCAGCTGCGCGGCCAGACCGACCAGCGCCACTTTGGAGGCGTCGTCGCGACGGCTGAACATGGATTCGCCGAAGAACATCCTGCCGAGCGAGACTCCGTACAATCCGCCAACGAGGGTGTCTTGGTACCACGCCTCGACCGAATGCGCAAAGCCGCGCAGGTGCAGCTGCGTGTAGGCCATGCGCATTTCGGACGTGATCCATGTGCCCGCCGGGTCCTTGGGATCCTCGGAGTTGGCCCGCGGCTCTGCACAAGCAGCCAGCACCTCGGTGAAGCGGGTGTCCATGCTCAGCCGGTACTCCTTGCGGCGCAGGCGTTTGCGCAGGCTCCTGGAGATGTGCACTTCGTCGGGGCGCAGCACGGCGCGCGGATCGGGCGACCACCACAACACCGGCCCATCATCATCGTCGTACCAGGGGAAAATGCCCTGCGCGTACGCACTGAGCAGCCGTTCGGGGGTCAGCTCACCGCCGATGGCGAGCAGGCCGTTGGGTTCGTCCAGCGCCTCTTCTATTGGCGGGAAGTCGTTGCCCTCGCCGAGCACCCTGAGCGGGCCGGGCATGGGTCAGCCGGTGTCCTTGAGGCTTTGCGCAGCGCTTGGTGTAGTGGCGGGTATAGCGCTTGGTGTGGTTCTTAGTGTAGCGAGCGCATCCAGATATTTCTCGGCGTCCAGTGCGGCCATGCAACCGAACCCGGCGGAGGTGATGGCCTGTCGGTATACATGATCCGCCACATCGCCCGCCGCGAACACGCCCGGAATGCTGGTGGCGGTCGCGTCGCCGGTGCTGCCACCGTTGACGTGTATGTAGCCATCGGTCATGTCGAGCTGATCCTCGAAAATGCCGGTGTTGGGAGTGTGGCCGATTGCAATGAACACGCCGGTGACCTCCAGATCGCGGCCATCGCCGCCGCTGGTGCTGGCGATGCGTGCCCCGGTTACGCCCTGCGCGTCACCGAGCACCTCCTCCAGGACGCCATTCCAGACCAGTTCAACCTTGCCGCCGTCGGCCTTTTCGAACACCCGGTCCTGCATGATCTTCTCCGCGCGCAGCGCGTCGCGCCGGTGCACCAGATAGACCTTGCGGCAGATGTTGCTCAGATACAGCGCTTCCTCGACCGCAGTGTTTCCGCCACCGATCACGGCGACGTCCTGATCGCGAAAAAAGAAACCGTCACAGGTTGCGCAGGCACTGACACCGCGGCCCTTGTAGTTCTCTTCCGATTCGAGCCCGAGATAGCGGGCTGATGCGCCGGTGGCAACCACCAGGGCATCACAGGTGTAGTTGCCGGCATCGCCTTCCAGGAGAAACGGCCGTTCCAACACCGAGGCGGTGTGAATGTGATCGTGGATCAACTCGACTTCGAAGCGTTCGACATGTTCCTGCATCCGCTGCATGAGTTCCGGGCCCTGCACGCCCAGGGCATCTCCGGGCCAATTGTCGACATCGGTGGTGGTCGTCAGTTGGCCGCCCACTTCGATTCCGGTGATCAGCGCCGGCCGGAGATTCGCTCGGGCTGCGTAGAGTGCGGCCGTATACCCCGCCGGTCCGGAGCCGAGAATGATCAACCGGTGGTGCGTCTGGGTGGGCGTAGAGTCGCTCACTCGGCCGCTGTCCGGGCGCCGGCCGAAACCATCACCTCGACAAACGGCCCGGCTTTCCGGTGGGAGGCAACGTAGTCGACGAAGGTTTCACCCTGCTCGTTGGTCGCATTCAGATCATGGTTGCCTGCCGTGAAGAAGGCGATGAACCGATCGAAATCGCCTGGCCGCATCCCCTGGTACGCCTGCAGCAGCAGCGTGAAATCGCTCGAATCTTTACCGACGGCGAGACGGGGTTCGAGAAAACTCTTCACTCGCTCATCGTCCCAGACCTCGTCGGTGACTTTCTGCTTGTCCGCGCGCATTCAGCTGGCCGTCAGGAAAAGCCGGGTATCATACGCTACGCGTGTCTGTTGCCAAGCAAAGCGGGCAGAGATATCGAGTACCTGACTAGAGGTTCCTTAAGTAACGTTCTGAAATAAATAACAAAATTTGTCGCTTTTCACGAATGGAGGTACACTCCGGCGGTGCTCTGGCGAGGCTCCGGCAACGCTCCGGCAACAAATGGAGAGGCAAGCGTGACGACAGCAAAAATGTCCACGAAAGTGACCGCTGCGAATTCACTCGTGGGGGAAGCGCCGCTCAAAGAGGTCGGGCTCATTGCCCTGGCGACGCTTGCGGCGTTTCTGTTGCTGGCGATGTTGTCCTACTCGCCTTCGGATCCGGCCTGGAGCTATCAAGGCACCGGGTTGGCGACCAGCAACCTGGTGGGTTCCAGCGGCGCCTGGGCCGCGGATGTGCTGTTCTGCTTGTTCGGCGCGATGGCCTATCTGCTGCCACCGGCTTGCCTCATCGGTGGCTGGCGCGCAGTACGAGGCCGGGGTTTGACCGGCGCGCTGATCTCGGTTCGATTGTCGGGCTGGCTGGTGCTGTTGGTCGGTGGCTGCGTCCTGGCGCGGCTGCACGTACAAGTCAGCGGCGTCTGGCCCGCAGGCCCCGGCGGAATGCTCGGTGACTGGCTGGTGGTGTTTGGTCTGCCGGTGCTGAACTGGGTGGGCCTGACGTTGCTCTCGCTGGTCGCGGCCGCGCTGGGGGCACAGGCCGCACTGGGCTTTTCCTGGGTGCGACTCGCGGAGACGGTCGGCCGGGTCATTCATTCGCTTGCAGGACGCATCTTCGGCTTGTTCGATCATTGGCAGGACCGACGAAGCGCGACCCGGGCGACACAGCGGGACATCACGCAGCGCAGCAAACAGCGCAGGAAAGCTGTGGAGTCTGAACGCAGACGCACGAGCAACCGCAAGGCCCCGCGGATCAATGCCAGCGCCCTGCGCCAGGCCCGCCCGGCGGAAATTCAACACGAACTGTTCGATCGTAACGCCGGCAGCGAGATGCCGGATTTCGAATTGCTGGACGATCATCTGACCGACGCTGATGCGGGCTACTCCGATGAGTCGTTGGATGCCATGGCCCGGCTGCTCGAATTGAAGCTCAGAGACTTCGGCGTGGAAGCCGAGGTGGTATCTATTCTGCCGGGGCCGGTGATTACGCGGTTCGAGTTGCAGCCGGCGGCGGGCGTGAAGGTCAGCCGGATTACCAGTCTGGCCAAGGACCTGGCGCGTTCGTTGGCGGTGATCAGCGTGCGCATCGTTGAAGTCATCCCCGGCAAGTCGGTGGTCGGCATCGAGATCCCCAACGAGCATCGTGCGGTGGTGCGCTTGAAAGATCTGCTCACGTCGGCTGAGTTTCAGAATGCCAAGTCGCCGCTGAGCCTGGCGCTGGGTCAGAACATCGCCGGCGAATCGGTGGTGGTCGACATCACCCGAATGCCGCACCTGCTGATTGCGGGCACCACCGGATCCGGTAAGTCGGTGGGCGTGAACGCCATGTTGATGAGCATCCTGTACAAGGCGAGCCCCGAAGAAGTGCGGTTGATCATGGTCGACCCGAAGATGCTGGAGCTGTCGGTGTATGAGGGCATCCCGCACCTGCTGACGCCGGTGGTGACCGACATGAAGGAAGCGGCACAGGCGCTGCACTGGTGCGTGGGCGAGATGGAGCGCCGCTACCGGCTGATGGCGGCGCTCGGCGTTCGGAACCTGGCCGGCTACAACAAGCGTGTCAAAGACGAAAAGAACATTCCGGACCCGTTGTGGCCGGCGGATTCGGAGGAGGAAGCGCCGCCGCTGACGGCGCTGCCGCTGATCGTGGTGGTGATCGACGAGTTTGCCGACATGATGATGATCGTCGGCAAGAAGGTTGAACAGCTGATTGCGCGGATTGCCCAGAAGGCCCGCGCCGCCGGCATCCACCTGATACTGGCCACCCAGCGTCCGTCTGTGGATGTCATCACCGGGCTGATCAAGGCGAACATCCCGGCCCGCCTCAGTTTCCAGGTATCCTCGAAGGTCGATTCCCGGACCATTCTCGATCAGGGGGGCGCGGAGCAACTGCTTGGGCATGGCGACATGCTGTACCTGCCGCCCGGGACCGCGCTGCCGATGCGGGTCCACGGCGCGTTCGTGTCCGATGAGGAGGTGCACCGGATTGCCGCGGATTGGCGCAAGCGCGGCGCACCCGATTACCACAACGAAGTACTCGACGGGGCCGTTGGCGGCGCCTCGGATTTCGCTATCGACAGTGCGGGCAACGGCAGCGCCGAGCAGGATGACGAGTTGTATGACGAGGCCGTAAATTTCGTCATCGATTCCCGCCGGGCCTCGATTTCGTCGGTGCAACGCAAGCTGCGCGTCGGCTACAACCGCGCGGCGCGTCTGATCGAAGCGATGGAAGCCGCCGGCGTGGTGACGGAGATGAGCACCAACGGTTCGCGCGAGGTGCTGGTCCCGAAACGTGATTAGTCACGTGCAGGCACGCCCCGTGACACGTCTCCTGATTCGAATGGTGATGCTCGGCCTGGTGATGGCAGCCGCGATGCTCCCGGCCGGCGTGCGCGCAGACGAGGCGAGTGTCGCCCTGGGTGAGCGGCTTGCTGCAATTCACCAGTTCGAGGCCAGGTTCACCCAGACGGTCTTCGGCTCACGGGGTGAGGTGCTGCAGGATGCCGACGGTCGGCTCGCAATCGAGCGACCGCAGCGCTTCCGCTGGGAAGTCGATGCACCGTACCCGCAGCTGATCGTGACCGTGTCGGGGCCGGAAGGAGAGCGCATCTACATCCACGATCCGGACCTGGATCAGGTGACGATCCGTAGCCTGGATGATTCGCTGACGGGCACGCCGGCGATGATCCTGGCGGGCGATCCAAACCAGATCACCACCCAGTTCGAGGTTTCGCGGCAGGATAGCGACGACGGCGATCAGTTCGTGCTCACGCCGCGTGACGAGCGCTCGTTGTATGGCCGATTGCACCTGATATTCGGCGACGAGCACCTGGAACGTATCGAGATCCTGGATTCCTTCGGCCAGATGACCCAAGTAAGCTTCTCCGACGTTACATTGAACGAACCCATCGATCCGGCGCGGTTCAGCTTCGAAATTCCTGCCGGTGCCGAGGTCATCGACGATGTCGGAGACACTGCCATTCATTGATGCTGTTGCTGGGGCGCCTCTGGCGGCACGCATGCGGCCGCGGGTGCTCGAGGAGTTCGTCGGCCAGGAGCATCTGATCGGGCCTGACCGGCCGTTGTCACGGATCTCGGAGCAGGGTCAGCTGCACTCGATGATTCTGTGGGGTCCGCCCGGCACGGGTAAAACCACTCTGGCGCGCCTGCTGGCCCAGCACTCTGCGGCGCGCTGGATTTCGATGTCGGCCGTTCTGGCCGGCGTGAAAGACGTCCGGCAGGCCGTCGCGGATGCGCAGACGGCCCTCGCCCAGGGCCAACGCACCATCCTGTTCGTCGATGAGGTGCACCGCTTCAACAAGGCGCAGCAGGACGCATTCCTGCCGCATGTGGAAGCCGGAACGGTGACGCTGATCGGCGCGACCACTGAAAACCCCTCATTCGAAGTGATCGGGGCATTGCTGTCTCGGGTTCGGGTGTACGTGCTGAAGCGCATCGAGGATGAAGCGTTGGGCATCCTGATAGATCGCGCGCTGGCGGATTCCGAGCGCGGTCTCGGTGGCCAAGGCCTCACCCTGGAGGACGATGCGCGCCAGTTGTCGATTGATATCGCCGACGGCGATGCGCGCCGCGCACTGAACCTGCTGGAAATTTCCGCCCAGTTGGTGGATTCCAGCGCGACCATCACTGCAACCGCCACCGCGGCGGCGGCAGGAGAACGCCAGCGACGCTTCGATAAGGGCGGCGATGTGTTTTACGACCAGATCTCCGCGCTGCACAAGGCGGTGCGCGGCAGTTCGCCGGACGCGGCACTGTACTGGCTGTGCCGGAGGTTGGATGGCGGCTGTGACCCGGTGTACATCGCGCGACGGGTCACACGCATGGCCAGCGAGGATATCGGCAACGCAGACCCGCGGGGCTTGCAATTGGCGCTGGCGGCGTGGGATGCATACGTACGCCTCGGATCCCCGGAAGGCGAGCTGGCGATCGCACAGGCGGTGAGCTATCTCGCCTCGGTACCAAAGTCCAACGCGGTGGATCAAGCGTACTCGCGCGCCATGGCCGACGTCCGTGCCAGCCCTTCCCATGAGGTGCCACTGCGGTTGCGCAACGCCCCGACGCGGCTCATGAAGGAGTTCGGACACGGCAAAGACTACCGCTACGCCCACGACGAGGAGGGCGGCTACGCGGCCGGCGAAAGCTACTTTCCGGACGAAATGGCAGACGCCGTGTACTACGAACCACTGCCGCGCGGTTTCGAGCAGCGCATTCGCGAGCGCCTCGAGCGCTTGCGCGCACAGGACGCCCAGGCGACCGGAGATTCGGGCGCTGGCGGCAATGCCGCGGATGCCGGGGATGAGGCTACGTGATCCAGACCATTGCCTGGGTTGCGGCCGGTGGGGCGCTTGGCGCAGTCGCGCGATTTTTGCTGTCGAACCTGGTCGTCACCTGGGCCGGCAACGGCTTCCCCTGGAACACGTTGACGGTGAACGTGCTTGGGTCCTTCGCCATCGGCGCGGTGTTTGCGGGCTTGAGTGATCTGCATTGGTTTCATACCATTGCGCGCCCTTTTTTCATCATAGGTGTGCTTGGCGCGTTCACCACGTTTTCCGCATTCTCGCTGGAGTCGCTGACGCTCATCGAAGACGGCCGCGCGTGGCTGGCTGTCGTTTACGCCATCACCAGTATCTTCGGGTGTGTTGCAGCCGCCTGGCTCGGCGTGCGGATGGTTGGTTCGGCTACGCTGGGATTGTAAGAGGCTGGGACTGTAACTGAGATGCTCGACTCACGAATTATCAGACAAGACCCCGAGGCGGTCGCCGCGCGACTTGCCATCAAGGGGTTCGCCTTCGATGTGGCTCGCTTCAACGCGCTCGATGAACAGCGTCGCGCGCTGCAGGTCGAGACGGAACAGCTGCAGAACGAACGCAACACCGCCTCGAAGGCGATTGGCAAGGCAAAAGCGGCTGGCGAGGACATCGAACCCCTGGTTGCGGCTGTCGGCGATCTTGGTGACCGGCTCGACGCCGCCAAGGCGAGATTCGAGGTGACCCAGAACGAGTTGGACGAGTTTTTGAGTGCCGTTCCGAACCTGCCCGACGACGAGGTACCCGAAGGCAAGGATGACGAGGACAACGTCGAGCTGCGGCGCTGGGGCACGCCTGCGGCCTTCAACTTCGAACCGAAGGACCATGTCGACCTGGGAGCCTCGGGCATGCTCGACTTCGAGGCGGCCACCAAGCTCACCGGCTCCCGGTTTGTGGTCATGCACGGTCAGCTTGCCCGGCTGCACCGCGCGCTGACGCAGTTCATGCTGGAGCTGCACACCGGGGAACACGGCTATGAGGAAACGTACGTGCCGTACATCGTCAATGCCGAGTCGCTGTTCGGGACCGGGCAGTTGCCCAAATTCGCCGAAGATCAATTCAGGATCGTCGGAGATGACGACTATTACCTGATTCCCACCGCCGAGGTGCCGATCACCAATCTGTATCGCGACGAGATCATCGACGCGGATCGCCTGCCCATCCGGCATGTTGCGCACACGCCTTGTTTCCGCAGCGAAGCCGGCAGCTATGGCAAAGACACGCGCGGCATGATCCGCCAGCACCAGTTCGAAAAGGTGGAGCTGGTTCAGATCGTGCACCCGGACACCTCGTGGGATGCCCTGGAGGCACTTACCGGGCACGCCGAGGAGGTTCTGAAACGGCTCGAGCTGCCGTACCGCGCCGTGACCCTGTGCGGCGGTGACCTGGGATTCTCCGCGGCGCGTACCGTCGATCTGGAGGTCTGGCTGCCCGGGCAGGACACGTACCGGGAGATCTCATCCTGCAGCAACTTTCTCGATTTTCAGGCGCGCCGGATGCTGGCCCGGTTCCGCAATCCGGAGACCGGGAAGCCCGAGTACGTTCATACGCTCAACGGTTCCGCGCTCGCCACGGGGCGCACGCTGGTCGCCGTGCTGGAAAACTATCAGGACGGCGACGGGCGCATTCACATCCCGGACGTGTTGCGGCCGTTCATGGGCGGCCTCTCGATTCTCGATCTCAACGGCTGACGCCGGATGGAATACCTGCCGCTGTTCGTTTCCCTTAAGGGGCGGTCGTGCCTGGTGGTGGGGGCGGGGAGCGTGGCGCTGCGCAAACTCGAGTGGCTGGTCGAGACGGGCGCGGAGGTCTCGCTGGTCGCCCGGGAGATCCCCGCCACGACCGGGCAGTTTGCGACCCAACACGGCGTAACGCTATCTGAACGGGACTTTCAGCCCAGCGATGTAGAGGGTCGTTATCTGGTGGTAGCGGCGACTGACGATGCCACGGTCAATCGCGCCGTCTACGCGGCTTGTGAAGCAAACGCGGTGCTCGTCAACACCGTCGACGACGCCGCGCTGTCCAGCGCGATTTTCCCTTCGATCGTCAATCGCGATCCGGTGCTCGTGGCGATTGGGACCGGGGGCCGTTCACCCACACTGGCGCGTCTGGTTCGGGGCTGGATGGAACGGCGACTTCCTGCTCGGTTGGGCGCCCTGGCGGACTGGGCGGGGGATTGGCGGGCGCGGGTCAAGGTCGCGCTGCCGTCGATCGCGGCGCGGCGCGCGTTCTGGGAATCGACGCTGGAAAGTTCCATTGCAGAGGCGGTCTACCGGGGTGAGATCGACGCGGCAGATCGCCAGATCGCCGAACGTCTGGAGCAGAACGAGGGCTCTGAGGGGCTCGTGGGTTTTGTCTCGCTCGTCGGGGCCGGCCCCGGTGATCCCGAACTGTTGACCATCAAGGCGCTGCGCTGTCTGGAACAGGCCGATGTCATCTACTACGACAACCTGGTCTCCGATGCGGTTCTGGATCTCGCACGCCGCGAAGCCCAGTGCATCTATGTCGGCAAGAAAAAGGCGGATCACACCGCGACCCAGGACGAGATCAACACGATGCTGGTGGATTCGGCCCTGGCAGGTAAACGAATAGTCCGGCTCAAGGGGGGCGATCCGTCGATCTTCTCCAGGGGAGGCGAAGAACTCGAAACGCTGGCGGCGCATGGCATTGCCCATGAAATTGTGCCCGGCATCACCGCCGCGATGGGCTGCGCTGCCTATGCGGGCATTCCTCTCACGCATCGCGATCTGGCTCAATCGGTTCGTTTCGTCACCGGACATCGTGCCAGTGACCGCACCAATCTGGATTGGCCGGAGCTGGCCAAACCGGATCAGACGCTGGTGATCTACATGGGCCTGGGTGGCCTGGAGAGCATCTGCGAACAACTGATCGCCAACGGTATGGATCCCGCGACGCCGGCCGCACTGATCGTGCGCGGCACCCTGCCGGATATGGAGGTGGTCGAGGCGCGGGTCGCAGATCTCGCAGCAGCCGTTCGCGAACACGCCATCAAAGGACCAACCACCATCATCATTGGCAAGGTCGTCAGCTTGCGAACGCCCACGGCAGGTAAAGCGCTTGCCGCAACTTAGTGCCTGGCGTCAACATTCTGGGTGGTGCTAGAGTTGGTTTAGATACAGTTGGTGGGACGCGGTAGTCCAGCAATTTTCGCAGCCACCTTGGCGGGATTGCCTGGAAACAATCCCAACAGGTAAATGCTGGTGCCCTTGTCCTCGCCGAGCGACTCCCGGACCAGCTTCACCAATGGCCGCATGGACGGCGACACGCCGGTCTCGCTATGGAAGTCGCGCAGCACGTTCAATACATCCCAATGCGCGTCCGTCAGGTCGAGCTCCTCGGCGGTGGCGAGGACGACGGCCACCTTGGGATTCCACGCGGAGAGTTCCTTCAGGTACCCGTCGTTGTCGAGTTCCAGGTCCATCGTCAGGAGATCACGCCCAGGTAACGATGGGATTGTGTTCGCACGCGAGCTGAACAAATCGCGCGTCGTCGATGAGCTGAACCTCCGGAGGGATATTGCCGTCGAGGCCCCGTGCGCGTACGTCGACGTCCAACGCATAGATGGTGACTTCTCTGAACGACGCGCTCGCCGCACAGTACACACCATGTTCGATCAGCAGAACGGCGTCACCAGGGAGCACGGTTGCCAGACAGTTCGACATGGCCGGGTTGCTTGGCGGTTTGTTGACCAGATGTAAGGTCATCCGCTGATCACCGCGTCCTGGTCTGCAATCAGGGCGGATATCTGGTCTGCGTCCAGCGTGTCCAACGGCAGATCAATGTCGTTCATGGACACGCCGCGCGCGTCCAGCGACTGCGCCGAGGCGAAGACCCGCTCAACGTCATAGGTTGAGAGCGCTTTCAGGCCCGCGCCCACCGATCGTGATTCGATTCCGGATGGGTCCTGTTCCTTCAGCAGTTGGTAGACCCCGTCGTCGGTGAACAGCACCGAGACCTGCTGATCGAAAACGGCCGCTACCAGAAGTGCTTCCAAGGTCTCGTACGCTCGGGAACCAGCGTAGGGCGCGGAGCGCAGCAGAAAAAGGATCTTCTTGGGAGTCATGCGGCGCTCATGGTGCAAAGGTCAGTAGACGATCCGAATTGAGTACCGCGTCGATCAACTGGCCCAGCCCAACGATTTCAAACCCCGACTTGAGCGTCGCGCTTGGCGTTTCGTAGCGTTGCTGCTCAGACTCGTTGACGACGCCGCGTTTCAGCGAAGCGGCGATGCACACGGCCAGTTCGAACTTGTGTTCGCCGGCGAGCGCCGTCCATTCACGGGGCAAGTGCACTCATCCTGAGGCGCCACGATCGACGCGTTGGCGACCGTCACCCGTCGTGATAGAAGAACACCCGTTCTATTCCATGCCCGGCGGCGGTGGCTGCGCGAGCAAAGCGTAGCGCCGAGCTCGACGCCTGGCTGGAGTACGGCGCACCGTAGACAGCGAGAGCAAAGTTCACGTAGACGCCGTTCCGTTCGTAAGCCCGGGTACGCGCATTCTAACTTACATAGTCGACACATAACCCTGCGGCTCCCGTGACATGATCGGCGGTCCACATCGTTGCTTTGGGGGAAGGGCGAATGCGGAAGACAATCCTTCTCACGCTGCTGGCCGTTTCGGCCAGCGCACATGCAACCAACATTCAGTACGACCTGAGCTGGGTGCTGACGAATCAGTCGGGGCTGGGCTACCTGGTTGTTGTCGGATTTGCGGCGATGCTGGTGCTCGGCGACGCAATGGCGCCGTCACGCTTGACCGACGACGCATTGCATAAGTTCAGCGCAAAACCATCTCTGCACTGACTCGAAGCTGTCGATGAGCGAGGTACCGAGCGAACGGACGCTGGAACGCATCCGTAAGATGCTTGCGCTCGCGGACGGCCAGGCCAATCCCAACGAATCAGCAACGGCGGCCACGATGGCTGACAAGCTGATGTTGCGCTACGGCCTGGACCGGGCGGCTGTCATGGGCGAGTCGATAACCGCACCGGACGTTGCCGCACGCGACCATGCTGGCGTACACGACTCCGACACGGATTGGGGGATTGAGCCTGAGCCTCCCGCTTCGACTGACCCTACGCCCCGTGCGTGGTATCGAGGTGCCTCTGCCGCTTGGGTAGCATGCGCGGTGGCTGGGATCGTGATCTCGATCGGTGTCACCGTTGTACGTGGTATATCGCCAGCCGCGGACGAGCATGAGATAGAAGACGCTGTCGTCCATCTGCTGACTTGATTGGACGGTACATCCGCAGGCGCGATGCGTGCGATTCGGGAGCACGTGCCCGCGACGAGTGCATCAAGGCCGTCTCACGAAGAAATGACTCGCCTCCTGGCAGCGACCAACAGGAACCTGCCCGTGCAAGTCGATGAAGTGACCTGGGTGAAGAACGTGCGCGCGACCCATGACGCTATCGTCTACGAGTTCGAAATCAGAGACCGCTACGTGGCCGATGTCATGCGACAGCTCGGCTCGGAGGAGCTGAAATTGATGATTGCGCAGTCAGCGGCTGAGATGGGCGCTGACGTTTGTGCACCCATCGAGCAATCGAACCGGCACTTTCAGATTCGATCGGACTACGTCGACGTCAACGCGAGTTTGATCAACTCGTTCTCGTATGCTCGGGGAGAGTGCGTGGTTGCCAGGTAGTGATGCCAGAGGCTCCTGATTGGGCGTCGGCCATGCAATCCGGTCAGTGGTACCGCATCTCCGGTGATACCCCCGACCTCGGTCTGCGGCGTACGCCGATCGGTACCCGCTTCCTCGTCGACAATGACCCGGCTCGTGAGCAAGCGCTCAATCCCGCGGCAACTCCAAAAGAGTACGCGCGCCGGTTGCTTGGTCGTCGCTGGCTTGCGCCGTGGAGTGGTCGGGTCGGCTTCTCGTCGATTACCGAAGCGTGGAATGGAGCAGTATTCGCGTCGCGCTTCGGCCGATCGGGATCGATGGTGGTGTTTGGCGGAGGGCACGACGATTACTTTGGTTCCGACGTTCATGCCTTTGATCTGGAGCGTCGCGAGTGGCGACGGCTCAGCACCGGGTTCGTGGCGGGCGAGCCGAATGACTATGGCGAGGGCGCATATTATGCCGATTCTGTTTACCCGGACGGGTCACCGTTGCCGCCTCATACCTACGACTATGTTCAATACGATGAGGTGGGCAACGATTTCATGTTGCTCAAGGCGCAAACCCAACTTGGTCCCTCGGTTCAGGCAATCGCGATCCCGCACCTGTTCAATCTCGACAGGCGCACCTGGCGGCACGGCCCGAAACACCCGTCAGCAATACTCAACGCAGGGGGCTTTACCACCTGGGATGCAAAGCGCCGGGTGCTCTGGGGTCATTCGGGCGATGAGGGTGGTGGCAACGCGTTTGTTGCCTTCGGTCCCGACGGGCGGAACCAGGATGGCACGGTCGGCCGTTGGAGGGAGTTTCATCCCAGCAAGCTGCCGGGTGAAGCGAATCACAACGCGATGCAGCTACATCAGGAGGAAGATCGTCTGGCGATCGCGGTGCACGCCCGAAACGCCTTCGGGACGATCGATCCCAATGCTCCAGAGCAACCTCTGGCCATGATTCCGTCTGCCGGAAGACATCCTCCCCTGCGCGAGTACGCGGCGCTGGAGTATTCCTCCGAACTGCGCAAGCTGGTGTATTACTCTGCCGCCGATGGTGCGGCGGTGTATGGCATTTCTCTAGATGGCGCAACGCATTGGAGCCTGCTGACTAAGGGAGCAAGCCTCGACCCGATCGCC